>ERZ791753.9-NODE-9-length-338852-cov-18.457241_pt1 | contig 338852 bp, 239 predicted proteins | sample MGYA00509951_ERZ791753 | MGnify/ENA primary metagenome ERZ791753 (study PRJEB30046, sample SAMN00792026) | human gut metagenome | study: EMG produced TPA metagenomics assembly of the A metagenome-wide association study of gut microbiota in type 2... | reverse complement strand
CTGCTGGACGGATTGAAAAATTTTCGCCAAAACCCGTAGGGCGCGAAGCGGGCTTACAGATTTTTAGGGGCCCCGGACGTAGCTTCGCACCCTGAACTACGGCAAGGTGAAGTCATTGACAGGGTGATAAAATGAGGAAATGGCTATATGGGGAAAAAGAGAACTGAAATACGGCAAGATTCGGGGCTGGCTGTGCCGACTGGATTATACATTCAGAATATTTAATATTCTTAGTTTTATATTTTCTAAATTCTTTGAAAACAAAACGTTTGGCTCAAATCGTAAAAAAAACTACTTTTGTAATTATAACGACTTGAAAATATGGATGTGAAGATATACGAGTTTATGATGGGTGCTTCGGCTTTCGTGATTACAGTACTGGGATTCATGCTGGCTACTACGATATTGCCGAAAGACGGATTGGAGAAGTTACGCAAAGCTCGTAATATCCTTGTGCCTTCTTATTTTGTACTGGCCCTTCTCAGCCTGGTATGCTGCTTTACGGGCTATGACCGTTGTATTGAACCTGCCAGTACGCTTTTTGTAGCATCGTTTCAGGCTCTTCTTTTTACCATGTCCATGTTGGTTTTCATACGTCCGGGTGAAGTCAGATGGAGTACAGTGTTCCGACAGGCCGGAGCTATTACGGTGGCAGGTATTGCCCTGTTTATCTCCTTGTTTTGTTTTACAGATTATTATTTGTGGTTTTTTTATACGGGCATCGCTGCTTATATTATTCAGTTGATTATCTATACTCGAAAATTCACGCTGGCTTACTACAAGACGGTACAAGAGGTGGAGGATTACTATGACGAGGACGAGGAAAGTCGTCTGACATGGGTAAAGACCGGGTTTTATAGTGCATTGGCTATTGGGGTCATGGCCATATCCGTTTTGTTTTTTCCCATCCTTTATAAATTCTTTGTTCCACTGTATGTGCTTTATTATAGTTTCATGGTGATGTGGTTTGTCAACTACTATCGCAGGATGAAATTTGCGATTCCGGTCATTGCGGATGCTCCACTCGAAGTAAAGGTTTATACAAACCCGACGGAAACAGACTTTGGTGAAACAGACAAGTCTGTAAAAGAGGACAAGGAGGAACCGGAAACCATTTTTCTTACAAAGGAACAGCTATTAAAAGAAAGATTGCAGAAATACATAGATGAAAAAGAATACTGTGAGAAGGATATCCCTTCCAGTATTGTGGTCGATTCTTTCGGGATGTCCCAATCATTCTTCAGGCAATATATGAAAGATAGTTATGGGATGGATTTCCGTCCGTGGCGCAAGGAGCTACGTTTACGCGAGGCATCCCGGTTGTTTGCCGAAAACCCCGGATATACGATAGAAGAAGTATGTGAATTGGTAGGGTACAACAATAGCGGTAATTTCAACAGGGATTTCAAAAAAATGATGGGAATGACTCCCAAAAATTACTGCAAACAAATCTACTTAAAGGACACTAATGCAGAACTTAAAGCGTCCGTGAATTTTAACAAAAATTCACGGGGGGGGGTAAAATATTAATTATCAGCGATTTACTTTGTTTTATCCTGCTCGATTTCTACAAAGACACCCGATATACTGTCATGGCTATATGTAAACGTCCATGTACTCTGTATTTTGATGCTACACTCTCCTGACATTTTGCTTTTCCAAATCATCTTTCCTACATTCAGCGCATCAGATTATCAATTAATAATGTGCCTGTTTTTCTGAATCTCCTCAACTGCTACACTGTTTTTCATGCTTGGACAAAATTGTCTTTCGTTAATTGAAAATTGTCTTTCGTTAGTTTTCCTGCTTTTCAGCACATAAAAAATTGTCTTTCGTTAGTTTGAACGAAAGACAATTGATTTTATTTGCAACAATTGATTATATGTCATATTTTCGTGCAATACGAAAGGTTCTTTAGTAACCCATCTCTTCCACTTTCTGTACGAAAAACAGCCGTAAGGCATCCTATATAAAATCACTATTATACCATACTAATATGAATGCATGGAAAACTGTGCTTTTATGCACACTACTGGTCATGGTTGCCACGCCGATGTTTGCGCAGGCGACGGACAAAGCCCCACAAATAGTATTCCGTTTTGTGGAGGGAAATGATATGTTCTATGTGCCGTGGAACGGAAACGGAACAGCACTCGATTCGTTATGCCGAATGATAAAACCGGCTGCACTGGATAAGGGAAGTGTCAAAGTGGACGGCTACAGCGATACCAGAAAACTGTCAATGATACGCTGCAACCGGGTAAAGTCCGAACTGATTACCCGTAAAGGATTACAGGAAGAACATTTCACAACGACTAATAACGTAGGCGAATGGAACGGCCTGAAAAATGTGGTATTTGTCACTTTACCTTTATTAAATCAGTTGGAAGCGGAGAAACGGCAGGATGCACCGGTACAGATGGATAAATCAACTTTAACCGACACTCAAAAGCAACCCGAAATGGTAGCCGCACCCCAGGAGGAAACGGCAAGCCACACCGCTACTCCTTCCAATGAGGTCAAACAAACAGAAACAGCTTCTTCACGGACAACCAAAACTGATTATGGCACATTCTCCCTGCGTACCAACCTGCTACGCTGGGCAACGCTTACCCCCGACCTCGGTATCGAATGGCGCATCAACCGGAATTGGAGCATACAGGTAAACGGCACATGGACTTCATGGAGTTGGGATGACAAAAACCGCCGCTATGCCCTTTGGGAAATATCACCGGAAGTACGATACTACTTGGGCACACAGAAGCGGGGTTACCTCGGCGTGATGTATCACGTGGGAGAATTCAATTACAAACTTTCCGATACCGGCAAACAGGGCAACCTGATGGGCGGAGGCATAACGGGTGGTTATCTTCTGAAACTGAACCGTGCGTTGAACCTTGATTTTTCGTTGGGTATCGGCTGCACTCATGCGGAGTATGACAAATACACGGTTATCGACGGTGTGAATGTGAAACACGGTAAGGCGGATAAGAACTACTGGGGCGTGAACCACGCCGGAATCAGCTTAATATGGACAATTTTTTAACGCAAGGAGGGACACAGAATGAAGAACAATAAAGTGTATTTAATAATGTATGGCGCAATAAGCCTGCTTTGGCTCGCTTCCTGTGTGAAGGACGACCTGCATAATACTCCGCATCCCGACAAGGGAGCAGTAGCCTTGTCCATTGACTGGACGGCAACGGAAGAAGGCGTGGTGAAACCCGGAAGTTTCTCAATCAATCTGCGTGGAACGGAAAACGTTACGGTTGAAGTCGACGCCTCCACACCCGGCACCTTGCCGCTGCTCCTGCCCGGTGCATACAGTGCATTGATGTACAACAGTCCGGACGGCTTCAGCATCACCACCGATGATGCCACAGTAAACAAAGCCACCGACGGCAACACCTTGCTGCCCACACCGGGAGCACTCTTCACGGGTGCGGCTGAATTTACCGCCGTAGCCGATGACACTTTGGGCTGTGTAATTCCCGTGGTGCAGCAGACACGCCGCCTCCTGTTCCGCCTGACCGTGACCGATGGCGCCCCGGAACGCATCGCTTCCTTGTCGGGTACACTCTCCGGTGTGGCGGGCAGCATCCGGCTTGCTACCGGTGAACTGTCGGGAGCAGGCTCCGTCATTCCCGCTTTCACACGGAGCGGAGCCGAAATCACCGCATCGCTGAACCTGTTGGGCATGACCGGCACGCAACGGCTGACATTGCTGCTGACCTTCACCGACGGACTCACCCAAACCATCGAAAGCGACCTCACGGAACAGCTCGCCCACTTCAACGACAGCCATACGGCACTCGAAGTGAGCGGTACGCTGAAAACCCCGACTGCCATCCAACCGGGCACATCTACCATCACCGACTGGCAGGTGCAGGAAGAGAAAGACATTACCATTAACTGAAATACTAAACAAAACAACAGCTTATGAAAAAGATTTTATTTCCCTTCGCACTGGCATCACTACTGTTCGCCTCGTGCAGCAATGACGAAACCGGAACGGACAACGACCTTATCCCGGCTACCTTTAGTGCTGATATCAGCCTGACCCGTGCATCCCTCAGTACTTGGGACCCTGACGATGCCATCGGCATTTATATGCTTGATGCCGGAACGACAAATATTTCTGAAGCCGCTGCCAACCGGAAGTATCTCACTCCGGCAGCCGACGGCAAATTCTCTCCGGCCGCCGCCGACCAGACTATCTACTTTCCTGTGGACGGAACCCGGAAAGTGGACTTCGTGGCCTACTATCCATACACTGCCGGTTTGACCGACGATATCTATAAAGCTGATATTACTACCCAGAGCTCTCCGGCCTCCATCGACCTGATGACCGCCCGCATAGCGAGCACTGCCGACGAACCATTGGACAAAGACCACACCGCCGTCGTTTTCATCTTCGGGCATCGTCTGAGCCGTGTGGAAGTGAATGTGGAAGCAGGTGACGGATTCACCAATGCCGACCTTGCGGGGCTGGCCATCACCTTGAGCAACCAGCCGCTGAAAGCAGACTTTGAACTGCTGACTGACAAACTGACTTCTGGCAGCGAAACCGGCACCATCACCCTGAACACTGCCGCCAACGGGCGGAAGGCATCCGCCATCATCCTGCCGCAAGAGGGACTGACGGGACGGACGCTGACCTTCACAATGAAGAACAACTCCATTTTTACCTGGGACATAGAAACTGACCGCACTTTTGAAACCGGGAAGAAAACCGTCTTCAACATCCGCCTGGCACGCGCAGGCATTGAAGTGACCACCAGCATACAAGCGTGGGGCATACAGGGAACTGTGAATGGAGATATTATACAACAATGATAATTCTTCCCCTATAAAAATAATAATATTATGGCAATCTCCGAAAATAAAACAAACCATACAGCAGCGGGAAACATAGATTCCTTTTCTGCCATCCGCAAGGATAAAATAGATAAATGCTTCTATTATCCTCCGCCAGGTATCCTACATTTGGACGATACGACGGACGAGAAAAACGCCACTTGCGGTTATGTGGGAGGAACGGCATTGTCGCATCCTATAACTTCGGGCAACACGACAGTGTGGGGCATGAATGATTACAATGCCTTTATGGATGATAGCGAAGCGCCCCCAACAGTCAATCCCGTGCTATGGCGTATGGAAAGGCTGAACAACAAAAACGGATTATTCCAGGTACACCCCAAAGCGGAAAAGGGTGGCAGGACCGGCAATATCTATCAGATACGCAGTTACGACCTGGCTACGATGACCATTGTCAAAGGAGATACCGGATGGGTCGTGATCGACCCATTGACCAGCAATGAGACGGCCGCCGCAGGATGGAAATGCTTTTGCGAACAAGTGGATGCCAACGCCCTGATATCTGCCATTATCATCACCCATAGCCATGTGGACCACTACAAAGGCGTGGAAGGTATCATTGACGCAACCGGCATCCTGCGCGGAGTGGCACAAGCCGATTTTGAAACTAAAAGGGGCATTCCCGCAGGAAAGGTACTGGTAGTGGCTCCCAACGGTTTCTACAACGAGGCGATTTCCGAAAATCTGTATCTGGGCAATTGCATGAGTCGCCGTGCCGTCTACATGTACGGAAGCGCCCTGCCTAAAGACGAAAAAGGGCATGTCGGCTCCGGGTTGGGAAAAACCATCAGCACCGGTACAGGGGCATTGTTGTCACCTTCGTTTGAGGTGAAACCGGGGGACAAAGAGCTTGTGACACTCTATATTGACGGATTGGAAATGCAGTTTCAGGATGTGCCGGGTACGGAAGCTCCGGCAGAGTTTCATGTATATATAAAAAAATACCGGGCGCTTTGTCCGGGTGAGAATGTAACCCATACTCTGCATAACCTGCTGACGTCGCGCGGAGCAAAGGTACGCGACCCTAAAGCGTTTGGCAAAGCCATTGACGATGCGATCCGCCTATTCGGAAATATGGAGTGCCTCATTGGCAACCATCACTGGCCCACCTGGGGAAACGCCGAATGTATCGCCCTGATGGAAAAGCAGCGCGACCTCTACCTCTACTTCAACGATCAGGTAATCCGCCTGCTCAATAAGGGTATGAATATGGAAGAAATAGCTGAAACGTTCACCCTGCCTGACAGCCTGAACTGCGAGTTCTACAACCGAGGCTACTACGGAACGGTGAACCACGATGTGAAGGCAGTTGTACAGCGCTATATCGGCTGGTGGGACGGCAACCCGGCCAATTATTTCAAGTATCCCGACAAAGAGGTGGCCCTGCGTTTCGTAGCCGATATGGGAGGAGCCGATGCCGTGTTGCGAAAAGCGATGGAATATTTCAAGAAGGCCGACTACCGCTGGACGGTGGAGCTGACGCGGCAGGTGGTATTCAATGATCCTGAAAATATGCAAGCCCGTTACTTGCAGGCCGATGCACTGGAACAACTGGCTTATTCGTTCGAAAGTGGCACGTGGCGTAACATCTTTCTGAGCGCAGCGTTCGAATTGCGCGGCGAACCGATGGGAGTACTGCCTCGTACCAATAAAGAGTTTATCACTCAGGCGACTGCTACGTTGAAAACACTGACTCCTGAGTATATATTCGAATATTTCGCCACCTTGGTGAACGGTGTGGAAGCCGGAAAGGCTAACCTGTTGCTGTATGTTCATTTTGACGATACGAATCAGACCCATGAACTGCATTTGGTGAACGGCGTGCTGCATCATAAAGATAAAACCGAAGATAAAGAGTTGGCGGAGAAAAACGTCATCACCTTTGCCGGCGTGGAAGCGTTCGCGGAGGATTTCCGGTTGCGTATGCTTACCTTGCATCCGGACGATTGCCCGGGTACAAAGACAGACGGTGGGGCGAGTCTTACCTCCTTATACCAATTTTTTGATACATTCAATGGGATGTGGAACATTGTAGAGCCTCTTGACTCGACCCCCCGGAAAAGGACCTATCTGCTGAGTGGGTTCGTAACCGGTACAACTATCCAATGGGACATATCCGCCAGTGCTTGTTATGACTCCATCACTCATATTTATGATGATACGGGAAAAAGTTATGCCTGCGCCATTAAAAAGAAGACGGGTAACGACAATTTGATTACACTGGCCCAGGGGCAAGCGCTATTTATGGGAAAAGACCTTTATATAGATATTTCATCTTCATTGGCTCATAGGATAGATGTCAAGATAGACACATGGACAACAGTCGGGCCGAAAGGTGTGCTCCTGCATAAAAGTATCTATATGGAAGACTCGACGGATAATGACTATAACGATGTGTGCATCACGCTTACAGGAGGTTGCGGAATATAAGTGTCGCGCCACAATAAACGGGGATGTCATAAGGAGATTAACAAAAGACGATATGGTTGGCCTGTATTTGCAGTCAAATGCCTAAGCCATTTCTAAAATCTATAAACGACCAATAAAACGAAAAAGATATGAAAGCAATGAAACTTATCACCGCCCTCGGGCTTGCTACGCTGGCCCTGACGGCATGTACCAATGAAGACGAAATGCGGAACAATACGCTACCCGAAGGCGCAGTACACCTCACTGCTCAAATAGAGGGAGTGCAGACACGCGCACCGCAGCTTGATGCCGAAGGCAAAGGCTCGTTCGACCCTGCTGACGAATGGGGCATGTACACTTTTACGGGAGATGCCACATCCCCGGCATACAGTAACGAAAACATCGCTTACAAGGCTGACAACAGCTCCCCGCTCTATTGGGAAGACCTGAGTGAAACATCCCCCGTCACCTTCTCCGCACATTATCCGCGCATCACGGAAGCCATTGCCAATCCTGCGGCATATATGCATACACCTTTAGAGTGGAACAAGACAGACGACCTGCTCCACGCCACTGCCACAGCAAGCAAAGGCGGGACGGTGACACTGACATTCAAGCATCTGATGCACCGGCTCATCATCAACCTGACCGCGGGAGAAGGCATGACCGGCACGGATTTGACCACTGCCTTGATAAATTCCGCGGGAAAGAATGGCGATTATACGATGTATGGCGACGTGGAGGTTAACCTGTTGACCGGTGAGGTCAACTATGGCCGGCATGGGAGCTTGATACAACTTACCAACGCAAGTAGTGGCAATGCCGACTGGAAAGTGGCGCCCCAAGACCTGAGAGCAGGTGCGGAATGGCTCAGGATAATGGTTGGCGAGGATATGTGGTGCTATAATGTACCTGACAACTTGAACAGCAGCAATCCCGCCCATCCCACCCGCCTCGAAAGCGGTAAGCAGCTCACCCTCAACCTCACGCTGAAAAAGAATCAGCAGACGGGACAGACCGAGGTGGAACTCTCCGGTTCCGACATCTCCGGCTGGGGCAATGGCGGAACGATTACGGACGATGTAGTGATAGGCGGAAATACGCCTGCTGACGGTAACATTAACATGATCGGCAAGACCGCCGAAGAAGTGAAAGCCGCCATTAAAGCCGCTTTCGATGCGGGCATCACCGAGTTTACGTTGACAGGCCCCATTGCCAATTTAGGGTTGTCGGGCTCCTCCGCAATGAATCCATTTTATAATACCGCGGTGACAAAGTTAGACCTTTCCGGCGTGACGGGTTGGGAGCCCGTAAACATAGACGGAAATAGCAATTCCACCAAAACCGTGGTAGGAGTGCCTGAAACCGCCTTTTTATATTGTACCGCCTTGGAGACGGTAGTCCTGCCCGAAGAGGTGAAAGCCATAGGGGCTGATGCTTTCCACTATTGCTCATCGCTCTCCAAGATTAATCTGGAGAATGTCACACACATCGGTAAGAGCGCTTTCGCGGACTGTTCGGCTTTGGAAGAAGTCGATATGTCCGAAGTTACCACCATTTACGAAGGAGCCTTCCGGCGTGCTGGGTTGATTGCCCTCTCTCTTCCCAAAGCCACTTCGATTAGCGAAGGAATTACAGATGGTAACTCAGGTGGTATCGGTTCGTTTGCCAGTTGTCAATTACTGGTTTCTGTCGAAGCCCCTTTCCTGACTAATACGGGGTACTTCTCATTCGCAGGCTGTTCGGCACTCGAAATCGTAAACATGCCTGAACTGACGGAAATCAACGAAAGAGCATTCTTTAATACGGGCTTGGAGAGCATAAATCTCGATAAAGTGATAACGGTAGGCAAACAAGCGTTTAGTAGATGCGAGAAATTGACCAAAGTAGAACTACCTGCCCTTGCGACTATTGGCGAGCAAGCCTTTCAAGATTGTATAGGGCTGGAAGAAATAGAACTGCCTGCCACTACTATTGGTAGTTATTTGTTTGGAGGTTGCACCGAATTAACCACCCTCTCGCTACCCAATGCCGAAATCTTTGGTTATAGCATTGTGGCTGATTGCTCACTCCTTACCAATCTAAAACTGACTGCAGCAGGCGCGTTAGTTAACGTTGATGGTGAGGCCATATGGGAATCAACTTTTGGGATACCGTTATCTTCGGACTTCCGGTACGGTAATTGTGCCATCATGCTGAACGCCGACAAGAAGCAGTCCGGCGCAGGTTCGCCCACGGTGACAGACGCGAGCACTTGGGTGAGTCAGACTTGGAAGAGCATTACGTTTGAACAAGAATAACCCCGCCATTCCCGAAGTCGAATTTTGGCGGTGTATTGAGACTCAGTCCGAATAATAAACAAAAAATAAAAATATAAATGATTATGAACAAGAATATCGTATTACCCAACATGGTGGACATCTTCGTCAACAAGAAATTCGAAGTGGAACCGTTCATCGACGCTCTGCAATGGCTCGAAAGCAAAGGCTTGCCTTCACCGGTGAAAAAAGAAAACATGGATGGAAAAAAGCCCGGTGTGCCCCGTCTGGAATATTTCATCAATGGCAACTACTTCAATGTGTGGTGTATCGAGGATTTGATGGACAGCGGTACAAGCGGCTCGAACTCGCAGGAGAAATTCCGTGTACTGCCCGAATACATCCGGACAGACAATCCACACCTTATCATAAGCGTCAGCACGGCAGAGTCGACCCCGGATGTTCAGCCCGAGGACACATCTCTCAACGGTTCTGTGCTGATGGGTGAAATGTTCTACCAACTCGACGCAAAGCAGTATGACCCTACCTCGCCCAGCAACCTCGAAGCTCAACCGCTGGCGGAGTCATTCGTGCAATGGCAGATTTATCGTTTGATTCAACAATGTACGCCATCCATCAACAAACTGCTCGTGTGCCCGAAACATGTAGGTGCATCACGCCATGCCCTATGTTGTGCCGCATCCAGGGAGTTTACATCAATCGGTGTAATAAACATCGTCCATTATGATGCTTATGCCAAAGCCGACCCTGCCGCATACGAAGCATTCAAGAAAGAAAATCCTGACTTGGTTGCCGCTTCGATAGAGACCACACACGGAATAGTGAAGATGTCTGCCGCAGAAGCCGCAGGAGGAAAGCATCGGTATCCTGTACTGTTTGTTTCACCCATTACCGACCGCTACCTCCACTTCGACGATGACGTGGACGAGGCACAGAACTACACTGCCGGTTACAATGCCGGTATTGCCGTGGGCGTGCTGATGGAAAATATGACTTATAGTGACCTTGTATTTTCTCCTTCTCCACGTTTCGCGGAGTAGTCTCGCACCAATGCCACCCATGTTTGGGTTAATGGAGGAGGAATCAGCAACGTTGGGCTACGCCGATATTTGATAGCTACCGGCCCTTTCCTCGAAGTTGAACTTTGAGGCGGTCGAAGTTCAACATTGACATCACCAAAGTTCAACTTTGAGAACCGGAAAGTTTAACAGATAATATTCACCTTAACAAACTTATAATTATGCCATTTTGGAAAAAGCAACATAACAAGTCAAAGAATGTGTATTACCCGCAAGCCATCGTCAAGGGTAAACCTATTGAAACCGAAGGTGATCTGGAAGATAATCCGTTAGGTTGACACCAGCGTTTCACTCACGGCTGACTTCCGGCAGTTGTACAACCCAATTGACGGATATACGACTGCTGTAATGCGCTTACCGCCGGTTGTCGGAACAAATTATAAGGAACATAAAATTAGAAAAGAATATGAAGACATTTCGAATAATCAGTCTGGCCTTGCCGATAGTTCTCGCTTTGGCAGCCTGCAGCAAGGAGGAACTCCCGGCGGAAGGAACAATACCCGGCGGCGACAGTGACAAAATACGAATCGCCGCCACCGTAGGAGATTTCACGGTGGAGGACGGGGCGCCCGGCACAAGGGCAACTATTAACGACGATACCGGGAAAGGATCTTTCGAGAATGGTGACGTAATAGGACTATCGGTCAAATGGATGAAAGAAAACACCACAGCCGAACCTTTACAAAGTCTCACTTACAGTAACGGTTCCTGGTCAGGTTGTACTACGACATGGGACAACTACGCTGAGATATCCCAAGAAAAACCGCTTCGCTTTACAGCCTGTTATCCTTACAGGAAAGGAACTGTTAATTACACCGTACAAACAGATCAAAGCCAATCTGGAAATTACGAAGAGTCCGACCTGTTGTTCGCCATGAAAGAATATGCAGCAAAGCCACAGGACGGTATAATAGAACTTAACTTTGTGCACAAGATGGCCTGTCTTAAAATCACATTACAGGGTAAAGCTGCTGCCGATGCATCAGTCGTTATCAAGGCGGTCAATATTGGCTATACTATGAGGCCTGATGGAGATGGAATAGATACAGGTCACGTCGTTGGTTATATAACCCCTAAAAGAGTAGGCAATACATTCTATGCTGTTATTCCTCCGCAAGACTTGGGGATTGGATTGCAACTCGCCATCACCGTAAATGGTAAAACGACCGAGCACATCGTAAAAGGTACGCAAGGAAAGGAATTGGAAAGTGGTGTGCAATACCCTATCGAACTGACCCTGAACGAAGGTAGCGGCAGCGGTGATCCCCCATATTCGACATATTTGGCGGGGTGGTATATAAACAACACTTATGACCAGTTTGCATATACGCTGGTAAACGGTGCATATACGGCACTCACTCCTCCGGAAGGAGGAGTGAGTGCTACTCCGAATGCTATGGCGGTTTCCGGCGGCAAAACCTATGTGGTCGGAGGTTATTTCGACGGGAACGATGGCAATGCAAAAGCGTGTTATTGGGTCGATGGAGCAGCCACGAAACTTGAAGTATCGGAGCAAGAATATATCTACCACTATGCCGAATCGATTCTTGTTTCGGACGGCTCGATATACATAGCGGGAAGATATTCCGGTGGTCCTAAAAACATCCCGTGTTATTGGGTGGACGGTGCTCTGACAACGCTTACGTTACCCGACGGGGTTTACAGTAGTGCTGCCAAATCAATCGCAGTTCGGGACGACGGGAAAATATATGTGGCCGGATATCACATGAACGGGAGCGGCGGCATGAGAACTCCGGGATATTGGCTGGACGATACTTTCGTATCACTTCCCTTACCCGATGGAGCGGTCTTTCAGATTAGCGAAGCAATGAAAATCGCCGTTTCGGACAACAAGGTTTACGTCATGGGAACGTACAAGCTGAACTCCCAAACATACTCGTGCGTTTGGACGGACGGCACACGTTCCGAACTTGCTATTGCCGGGTCGGCGACTTTGGGAGCCGTCGGTCAGTCAATGACCGTTGCAGGCGGTAAAGTATATGTTTCGGGATATTCCATTCCGAGCAACAACAATTTCAAGGGCTGTTATTGGATTGACGGCATTTGCACGGACCTCAACGCTCCTGACGGTAGCTGGTCGCAAGGGACATCCATCGGCGTTATCAACGGCAAGGTCTATGTCGGAGGTACGCATTATACCGGTTTCGATAATTATAAACCCTGCTATTGGTTCGACGGTGCGCGCACCGACCTTGACATTCCGACGGGAGGGACAAGCGCTATGATCGAGGCGATATATCTGAGCGAATAAGGAGATTAAACCATATTAAGACGAACCCGACAATGGTATTTTGGAAAAAAGACACCGTAGGGTTAGATTTGTAGAGCTTTTGTTTAAAATTATTAACAACCTCATTATACTGAATTATATGAAGATAACATGTTATAAAGGAGCAGGAGATAATGACTTCACTACCATCGAAGTACAAGCCGACACCACTCTGGAAGCAGTAAGAGAATTATTAGAAAATGCCGGGTTTATCAAAGAAGGTCCGAACAGTACCTACCGTTTTATCTATAAGAAAGACGCAAGGGGTACACGCCCAACCGATGAAGCGGGGAACATAAATGTAGAGACTGCCTTACAAGATATTATTGTAAACTCTATCAACAACGAGTCCGAAGTAAAAGTGTCTACCGTTTGGGGCAACGACCACCAGCTGGTACTAACCAATACCTCCAAACCCCAGAGCGACTTGGTAGGTTTTGTCTGTGAAACGTGGAAGAATGGCTATATAACTGTAGCCGTGAAGCTCAATGAAAAAGATGTGACCGCCAAAGAGCAAAACAAGCGCATCCAGGCCTTCGCCCCACTGATGCTGCGAGATGTTGTGCCCACTAACATCAGCCGCGGACAAGGAATAGAAAACGTATGTGTATGCGTAGATGGCACGGCGGTGGAATTTATCATCCAGTCCTGGGGCGCAGTAGGTTACCGTTATAGCATCGTTCCCACTTCGGGGCCCCCCATCGTGAGTAGAATGTATCATAAAATATGTGATAATTTTGGACGTATGGGGCAAACTAATCGCCGTACCTGGGAGGGAAAGGGCACCCTGAAGACCATCGAGATAACCGGCGTAAGCAACATCGATGAGATAATTCCCACATTGAAGGGCGGTTATAGCGAAATCACATTCACCACCCACAATATGGTGTCCTTTACTGATAGTAAAGGTGTGACCTATGCCTCCAATATCAAACCGCCCCGGCCATCGGCAAAGAAGGCCCTGTGCTCGTCTTCCTTGCTACTGAAAGCCTCTGCACCGAAGGAAGAGAATGTAGTAGTGCCTGGCGACAGCGTGGAACCGGGCGCAGCAACTCCGGGCGCTGACTCGACACAGAACTACGGCAATGGACTCCGTGACATTAAGATAGACCCCACGCCATTGGGTGTGGTGAAAGTACACTTCTTTGTATTCAAGTCCAAAGCCGAAGCTGACAGAGTTATTCGGGGATTGAACTCACTGGATATTAATATATATGGATAATAAAAAATAGACGATATGATAGACAGATATGATAATGCGGTAGGCTATCTGGAACTTACCGACGAGGAAAAAGCATTCCTCTTTCAGAACGTGAATATTTTCCGTGGATTCCTCTTCTCCGAAAACGATGGTGGGGGACGGGGTTTCCATGATTTGTACACTTGGCAAGATGGATATTTACCCACCTTTCTTCAACCGGTAGTGAACACCATGCAACGGACGGAATACTCCTTTTCCAAACTGACGCATGAGATGAAGAAAATGAATATCAATACAGCTTCGATTTCCTTCCACTCACGCTTCGCTTCTATGGACAGCGAGTTCAAACATGAGAAAGAGAACAGCAAATCAAGCTCCAAAGTGAGCGAATACCTGCTTTCGCAATACATAATCCACAAGTGTGGCTTCAAGACGAACTTTGACCGTGTGCGGGTTGCTCCCGCCTTCCTCGAAGAGGTGGAAAACATCGTGAACAAGAACGAGAAAGACCGGATGCGCTGTCTGGAACTGATAGAACTGTTGAACGAGTGGGGCTATTACATTCCACAAGTTTTCTCGCTAGGTGGCATCCTCTACTCGGAGACCGTAACAGAGGTGACAGACTTGGAGATGGCAGAAAAGGAAAAGACGGACTTCTCGGCTTCCTTCGACACCTCGTTCCGGCAGATAGGTGGAGGCGGTGCTTACGGTGGAAGCTGGATGACGGAACAAAAAGATAGTTCATCGCACAAGTTCGAAAACACCGCCCTCTACCAGATAGGCGGTGCGGCTGGTGCATCGAGCGATTACGTCAGATGGACGACATCGCTCTACGACGCCAAGCGGTGGAATCTTTCGGCACTTACCACCCTCTACCCGTCGTTGATGTTGTTGTTGGCATGTGAAGATGGAAATCACGGTGGCGCTTTGCTTAATACCTGCCTGCGTCTCATCAATGGTAATTTGGCGGACAAATCCATACCGGAGCTGCAACCTTATATCGATTTGGGTCGCTATGCTTCCGCCATTACTACCCGGCTCTATCCGTATTAAAAATCCGTAACACAGGAAATGACAATGAGAATTGCAACTTGGAATATGCAGGGCGGAAGTCTGTTAGACGACGATGTGAAACGAACCCTATTGATGGATATGTTTAAGCGTGGAATAGACGTGGTGTGTTTGCAGGAAATGACTGAACCTTTGCCCAGCTTCCGCTTCCAGGGTGTGGGAACGGACGGAGTGAGGGTACATACTATGGACCCGCCTGTTTCCAACCGGCGGAAAAGGGAGCCATTATACACGTGTTATTATTTCGAGTGGAGTCATGGGGGCAACAAACGGTGCAGTTTAGCTATATATGCGATGTCATCTGTCGCTGCTTTTGGGGCTGAATCAGATATTTCTCTCAGTAACAGACCGATGCTTTGGGTGAGAATAGGCAATACTTTTATAGGTAATGTACATCTTCCTTCGGGTTATCCACCAACGGCAGAAGCTTCTTTTGCCCACTTTAAGTCTGTGATGAATGGAATACCTGCCGGACACCGCTATGTCATAGCAGGAGACTTTAATATGCCATTCAATTATATAGAAAAGCGTTTTCTTGATGAAAACAATTTTCACAATCCTCAGGTAGCAACCCATCAAGGCGGTAATACGCTGGATTATGTCTATTTTCAGGGAGACGTGGGGGATATAAGATATACACCTGGCTATTATTCAGACCATCGGGCTTTTGAATGTATGATATTATAAAGAACTCTGACAAACAATAACCAACAACATGGGAGTAACCATTGACATAGACAGGATGATAGAAATCTGTTTCGCCGTACAGTTCTTCATTTACGGCTACATGGCATTCTTTCTCTATCCTTACAACGACTACGGCGTGGTACCGCATATGAAACATGCCGGTAGTAAAAGTTACCTCCGTAGTCGTCGTGTGCTGGCGGTGGTTTACATTCTCCTTGGTATTGCCGCCCTGTCTGGGTTGTGGCCAGCATCACCCGCTGACGGCAGAGTGGGTGATAGCTGGGCGTCGCCTTTGGTCCCGGCTTGTCTGACGCTGTTCTTCATGGCACATGCCGGGATGCTGCTGGGATTATGCGATGCCGCCATTAGTAACCGGAAAAATTGCCTGCTCTGTTTGCTGCCTCTGACCATGCTGTGCGCCCTCTACGCGGTGTTCCCGGCATGGGGTGAAGCGGTTTCCGTGCTCCAGTCTGTTCATTTGGTGGCACTCATCGGCTGGTACACACCGCTGTTCTACAAAGAATACGACAATCTGAATCGTTGCTGCTGGGATGCTGTGAACCAAACGCCTGACGACATAGCTTCCGACTACGATTGCCTGCCCAAATCTATGCCGTGGATAAACTGCCTCTACAAAGGACTGCTCATCATCACTCTACTTGCATTATTGGCACACTTCCTGCCCTATGGTTGGACTACATATGTGGCGGCAGTGCTCTTTATCGGTTATCTCTTCTGGTTTTTCTACTGGGTGTTCCAACGCTTTCCCTGGTTCGCCCGTTCACTATTTTATTATATGAATGAGGAAGAGGGATGATTGAAAAAGTGACGACAGGAATATATCACAATTTAGAAGAACTAAAGGATATAATACAAAAAATCAATAAAAACACTTACTGATAGGGGATGTTCAGACAATCCGAATTACACTATGATGAAAGCAACAAAACAATCTCAAACAAAGCATTCTTCTTTTGCACTTCAGTTGAAAATCATTGCCGGATATGTATTACTGCTCACTTTATTCGGTATTATCATCTTTCTGGTATGGCTGGAACACCGGAAAATGGAAGCATTAAACAGTGGTGAATTGCTTATTAACCAGAAAAGAGAGACCGTTAATCGGACTTTTGAAAAACTACTTGATTACTCCTTCTCCGACGACTTTTTGCTGTTAAGAGACAATGATAAATTCGACGAGTACCAGATGAAGCGTAAAGTGGCAACCAATACTTTGAACGAATTGAAGCAATATTATTCCACTGACCTCCAGCGTTCACAAATAGACAAAATATCTTCACTGTTATTGGAAAAGGAAACGCTGCTACTCGGAGTAATGAATACCCTTTCAGAACTATCGCGGACGGACAGCCTGTTGCAACAGAAAATACCCATTATCGCCTCACAAACATGGATACTGAAACAACCGAAAACATCCGGGACAGAGAAGCAAAAAAGAAGAGGTTTGCTCGGACTATTCAAAAAGAAAGACGAAAAATCTGCTTATGCACGCCAAAGGGAAAAACAAGAAAAACAGGAACAACCACCTGTGTTCCGGCAAACAACCGAAAAGCTATATTCCCTGCAAAAAGAGATGCACGAACAATATATGGATTACTGGAACAAGCTGGAAGCTTATTCAGACAGCTTGCAATGGCGTAATACGGAACTGAACTCGCAGATAAGCAGACTTATTTGCGAGTTTGAACAGATGGCAGTCATGCAAACAGAAAAAGATACACAGAAGATAACCGGTTTAAGGGAACAATCTTTCCGTATCATTCTATTCATAGCTGCTACCGCTATTCTGCTGATAGTGGTATTTTACATCTTTATATATCATGACATCAGTAAAAGACTGGAATACCGGAAAAGACTGGAGGCATCCGACCTCCGGAATCGTGAACTACTTTCCGCACGCCGGAACCTTATACTAACGGTAAGCCATGACCTGCGTGCACCACTCGGTACCATCAGGGAATATGCAGAACTATTGCAAGAGGAAAAAAATGTGGAACGAAGCAAAGGATATGCAGTGAATATCCTGCGTGCTTCGCACCACGTTATCGGACTGGCGAACAACCTGCTGTATTATTACAGACTTGAAGCGGAAAAGGTACAACCGGAAAAGGAAATCTTTCATCCGGGACGGACGATTGAAGATACTGCCCGCTCGTTTCTGCCGATAGCGGAAAAAAAAGGGGTGGCCTTGACAACGGAAGTGACGGACCTGGACGTACTTGTCGAGGGAGATAGCGGGAGGTTGGTGCAAATACTCAACAACCTGCTCTCGAATGCTGTAAAGTTTACCCGTACCGGATATATACATGTTGGCGCACAATACCGGGATGGAAAGTTATCCTTCTTCGTTAGAGATACGGGTATAGGTATCGACAAAGAAAAGCAGGAACAGATATTCACCGCTTTTGAACGGGGCGAAGCGCCGGATGCGGAACAAGGCTTCGGACTGGGACTGGCGATAACCCATAAGTTGGTAACATTGCTGGAGGGAACTATCCACGTGCAAAGCACACCGGGGCATGGCAGTACCTTTGAAGTATGTCTTCCTATGCCTGAAACGGACGGAAAAACGGATTCGATAAAGAGTCTCCCGGAATATGGCGCACTTTCAGGAATGAGGGTACTGGCCATAGATGATGACCGGATGCAACTGGATGTAACCAGAAAAATGTATGCACGTTACGGAGTGGAATGTGACTGCTGCCAGAATATTAGCGAATTGGTGGAAGCGTTACGCCGTAACCGTTATGACATCGTACTGACGGATATGCGGATGCCGGATATGGACGGATACGGAGTGCTGGCCTTACTTCGGGGCAGCAACCTCGGACAGACAGGAACGCTTCCCGTACTGGCTGTAACCGCACAGGCGGATAAAAAGCCGAAGTATTTCAAAGACGCAGGCTTTGCGGGTTGCCTGCACAAGCCTTTCTCGCCGGAAGAATTATTATCGGTTACCTCACAGATAGACAGAACTGATTTTACAGCTATTATGGTAGGTGAGGAAAATACGGGGGAACTGCTGGATATGTTCATTGAGGATACAGAAAGGGAACTCACTGGAATGCGGGATGCGCTGGAAACGGAAGATTATGAACAGTTGGGACGCATCATACACAAAGCGGCTCCGCTATGGGGCATGATACGTATCAATGTCTCCTTACGTGAACTGGAAGAATTGGCTTCATTTTCTCCCGAGAAATGGAGCCGGGAATTGGACGGACGGATAAAAAAGCTGATTAAGGCGGTGGAACAAGCTGTGAAAAAAGCAAAAGGATTAAAGTGAAAAACGGATGAAAGCCATATTGATAGTAGAGGATGACCGGATATATGCACGTACTACAGCCAACTGGCTGGTGAAAAACGGCATGAATGCCCGTTACGTGCTGTCGGTTGATACCGCAAAAGATTTTTTAAGTAATAATGAGGTGGATTTGGTCTTGTCTGATTTTCGCCTTGGTGATAGTAGTGGTGTGGAACTGCTCGAATGGATGAAGACACATGGTTACAGTATGCCTTTTCTTATCATGACAGGATACGGGGATATACCCGGTGCCGTAGAAGCCGTGAAGAAAGGGGCTGACAATTATCTGCCTAAACCCGTACAGACAGAAAAAGTGATAGGCATCATCCGTGAACTATTGGGCCGCAGGGAGACAAGGGAAAGACCGGAACAGGCTTTCTACGTCTGCAAAAGTCCGTTGGCAGTGAAACTTCGGGAAATAGTGCGTTTGGTGGCTCCCGCCGATGGCCTGTCCATAATGATACGCGGCGCATCGGGTACGGGTAAAGAATGGGTGGCACGACAGATACATTCACTCGGAAAACGTTCAGATGCTCCTTTTGTAGCGGTGGATTGTGGCGCGTTACCACGGGAATTGGCTGCATCGGAACTGTTCGGGTATAAAAAGGGAACCTTTACGGGGGCGACAGAGGACAGGGCCGGTATGTTTGCTGCTGCCAATCACGGGACACTATTTCTGGATGAGGTAGGCAATTTGAGCATGGAAACACAGGTGTTACTATTACGCGCTTTGCAGGAGAAACGTTACAGACCCGTAGGCGGAAAGGAAGAGATACAGGCGGACATACGGTTGTTGGCAGCGACCAATGAAGATTTGGAACGGGCGATAAGCGACGGCCGGTTCAGGGAAGACTTGTTCCACCGATTGAACGAGTTTCCGCTTTATGTTCCGCTGTTGAAGGATTGTGAAGAGGATATTATCCCGTTGGCCGGATTTTTCCTTTCTTATGCAAATGGGGAACTGTCAAAAGATATAAAAGGGTTTGACCGGGATGTAAAGAAAGCATTCAAGGCTTATTCATGGCCGGGAAATATCCGCGAATTAAAAAGCGTGGTAAGACGTGCGTGTGTTCTGGCCGGAGAAGATTGGATTACTCTCAAAGACATCAGCCTTCCGGTGGATGTAAAACCGTCGGATGATTACAGGTTGGATATGGAACGAACGGAATGGGAAGCGATTGTGAAAGCGCTGGAAATTACAGGTAATGACCGGAAAGCGGCCGCACGGCTGCTGGGCATATCCCGAAGCACACTTTATTTAAAACTGAAAAAATACGGCTTAATCTGAATATGTCCGGAAATGTGGACACATAGTGTTTTAATATAGATAATAAATACAGACACATACTTTGGAGATAAGATTATAATATTCTTGTTTTCAGTGTATTAAATCAACCATTATTCAATGGCATATCACTTGTTCTTTATGGTTATGACAATTGACGGCAAAGACCGGAATAGTTTTAAACTTTAAATTTCAATATCATGAGGACACTGACCGATACACCGCTATTCGACATATTTACTACTTATATAGCAGATTCAGAACTTCTATCGGAACGGTTACCTGCCGCCTATGAAGATTTTGTAAACCTGCTTGCCGAACTTCCACAGGATGAGGATAGAATGCGACAATTACGACGGTTAAATTACACAAGGATAGAACTTTCTTTTATACAGCAATCCTACAACAATTTAAAGGAAGGTCGGCATATACTGTATGATGTGTTTGTCGGCAAGGCTCTTTCCTTATTGGATGCAGAGATAGACATGGTAAAAGATTATTTCCGTCATCATGCAGATAATGCCAGTATGAAAATGGAAGTTCAGACACACGGCGGCAAACAGAGAAGCGCATTACACTGGAATGGTACGGATAATGACCTGATAGAACTGGTTGCCGCATTGATGGCTGCCGGAGTTGTGGACAGTGTGGAAGGGAAGAAACTTACCATTGTAGATGTTATCAGAGTATTTGAGGATGCTTTTAATCTGAAAATAAATGCCTTATACACCAAACGCGGTAAGGTGTTTGACCGCTGTACGGCTTCTACTCCTTTCATCGACTCAATTCGCAAAAGCTATATTAGGATGCTGGACGAACGGCTGGCGTAAAGTTTGCACGCCAATAGCCGCCAGTGAGCGACTTGCATGACTCCGGTGTTGCGGATTGACGGTCAAAGCGTTTTCTTTGCAGTTATAAAACTTCTGTAAACAGATCAAAGTTATGGGACTACTGAAAGATTGGACAGCCCGCTGGATGGCCCGTTTGTCGGGACAGGCAGCGGAAGGGCCGGGCAGCGTGTTTATTACGCTGGACGAAAAGAAGACTCCTGTGGATATGCGCAGAGGTGATGCCACACCAGAAGCGTATGAGGAGTATATCGGAAAGATGGTGAAGAATTTCGACAAACGGGGTTACCTGCCCGGATGAACGATTCTGAAAGCAGATTTTGCGGACAAAGGGAAAATACCTTCCCGGCGGGGAGAGCTGGCGAACTGGTATTTCCACACGCTGGTTCCGGCTATCCATAAACACAAGGCGGTAACGGGAAGGCAGATCCCGCTACGGGATGCAGCCTATACGCTAAAAACGGGACTGAAACTGTTCAGCCGCCGGACATCGCCTGCGGCACTACAAAAAGACAAGCAGTATAAAGAGTTTATCCGGCATAACGAGGCGGAAGGCTGGAACAACAAAAAACTGCCGGGCGAAAAGCAACGGGTGTATGCCGTGGCAACGGAGGAAGGCGTACTGCTCTTCTCGGACTGTGAAAAGGGTATGAAAGCGCGTAATAGCTACCTGCAACATCTGGCGGACGGATTTTTCAATATGACCAAAGGGGCGGAAACTTTGAAGCTGTATGAAATAGAGGCACCCTCCCGGCAAGTGGCGGAACTGGTGGACAACTGCATCGACAAGTTGGCGAAAAGCGACCTGCGCAGTGCCGGTACGCAACTGAATAAATCGGAGTTCAGCTTCACACCTGAGAAACTGGTGGGAAAAGAAATACTGGAAGGTGCCGTCTGTACGGACAAATATGATTTAAGACCGGATTACAACAACTTTGACCGGTTGACAAAAGACTTCAACCTGGGAATTTCACCCCGGAACTACGATGTGGCTTCACTGCTCTATATCTCCGAAAACGGATATGCCGGTCATGTGGTGGCGGACTATTTTCATCCGTTCAGTTATGAATATGAGTTTAGGGATTTGGCGGAAAAGCTGGGTGACAGCATCAAGGCACGGCAATCGGTACCGATGTCGTCACACGATTTCGGTTATACTGCCTTGCAGAAGGAAGCGAAGGTGGTGGCAAAGGATATTCTGCAATCGGAGTTCCATATCACGGACGGGGAGTTCAGGCCGGGGGCACGGATGAACCGGAGTGAAAAGGCGGAGACGCTTCAACTGACACCCAAACCACATTCCGAACAACCGAAGACAGGTGTATCCGCTGATACGGCTCACAAACGGGATGTTCCGGCACAGAAGCAGGATAACAGGCAGCGGCAGGCAAAACATGTAGCCTCCATTACTCCCGACAAGAAGGAAAAAAAACAACTAATCATATAGAATTTATGGAAGAGAAGAAAATGCAAGTGGCGGAAAACGGCAGTCTGTATATGACGCTGGACGCCTTTTACCGTCCTGTGTACTTAAGTATGCGGGGACAGGGGGAAGAAGGGTTCTCCCGGTATATTAGCAATAATGTACAGTTTCATACGGCAGGTAGGGAATTTGTACCCGACCACTGAATGTTTCGTTTCGATTTCAGGGACAAAAGCCTGATTCCGGGCATATTCGGAACGGACAATATGGATTATCTGGAACGGCTGTGTCCGGTATTGGAACAGGAAAGGATTCATCCTTCGGGTGTGGTAAGGTTGCGGGATGCAGCATTTTGTGAAGAAAGGGGGATCGTACAACTGTCGTCACTGGCAGAGCATACGGCTTTGATGGAAAACGAAGATTACAAGCGATTGGGACACCGTTTTGGAATGGACGGGGACGTGATAAGGAACGGACTGGCGGCTTTTCCTACTTGTACGGCAGTGGAATACGGACAGCAGGTATTGCTGTTGGGAAAAACGGACAAGGGGGACAAAGCATTGGAAGATTTTCTGAACGATTTGACCAGACACTTTTTCGACGAGATACGAAAGCCGGAGGAATTGAGATTCCATGAGGTGGCACCGCTGGATGCGAAGTACCGGGTAGAGATTGGGAACTGCAAGACTGCCTCACCGGCTATACTCCGATACGGAATTTGCACGAAGCGATGCGATATGGCACCCACACTGAGAAACTTTAACCGGCTGAGAAACCTGCAACCGATGAGTGCGCCGTTGACCAAGGAGCAGGAACGGATTGTTTCGTCACTGGTTGGACTACCTGATAATGTGCAGTTTCAGAATGTGGAAATGAAGGTGCGGACTCCGGCAAAGAGAAAAGGACAAGGTATAAACATCTAATTCATTGATATATGGAAAAGGAAAATACAAACGGCGGCAGTGTGTATATCACAGTGGACAAGCATTTTAATCCGGTGCATATCAGTACGAAAGGTACGGGCGAAGAGGGATTTCTGGAATTTATGCAGGAAGATGTGGAAAAGGCACTGAAAGAAACGGAAATGCCCGCTATGGGCATGATGTATTACAATGTGCCTGATATGGGGATTGTACCGCCTTTGCAGGAAGGAAACAATGAGGATTATCTGAAAAAACTGGAAAAAGTGATGGACGAACATGGGATTGAGTTGCAGAGATACCAGCGGTTGTCGGAAGTGGTGTATTGTCTGTGAAATGAAATAGATCCGTTTTCGAGGGATGAGACTTATACTCGGTGGCTCACGCCGAAAATGTGGCAGGAAATAAAGTCGTCACCCGTAGCGATGACGGATATGTTGGATGATTTGAAGCACGGGAATAAATTTTATACGGGCGTTGAAACGGACAGGGGGGTGCTGCTTTTCAGCCGGGATTATGTCGGGAAACGGCAGTATGATGTATTTTTGGTAATGAATATAGAGAAACGTTTCTTTGAACCGGATTTTGAAGGCAAGTCTCTGACTGTATATGAATTGAGGGGATGGCCTTCTCTGATGGAAGGGAAAGTAAACCGCTGTTACGACGATTATGGCTGTTTGGTGCCGTTGGAAGAAATTCCGGCGGATGCCTTTGTGGATAAGTCGGCATTAAAGAATGTAACCGATACTGAAACATTCAACCTTTCACCTACATGGGAGAATTATGCCTGGTTGACGGACAATGAAAAAGGGCTTGGAATAGCCCGGAGCGTAGACAGTTATGACCGGATGACCTTGCTTTATATCATGGATAAAGGTTATCCGAGGGACGGATTGGTAGACGAGTATCCTGACAATTTCAGTTTTCATGAGAAATTTGAAAAGATAGAAAGCAAGCTGACAGGCCGGGACAGATGGGATGTGTACGACGAGATGCAGGAGAAGGCGAAGAAGCTGGCAGAAAGATTGCTGAAAGAGAATTTTCCGGTCATGCGGCAGAAAGAGGCTACAACACCGGAAAAGAAGGTGGGGAAGGAAACGCCCCAAAAGAGTAAAGGCAGGAAGATATAGGATAACGAATAAACAGGCAAATGAATGTGAGACCCGTTGCTGTCCGGATGCAGGAATGGGTCTTTGCGCTGTCAAGACAATGCACGCCAACGGGTGACTCCGGTTCCCGTAATTTGGAAGGGACGGAAGATGTGCTTTACTTTGCCGCATATTCAGAAACTTAAAAATGATTTTAGTATGGAACTGACGATTATTGAAACAGGTGCGTATCAGGAGCTGAGAAGGCTGGTCAGTACGCTGGCCGTACAAATGGGTGACTTTCAGAAAAAGATTGCTCCGCCCGTACCGGACAAATGAATGGATGCGCAGGACGTGTGTCTGGCTCTGGGCATATCGAAAAGATGCCTACAAAACTACCGTGACAACGGGCTTATCCCTTACTCGAACGTCGGGGGAAAATTCTTTTACCGGGAAGTGGATATTCAGGAGATATTGGAAAGCGGACTAATCAGAAGGAAATAAGGGTATGGCGGAGATTATCACAAGGGATTCGGAAGAGTTCAAAGAACTGGCCGGATGGATAAAAAAAACTGGGAAAGCGGTTGAAGAAGCAACGGCACGGATACGTCCGACAATTGCAGATGAGCATTATCTAACCGGGGATGACGTGTGTGCCATGCTGCACATCTCAAGACGGACACTGCAAACGTTGAGGGATGAGAAGGTGATGCCCTATACCACTATCGGCGGGAAACTGCTTTACCCGGAAAGCGGGCTGTATGAAGTGCTGAAAAAGAACTACCGGGATTTCAGGCGGTTTAGGAAATAAGAAAGAAAAGAAACGTCCTCCGAGCTATGGCTTGGGGGACGTTCCTCTTTATTGTCATGTTACATGGCAAGTTTGTAAACGTGGCCGATTCTCTCGCACAGCTTGTCTGTATCCTCACCGACTTTCGGGTTAATAAGTTCGGCATATATTTGTGTGGAGAGAATGGAATTATGCCCTAAAACCTTTTGCAGAGTTTCCAGCGGCATCCCTTTGAGGATGGCCAGAACTGCAAATGTGTGGCGTGCGAGGTGTGGGGTGACTTCGACCTTACAACCGCATTTCTTCCCGATAAATTTGAGACTGCCCAACATTGCCTGATACTCTCCCACGGGAAAAACATTATCGGGAGAGATTTTCCTTTCATTCACTCCTTTGTACTTTTCTATAAGTTCGATAGCAATGGGGAGCAATTTTACTACATAGGCGACACCGGTTTTTATACGGTTCCCCATTAACCATGTGCCGCCGTCAGAGTCGGTATGGATATTCATATAGGTGATAGCTTTCAGGTCTGCATAAGCAAGCCCGGTGAAGCACATGAAAAGAAACATATCCCGATTGGCCCGTTGACGTTTATGGTTCAGTTCTATATGGATCATTTTCTGCAATTCGTCTTCGGAAAGGAAAGAACGTTTTTTATATTCGGGCGCACATTCGAAGGATACAAACGGATGGATTCTTATCCAACCTCTTTCCTGTGCGATGTACAATAACCATTTCAGGGTGTTGACACGGTTGAAGGCTGTGGCGTTAGCATTTCCTGCCGTTCCGAGCATCCATGTATAGTAGTCCTCAATGAACGGCTTTTCAAGTTCATCAATAGCTATATCTTCAATGTTCTTTTTGGTTTTCATGAAAAGCAGAAGGCTTTTGTAGTCGGCAACCAGTCCACGGTAGGTGCTTTCTGCTTTTCCTTTACCTATCTTTTCTTTATACGATTCAAGTTGTTCTTTGAAAAGTGCCATAAGCGTGTGGCAGTCTTCACCAAAACCGACGTAACGGTTATAGACTTTCTTAGCCGTGACAAAACTGTCATGGTCGCAAATATACTGATAGTGCTTGGTAATCTGGGCCTTGATATTATCAAGTTCCTGATTGAGAGTGCGGGCTTCTTCGGATTTACCTTTTGCCCGGTTGGCTTTGACGTCCCACAAAGCGAGGGACACTTCTTTCTTACAACTGAAACCTGCCTGGGTTCCATTGATGGTTATACGGCCCATAATCGGTGCCTTACCATTCTTTACTGCCTGATTCTTGGTGTAAAATAATACACGGTACGTACTTCTCATAACTCAACTTTTTTTAGTTACAAATTTAATTACTGTTGAGTTATTTGATGTTATGCAAAAGTGAGCAACAAACTGAAATACAGGATATTGTTTCGTTTTTAGCGGCAATTTGGGGTGAGTTACGATTTGGTAACGTAACTCCGGCCCAAATGTGCTTTTCTTTGCTTCCTTTTCCGACTTCGCTAAAAAATATGTTTTATAACTATTTGATTTTTAGCACAGTTGCGTTATCTTTGCGCATCTTTTAAAAATACTTTGTTTCATTGCTTGAGTCAATGGTTCCCAGATAATTTCGGGCATCACGGTAAGCGATAGGGCAAGTGCTCCGAATTCTACAAGTGTCTGGCTTGGCCCACCTTTGAGATGTTGAATATATCCGGATTTCGACGGATCACTCATATTGCGCAACTGTTGCCGGTAATAATCTCCGACCTTGATTCCATTCAATACCAAATCCGGATTTTCTTTTAATAGAGGAATTGCTACAAACATAGTGCGGCAAAGTCCTTCCAGATTTTCTGTCTTGTTGAACTTTCCATCCGTTGGATAGCTCTTTCCCGGTTGTTTGGGGAAACGCATCGGATCATCCAATGTGTGGATGTAGCTGAATGCTCCGTCCAATAAATTGGTTGCTGCATCCATCCAATGTTGGCGAGTCATGCCCGTCAGTGGACTCAGCTGATAATCCGGTTTAACTAAATGAAATACGGAATCATTTTTGGCTTGTGATAAGGATGCGTTTGCGTTTAGAGATACTAAAAAAACAAACAGTAATAATCCCTTGGTCATTTTAGAAAAGGCAATTTTCATCATAGCGTGTGTATTATATGGTAAGAATATTCTTATTTATTTCTCTCTGCAAAGAAAATACTTTCCATGCTATTTTAATGACCATTTTGAGGTCAAAAAGGGTGAATTTTAGACCAAACCTATTTCTTTTGTTCCTATCCACTCCTTACTTGAGCCTTATCCGAAGCGTACTTGCTCCGTACATTCTCCACTCAGAAGTACCTCTGGACGAAGAAAGTACGGGGTTGGTGCGGAGCAAGTATATCTTAGGTATGGCTCATTATGGAATGATTGAAATAAAAAATTACCAATGGATAAGATATTTTTATATATATTTACGTATATTAGCCTGCGGTTATTAATTATATTGAAAACTAATGCTAACTATGAAAGATAAAATCTGGAGTTTCATTTTTTGCTTTGGAATATTTTTCCCTTTGATGTGTCAGGCAGTGATAATGCCCCAATATAATTCGTTGGCATTTAGGTCTTCATCTATATTGAATACCTTGTCCAGTAAAGATGTGCAATCGGTCTATCAAGACCGGGACGGCTATATCTGGATATCTACCCGTAACGGACTTTTTCAGTATGATGGTTATTCTATCACTACTTATAAATCGAATCTTTATTGTCCGGATCTGTTGTCCAGTAACAACATATTTTGTGTAGCGGAGGATTCTTGCCATAGATTATGGATTGGAACTTATAGTGGATTGAATGTATTGGATAAACGCACTGGAGAAGTTCGTAAGATAGAAAATGCAGAATTGTCAAGTACAGGTATATCACAAATATTGGTAACGAGTGATCAACGTATTCTGTTTGCCACGGAAATAGGACTTTATGAGTATAAGGAAATTGATAACAGCTTTTTAGCTTATGACACAAGTAATACCGGAGGGGGATTCCCAAGGGCCACTATAAAGTCTTTATTTGAGGATGATAGAGGAGATATTTGGATTGGCACCTGGAATAGTGGTCTGTATCGTTATGAGAAGAAAACCGGTAAATATTGGAAGTATCCGAAGATGAACTCTGGAAATTCCGCTCATGTAGTGTTTCAGGATAGTTACAAGAATATATGGGTCGGTACATGGGGATCGGGTTTGCATTTACTACACAATGCTTATGATCCGGAGAGAACTACTTGGACTACATTTACCCATAATGAAAAGCAGCCTTATACAATTTCAGATAATCTTATCTATGCCATTTCAGAAGATGTGAATACCCATTCTTTATGGGTAGGAACGCGTAGTGGTTTGAGTATTCTTCCTCTACAGAATGGGCCGATTGTTTTTTCGGGATTTGAGAATTGTTATTCCGGTGAATCGGAAAATACGATAACCAGCAGTGAAGTTGCTTCGTTGTTGCGTGACCGACAAGGTATCATGTGGGTTGGCATGATTGGAGGTGGGGTGAATATGGTGAATACCCGTAGAGCAAAATTTAGTCTGGACCGTCTAACTGAAACCAAACGGATGTTGAAAAGCAATTCGGTACGTAGTCTTTTGTTGGATGATGATGGACAGCTTTGGATGGGGATCAGTACTTACGGTTTTGGGGTAAAGGACCGCCAGACTGGAAAATTTATTCACTATAATCAGATGCCTGATTTTATGTCATATGAGGGAATTTCAACGGTAATGTCTATTATGCAATCTCCTACTACCAGTCATATTTGGATTGGTGTGTACAATGGAGGAGCCTACGAACTTGATAAGCAAGCCCCTGTCGGCAAGCGTGTGAAGGCACATAATTCGGGAAATGCTCCGTGGATGTGTAATTCTTGTATTTATGATATTTATGAAGACTCTAAGCAAAACCTTTGGTTTGCTACGAGGGGAGGAGTGTCGATGCGTGCAGCGGATGGTACCCCGGTACGGATTGATTCTTTGAAAGTAGGAGGAGTTGCCATACAGGATATGGTTGCTATGCAACTAACCGAGGGGGGTAATGGTGAAATGTGGATGGCGTCTAATACGCATGGAGTGGTTCGTATTCAGGGTAGTGGACACTCGTTAAATGGATATACGCTTTCGGCTTATTCTGTAGTTAATGGGAAACTGAACAGTAATTATGCAGATTGCATATATAAGGATATTGAGGGGCGTATCTGGGTTGGAACCGGGGGAAGTGGCTTAAGTTTGTATGACGCCGTAGAAGATCGATTCTTACCAGTACATCAGTTGTGGAATCTGCCGGGAGATGCAGTAACCAGTATTCAGAGTGATAAGAAAGGGGATCTTTGGTTGGGAACAAATGCAGGATTATTGAAGCTTACTGTGCCAAAGGATTTGCAGAATGTAACATACCGTCTTTATACCACTTCAGATGGTTTGCAGGATAATCTGTTTAATAGAGGGGCGTCATGTGAAGCTCCGGATGGTGAATTATTTTTTGGCGGACATCGGGGATACAATAGCTTTTATCCGGATGAACAGGATGAACAGGTCTTTTCTTCTCCGGTCGTGATTACTAATATTAAAGTGTTTAATCAGTCGTGGACTTCCTTGTCTGATGAAGAGCGTGCGGAAATCTCTGATTTATCGCCCGGGTTTACAGATGAGATTGTTTTGGATTACAAACAAAATAACTTTAGCTTTGAGTTCTCTGCCATGGAGTATGCCAATCCGGAAAGAAACCAGTATGCCTATAGACTGGACGGATTCGATGTGGGATGGCAGTACACGGATGCTTCCAAACGTTTTGCTTATTATAATAACCTGATGCCCGGTACTTACACTTTCCATGTAAAGTCTTCAAATTCCAATGGTATCTGGGACGAGAATGTACAAACAGTGAAAGTTACCATTCTTCCTCCACCTTGGAAAACCTGGTGGGCTTATACCTTATATATATTAGTATTTATTGGTATTTCCTGTTATATTTTCCGGATTGTTCGCAACCGTATCCGTTTACGTAATGCACTTCATTTGCGTGAGATGGAACAAGCGAAGGCTGAGGAAATCAATCATGCTAAATTACAGTTCTTTACGAATATCACCCATGAGCTTTTGACTCCGTTAACCATTATTTCTGCTTCTGTTGATGAATTGAAGCAAACAGCTCCGGTTTATAAGGAACAGTATACTGTGATGACGCATAATATAAATCGTTTGATACGCTTGCTGCAGCAAATTCTGGAATTCAGGAAAGCGGAGACAGGTAACCTGAAGTTGAAAGTATCTCAGGGAGATCTGGTACAGTTTGTACGCCGGAGCCTTGACAGTTTCCGCCCTTTAATGAAGAAAAAAGACATTCATTTTACGATTCAGAATGATTCGGAACGGTATCTGGCTTTCTTCGATTCGGATAAACTGGATAAGATTCTGTATAATTTGTTTTCTAATGCTTCTAAATACAATAAACCCGGTGGAAAAGTGGCGATTGAATTAAGTCATGATAGTACGAACGGGTTGGCTTGTCTGGTAGTTAAAGATAATGGACCCGGCATTCCGGAAGAGTCACAGAAAAACTTATTCAAGCGTTTTTATGAAGGAGATTACCGGAAATTCAATACAATAGGGACAGGAATAGGTTTGTCGCTGGTACGCGACTTGGTTGCTCTCCATCATGGTACGGTTACTGTAGAAAGTGAAGAAGGTAAAGGGACAGCTTTCAAAGTAGAGTTCCCTATTCAGCGTTCGGCTTATTCTGAAGAAGAAATAGATGAAACGAGTGTTACTGTTTCAACGTTGGATGAAGTTATATCTACTCAGAGAGAAGCTGTAATTTTGGAAACTGCATCAGAAGAAAATATATCAGGCAAGGACAATATGCCGGAGAAAAAGCATACTTTATTATTAGTAGAAGATAATGAAGATCTATTGGCATTGATGGTGAAATTGCTCGGTGCTGAATATGATATCTGTACCGCAACTGATGGCAAAGAAGCTCTTGAAGTGGTAGAATCTGCTGATATTGACTTGATCGTTTCGGATGTAATGATGCCGGTAATGGACGGCATTGAGTTTTGTAAAGCAGTAAAAGGTAATTTTGATACTTCCCATATACCTTTAATTTTACTCACTGCGAAGAGTAAAGAAGAAGATCGTGTAGAAGCCTATGAATCGGGTGCGGACGCATTTATTGCAAAGCCGTTTAACCTGAGCATACTACATGCACGTATTGGTAACTTACTCAAATCTCGTGAGCGTGTGATGAAAGACTTCAAGAAGCAGCTGGTGTTCGAAGCAAAAGAATTGAATTATACCAGCATTGACGAAGATTTCCTGCAACGTGCCATTGACTGTGTGAATCGTCATCTGGATGATCCGAACTTTGATCAGACCCGTTTTTTGGAAGAGATGCATACCACCAAATCCACTTTCTTCCGCAAGTTGAAGTCGCTAACCGGATTGACTTATGTTTCATTCATTCGTAATATACGTATGAAAGCAGCTTGCCGGATCATGGAAGAAAAGAAACACATCCGCATTTCAGAATTGGCGTATGCGGTGGGATATAATGACCCGCGTTACTTCAGTAGTAGTTTCAAAAAAGAAATCGGTATGCAGCCCTCCGAGTATATGGAACGTTTCACTTCGGGTGGAACTATTGAGGGAGAATAAAAATTATCCTGTTAATGTTTTTTATATCCTACATAATATGTTGAAGAATGTTCCAACTTATGTAGGATTTTGTTTCATGCACCAAAACTAAACATGAATGGAACATTTGTAAGGGCTTTGCTCTGTGAATGTCCATAGATTTGCAATGTGATTCTGGAGCTAAGCATGCAGCTCTATTATCACATAGTGTGTTAAGTTATTTTTTAATCTTAAAATTCATACGATGGAAAAACTAAAGATTTCCTCTGGGGCAAGGTTGAATAAGGTACTCTCTACCTTAATGATCTGTATGGCTCTTATGATGAACGTCTCGTATCTGAGCGCTCAAAATCCTAATGTTACGGTAACTGGTACAGTGGAGGACACAATGGGCCCTGTAATTGGTGCCAGTGTGGTTGAAAAAGGCGTACCTTCCAATGGATGTATTACCGATATTGATGGTAATTTCTCTTTGAAAGTAAAACAGAATGCTACGCTGGTAATAAGTTTTGTGGGCTACAAAACAGTAGAAATTCCTTTGAAGGGACAGAGAACAGTGAAAGTGACGTTGCAAGAGGACACTGAGATGCTGGATGAGGTAGTGGTAGTAGGTTACGGTACGATGCGTAAGAAAGACCTTACAGGATCGGTTGTACAGATCAATCCCAGTAAAATAGCTGACTCGAATCCTGCATCTGTACAAGATGTGTTACGTGGTACTCCTGGTTTGCAGATTGGTTACGATGCTTCTGCAAAAGGTAGCGATGCATCTATTTCATTGCGTGGTAAGAACTCATTGGGTACGGATGCCAAACCGATGATTGTACTGGATGGTATGGCTTTCTATGGTGAACTTTCAGAAATCAATCCGGATGATATCGGTCAGATTGACGTATTGAAAGATGCTTCTTCTGCTGCTATTTATGGTGCCAAAGCTGCTGCCGGTGTTATTATCATTACTACTAAGAAAGGTAAACAAGGCAAGCCGGTCATCAACGTAAGTGCTAACTTGGCTGTTAATAAGAAGTCGGCTTATCGTGATTATTACAGTGCTAGCGGTTACCTGCGTTATCGTCAGGACTGGTATAAGATGGTGAATACTTATGGACAAGGTGAAAACGGACTTTATGGCTACTACAATGTGATGGCAAAAGATGGAAGTGGCAATATGAGTGCTGCTTATCCGCAAGGTTATTATGACAATCCCGCGAATATGACAACTGCAGAGCAAGATGCTTGGGCATCCGCTGCTGGTGTAAGTGGTTTCGGACCTTCTGATGGTGAATCCGCACTTAGTTTATTTGCACGTCGTTTGACGTTGGATGTTTCTCCGCTGGTATTCAATAATTTCTTGTCCGGCAAAACTTTTGACTGGTATGATGCTACTTTCCGTACTGGTATCAATCAAGATTACAACGCCAGTATTTCAGGTGCTACTGATAGGGTTAACTACTATTTGTCTGTTGGTTACATGGATAATGAAGGTGCCGTACAAGGTAATGAATATCATGCATTCCGTTCGAATATGAAGATTAGTGCTAAGATTACTGACTGGTTGGAGATTGGTGCGAATGTGAACTTCCAGGATCGCTCTGACGGTGATATCCAAGTTTCATTGGGTAGTAACTATTGGGATGCTAATATGTTGCGTAACTCTCCTTATGCTTCTATGTATGACGAAAAAGGTGGTTATCAGCAATATCCTATGAGTGGATTGCCCACTAACGGTGGTTACAACTACTACTTCGACCGTCAATACTATGATTTGGAAAAAGGATATACAGTGTTAAACACTATTTTCAATGCCAAGATTACATTGCCTCTGGGTTTCACTTATCAGTTTAACATTGCTCCGCGTTATCAGTGGTTCTACGATCGTTATTTTATGTCGGCCGACCTACCTGATGCTTCGGCATCCAGCCGTGGTGTGAACCGTGAATGGTCCAAAAACTTTGACTGGAACTTGAATAATACTATTACTTGGGACCGTACTTTTGCTGATACCCATCATTTTACAGTGACTTTGGTACAAGAAGCCGAAGAACATCGTACTTGGAATGACAAAATCAATGCCCGTAACATTACACCGAGTGATGCACTGGGTTTCCATTATACTGGTGGTGCTAATAAGGAGCAGAGTTCTTTCTCTACTAATGATACGCACTATACAGCTGCTTCTTATCTGGGTCGTTTGTTCTATAGCTACAATGATCGCTATATGTTTACCGGTACGTTCCGTCGCGATGGTTATGCAGGCTTCGGAGCCAAGAATCCTTGGGGTAACTTTGGTTCGGTAGGTTTAGGTTGGACTGTTTCGAACGAAAAATTTATGAAAGGTACTGAGAAGTGGCTGGATATGCTAAAGTTACGTTTGTCTTGGGGTACCAATGGTAACCGTGATTTTGGTGACGTATACAAAACGTTGGCCAACCTGAATTTGGGAGGTACTGGTATGGTTTATGTTAACAACGGAACTTCAACAGTAATTAATCCTTTGTATATGGACCGTCTGGCTGCTCCTAATCTGCAATGGGAAACGACGAAAGCTTGGAATGCCGGAGTAGATTTCTCTGTACTGGGTGGCCGCTTGACCGGTAGCCTTGACTACTATTTCAAGAAGACTACTGATATGATTATGGGGCAACGTCTGCCGAGTTTCTCCGGTTTCAGTACTATCACCACTAACTTGGGTGAAGTGCAGAACCAGGGTTTTGAAATAGCCTTGAACTCTACTAATATCGAGACTAAAGACTTTACATGGAATACTTCTGCTGGTTTCTCTATTAACAAGAATCGTATCAACCACATCTATTACGACTATGACGAAAACGGTGTGGAACGGGACGATACTTCTAACAATTGGTACATCGGACAGCCTATTGGCACCATCTGGTATTACGAAACTGATGGTGTTTGGCAGAATAATCCTGAGGACATTGCTGCTGCAGCTTTGGTAGGTCAGAAACCGGGTGATCCTAAAGTAGTGAATCGCTATACGGAAGACGATAAGATTCTGGAAGACGGCACACGTGTGCCTGTTTACAACGATAACGACAAAACTTATCTTGGAACCACGACTCCCCCCATTTATTGGAATATACGTAATGAATTCACTTTGTGGAAGGATTTGACTTTCTCATTCTCACTCTATTCTTATATGGGGCATAAGAGTACAAATGGTTACTGGCTGAATCAGGATAACGGTGGATCACAGGTACTTAACGGCTTCAATATGCCAACGAAAGAATATTGGACGCCCGACAACCCTACTAATGATTACTGCCGTCTGAATGCTGTAGGTCCTAATACAGGTTTGGCTTCCGGGGTGGACAAACTTTACAACCGTAACTTTGTTCGTTTGGATGATATTACCGTTGGCTACACGTTGCCTCAGAGATGGACGAAGAAATATATGATTGATAAGGTTCGTGTGACTGCAAGCGTTAAAAATGTGTGTACTATCTCCGGTTGGGAATATGGTGATCCTGAAACAGGTGGCTTGGCTACTCGTACCTTTAATTTTGGTTTGAATATAACACTCTAATAACTGAAAGACAATATGAAAAAGATGAATAAATTAGTAAGGGGATGTATGGTTTTAGCTTCGGCCGCCATGCTGGCAAGCTGTTCGGACAGCTTCCTAGAACAAGATCCCTTATCATTCTATAATCCGGGAAATACGTATACTACAGAATCAGGTCTGCGTTCGGCAATGGCTATGTGCGATTTGGGACTTAAGGAAATGTTGATGGATGGTAACGGAAACGTACTTCCGATTGCTTCACTCTATTTTATGACTGATATAGGTTTGTATGCAAAGACGGATGCAGGCTTTTTTATGGACGATTTCGCCAATAAGATTACACCGACCAGCGGTATGAAAGGTGGTGGTGACGAGAATGCAATGAGCCGTTTTTGGGACCGCGGGTGGACCAGTATTAAATTTGCCAATACTGTGCTTTCATATGTAGACCAAGTGCAGAGCTTGGATGAAAAAGTACGTAACGAATACAAAGGACGTGCTTATTTTCACCGCGCTTATGGCTACTATCATCAGGCATTATTATTCGGTGACATTCCCTTGGTGACGAAGATTATCGAGGTACCTAAGCAAAACTATAAATCTACAAGCAAGGAGGCGATTTTCCAGATGTTGGTACACGATTTGGAGTTTGCCGTTCAAAATGTGCCGGCTCAAAAAGATATGTCTTATATGGGTACGGTGAATCAGGAAGCTTGTATGCAACTACTTATCAAATGTTATCTTGTAACGGGTGAGTATAAGAAGGCGGAAGATATGGCTACTGACTTGATCAATAATCATGGTTTGAAGTTGATGGATGCTCCGTTTGGTTCGCTGGTTACTGGTAATAGTACTACTTGGCCTGTAGAACGTAATGTGGTTTGGGACCTTCATCGTGGTGAAAATGTGTCTATTGCTGAAAACAAGGAGACCATTATGCCTATCTTGAACTTTCATAGTCAGAGCTGGATAAATTATCCGCTAATGCGCGCTATGTGTGTACACTGGTCCAATAGTGTTATCATGGATCCGCATAAGCTAAGTGCCCCTACATACAACTATTCACGTACTGATGGCAAGTATAATGAAGAGTTAGATTGGGTACGTGCATTGGGACGTGGTATCGGTTGTTTCCGTACTTCCCGCCACTACAACCAGACTATTTGGCGCTATGACGGAGAGGAAGATACGCAAGACTTGCGCCACAATCGTGCTGTGGGTAACTGGGTGGAAATGGAAGACCTTAAGTATAATAATCCATCATCAGCATTCTATGGTCAGAACATGACGCTTTATGCGCCGGAAGACTGGACGAGTGAAGATGGTAAAAGTAGTGTGAAAAAAGGAGAGTTACTCTGTCTTGATACGATTCGCAGTTGGTATCCTACTCCTTTGTATAAGGTTTACATTAAAGATGCTGCTGCTGAAGAAAATATGGGTGCCAATCAGTTCAATGGCGCAACAAAAGGTAATGCTTGTTCTAACGGTGATCTCTATTTATTCCGTCTTGCAGAGACTTATCTACTTCGTGCGGAGGCTAAATTCTATCAAGGCAATACAACAGGTGCAGCCGATGATGTAAATGCTGTTCGTCGTCGCGCTAATGCCAAGAAGATGTTTACTACGGTTACCATCGGTGATATTACTGACGAACGTGCTCGTGAACTCTATCTGGAAGAATGGCGTCAACCTGAATTGACCCGTATTTCCTGGTGTTTGGCTCGTAGTGGCCAGCCTGATGAGTGGGGTGAAACTTACGATTTGTCCACTTGGGATAAACAAACTGGTACTGATTTGAGTGGTGGTAGTTATTGGTACAAACGTTGTACGCGTTACAGCCTTTTCAATAATGGTCCGATATTCTCTGGAAAACAGTTTAATTATCAGGTTAGTAAGCATAATATGTTCTGGCCTGTACCTAATTCGGCTATTACAGCTAATATCGGCGCTACACTTCGTCAGAACTATGGATATGACGGTTACGATGATTCTGTTCCAATGTTTACTAATTGGGAGGAAGCTGTTGCTGATGAAGAGAAGACAAATTAATTTATGAAAACATCCTATTTCTACGTTGTTATAGAACTAATTCCTATAACAACGTAGATTAGTAAAGATATTGTTAAATCATTCGTTTACAATAGGTTTTGGGAGAGCCTGCTTTTCAATTGAAGAAGGGTGGGCTTTTTGCTATTAAAAAGGAGGATTGGTTGAGGGATATTATAGGATGATTTAGAGTAAGGATCAAGTTAAATCTAATATCAATAGGTCATGAAAGATGTGAACTATTTTTTTCTGGTATTATGTAGTGTATTATATATAGGCATCTTAAGCGCTTGCGATGATAAAGAAACGCCAGCGATTATGAATATTGAAAGCGTTTGTGGAAATTATGCTGTGGAGCAGGTGAAAATGACTTTCAACGGTGTGGACATGCCTGCTTTAGGAAATATTTCTCTGACACTAGATGCTTCTTATGATGATAATGTAGGTGAGGTTGATGGCAGTAGGAAGATGACATTGGAAATGCCTCCTCTTTGGCCGAACTTACCTGTAGAAGGCATCTATCCGGCATTTGAAAATATTATCGTAAAAGTGGATGCTGTTGCTTCTTCGGAGTTGGTTACTTTTGAAGGAAGCATAAAGAAAGCTGAATACGATTTGATTGTAAAAGGAACTTGCCGGGAGGGTATTATTGTACTGGAATGGACCTATACTGCCTTTTCAAAATTTATAGGAAAGAGGTATCTCTTTGAATTCAATAAGCAATCTCTGAATATGGGCATGCTTAACCCTTCGGTGGAAACAGTGGAATGGGAAGGTAGTCAGGTGCCGGTTGGAGAGTTCGTGACTGATGCTATTGAACCTGTTTTGGAAGCTATAGGAAGACGGTTGGGAGGCTCTTTTTATCTTGAAGTGTTGTCAGATGCTTCAGTTCAGGCAGGTGTGAAGTCTTACGAAACGAATGATTTTGTGCCTATTCCGGGCAAACTGGGTTTCCGTAATTTGAATGGTGGATTCGGCTATCTGGTAGCGGATTATGATGGTGCATTGTGCTTGTCCCAAGTGGTGTTGGGTGATTTCTCTGTCAGTTCTACCATGTTTGCCTCAATTGGCGGTAATCTCCATTTTGTTCCTGTTTTCTTTGTAGATGGAAGGTCGGCAAATGAACTCAGAATAGCCTTTGATACTCCTCTTGGAACTAGTTTTTGCAGATTTTTGTTTCAGTGGCTAGAAAATTTGGGAGAAATAGAACTTTCTGTAGAAGAAATAGAGAAAGCTCATAGGCTTGCTTTATTACTTCAAGATAAGAAAATCAAATATATTCATCTGCTTGGAGCAGTTATTGAGTAAACCACATAAGATTACGTGTATGAGAAAAATGAAATTACTTTTCGTATTGCTTTTTACAGTGGGCAATGCATTCTGTTTTTTCGGACAAAATACGGAATTTGCGCATAATGCAATGGATGTCACTCATGAAGTAAGCACTCATAAGCAGGTGGATAATTCTCCGCAAGTGAAGGCTGTGTGGAATGATACGGATGGAAATTATATTAACGCCCACGGTGGTGGCATTTTGTTTCACAACGGACTATATTACTGGTTCGGTGAACATCGTCCCAAAGAGGGGTTCACTACCGAAGTGGGAGTGAACTGTTATACATCTTCCGATTTGCATAATTGGACTTACAAGGGCGTAGCACTCGCTGTCTCCGAAGAACCCGGCAATGATATTGAACGTGGTTGCATCATGGAGCGCCCCAAAGTGATATATAATGAGAGGACCGGGAAATTTGTAATGTGGTTCCATTTGGAACTGAAAGGTCAAGGCTATGGACCTGCCCGTGCAGCTGTAGCCATCAGTGATAAACCGGAGGGTCCTTATCGTTTTGTTCGTTCCGGACGAGTGAACCCCGACATCTATCCTGAAAATATGCCTGAAGCAGACCGTAAGCTGGCATGGAATATGGAGAAGTATCAAAAATGGTGGACTCCGGAATGGTATGAAGCTGTTAACCGGGGATTATTTGTGAAACGCGATTTAAAAGGAGGGCAAATGTCTCGTGATATGACTTTATTTGTGGATGACGATGGTAAAGCTTATCACATTTATTCTTCGGAAGAGAATTTGACTTTGCATATTGCGGAATTAACTGATGATTATTTGGGGCATTCAGGACGTTATATTCGTATTTTTCCCGGTGGACATAATGAGGCACCGGCCATATTCAAGAAAGGCAATATGTATTGGATGATAACTTCCGGATGTACTGGGTGGATTCCTAATGAAGCTCGTATGTTTTCGGCTTCTTCCATTTGGGGACCATGGGAGCAATATCCTAATCCGTGCCGCGGGCAGAACAGTGAAAAAACTTTTGGTGGACAAAGTACGTTCGTATTGGAGCTACCGGAGAACCGCTTTATATTTATGGCTGATGTTTGGAAACCGAAGAGTCTGATGTATTCCGGACACATTTGGCTACCTATACAGTTTAGTGAAAAAGGAATTCCGTTTATTGAATGGTTGGATAAGTGGTGAATTTCTTATATTCGTATTTCTTATAAGAATCGGTAGTATAAATCTGTAAAATGTGAACTTGAATGAAAATAGTAACAAGAAGTCTGTTCCTGCTATTTTTGCTTATTCCGGTAGGGCTGTCCGGCCAAACGGAGTGGCAATTAGTGTGGAGTGATGAGTTCAACGCAGACGGTCTTCCGGATACGGCTGTGTGGAGTTATGATAATGGTTTTGCACGTAATGAAGAAGCCCAGTGGTATCAGGAAGGCAACGCTTACTGCAAGGATGGAAAGTTGATTATTGAAGCGCGAAAAGAGGAAGGGCGTAGAAATCCCTGGTATGAGGCCGGAAGCAACGATTGGCGGAAGAAGCGGGAGTTTATCGAGTACACTTCCTCGTGCATCACAACGTCCGGTAAAAAAGAATTTCTTTATGGCAGATTCGAGGTTCGCGCCAAGATTCCTGTGAGCGGAGGGGCATGGCCTGCTATCTGGACATTGGGCAGCGGTATGGAATGGCCTTCGTGTGGCGAAATCGACATCATGGAATATTATCGCATCAAAGGCGTACCACATATTCTGGCAAATGCCGCTTGGGGAACTGACCGGCAATGGAGTGCAAAATGGAAAAGTAAAGCAATCCCTTTTACTCATTTTACGGATAAAGATCCCCAATGGGCAGATAAATTTCATGTTTGGCGTATGGATTGGGATGAAACTGCTATTAAACTCTATCTGGATGATGAGTTGCTGAATGAAATTCCTTTGAGCGAAACTATAAACGGAACGATTGGGATGGGAACGAACCCTTTCCGCAAGCCTCAATATCTTTTGTTGAACTTAGCTCTTGGTGGCATAAACGGTGGAGAGATTGATGATAAAGGAATTCCCATGCGCTATGAAATAGACTATGTACGGGTATATCAGAAGCAATAGAAAAGGTGAAAAAGACCTGATTTCCCTGAAAACTATGGATTTTATAACGGAAATGACCGATAAATATCCTCTTTTGCAATATTTGTAGTAGTTCGTTTTCTTATGAAACGGATATATTTGCAACAATGAAAAACAACTTATATAGAATATCATGAAAACAAGAAAATATCTTTGGCTACTATTGACCGTAGCATTGCTGATACCTCTTAATGTATCGGCTAAAAAGAAACCTGAAAAAGTAAAGACTGATCGTGAATTATGGACAGGCATTCTCTATCAGATGGCTGCACCTGTACTGAGCAATATGAGCGAAGGTAAATTGCAGGAAAATATGATGGTAGAGTTAAGTCCTACATGGGATGGCCGTGATAAACGAGTGACTTATATGGAATGCTTCGGCAGGTTGATGGCCGGACTGGCTCCGTGGTTGTCATTGCCTGATGATGACACGGCAGAAGGTCAGCAGCGCAAACAATTGCGTGAGTGGGCATTGAAGAGTTATGCCCAATCAGTGGACCCGGAAAGTAAAGATTACCTGCTATGGCGCAAGGAAGGACAACCTCTTGTAGATGCTGCCTATATAGCTGAAAGCTTTTTGCGTGGATATGATGCCTTATGGGTTCCGTTGGATGATTTGACAAAACAGCGATATATTGCTGAATTCCAACAATTGCGCCGGGTAGATCCCCCTTATACGAATTGGTTGTTATTCTCTTCAACCGTTGAATGCTTCCTGAAAAAGGCAGGTGCCCAAGCCGATTACTATCGTATAACTTCTGCTTTACGTAAAGTAGACGAGTGGTATGTGGGCGATGGTTGGTACAGTGACGGAGAAGATTTTGCATTTGACTATTATAACAGTTTTGTGCTTCACCCCATGTATGTGGAATGCCTTGACGTGATGACGGATGGAGGAAAAAGAAACATCTGGAATGTGAAAGGAGGAAACTTTCCGAAAGCTTTGAAGCGTATGCAGCGTTTCGGTATGATATTGGAACGCTTTGTTTCTCCCGAAGGTGCTTTCCCCGTATTTGGTCGTTCAATTACTTATCGTACCGGCGTACTACAGCCGCTTGCCTTGTTGTCATTACGTGGCTGGCTACCGAAAGAATTGCCTGCCGGACAGGTGCGTGCGGCAATGACAGCTGTTATTCAACGCATGTTCGGCGATAACCGCAATTTCAATGCGGAAGGTTATCTGACATTAGGCTTTAATGGTTCTCAACCCAATATTTCAGACTGGTATACCAATAATGGTAGTCTTTATTTGGCTTCGCTTGCTTTCTTGCCATTAGGTTTGGCTGCTGATGATCCTTTCTGGACAGATGCGCCACAGCCCTGGACATCAAAGAAAGCATGGGGAGGAGAAGATTTCCCGAAAGATCACGCATATTACGAATAATAATTATGAATAAACGCATTCTTTTTTTCTTTCTGATTCTCCTGGTATTTTCCACTCTCCGGGCACAACAGCCCCGTCTTGTGGAAGTGGGGAACGGATATAGCCAAACGTCAGTCAATACGACTGTATTCAGGAACAACTCGCTTGTGACACAAGGAGATGAACAGTATATAAGTTATTATGACGGGGACGGTTATCTGGTGCTCGGCAAACGGAAGTTGAATTCTGACCAATGGACGTTACAACGGACACAATACAAGGGAAATGTAAAGGATGCCCATAATATAATCAGCATGATGTTGGACGGAGATGGTTATTTGCATCTGTCATTTGATCATCACGGACATAAACTGAATTATTGTCGCAGCATTGCTCCATATACTCTGGAACTGGGTGATAAAGAGCCTATGACCGGAGTGGATGAGGGAAATGTGACTTATCCGGAGTTCTATCCGTTGAATGGAGGCGATCTGTTGTTTGTTTATCGTTCCGGTTCTTCCGGCAGGGGAAATCTGGTGATGAACCGCTATTCTGTGGAAGAGAAAAAATGGTATCGCGTACAAGATGTCCTGATAGATGGTGAAGATCAGCGGAATGCCTACTGGCAGCTTTATGTAGATGAGCAGGGAACCATACACCTGTCGTGGGTATGGCGCGAAACATGGCATGTGGAGACTAATCATGATCTTTGTTATGCCCGCTCCTATGATAACGGTGTCACGTGGTATAAGGCGAATGGCAAGAAATATGATTTGCCTATTCGTTACAATAATGCAGAGTATGCCTGCCGTATTCCACAAAACTCAGAACTCATCAACCAGACCAGTATGAGTGCAGATGCAAGTGGTAATCCTTATATTGCCACGTATTGGCGCGATCCTGATAGTGATGTTCCGCAATACCGTATTGTGTGGCACGATGGACAAATGTGGCAGAATCGCCAGGTTTCCGATCGTCATACTCCTTTTTCTCTGAAAGGTGGCGGTACAAAGATGATCCCTATTGCCCGTCCGCGTATTGTAGTGGAAGGTGGTGAGATATTCTACATCTTCCGTGATGAAGAACGGGGAAGTAGAGTGTCGATGGCACATGCTCAGGCTGTGGGAACTGGAAAATGGACTATTACAGACCTGACAGACTTTGCGGTAGACGCCTGGGAACCCTCGCATGACACGGAACTATGGAAGCAGAAACGCCGGCTCCATCTTTTTGTGCAGCATACTAAACAAGGTGATGGTGAACGTATGGTTGAATTTGCTCCTCAACCGGTATATGTGCTGGAAGTGAATAATTAATTTTTGTGCATATATAATTTACTATAGTGGCAGGCTCCCTTTAATCCTTACTCAGAATGCCTTCTGGGAGGGGGATAATGAGGTTACGACTGAATAGGGTTAAGTATACGACTGAATGGCATTCAGTATACGACTGAATAGGGTTCACTCCGGGACACAATTTCAAGGAGGTACTCAGTAGATCTGAATTTGTCTTCCTTTATGAATAATAACGAGTGGTATAGTAATTAAGTAAAAAAAGAAAAATATATGAAAACGTTTTTGGGAAATGTGATACTTTTAGCTTTTTGTCTGAGTGGGCTGTTGGCTTGTGCGGCTCCAAAAGATGAGGCTAAAGAAGTTGTGGATATTATTTATAAAGTGAATAACTATTGGCAGGAACAGAATCCGAAGCATGGGCGTTCATTCTGGGACAATGCCGCCTATCATACAGGTAATATGGAAGCGTTCTTCCTGACTGGAGATACTGCTTTCATGGATTATTCCAAGGCTTGGGCAGAGCACAATGAATGGAAAGGCGCCAAATCGGACAATAAAGCCGAGTGGAAATACAGCTACGGTGAAAGTAATGAGTATGTGCTTTTCGGTGATTACCAGATTTGCTTCCAGACGTATGCAGATTTATATAACATAGAGCCGGATACTCAGAAAATAGCCCGTGCCCGCGAAGTGATGGAATATCAGATGAGTACGGATAAGAACGATTATTGGTGGTGGGCCGATGGACTCTATATGGTGATGCCCGTTATGACTAAACTATATAAGATAACCGGTAATCCGCTTTATCTGGACAAACTGCATGAATATTGGGTATTTGCCGATAGCTTGATGTATGATCCCGAAGATGCCCTGTATTACCGTGACGGGAAATATATCTATCCCAAACATAAAAGTGCGAACGGTAAGAAAGACTTTTGGGCACGCGGAGACGGCTGGGTGCTTGCGGCACTGGCTAAAGTATTAAAGGATTTACCTGAAACAGATAAATACCGTCAGGAATATATAGATCGTTTTCAGACAATGGCAAAAGCTGTGGCTGCCTGTCAACAACCGGAAGGATACTGGACACGGAGTTTGCTTGATCCGGAACATGCACCCGGACCGGAAACCAGTGGCACTGCTTTCTTTACCTATGGTCTGCTGTGGGGTATGAATAACGGCCTTTTGGATAAGGCTACTTATCAGCCTGTAGTAGAAAAAGCCTGGAAATATCTAACGACTGTTGCTTTACAGCCGGATGGACGTATCGGTTATGTGCAGCCTATCGGAGAAAAGGCAATTCCGGGGCAGGTGGTAGATGCCAATTCAACAGCTAACTTTGGAGTGGGAGCATTCTTATTGGCTGCTTGTGAAATGGTACGTTTCTTGGATTGAACATTCGTTTTTAATTGAAATACGAAATGGAGTTTGTTTTACCGGCAAACTCCATTTTTGTTATAGATAAGTGGGTAAATCTTTGTTTTTTAATGAAATGACACAAAATTACTCCCTTTTTGCATGAATCGTAGTAGTATATTTCCTTTTTTATGTGTATTTTTGACACCCAATAACTAACGTGAATTTTATGAGGAACACTATGAGACATTTTGCAGTTGCTATTAGTTTAATGTTGGCAATGACATTGCCTTCTTTTTCCCAACAACATCCTATCGTTGAAAAAGATTATGTGGCTTATTTGTTTACCTACTTTACAGGTAACCACATCAGTGAAGAAGCTGTATGTTATGCCGTAAGTATGGATGGATATACATATTGGGCGCTGAATGACGGTAAGCCCGTTCTTGATTCGAAAGTGATCAGTTCGACCGGTGGTGTGCGCGATCCGCATATTCTGAGAAGTCAGGATGGTCATACCTTTTATATGGTGGTGACAGATATGGTATCTGGCAATGGTTGGGATTCGAACCGTGCGATGGTGCTGCTGAAGTCCAATGACCTTGTAAACTGGACGCATTCCATCATCAACATGCAGAAACGCTATAAAGGACAGGAAAAGCTGAAACGTGTTTGGGCACCGCAGACGGTTTTCGACCCTGAAGCTGGCAAATATATGGTGTACTGGTCTATGCAGTATGCCGGTGGAGCCGATATCATTTACTATGCGTATGCCAATGACGACTTTACAGATCTGATTGGTGAGCCGAAGCCACTCTTCATTCCGGAGAATAAGAAATCATGTATCGACGGGGATATTGTCTATAAAGACGGTGTTTTCCACCTGTTCTATAAGACAGAAGGACATGGAAACGGCATTAAAGTGGCAACCACCCGTTCACTGACTTCCGGCCAGTGGAAAGAAGAACCGGATTACAAGCAGCAAACAAAGGATGCTGTGGAAGGTGCCGGCACATTTAAACTGATAAATCAGGATAAGTATATATTAATGTATGATGTATACATGAAAGGCAAATATCAGTTTACGGAAACTACCGACCTGAAGAACTTCAAAGTGATAGACAGTGAGGTGAAGATGAACTTCCATCCCCGCCACGGAACGATTATTCCTATCACACGCGATGAATTGATCCGTATCACGGATAAATGGGGCAAGCCTGTCGAATTGGGTGCAATACCGAACAATCCTGTATTGCCCGGATTTCATGCTGACCCTGAAATCTTATACTCAAACAAGACAAAGAAATATTATATCTATTCCACAACAGACGGACAACCCGGTTGGGGTGGATGGTATTTCACTGTTTTTTCTTCAACCGACCTGAAGAACTGGAACTATGAAGGCGTTATGCTGGATTTGAGATCCGAACAGGTACCTTGGGCGAATGGAAATGCCTGGGCACCGTGTATTGAGGAAAAACTCATCAAGGGAGAATACAAGTACTTCTTTTATTATAGCGGCAATCCCGCCAAAGGCGGAGGAAAGCAAATCGGCGTAGCAATGGCCGACTCACCTGTCGGACCGTTTACCGATCTGGGACAGCCCATCATTACAGATTCTCCTGTAGGACACGGACAGCAGATAGACGTGGATGTCTTCACCGATCCTGTATCCGGTAAACCCTATCTGTATTGGGGTAATGGCTACATGGCCGGCGCCGAACTGAATAAAGATATGATTTCCATCAAGAAGAAAACACTTACGGTAATGACTCCCGAAGGAGGAACCTTGCAGGATTATGCATTCCGTGAAGCTCCTTATGTATTTTACCGTAACGGACTTTATTATTTTATGTGGTCGGTAGATGATACCGGTTCACCCAACTACCATGTGGCTTACGGTACATCTAAATCGCCGCTTGGACCTATCGAGGTAGCTAAAGATCCGATTGTACTGATTCAGAATCCGGAGAAACAAATCTACGGTCCTGCACACAATGCAGTGTTACAAATTCCGGGTACGGATGAGTGGTATATCGTTTACCATCGTATTAATAAGAACTTCCTGAAAGATGGTCCGGGTACGCATCGGGAAGTATGCATTGACCGTATGGAATTCAATGAAGACGGAACGATTAAACGGGTAATAACAAACAATTGACAGTTGACAATTGAAATAATTATTTGATCATGAGAAACAAACTGAAGGGATTAGCTTTTTTATGTATGGTGGTAGCCTTACCGCTGACAGCACAAAATGTTACCGTCAACGGACCTGACGGTAAATTGCAACTAACCGTTTCGTGCCCGGAAGGGAAGGAAGCATTGTATTCTCTCGCCTATAACGGGAAACAGATGTTGGAATCATCTCCGTTAGGTCTGGAGACCAATGTGGGAGACTTTGCGAAAGCAATGAAACTGACCGGGTATAAAGAAAGGAAAATTGATACCGTTTACACGCAATCGCGTATCAAAGCTTCCAAGATACACTATCAGGCCAATGAACTAGTATGTGCCTTTGTCAATGCAAAAGGGCAGAAGATGGACGTAATCTTCCGTGTGAGTAATAATGACGTTGCTTTCCGCTATACATTGCCCCGTCAGGGCGAACGGGGAAGCCTTGTTGTGAATAGTGAGGCAACCGGTTTCCGTTTTCCTGAACAGACTACTACCTTCATGTGTCCGCAAAGTGACGCCATGATAGGCTGGAAGCGGACAAAACCGAGTTATGAAGAAGAATATAAGGCGGATGCCCCGATGGATGTCCGTTCACAATACGGACATGGATATACTTTCCCCTGCCTGTTCCGCGTAGGAGATGATGGCTGGGTGCTTGTCAGTGAGACAGGAGTAGACAGTCGCTATTGCGGTTCGCGCCTGAGCGATGTAACAGAAGGAAATCTGTATACGGTAGCTTTTCCGATGGCTGAAGAGAATAATGGTAACGGAACAGTTGCCCCCGCTTTCGCTTTACCGGGTTCTACCCCTTGGCGTACGATTACGGTAGGTGAGACATTGAAGCCTATTGTAGAAACCACTGTTATCTGGGATGTAGTGGAACCGCTGTATGAGACGGAACATGATTATCAGATGGGGCGTGGTACCTGGAGCTGGATACTCTGGCAGGACGGCAGTATTAATTATGATGACCAGGTGCGTTATGTTGATCTGGCTGCTGCAATGGGGTATGAATACGTGTTGATTGACAACTGGTGGGATACGAAAATCGGCCATAAGCGTATGGAATCCCTCATCGACTATGCACAAGGCAAGGGAGTAGATGTATTCCTGTGGTACAGTTCAAGCGGTTATTGGAATGATATCGAGCAAGGTCCCGTCAATATGATGGATGATCCGATTATCCGCAAGCGTGAAATGAAATGGCTTCAGGAGCAGGGTGTGAAAGGTATCAAGGTAGATTTCTTCGGTGGAGACAAACAGGAAACCATGCGTTTGTACGAAGGTATTCTGAGTGATGCTGACGATCACGGTCTGATGGTAATCTTCCACGGCTGTACAGTGCCTCGCGGATGGGAGCGGATGTATCCCAACTATGTAGGCAGCGAAGCGGTACTGGCTTCCGAGAATCTGATTTTCAACCAACATTTCTGTGATGAAGAGGCTTTCAATGCCTGCCTGCATCCTTTTATCCGTAATGCGGTGGGCAGCATGGAATTTGGCGGTACTTTCCTGAACAAGCGTTTGAACCGGGGAAACAATGGCGGAACTACCCGTCGCACGACGGATGTATTCCAGTTAGCAACAGCTGTATTGTTCCAGAACCCTATTCAGAATTATGCTTTGGCACCCAACAATCTGACAGATGCCCCGCAAGTTTGCCTGGACTTTATGAAACAGGTGCCTACTACATGGGATGAAACACGCTTTATTGATGGTTATCCTGGAAAATATGCAGTCGTTGCACGTCGTCACGGTAAGCAATGGTATGTAGCGGCTGTTAACGGTACAAAAGAAGTGCTGAAACTGAAACTCGAATTGCCTATGCTGGCAGGACAGACTCTTTCATTCTATAATGATGATAAAGAACTGCAACCTCAGTTGCAAACTCTGAAACTGAAAGCTGACGGCAAATTCCAACTGACCCTCCAACCGCAAGGTGGTGCCGTACTGGTTCAGGATTGGAAAACGAATGAAAAGGAAATGGGAGCCTATCTGTTTACCTATTTCAAAGATGATACACATAGTTTATATTTCGCAGTCAGTGATGACGGATATACATTTACGGATGTAAATAACGGTCAGCCCATTATTGCCGGTGATACGATTGCCGAACAGAAAGGTATCCGTGATCCGCATATCTATCGTGCACCGGATGGTACTTTCTACATTGCCATGACCGACCTGCACATCTTTGCCCAGCAGAAAGGTCTGCGCAACACCGAGTGGGAGCGTGATGGAGCCAAATACGGCTGGGGCAACAACCGTGGTTTTGTCCTGATGAAATCAAAAGACCTTGTAAACTGGACACACCATGTGGTCCGTATTGACAAGACTTTCCCCGGATATGATGAGATCGGTTGTGCTTGGGCACCTGAACTGGTCTACGATGAACATGCAGGCAGAATAATGATCTACTTCACCATGCGCATGGGCAATGCACGGAATATGCTGTACTATGCTTATGTAAACGAAGACTTCGACGGTCTGGAAACAGAACCCCGCTTATTGTTCCAATATCCCGATGCTACCAAATCAGCTATCGATGCCGACATCACGAAAGTAGGTGATAAATATCACATGTTCTACGTCGCTCACGACGGAACACCGGGCATCAAACAAGCCGTTTCGAAATATATCAACCGTGGATATACTTACCTGCCGGAATGGGTAGATCCGGAGCCGAAAGCCTGCGAAGCTCCTAACATGTGGAAGCGCATTGGCGAAGACAAATGGGTGGTAATGTATGACATCTATGGTATCAATCCTCATAATTTCGGTTTCAGTGAAACCACTGATTTTGTGAACTTCAAAGATCTAGGACACTTCAATGAAGGTGTGATGAAGGCGACTAACTTCTCATCACCGAAACATGGAGCAGTAATCCACATCACTAAGAAAGAGGCTGAGAAGCTGAGAAAGTACTGGAAAAACAAATAACCCGATAAATAATACCATGAAAAGATTGATTAGATTTTTAAGTGTATGTTTACTTCTGTCTTTTGTCTTCCCTGTGCAGGCAAAGGTGGAGGGCGTGACGAATGAACCGAATCAGGTGTACCTTTTTTCCTATTCGAACCGTGATGGACGCAGCGGCCTGAAGTTTGCTTGGAGTCCCGATGGAGAGAAGTGGTTTAGCGTAGCTAATGGATTTGCCTATGTGAATTCCGACTTTGGTCCGTGGGGACGGGCAAAGACTATGTTCAAGCCCCATTTGATGCAAACCCGTGCCGATGGCAAGTGGCATTGCATCTGGGAAACTACGAATACCGGTAAGGCACTTGCCTATGTAACCTCTCCCGACTTGCAGAAGTGGGAAGCACAGAGTTATTTCTCTCCCGAAGAACGTAGCAAGTATGAACCCAAAGATGTGTATCCCACCACTCAGAAGAAGGTATTGGTGAATGGTTCTGAAGAAGAAGGCTGGGTGCAGGAAGTTCCTTATACTACCGTGCAGCAGATCATCCGCTATGCCGAACATAAGAAATACCGCCAGTCACTGAACGCTGAACGTACCGAGCAAGACCCTGTACGTTTTGCCAACCTCAAGCCAGTAGAGGCTACTATTCAGGTGAATGCAGGTCAGGCGAAAGAAATCAGCAAGCATCTGATTGGTATTTTCTTTGAGGATATCAACTATGGAGCTGACGGTGGTTTGTATGCCGAACTGGTTCAGAACCGTGACTTTGAGTATACCCCGACTGACCGTGGTAACGATCAGAACTGGAATAGTACTCACTCCTGGGATATGATCGGTGAGAATTTCGGGACGTTTTCGATTGCGACAGACGCTCCGCTGCATCCCAATAATCTGCACTACGCTGTGTTAGATGTGATAGAGAGTCCGGGTGTGGGACTTAGAAATGCCGGTTTCGATGGCATAGCCCTGAAGAAAGGTGAGAAATATGACTTCTCACTCTTTGGTAAAGTACTTGAGGGTAAAGGAGGCAAAGTACTTGTGAACTTGGTTGATAAAGATGGAACAATTATAGCACAAACTGCCGTAAACATAACATCTAAAGATTGGAAACAACAGAAAGCAGTCTTGACAGCCACAAGTGATGCGGCTGCTGCATCTCTGTCCATTGTTCCCCAGGCTGTCAGCAAGTATGCGCTGGATATGATTTCCCTCTTTCCGCAAAAGACCTTCAAAGGCCGTAAAAACGGACTTCGTGCCGATCTGGCACAAACGCTTGCCGACCTGCATCCCCGTTTCGTACGTTTCCCCGGTGGTTGTGTGGCTCATGGCGATGGAATAGATAATATTTATGATTGGAAAGGCTCTATCGGTCCGTTGGAAGCCCGTAAGCCGCTCCGCAATCTTTGGGGATACCATCAGACACGCGGTCTGGGATACCACGAATACTTCTTGTTCTGTGAAGATATGGGTGCGGAACCCGTACCTGTGCTTGCAGCCGGTGTACCTTGTCAGAACTCCGGTACCTGTGCCCACCATTCCAAGGATGAACTGACTTGCGTGGGACAGCAGGGTGGTATTCCGATGGAAGAAATGGATCAGTACATCCAAGATGTTCTCGACCTGATAGAATATGCCAACGGAGATGCCCGCAAAACCGTGTGGGGTAAGAAGCGTGCGGAAGCCGGACATCCGAAACCGTTCAACCTGAAGTTCATCGGTATCGGTAATGAGGACATGATTACACCTGTCTTCGTGGAACGCTTTAAGATGATATTCGATGCCGTAAAAGCAAAATATCCTGAAGTTACCGTGATTGGTACTACCGGTCCGTTCTATGAAGGTACGGATTATGAAGTAGGTTGGGATCTTGCTACCGAACTGGGTGTACCGATGGTAGATGAACACTACTATGTAGAACCGGGTTGGATGATTCACAATCAGGAATATTACGACCATTACGACCGTAGCAAAGCGAAAGTTTATTTGGGCGAATACGCCGCTCACCTGCCGGGACGCCCCAATAATGTAGAAACTGCACTTGCCGAAGCTCTCTACCTGACTGCCGTAGAACGTAACGGTGATGTAGTAGAAATGACTTCTTATGCTCCTCTATTGGCTAAAGAAGGCCATACACAATGGAATCCGGATTTAATCTACTTTAATAATGCGGAAGTAAAACCCACAGTAGGCTATTATACCCAACAGATGTATGGTCAGAATGCCGGTACCGAATACTTGTCTTCTACGGTAAAACTGAATAATGGTTGGGATGCCGTGAAGAAACGTGTCGGAGTATCAGTTGTGAAAGACGCTAATACCGGAGATTATATCGTGAAGTTAGTGAATATGCTTCCGGTAGAAGTTTCTTCCCAGGTGAAGTTGGACGGGGTTACTTTGGTAAATCCTTCGGCTACAAAAACGATATTGACAGGTGATCCGAAAGACAGAGGAGCTAAACCTGCTTCTTCTGATTTCAAGGTAGAAGGAAATGACTTTTCTTACTCTATGCCTGCTTATTCGTTTACAGTGATACGTATCCATCAGAATATTGAAAAGAAAAAATAAGATATAATAATGAGAAAGTTAACTGCCCTTTTTGCTTTGTCTCTTGCTTTGAGCATGCAGGCACAACAACATGTAATGACCGTCGACGTTTCTAAACCAACGGCAAAGATACAACCTGAAATGTATGGCATCTTTTTCGAAGATATCAACTTCGGTGCCGATGGCGGTCTGTATGCCGAACTGGTAAAGAACCGTTCGTTTGAATTCCCACAACCTTTCGTGGGTTGGGTGCCTTTCGGTAATGTAACCGTTCAGGATGCAGATCCTTGTTTTGACCGCAATCCTCACTATGTACGCGTAGTGAACGACGGCCGCCTACTGCGTGCCGGACTGGATAATGAAGGTTACCGCGGCATCGGTGTGAAGCAAGGCGAAGAATACCGTTTCTCCGTTTATGCCCGCACGCCGGATGCGAAGCCGATGAAGCTCTCCATCGAGCTCGTCAACTCCAATGCACAGAATCTGTTGAAGAAAGAAATCGAAGTCAGCGGCAATAACTGGCAAAAGCTGACGGCGGTGCTGAAATCTCCTTTCACAGATGCTCATGCCCGCCTGCGTATCCTCCTCGAAACACGTGGTACGGTGGATATGGATCATATCTCCCTGTTCCCTGTGAATACTTGGAAAGGACGTGAGAATGGTCTGCGTGCCGACCTCGCACAAGCCCTTTATGACCTTAACCCGGGCGTATTCCGTTTCCCCGGTGGTTGTATCATCGAGGGTAACAGTCTTGAAACTCGTTACCAGTGGAAGAATTCCGTAGGCCCTGTTGAAAACCGCCCTCTGAATGAAAACCGTTGGAACTACACTTTCAAACATAAAGCCTTCCCTGATTATTTCCAGACTTTGGGACTTGGTTACTTTGAATACTTCCTGTTGAGCGAGGACCTCGGTGCAGAACCTCTTCCGGTAATCAGCTGCGGGCTCTCCTGCCAGTACGAAAGCAACGAAGTGGTTCCGATGGATGCACTCGATCCGTACATACAGGATGCACTCGACCTGATTGAATTTGCCAACGGCCCTGTTACTTCCAAGTGGGGAAAAGTGCGTGCCGATATGGGACATCCCGAACCCTTCAATCTGAAGATGATCGGTATCGGTAATGAACAGTGGGACAAGGTTTATGTAGAACGTTTGGAAGCTTTCACAAAAGCTATCCGTGCGAAATATCCTGATGTGAAGGTTGTAGGTAGCTCCGGCCCGAGTGCCAGCGGTGATAAATTCGATTATCTCTGGCCCGAAATGAAGCGTATCGGTGTAGACCTGGTGGACGAACACTACTACATGAATCCTGATTGGTTCTTTGGCAATGCGTCACGCTATGACAATTACGACCGTAAAGGTCCGAAGGTTTTCGCCGGGGAATATGCTTCACACGATCATTCCACGAAGAAGGATAACAACTTCCTCGCCGCCCTTTCCGAAGCTGCCTTTATGACGGGACTGGAGCGGAATGCGGATGTTGTTCATCTGGCTACTTATGCGCCGTTGTTTGCTCACGTAGACGCTTGGCAGTGGAATCCGGACCTGATCTGGTTCGATAACCTGCGCATGATGCGCACACCGAACTATTACGTTCAGCAGATGTACGGCATGAATGCCGGTACCGATGTACTCAGCCTGAAGATGGATGGCAAAGCAGTAGTGGGGCAGGACAGCCTCTATGCAACAGCTGCACTGAATGCACCTACCGGAGAAATCATCCTGAAACTGGTGAATGCAAGCAGTAAGCCTGCCGATGTTCAGATCGATTTCAATGGTTTGAAGAAACGTCAGTTGGTTGCCGGTTCCTGCACTTACTTACAGAATGACAATTGGCGCACAGTAAATACGCTGGATCAGGAAGCGATTGTTCCCCGTGTACGTCCGGTACAGGTAGAAGGGCAATCTCTGAAACTGAAACTTGAACCACGTTCGTTCGGAGTGTACCGGATACAGTAGCTCTTTGAACTCTATTCCCCCTTTTTTGAACTATTATTCACCCTAAAAAAAGTTCATTCACCCTATCTTTGTAGCGGTATGCAGAAAATATTCTTCGTACCGCTACAAACATACTAATTTTATATCCATGAAGAAACATCTTATTACCGGACTTTTTGCAGCCTTGGCTCTGACTGCCAATGCACAGTCCTTTAAAGAGTGGCTTGATCCGGAGATCAATGCCGTGAACCGTGCTCCCATGCACACTAATTACTTTGCCTATGAATCAGCAGATGCCGCCATGCAAGGCAAGAAAGCCCAATCTACTAATTACATGACTTTGAACGGTACCTGGAAATTCTCTTGGGTACGCAATGCCGACCAGCGTCCTACCGACTTCTGGAAAGTAGGTTTCAATGACAAAGGCTGGAATAATCTGCAAGTTCCCGCTGTGTGGGAATTGAATGGTTATGGCGATCCTATTTATGTGAACACCGGCTACGCTTGGCGTAATCAGTTCCAGAACAACCCTCCTGAAGTTCCTACAGAGAACAATCATGTAGGTTCTTACCGTCGTGAGATCATTGTTCCCGCCGACTGGAAAGGGAAAGACATTATCGCTCATTTCGGTTCTGTAACCTCCAACATGTATCTCTGGGTAAATGGCCGTTATGTAGGTTATAGCGAAGACAGCAAGCTCGAAGCCGAATTCGACCTGACTCCTTATTTGAAACCCGGACAAACGAATCTTATCGCTTTCCAGGTATTCCGCTGGTGTGATGGAACCTACCTGGAAGACCAGGACTTCTTCCGTTACAGTGGTGTGGGGCGTGATTGCTACCTCTATGCCCGCAACAAGAAACGTATCCAGGACATCCGTATCACTCCGGATCTGGACGAGGCATACAAAAATGGTTCTCTGCGTGTGACGCTCGACCTGAAAGGCAGCGGTAACGTAAATCTGGAATTACTGGATGCTACCGGCAAGGCAGTAGCTACGGAAACAGCCAAAGGTAGCGGTACCATTCTGATGAATGTGGAAAATCCGCATAAATGGACAGCCGAAACTCCTTACCTCTATACACTGCGTGCCACTTTGCAAGGCAGCAACGAAGTAATCCCCGTAAAGGTAGGCTTCCGCAAGATTGAATTGAAAGGTGACCAGATATTAGTAAACGGTCAGGCCGTTCTCTTCAAAGGTGCCGACCGTCATGAAATTGATCCGGATGGTGGTTATGTCGTATCTCCCGAACGCATGATCCAGGATATCCAGGTCATGAAGAAATTTAATATCAACGCTGTGCGTACCTGTCACTATCCTGATGACAATCTGTGGTACGACCTTTGCGACCAATACGGTTTGTATGTAGTGGCTGAGGCTAATATCGAATCACACGGTATGGGTTATCGTGAAAAGACACTGGCTAAACGCACCGACTATGCCAAAGCTCACATGGAACGTAACCAGCGCAACGTACAACGCGGCTTCAATCATCCCAGCATTATTTTCTGGTCATTGGGTAACGAAGCCGGTTTCGGACCTAATTTTGAAGCTTGCTACCGTTGGATCAAGAATGAAGATTCCAGTCGTGCCGTACAATACGAACAGGCGCACGGAAACGAATTTACCGACATTGACTGTCCCATGTATGCCGATTACAAGCACATGGAAAGATATGGCCAGCGTACAGATGCCAAGAAGCCTCTTATCCAGTGTGAATATGCCCACGCTATGGGTAACTCACAGGGCGGTTTCAAAGAATATTGGGATCTGATCCGTAAATACCCCAACCTGCAAGGCGGTTTTATCTGGGATTTCGTAGACCAGTCCGTTCGTTGGAAAGGCAAAGACGGTGTAACTATCTACGCTTATGGCGGTGACTTCAACCGTTACGACGGTTCCGACAAGAACTTCTGCGATAATGGTCTGATCAGTCCCGACCGTGTTCCCAATCCGCACATGTACGAAGTGGGTTACTATTATCAGAACATCTGGACAACTCCTGCTGACCTGAAGAACGGCGAAGTGAACGTGTACAACGAAAACTTCTTCCGTGACCTTTCCGCTTACTATCTGGATTGGCAATTGCTTGCTAACGGTAAAGTAATTCGTACCGGTCGTGTAGAAGACCTCAGCGTAGCTCCGCAGCAGACTGCCAAAGTGAAACTGAACATCGGCAAAACCTGCGAATGCAAAGAATGGTTGTTGAATGTAACTTATCGCCTGAAGAACCGCGAAGGTTTGCTCCCTGCCGGATATGCCGTAGCCAAAGACCAGCTTGTACTGAACCCCTACAAGGCTCCTGCTATGGACCTGAAGAATGTGGAAGTTGTGAATACTCCTACCGTTGCTCCTCAAATCCAGGAAAACGACTGGCGTTATCTGATCATCAACGGTGATAACTTCCGTCTGGAATTCAACAAACATACTGGTTACCTGAATCGCTACAACGTAGCAGGCACGGAATTGATGAACGAAGATGCCGAACTGGCACCTAACTTCTGGCGTGCACCTACCGACAATGATTTCGGTGCAGGTTTGCAACAGAAATTCGCTGCCTGGAAGAACCCGGGTCTGAAGCTGACTTCCTTCAAATGGGAGACAGTAGACAATCAGACAGTGGTACGTGCAGAATACGAAATGAAGAATGTTTCTGCCAAACTGGATCTTACTTATGTAATCAACAACAAGGGTGCTGTAAAGGTGACTCAGAAGATGACTGCCGATCCGCAGGCTAAAGTATCTCATATGTTCCGTTTCGGTATGCAGATGCAGATGCCTAAGACTTTTGAAACTGTAGAATACTATGGCCGTGGCCCGGTAGAGAACTACAGTGACCGTAATCATTGTACAGATCTGGGATTGTATCGCCAGAGTGTAGATGAACAATTCTATTCTTATATCCGTCCGCAGGAAACAGGTACGAAGACTGATATCCGCTGGTGGAAGCAACTGAACGATGCCGGACGCGGTTTGCAGATTGTAGCTGACGCTCCGTTCTCCGCATCAGCCCTGCACTATACTATCGAGTCTTTAGACGATGGTTGGGATAAAGGTCAGAGCCACTCTCCCGAAGTGAAAGAGGCTAACCTGACAAATCTCTGCATCGACAAGGCTCAGATGGGCTTAGGATGTGTGAACAGTTGGGGTGCATGGCCGTTGCCACAGTATCAGTTGCCTTATGGTGACTATGAATTTACGTTCATTCTTACTCCGGTACAACACGGTATAGAAATTGAATAAGTTATAGATACGCGGACGACGCGGATGAAGCGGACAAACGCGGATTTATGATTATTCCGCGTTGATCCGCCTTATCCGCGTCGTCTGCGTATCTGTCCTCATTATATTAAAAGAACTAATATGAGAAAAGAATTATTGGTGTTTATATTTACCTTGTGTTCTGTCCTTGCATCTGCCCAGCAGAAGGTTCCGAACCGTTTTCGTACCAACATCCCTCTCGATTCTATCCACCTGAGTGACCCCTGCATACTGGCTGATAAGAAAACTTCTACTTATTATATGACCGGTACCGGCGGCCTCCTTTGGAAAAGCAAAGACCTTGCCCGTTGGGAAGGTCCTTATCGTGTAGCAGAAACTGATCCTGACTCCTGGATGGGCTCTAAACCCGAAATTTGGGCAGCCGAACTGCACGAATACAACGGAAAATATTACTATTTCGCCACTTTTACGAACAACGCCATCAAGATTGATACCGTAAAAGGAAACGTCATCCCCCGTCGTGCCAGCCACATCCTGGTCAGTGATAAGCCGGAGGGTCCTTATAAACCTATGAAAGACCCCACTTACTTACCCGAGAATATGCCTACCCTTGATGGAACATTCTGGGTGGACAGTGACGGCAAACCTTATATGATCTATTGCCACGAATGGCTGCAAAACTGGAACGGTACGATGGAAAAGATCGAATTAAAGCCCGATTTAAGCGGTTCCATCGGCAAAGGAAAGATTCTTTTCCGTGCCAGTGATTCTCCTTGGAGCCGAGAGAAGATAGGGGACAAGGTATTGCCCAACCGTGTAACCGACGGACCATGGCTTTTCCGCACAGGTACGGGCCGGTTAGGCATGATATGGACAAGCTGGGTATTCCAGGATTATACACAGGGCGTTGCCTATTCCGAAAGCGGAACTCTGGATGGACCCTGGATACAAGAGAAAGAACCGATCACTCCGCCTAACTTCGGACATGGAATGTTGTTCTGTACTTTGGATGGTGAGTGGATGATGTCTGTTCATAGTCATAAAGATGTGAACGGGCGGTATATTCGTATTCCGCACCTGTTTAAAGTCGATTTATCGGGGGATAAACTGAAAATTGACTGATTTATCACCTTTTATGAAACAATTGTGCTACTACTGAATAAAAATTTCACTCTATCTTTGCAACATCAACAATAGGTTATAGATTAACATAAGATTGGTATTAATAAACAAAGGGTAGTTTTTAAGTTCACAGTTTTCAGTAGGTAGTTGTTATAAGAGGCGGACATTCTTTCAGGTAGAAAAGATGTCCGCTTTATTTTTTTATTGCTTCGCTTTTTCTTTTAAAAGGATTCATGAAATCGTGGAAATAGCAGATTTATTCTTAATTTTGCCATGAAGAATCTAAGTGACCTGAAAATATGAAGATACATAAAAGAGGAGAAACGCAAATCGCAGAATTTATAGTTTTTGTGATACTTTTGGTATGTCATGTTTTTCCTTTACAGGCAAATGTAGCAGTTGTGCGGAATCTGGATAATGGAAGTGGGTTGCAGGACCCGCAAGTAAATTGTATTACGAAGGATTCAAAAGGATTTATCTGGTTTGGTACTCTAAATACAATTCAACGTTTTGATGGTGTGCGATTTAAATGTTTTAACTTTCCGGAATGGGTAGAAAAAGTCTTTGTAATAAAAGAAATAGAGAATAATGATTTTTGGGTAGGAACGAATAAAGGACTATGGAAGTACGAAGTTAGATCAGGAACTTTTCTTCGCATATATGCTGAAATTAATTTTCCGGTTCGTTCTTTGTGTTATATAAATGGTAAGGTTTATGTGGGAACTTCCAACGGCATATACATTATTGATACAAAACAAAAGATGGAACATCTTCGGGTTACCGATGAAGTTTCGGCGTATAATCAAATTATAGGTGCGTATGCTACTGCTAAAGATATTTGGTTTCTTTCCCCTGAGGGAGTTATTGCTTACACATTATCTACTGGAAGTATTCGTGTTTATGGCAAGGAAGCTAAGCTCACATCAAAATTCTCATGTATAGTTGGCGACGATAAACAGCTTTATATAGGTACCACTACTCACGGAGTAGTAGCGTTTGATATGCTTTCGGGAAAATATTCATCTTTTCTCCCTATGGTAGGGAATAATCGTATTTCAGCTCTTTCTTTGCATGATGGAATATTATGCTGCGGAACTTTAGGCAGTGGCGTTTCTTTTATTTCTCTTCCCGAACAGGAAATTGTTCATTCTATATCTACCATGCCTAATGATAATGATGAATATCTGACTTCAGATATGGTATCTTGCCTGTTGTTGGATGATTTGAATGTATTGTGGATAGGAGGTACTCGCTATACGGGAATAGATTATCTGCAATTTCGTAATAAAGCTTTTCATTCTTATAGGATTAGAAACCAGGAACTACGTAATATAACATTTGATTGCCTGTATTTGGTTGATGATGTAAAACTTTTAGGAACTCCCAATGGCTTCTATTATATTTGCAATTCAAAGTCGCAGATTGAGTACTTCCCTTCTTCTCCGGAAAGATTTAGTTTCGGAGCGATTTCGACTTTCATTAAGTTTAATGATGATATTTTGATTGGAACAAAAGGAGGAGGAGCTTATAAACTGAATAGACAAACCTTGCAGATTTCAAGGTTCACTGATATTAATCTGACTGTGAATTCTTTTACAATAGACAATCAAGGACGTTTATGGATGACGACATTAGATGGACTTCATTGTTATAATGAACAGTTGAAGGTTGAAAAAGTATACACAAGCCTGAATTCAACGCTGGTCGATGATAAAGTTAATTACTTGTATATAGATGCTAAGAAGAGATATTGGGTAGCTACTGATAAGGGATTGCAATTTCTAAATATTAAAGATGACTCTTTTTCAAGCGAGAGCTTGCCAGCCGGACTTCGTGAATTGCCACCGGTGACTTATATGACGGAAAATCGTCAAGGTAACTTCTTATTCTGCTTTAATAAAAACAAGGCGTTTATCTGTGATAGTATTTTTAGTCATCTACGCTATGTGTGTACTCCCGAAGATGCTGGTTATCTGGGATATTCCATACGAAAGGTTTTACAAGATAAGAATGATAACTATTGGTTTGTCGGGTCGCGTGGTGTTGTAAGGGGAGATAGCTCTCTCAGTCACTTCACTCTATTTTCTTCTACTGAAGGGTTACCGGAACCCTATTCTAATGATGGTCAATTATGTGGAGATACAATTTGGCTGGCTACTGCCAAAGGTATTGTATTTGCTGATATCCACTCTATTCCCCAGTCTGCTCCTACTGTTATTTCTGACTTTTTGGTAAATGGTGTGTCTATGCTGGGTAAATATGAGGAACTGATAGAAGAAAGAGGTATTATAGTCTTGCCTGAAGATCAAAATACTTTAGACATCACTTTTGCTACACTTACTTATGATGCTCCGGAGCTGATGATATACGAATATCAATTAGAAGGATATGATAAAGAGTGGAAAATACTGAGAGGTATAAACTCAATCAAATTCTCCAATTTACCTTCCGGAGAGTATACCTTTAAAGTGCGTAAGCAAATGGATGAGAACTGTATGCAGAGTTTCCGGATAAGAATCCGTTCTTCTTTATCTGCATGGTTGTGGCTGGGAGTTCTTCTCAGTGTGGTTATGGCAACTGGTGTCATTTATGTTATTTGGAAAAAGCATTCCGGGAAAAGTACTGTTCAGATGAAACCGCTCCATAATGAGGAAGAAAAATACCGTTTTAATAAAAAGATAAGTGAAGAAGAAGCTCAAGCCTTAATTAGTAAGTTGAAAAATTATATGGAACAAGAACGGGCTTTCCTGAATCCGGAACTAAAACTAGCCCATGTAGCGGAAGCAGTAGGCACTTCTGCTCAAACACTTTCGCAAATTTTCAATGTAAATCTTAAGATACGCTATTATGATTTTATCAATGAGTATCGTATTGATGAGTTTAAGCGATTAGTCAATTCTAATGAAAAAGATCGTTATACTCTGAAAGCATTGGCGGGACTGTGTGGTTTTAGTTCGTATACTACTTTTTTCCGCGCATTTAAAGATACTACCGGTATTACTCCCAATGAATATATGCAGCAGGTTGAACCTGCTGGAAAATAATTGTGATGTATTCTCTTTTGGGGCTTTGCAATATCGTATTTGTATTGCATACGATTATTTGCAATCGTAGGAATTAATTGCCAATTCATTGTAATATAGAACTTTAAATTTAATTGTGTTTCATACGAATGAAAGGAATATAAGAACCCGTATTTTATATGGTTCTAAGTCTTTTCATGCTTAATTTTGTTGTCGGTAGTTGATATAAGCCGGCATATCAGCTCCTCTTTTTTAGGTACAATTTAAATTAATATTTATGAAACGACACAGTCAAATGTTATGTTTACTCAGAAGGCTTTGGGTAGCTTGTATGATGTTATGTATTGCCACTCTCTGCGCACATGCCCAGCATGTTGTCACAGGTACGGTAAAGGATGTAGCGGGTGAACCGGTTATAGGTGCCAATATATTGGTGAAAGGCACCACTAATAATGGTACGATTACTGATATAGATGGCAATTTTTCTTTGGAAGCACCGACCAGAGGAGTCTTGGAAGTTTCTTTTATCGGTTATGTAAAACAAGAAGTTTCAATAGGTGGAAGCAAACATATAAATATTATATTAGTAGAAGATGCCACAACGCTTGATGATGTGGTGGTGATAGGTTATGGTACGACAAAGAAAAGTGACCTGACAGCTTCCGTAGCTTCTGTAAAAGGAGATGTAATTGCTGCTTCGGCATCTACCAGCATTACCGATGCTTTGCAAGGTAAGGTGCCGGGCATGGATATTCAGGCATCACGTTATGAAGGTGATGATCGCGGTATCCGCATTCGTGGTTCACGTTCATTGAATGCCAGCAACACTCCATTGATAATAGTGGACGGAGTACCAGCCTCACTGGATGTGGTGAACATGAATGAGGTTGCATCTATCGAAGTCTTGAAGGATGCATCAAGTGCGGCAATTTACGGTTCCCGTGGTGCCAACGGTGTGATTATAATTACAACTAAACGTGGAAAGACGGGTAAAACAACCGTTAGCTATGACGCTTTCTATGGAATCAGCAAACCGCATTTTATGGATATGATGCAAGGAGAGAAGTTCGTGCAAATGCGCAGGGATTCGTATAAAATTGCTAATGACTTATGGGGGCAGGAAGTGAGCGATGAAAAAATCTTTTCGAACGAGGAACTTCAGATGATTCGTAATGGAGAATATTATGATTGGCAGGATTTGGTATTCCGTGATGGTTCCACACAAAAGCATAACCTGTCTGTATCTTCAGGTAACGAGAAAACGAAATTCAGTTTGAGTTTTGCGTACGAAAAGGATAAAGGTTACAATCAGAACAGCGAAGCAAAGAAGTTCTATTTCACATCTACTGTTGATCATAAACTTACTTCTTGGCTTGATTTGGGAGCAACGATGCGTTTGCGGAAACGTAACAGCAGCGGATTTGCTACCTATGGGCAGGCACTGTTTTATGGAACACCTTTATCAAAGCCCTATGATGAGAATGGAGATCTGAACATGTATCCTAATCCGCAGGAGTCCAGCGTAAATATCCTTGCAGACTATGTGGATGGGCAGTATGCCAATGATACGGAGAATACAAGTGTGAATATGGTTTTCTCTGCAAATGTACATCCGTTGCGTAACTTGTCTTTACATAGTAATTTCGGCTATACATATAGTGATACGAAAAAAGGGTTCTTTTATGGAAGTGAGTCTTTTCAGGCAAACGGCGGGTTAAATCGTTCAGGTAAGAGCGGCCAGAATTCATATATGATGACCTGGAATAACACGTTGACCTATGATAATACTTTTAATGAGCATCATATCATGTTGGATGCTATCACTGAAATACAGAATTACCAGTATGACGATATGTCGGCCGAAGGCAAGAATCTGGATGTAGAGCAGTTACTTTATCATAATCTGGGTACTAATACTGAGAATCAGAAAATAGGAAGCGGTTACAGCAACTGGGCATTAGCTTCATTTATGGGACGTGTGCGCTACGACTATCAGGGAAAGTATCTGGCCAATATCTCGGTACGTTCGGACGGTTCATCTCGTTTGGCCAAAGGTAACCAGTGGGCTACGTTCTTCTCAGGAGGTTTGGCATGGAGAATTTCAGAAGAACCGTTCATGAAAGATATAAGGTGGATTTCTAATCTGAAGTTGCGTTATGCCTATGGAACAGTAGGTAATCAGGCTATCGATCCGTATTCTACCTTGGCAGGTTTGGGAAGTTATGGTTATCAGTTTGGAGAAGGTGGAAAAGGCATTTATGCTTACCGACCCGATAAATTGGTAAACAAAAAGTTGAGTTGGGAAATAACCCACACCAATAATATTGGTTTGGACTTTGGATTGTTCAATAACCGTCTTTCCGGTTATATTGAATTCTATGATACCCGAACAAAAGACCTTCTGATGCAGCGTAGTATACCTTTAACTACCGGTTTTTCGCGTATTTGGCAAAATATTGGTAAAACACAGAACAGGGGTATTGAGCTTTCTTTAAACGGTATATTAGTAGATACAAAAGATATACAGTGGGATATGAACCTGAATATGTCTGTCAATGAAAATAAAATCATAAGCCTGACAAATGATCAGGATGATATCTCAAATAAATGGTTCATTGGCAAGCCCATTAATGTGATTTATGATTATGAGAAAGCCGGTATCTGGCAGATCAATGAAGTAGAAGAAGCAGCTAAATATGGTTGCAAACCGGGAGATGTGAAAATCAGAGACTTGAAACCGGATGGACAGATTACGGCTGATGATAAAAAGATCCTTGGCTCTACTGATCCGAAGTATATTGTTTCATTAGGTAGCTCATTCAAGTGGAAGAATTTGGATTTCTCCTTTAATATTTCAAGTAGATGGGATTATGTCTTCTATGATGATGCTTACGGCTGGCACGTGATTCTGACCGGTACCCGATGGGTGCCCGATGTAAATTACTGGACACCGGATAATCCTTCAAACGATTATCCGAGAGCGGATGCAACCTGGGCCGATCATCGTGAGTTGTGCGGATATATGAAAGGCGATTATATCAAAATGCAGGATATGACATTGGGATATGATTTTCATTCATTACTTAAACGATATATTCCGGTGAGCAAAGCACGTTTTTATGTTCAGTTGCGCAATGCCTTCTATTTGTATAGGGCAGCTAAAGAAGATGTGATTCCCGAATCTCCTTCTATAGAACTGACAGTACCGAAGAGTATTAATTTTGGTGTAAATCTAACTTTTTAAAATAGAACGATATGAAACTCAATTATAAATTATATTCAGTTTGTCTGTCCTTATTGATGACATTCTGTGGTTGTGACAGTTTTCTGGAAGAAACTCCGAAAGGGTCTATTAATGATACGTATGCACAGACGGAAAAAGGTGCTGAAGCTGAGTTGCTGTCATTGTATCAGATCAATACCGAACTTCTGGAACAGTGGTTTATGGTAGGGGAATTAGGAAATGACCTGATGGCTTATGGAGGTAATGTACGTGACTACTGGAAAGGACTGATTACCTATACCGATACATACATGATTGATAATAGCAGCAACGAAGGCCTCTGGAAATGGTTGTATGTAGCACTTTCCACTATCAATACAAGTATCAACTCGATTAATGCCGCAGATTTTCATTCGGAAAGCAAGCGTAGTGAACTTCTTTCGGAAGCTCACGCTTTGCGTGCCTTTTATTTACATCAGATTATTGAAATCTATGGACCTGCCGCATATTATGCTGAGATGCCTATTACCAGTCCGGAAGAGATAGGAGGAACCCAACCGGGGATTGCTGTTTTTTATAAGCGTATTCTTGCAGACCTGGAGATTGCAGACCAAAGTCTGAAAGCCCCTTCCGAAGTACGTTCATCAAGTTTCGGACGTATGGATCAGGGTATTGCCAAGGCCATTCGGATGCGTGTCTTGATGTCTCTGGCAGCTTATGATGAAGCATTGATCGGTGAGGTTGGGATGCAGAACAAAAAGCACTGTTATGAAGAAGTGGTGAGAGTGGCTACCGAATTAAAGAATGACTATGGATATAAATTAGAAAGTGATTTCAGTCGCATCTTTTCACCGGATAATACTGAAAATAGTGAGATTATCTGGTCCATACAATATGGCAACACAACATTTGATGCTCAGAATAATTTCATCCATCGTTATTGGGTTTCACAGGTAAACCGTTCGGTGCGTTCTTATTCTAAGACAATTAATGGTCTGCAAGCGCATAGTGTCTTCTATGGCCGTGAATATCGTGCTGTGATGCCTACTTATTATTTTATTCATGTATTTAATAAGTATGATAAGCGTCGTGATGCAACTTTTATATCAGGTTACTGCCGTACTGACGATTGGAACGAACTACCTGATTTTTCGGACACTTTATTGATCCGTGCACTCGATGTTCTTCCTCAAGAAGTTAAGTCGGCTTATGAGAATAGGGGTATTATCTGTGATGATGTAGCCGATATTTACGATATAGAAACGGGAGCAGTCCTTAATAATTCCAATGTTCGCAGTTGTGCCAATAATGTGACTAAATGGCTGGATAGCAGTCGGTCAACTGCAAAACAGGAATATGCCTATAAGGATGCAATCTTGATTCGGTTGGGAGAAGTCTATGTGACGTTGGCAGAAGCGTATACCCGTCTGGGTAGGAAAGATGAGGCGGCACAAGTGATAGCGGAACTTCGCCAACGGGCTTTGATACCAGGGCATGAAGAAGCATTGACTGTAAATCCGGAAGATATTGATATTTCATTTATTCTGGATGAAGGAGCCCGTGAACTGGGAGGGGAACTCTTCAGATGGCAAATGCTGAAACGTGCGTTGGACAAAGATGCGTTCTGCCAATGGATTAAAGAGAAAAATCCCGATACGAATCCGGAAAATGGTGTAAATGGAATAGGAATTAAACCCTACCACATTAATCGTCCGGTGCCCTTGTCTACTATTAATAGTTACAAGGTGCTGAATATAGAGTTTAAGCAAAACGAAGGTTATGCACAATAATTAGAAAACAAAACAATATGAAGAAGCTTTTATTACTTACAATTTCAATTCTGATATGTGTGTCCATGAGTGCCCAAAATCCACCGATTACTCCGGCGTGGGCTTTTGAACATGTAGCGTGGGAAGATAGTATTAATACGGCGGATGGGGCAAAAGCACTCGTCGACGGGTATTTAGAGCGTAATATTCCGGTAGGTGCTGTTATCATTGATAGTCCTTGGAGTACGACCTATAATGACTTTAACTGGGACACGCAACGCTATTCGGACCCGAAGGATATGATTAATTATTTTAAGAGTAAAGATGTGAAGGTGCTTCTATGGCTTACAGGAGCAGTCAATATAAAGTGCAAGGATACCCGTTTTCAAAAAAGCGATACGTATGATGAAGTCGTTTCTAAAGGGTATGGCATAAATCAGAGTAAGCCGCATGCCTGGTGGAAAGGAGAAGGGGTACATATCGACTTTACAAATAAAGAAGCAGTAGCCTGGTGGTATAAGCAACTGGATAAAGTCTTTATCGATGGTGTCTATGGCTGGAAGGTCGATCAGGGAGAATTTTGGTTTGGAGATATTCTAGATACATCTATTGGTCAGATGAGTAATGAGCAATTCCGCCCTTATTATTACGATGCTATGTACGATTATACGGTAAAAAAGAATCCGCAAGGCATTATTATCGCTCGTCCCTATTCACATCAGGGAGGTTATGCAGCCAGTGTGGAAAAGATGAACATGGGATGGTGTGGAGACTTCTCCGGTGACTGGAAGGGCTTGAAACTGCAAATTCAGAATATTTATCAGTCGGCAAAACGTGGCTATGGTTCACCGGGATGCGAAGTTGCTGGTTTTTTCATGAAGCGTTCCAATAAAGAGCAGTTTGTGCGCTATGCACAATTTGGATGTATGACCGCCTGTATGATTAATGGCGGTGAGAATGGCGCTTTCAGTAATCATTTGCCTTGGTGGCATGGCACAGACGTAGAGAATATCTATCGTTATTGTGTTGTTTTGCATGATGAACTGATTCCCTATTTCTTTTCAACAGTTGTGGATGCACATTTGCGTGGTGGGTCTTTGATAAAAAATGCATCTTATGAGGAAGAAAGCCATCAGGTGGGAGATTATTTATTTACCAAAGCTATCACGTCGGCTGATAACCGTGTATCGTTTCATCTTCCTTCCGAAGGAGAATGGATTAATTTCTATGATGGGACTAAGTATGCTCCCGGCAGTTTGATAGAGGAAGTGTATGCGTTAGAGCGTTTTCCCTTATTTGTGAAGGCAGGAGCCATTCTACCGTTGAATGTAACTAGTGGGCTAACCGGACTGGGTGATGCTTCGATGGTGGGACGCAAAACTATCATGATATATCCTAATGGGACCACTACTCGTCAGCTGCATCTTCCGTGTGGAGATGGCATTGAGTATGAAGATTGTCTGGTGACTTATGATGAGAAGACGGGTAAACTGAAAGTTAGCAGTGGTACATCTCAGAAATATACTTTTATATTAAAAAATATGCCATCTGTGAAGAAGGTGAAGAATGCTGCTTCTTGGAAGTATAATGCTGAAAAACAAGAACTCCGTATTGATGCCGAAGGTAGTACTTTAGACATAGAAATACGTTGATAGATGTAGGAGGGTGGACGTGCTCTATGCTTAAGAAACACTTACTGAATATCCTGCATTAATCTCCATTTAGCTTTTCCAAATGATAAAGCGTTCCCTTCATGGATTTCCGGCAAGGTATATTCAATTTCTGTAGTGCACGTCCAAACTGCGCCACCTTATTGATGGCCAGTTTGTTTCTCGTCTTCGTCTGCAGATAATTCAGTATCTGCATGGCAGTGAGCCATTCTCCTTCTTCTTCCGCATCTGCCGGACGAAAATAACAATGAAACAATTGCTCCAAAGGGCTGGCTTGCTCGAACTCACGATTCGTTTGCTTCAGGATGGCCTCGTCCTCATCGTTCAGCCAATAGCGTTCGCCCTTATAGATGGCATGTATGGCCTGTGCATAGAGTTGCTTATAGTTGATGGTGACATTCGTTTCGATGGGAGCCGTCACTTCGATGCAAATGAAACGGCGGCTACCGCTGGGGTCGGTGAGCAAATCTTTCTGGTTGCTGGTACCTATGAAAGAGGCGTAACGGCGTATCTCCTGGATGGTGTTCCCGTAAGGTTTCCGCAGGTTGGCAACTGGTTTCTGCAACAAATGTTTCAGGAAACCTTGTTGGTTGACATTGATCTGGTCAAATTCGTCAATGTTAATCAGGAAGAAACGCCCCAAGTAGCGCTCTGCCTCCTGTTTGCTCTTGAAGTCGATGCTGTCCGTATAGCCGAAACGAAGTTCGGGTGCCAGCAAAATGCGACAAAAGGTTGATTTGCGGAACCCTTGAGCACCTACCAGCAAGGGCGAAGTGCTGTTTCCATGCTGTTTGTCAAGCTCCATCCAATGGGCTACCATGCTGAGGAACCAACGGTAGAACAGTTCTTTCCAATGCGGATTGCTGCACGGCACCAGTGCGGCGAGTGCCCGGATACGGTCTTTCCCGTCCCACTGACCTGTGTCGTAAAGGTATTCTTCGACGGGATTGTAGAACGGAATATATTCCGAAGTCAGGAAACGGTCCACGTCACGGTCCCATGCACGGATGCCCTCTTTCAGGGCGCTGATGGAGATGCTGTTGCGCACGCGCTTGTCCACAGGTTTGAAATAGAAGTGGATAGAGTCTCGCTGGCGGTATTCCAGAGCATCGAGCACGGTGTTGTAACGGAATTCATAACGTCGTTCCATGAATTCTTCCAACAAGAAAGCGGTCTCTTGCTCCTTGTTGAGACTGTTTCTTGTACCGAATCCTTTACATTCCTGATAGAGGTTGTGCAAAGTCAGCCGTATCTGTTGTTCGTCCGCCTCGCGGTAATAGTGAATGAGCGTTTGCCGCACGGCTTCTTCTTCGGGGATACCCGCCTTGTAGCAATGTTCGGCCAGATGGATGAGCAGCGGTTGCAGGTCGTCGCCTCGCTTCCAGTTGCTTATTTCTTGAAAGGCGCGATTCAGGGCTGCTTCGTAAATTATCGTGAAGGTTCCGGCTGTTTCATGTCCCGGTTGCAGCCGTGCCAGCGGGTTCTTTTCCTGCTGCTTCCGTTGCCGGAAAGTCTCTTCGCCGGGCATGGAGAGCGGCTGTTCCAGGCAGAAAGCTACGGCATCGGGGTTGTAATAGGGACGCTTGTCCAATGTCATGCGGCAATTCTGTGTCAGCGAGGGTTCTTTCAGGGCGATGTCGAACGGAAAGATGGGCTGGTAGCACTTCACAGCCAGACGGTAGGCATGGGCATGAAACAAGGCGGCTTCTTTTTCTTTCGCGGGCAATCTGCCGCCGTCGGGCAATACGAAGCGCACCCATATCTTTACGCTCCGGCCACTGGAACCGCAAAAGGCGGCGAAAGTCTGGGGTAGGAGTGCTGCCTGTTGCTTCACGTACTCCACTTCCGCCATTCCTGCCAACTTGTTCACTTCCAGTTGCACCAGTCCGTTGTACTGTTTCATCCGCCGTTCACCTTCTTTGGTGCGGGTGTATTCTACGGCCGGATAAATGCGGGGCAATTTATCAATGTGCTCGTACTGTGAATGTGTACCTTCCAGTGCCGGCAGAATGCTTCGTAGGGCTGTGATATGTCCGGATTTCGTTTCTGTCTTTATTTTTTCGAATAATGCGCCTGTCTCGCAGGTGCTGAGAGCTTCTTTGCCGTGCTCTTTATCGGTTCTTATCAGGGTGACTTTCATGTTTTAATTTGATGCTTTACTCTTGCAAAGGTAGAGAATTTAATCAGGATAAAGAAGGTAATGCCTGTGTTTCTTCTGATTATTGTCCTTACTTTGTTTGCTTTTCCCTATGAATTGTTTATCTTTGTCCTTAACATTATGAAAGGCTCACATCTGTGGATAAATTTGTTCATAGCTATAAATAAATTTGTTCATAACTGTGAACTAATTTATCCACAGATGTGAGCCTATGAAGAATGTGAAGCCTAAACATAAGAAACATTAGGCATTTACCCATATTATGTGGGGCATAAATAGAACAGAAACAGTTACTTTGAAACATAGAACAATGGCGATATTATTTGATTGGTATGAAGTTCCGAAGCCCTCGGACAAACAAGAGGGAGAGAAAACATTGCATCCGCGCATCAAGCTGAATGGCTCTACGGGTACCGACGTGTTGCGCCGCCGCATTCAGAGTCGCTGCTCGCTAACGGAGACTGACGTCTCGGCTGTGCTCGATGCCCTGTCGCACGTCATGGGTGAGGAACTTGCCGAAGGCCGGCAGGTGCATCTGGATGGCATCGGCTACTTCTATCCTTGCCTCACTTGCACGGAGCCGGTGACGGTGGACACTAAACGAAAGTCAACCAAGGTAAAGCTGAAAAGCATCAAGTTTCGTGCCGACCAGGCATTGAAGACTGAATTCGGTGTCCTCAAAGTGCAGTGCTTGAAGGGGGATTTGAGTTTTAAGAAAATCACCAACGAAGAGATTGACCGTCGATTGGAGAATTACTTCCGCACGCACCAATTCCTGAGAAGAACCGATTTCCAGAGTTTGTGCGGAATGGTGAGAAGTACTGCAATGCGCCATATCCGCCGCCTGCGCGATGAAGGAAAGCTGGAAAATATGGGTGGACTGATGCAACCGATTTATGTGCCGGGAAAAGGATATTACGGTAATAATTAATATATTAAGGAGAAAATATTGCGGGATGACTATGAGAGTGAACGGTTGCTCTCATACCACTCTCTTGGTTTGCTCTCATGGCTATATATCCGATGAATAAAGGGATATGGAAGGTTTATGAGAGTATGGGAGTAAAATCGGATAAAAACTTTTTCTGAAAATATATTCCAGAGTGTATCTGTTGAGATGGGAAGCAGGCAGCAGTAAGCTATGGGAAACTTTGGTGTGATGTATTATAACATGGCTTACTTTTTATTTATATGTTGCAATATTAATGCTATGTTTGAAATTTGTTTCTAACTTTGTTATCGTTAAACTTTTGGATTCTAAAGCATGAAAAACAAAAATAGCATAGTGGAGCAACTCAGGGCGGGTGATGAAATGGCTTATAAATATATATATGACCACCATTACGTTCTATTATGTTATGTTGCTAATGAGTATGTAAAGGATCGCTTTTTGGCAGAGACTATTGTCGGGGATGTTATTTTTCACCTTTGGGAGATACGTAAAACTTTGGATGTTACGGTATCCATTCGCTCCTATTTGATCCGTTCTGTTCGTAACCGTTGCTTAGATTACCTGAAATCAGAACAAGTGAAACGGGAAATTCCATTTTCTATCTTTCCCTCTGATTATCTGTCTGCTGCAGAAGGGTACTTCCTGTCGGATGACTATCCATTGGGCTCATTATTGGAACGCGAGTTGGAAGATGAAATTAATAAAGCTATTGAGAGTTTACCGTCAGAATGTAAACGTGTGTTCCTGAAGAGTCGTTTCGAAGGGAAAAAACATGAAGAAATTGCTAATGAGCTAAATATCTCGGTGAGCACGGTTAAGTACCACTTAAAGAACGCTTTAATATCTCTTTCTGAAGCTCTTGAAAAGTATCTGATTATATTGTTTTTACTTCTCCTCTAAGAAAGAATGAAAAAAAGTTGTCCTTTTGACTGTCCTTTTCATTAAAATAATCGTCTTTTAAATAACAGATCGAATATGAAAGAAAATAGAATAGATATTGATGAGCTGATTGGCACCTATCTGACTGCAAGATTGGACACATCTTCTTTGGAAGAATTGAAGGCGTGGATTGCTGAATCGCCTGAAAATGAAAAATACTTTATGCAAAAGCAGGAAATCTGGTTTTCTGCCTTAGCTGGAAAAGAAAGTGATGTTTATAATAAAGATGTGGCATTTCAACGTTTCAAACAGCAAATTGCCGGTACCGGAAAATTAAGAAATACACCCTTGAGAAAAGCTTTCCGTTTCTGGCGATATGCTGCTGTTGTGGCTTTACTTGCCGCTCTTTCCTATTTTTCTTATTGGCAGGGTGGTGTTCATGTGAAAGCGAATTTTTCTGATATTGTAGTTGAAGCTCCCTTAGGGTCGAAAACGAAGTTGTTCTTGCCGGATGGGACTTTGGTGTGGCTGAATGCAGGTTCGCGGCTCACCTACTCGCAGGGATTTGGTGTGGACAATCGGAAACTGGAATTAGACGGCGAAGGATACTTTGAGGTGTATCGTAATGAAAATATCCCTTTTGTGGTGAAGAGCAAAGATTTGGAAGTAGAGGTGCTTGGTACGGTGTTCAATTTTTGTGATTATCAGGAAGATGAAGAAGCGATTGTTTCACTTTTGAAGGGAAAGGTTGAATTGAACAATTTGCTGAAGGCTGAGAATAAAGTCTGTCTGTTGCCCAATCAGCGTGCTTCTCTGAACAAAACGAACGGGCGGATAAATATAAAGACGGTGACTGCATCAAATGCATCACAGTGGACGAACGGTTATTTATTCTTTGATGAGGAGTTGCTGCCGGATATAGCCCAAGAATTGGAACGAAGCTATAATGTAAAAATCAGTATTGAGTCGGCTGCATTGATGCAATTACGCTTTTATGGTAATTTCATACGACGCGAACAGAGTTTGAATGAAGTGCTGGAAGTATTGTCATCTACAGGAAAGATACGATATAGGACGGAAGGACGTAATGTGGTTTTATATGAACCTTGATTATAATTATAAATTTTTATTAACCTTTTAAATGATTGTACTATGGGAGATACCACTTAACTTTTCAAAAGAGAAGAAAGGGGAAGATATAAAAAATACCGGAGAAAGGGAAGTTCTTCCGGTATTTATATACCTCTTTCTATAAGCATTCAGAGATGTGACTCTGTTTTTTAGAGAGGCCTTTCGCAAAGGTAGTAAAAACATCCTCTCTTAAAGCAAGTTTATTTATTTTTTAATCAAAAAATCTATTTATTATGGATGACAAGAAGAAGGCCTTTTTATGGGTCGTGGTTTTGTTTTGCTTTAATTTAACCCTATCTGCACAAACTATCTCATTGAAAATGAATAAAGTTTCGGTGAAAAAGGCGATGATAGAACTCCAGAGTAAGAGTGGGTATTCGTTTGTGTATGAAACTGCAGATTTAAATACAAAAAAGGAAGTAAGTGTAAATGCCTCTCAACTGGAAGAGGCTGTGAAACAGATATTAATGGGGCAAGATGTATCTTATGAAATCAAGGATAAGAACATCGTTGTTCGGAAAATACGCTTACAGAAAGAAAACGGTAATCAGAAGAAAAGTCAGGCAACCGGAACGGTGAAAGATGTAAACGGTGAACCTATTATCGGTGCCAGCGTAGTGGAGAAAGGTACAACGAATGGTGTCATTACCGATTTAGATGGAAATTTCTCGCTTTCGGGAGTGTCGGGCACGCTGGTCATATCTTATATCGGATATGTAAATAAGGAGGTGGCGGTTACGCCGGACAAATCGCTCCAGGTTGTATTGGTGGAAGACAATCAGACTCTTGACGAAGTGATAGTAGTGGGGTATGGTAGTGTAAAAAAGTCGAATTTAACGGGAGCTGTTTCATCAGTGAAAATGGCGGATATTCCGATGGTCACTACAACTTCTGTTTCCAATATGCTGACTGGGCGTGTACCAGGGCTTGTCATTACACAGAATTCGGCAGATCCTACAGGAGACTATTCCGTTTTGATTCGTGGAGCAGCTTCCACCGGCGCAGGAAACTCTCCGCTATACGTGATAGATGGCTTTCCCGGTGGCAATATCAATACTATCAGTCCTAACGACATTGAGTCTGTGGAAGTCTTGAAAGATGCCAGTGCTACAGCCATTTACGGCGCACGCGCTTCTAATGGTGTTATTTTGGTCAATACGAAAAAAGGAAAAGTGGGGAAAATTAACGTGAGTGTGCAGCTTAATACTTCTGTGCAAACTATATCCAATCCCTATGATATTGTATCGGCCAAAGATTATATGCAGTTGAGTAATGCTTTTTTTAAGGAGAAATGGATGTTCGACAATAAAATAGCTCCTTATGGAACGAAAGATCCTTCCACAGTCACCTCTTCTCCCAAAGTGGCTTTCACCGATGACCAAATAGCCAATGCAAGAAACGAGACTGATTGGTTTGATGAAGTATCACGTACAGGGTTCATTGATAATGAAAACATTTCTATCAGTGGTGGTAGTGAACAGGCCACTTATACGTTCTCTTTAGGGCATTTTAAACATAAAGGTGTCATTATTAATAATGGATACGAGAAGTTCATGGGGCGATTGGGGACGGAGTTTAAATTGTCAAAGTGGTTGCAGACGGGTGTCTCCATTTCGGTTAGCCAGCAAAATTCGGATAAGATAGAACAACCGGGCGGTACGGAAGATCCTAAAGGATTGATTAAGTTAGCGCTGTCTTATCCCACTTACTTACCAATGAGGGATGAGAATGGCGAATATCTTATTAATCCTAATCATGCCACTTATCCTAATCCGGTATCGTATAAAGATGTAACCAATACAGAAACTGCAAACCGTTATCTGATAAGTAACTTTTGGAGTGTAAAATTCACGAATGACTTGATGTTTCGTGCAAGTTGGGGATTAAATCAAGCCTTTTATCGGAACAACACTTATTACCCTAAAACAACTTATCAGGGAAAACTACTCAATTCTTCGGCAGCTATATCCGAATATCGTAATAATGACTATCTGTTGGATGCAACACTGACTTATAAGAAGAAACTTTTCAAGAATCACGAACTTACAGCCATGGCCGGATATGCTTATCAGAAGTTTGTTAGTGAGAATGTATCGGCTTCAAATTCCGATTTTATAACGGATGTGTATAACGTTTATAATCTTGGCGGTGGTGGAGATTTGACAAAGACGGTAGGAAGTGGGAAGTCCGTATATAAATTCCTCTCTTATTTTGGTAGGGTGAACTATGATGTAGCCGATAAGTATCTGTTTACCTTCACTGTACGTGCCGATGGTAGCGACCGTTTTGGAGCAGACCACCGATTTGGGTATTTCCCCTCGGGCGCAGTGGCATGGCGCGTTTCGGAAGAGGGATTCATGAAGGAACAGGATTTGTTCTCGAATTTGAAGCTACGTGTGAGTGTGGGACAGACTGGAAACTCGGAAATAGGTGGAAACTCTTTTGGTTACTATAGCACATCAGGCAATCAGTACGTAATAGGAGGGCGGTTAGTCACAGGGGTTACCGAAAGTCAGATAGCTAATCCTAAACTGAAATGGGAAACTACTACAGAGTTCAATATAGGTATTGATTTTGGTTTGTTCAAGAACAGACTATCCGGTACTTTTGAGTATTATCGCAAGACTATCAGCGACCTGTTGGATAGCCGTAATTTAGGTGCCTTCTATCCTGTAAGTTCTGTTGCAGACAATTTAGGAACCACTTTGGGGCAGGGCTGGGAGTTCAATTTGACAAGTATAAACGTACAAAACAAAAAACTTACGTGGACGACATCCTTGAATCTTACTCATTTTAAAGACCGTTGGAAAGAACGCAACCCATTCACTAGTCTGGCTGTTTATCAAACTACGACAGATCCTCTGCACGTGGGATGGGGATATGTAAGTGATGGCTTGATACAACCGGGCGACGATGTGCCTCATATGCCGGGTGCCGTAGTAGGTAATATTAAGGTGAAAGATTTGAATGGCTGGCTGAAAGACAGCAGTGGCAATTACATCTTGGACTCTGACGGACGCCGGCAATTGTCGGGAGAGCCGGATGGCACGGTAGATGATGCGGATAAGGTGATTATCTATCATTCGCAGCCCAAACTGACTTTTGGTCTTAATAATACGTTACAATACAAAAACTTTGATTTGAGCTTTTTCTTTTATGGAGAAGTTGGACGTGAAAAGTATAATGATACCCGTTCATGGTTTTTGAAAGCCGACCGTTTAAATATGGGTGATAATGTGCTTACGGACGCTTTAAATGTGTGGAAGCACGATAATCCGGCAGGTATATATCCTAACGGATTTGACGTAAAGTATGCAAGTAGTAGTGACTTTTGGGTAGAAAAGGCTGATTTCTTACGTCTGAAAAGCCTTACATTAGGATACACATTCCCAAAGAGTTGGGGTAAGGGCATATTAAGCAATGCCCGCATTTATGTGGATTTACAGAATTTGTTCGTGTTGACAAACTATTCTGGTTCAGATCCTGAAACGGATAGTTATTCTGCATATCCTTACCAACGTACATACTCATTAGGTCTTAATATAAACTTCTAAAAAAGAACAGCAATTATGAAGAAATATATTTTATTTTTAGTGACAGTCGCACTATTGTCCAGCTGCTTCGACCTTGATCACGAAGAGTTTGGAAGTATTTCGTCTACAAATTTTCCGTCCTCATCTGCAGATTTGGAGGCAGCGGCAATCGGTGTTTATAAGAATTTGGGTGAATCTTATATTGCCCGTAGTCTTGATTATGCAGGTTTAACTCTCAATGAACTTTGTACAGACGAAATGAATACGGCATGGACGAGTAGCTGGCAAATAATAAATACGCTTGCGTGGACGGCGAACAATGATCCGGCAAAAAATATATATAATACATACATTAAGGCTATAACAAAAGCTACCCGCTTAATTGATGCTGTTTCTCAATCGAGCATGGATGAAAAAAGTAAAAGCGGATTGATAGCCGAAATGCGTGTGCTCAGAAGTTTTTATGCTAATGCTGCTTATTCGCTTTTTGGTCCGATAGCTATTATCACTGATCCGAGCATTGCCAATGATGTGTATTCGGAATACAAACCGTCGCGCCCAACAAAAGACGAATATCTGAAATTTATGATAGATGAGTTAGAAGAGGTAACATCAGGTAGTAACTTGTCCGATAGGATTGCTTCTGACGATTGGGGGCGTTTTGACAAAGGAAGTGCACTGACATTGCTGATGAAAATCTATTTGGATGCTAAGATGTTTGATAAAGCCAATCAAACGGCAGATAAGATTATTGCATTGAATATCTATGATTTGTTACCTTCTTATGCTTCTGTGTTCGATATAAATAATGAAGGTGCAGCAAACAAAGAAGTCATTTTTGCTATCGGAAGACTTGTTTCTAATACCTCGTATGGCTGGACTTATTTTGCTTGTGTTATGCCTCAGGCACCTGCTTATAAAACGAAAACAGGTACGCTGCTTACTGTATGGGGAGGACTAAAAATGCCTTGGGACTTTTATGACAAATATGAAGCACAGGACGAGCGTCTCAATACTATTATTCGTTATTATGAGGATGTTGATGGCAATTGGGTGGATTACCGCTTTGTAGAGCATACTAGGGCTATTGGTGCAATTCCGATGAAGTATTCAGAAGATCCGGAACATCGGGGAGATACGCAAGGAAACGATTTTGTTGTATTCCGTTATGCTGATATCTTGCTTTCTAAAGCGGAAGCCATGAATGAATTGAACGGTCCATCGAAAGAATGTATAGAGTTGATAAACAAAGTGCGCAGAAGAGTGAAGGCTACTGAAATAAAGCTGGAAGATTATACTAAAGATGCCTTACGCGATTTCATTTTGGAAGAACGCGGACGGGAATTGTACAATGAAGGACATCGTCGTAATGACTTGATCCGCCATGGAAAATTCATCCAGCGTGCCATTGATCGAGGGATTGATGCTAAACCTTATCATGTATTATATCCGATACCTCAATCAGCTATTGATGAAAATCCTAATTTGAAGCAGAATGATGGGTATTAGAATAAATAAAGTAGCTTAATTGGTAGAGTATATCCGGTACAGTTTCATATGATAGTCCGAAACTGTACCGGATAGTAAATGGATATGATTTGTTTGAGTATCGAGGTGGACTATGTTACAGACTTTTATAGGTTTTTTTGAACAATAATGCAGGTGATTGCACATTACTCCATGTCCTGTTTTTATGTTCTTTCCTATTTTTGCTGAAATTTATATAATATCATGAGAAACTTGAAGTTGAAACTACTATTTGCACTTTGTGCACTTCTTCTTTTTTCTGCTTTTACTACCGGAAAGAAGGATGTAATCACCATTTTTATGATAGGTGATTCTACCATGGCTAATAAAAGTCTGAGGAATGGAAATCTTGAACGTGGCTGGGGACAGATGCTTCCGGGCTTCCTGACCGATGATGTACGGGTGGATAATCATGCCATGAATGGTCGGAGTTCACTGAGTTTTATCAATGAAGGTCGTTGGGATACTGTACTCTCTAAACTGAAAAGTGGGGACTACGTGTTCATCCAGTTCGGACATAATGATGAGAAGCCTGCTGAAAAACTGCATACAGTTCCCGGAAGCACTTTCGATGGGAACTTACGCCGGTTTGTAAGGGAGACGCGTGAAAAGGGTGCTCATCCGGTACTGTTCAATTCCATTGTACGCCGGAACTTTCCTCCGGAAGGAGCTACCGAAAATAGGGGCAGTTATGAGGTAGAAGGAAACACGTTGGTAGACACTCATGGAGAGTATCTGGAGTCACCGCGAAGAGTGGCAAAAGAAATGAATGTCCCTTTTGTGGATTTGAATAAACTGACACATGATTTAGTAGTCGGCATGGGAGTGGAGAAGTCAAAAAGCCTTTTCATGTGGGTACCCGCCGGGAAATATGATTTCTGTCCGCAAGGGAAGATTGATAACACCCATTTGAACATTTATGGTGGAAAGGGGGTAGCCGGGATTGCGATGGAAGCAGTTGCCAAAGTTGTGCCGGAACTGGCGCCTTATGTACGTCATCATGATCCGGAAGTATATGTAGCCTCCGACTCGGGAAAAGTAGTTTATAACGGCATACCTTGGTTCGACGAACAGGGGAATATTGTCAATGCACATGGTGCATGCATTGTGGAAGATGGTGGGCGGTATTACTTGTTCGGAGAGTATAAATCGGATAAGAGTAATGCCTTCCCGGGATTCAGTTGCTACTCTTCCGATGATCTGGTTAACTGGAAATTTGAAAGAGTGGTGTTGCCGGTGCAGCCCGATGGTATATTGGGACCTGACCGTGTAGGCGAGCGGGTGAAAGTGATGAAATGCCCTTCTACCGGGGAATATGTTATGTATATGCATGCCGATGATTTGGGATATAAAGACCCTTATATCGGTTACGCTACTTGCAAAACAATTAATGGGGAATACAAATTGCAAGGACCTCTGCTCTATGATGGTAAACCCGTCAAACGTTGGGATATGGGAACTTTTCAGGATACGGATGGCAAAGGCTATCTGCTTATTCATCACGGGCCTATTTACAGATTGAGTGAAGACTACCGCTCGATAGAGGCTGAAGTTGCTCATGTCAAAGGGGCGGGCGAATCGCCTGCCATGTTCAAGAAGAATGGCATGTACTATATGCTGTTCTCCAATCTGACGAGTTGGGAAAAGAATGATAACTTCTATTTTACGGCTCCGGCTATTGAAGGCCCTTGGACAAAGCAGGGGATATTCTGTCCCGAAGGAACCCTGACGTATAACTCACAAAGCACTTTTGTTTTTCCTTTAAAAAAAGGTAACGACACGATTCCTATGTTTATGGGTGACCGTTGGTCGTTTCCTCACCAGGCTTCTGCCGCTACTTATGTGTGGATGCCCTTGCAAGTGGAAGGAACCAGAATTACCATTCCCGAATATTGGCAATGCTGGGATATCAATCGTGTGAAACCTGTTGACGTATTGCGCAATGGAAAAATGATTCCTACCAAGAAGATGATGCCGGATGCCGCTTGGAAAGAAGAAAACGGACGGTTGCTTTCAAATATGAAAGGGAGTGTGTTGGCTGTTCCGTTCCAAGGAACCCATGCGGCGGTGACCGGTGAATCTGATTGCCATAGCGGATATGCCAGAGTAAGCGTGCTGAATGCAAAGAAAGATACTATTTATTCTTCATTAGTCGACTTTTATAGTAAATATCCTGAGAAAGCAATCCGAATAATGACTCCGAAGCTGCCTAAAGGGGATTATACATTATTAATTGAAGTCACAGGCATAAAGCCGGTGTGGACGGATAAGTCTAAAACCATTTACGGAAGCGACAATACTTTTGTGACAATAGATAAGATTTATTATTTTTGAACTATAAATAACTGACCATGAAAAAAGGGATTTTAAGTTTATTCTTGTTTTTGATAACCCAACTTTGTTGGGCACAATTCAATCTACCTTCGGGGAAGCCAGTCAAAATATCCTGTGATAATGCGGAAGAAAAGGTGGTACATACCGCTTTAGATTTATTATCCCGTGATTGCAAAGCAGTACTTTCCGCATCGCTGTTGGTAGATAATGAACAAGGTGATATCATTATTGGTACTGTTGGTAAAAGCCCGTTGATAGCTAAGACCGGAGCGGATCTTTCTTGTCTGAAAGATAAAAAACAAGCCTTTCTACTGACTGTTTTACCGGATGGAAAACTACTGGTAGCCGGAAGCGATGCACATGGTACAGCTTATGGTATTATGGAGCTTTCCCGCCTGATAGGAGTATCGCCGTGGGAATGGTGGGCGGATGTGGTGCCGGAAAAAAAGACATCTTTCACTTTACCCGCAGATTACCAAACGACACAGTCTCCTTCCGTAGAATACCGTGGCATCTTCATCAATGATGAAGACTGGGGATTGATGCCTTGGAGCAGTAAGAATTACGAGCCTGCCGATCAGCAACAAATCGGTCCTAAGACGAACCGTCGCATCTTTGAGTTATTGCTGCGCCTGCGGGCTAATACTTATTGGCCTGCCATGCACGAGTGTACCTTGCCCTTTTTCCTGACAAAAGGAAATCGGGAAGTAGCTGCCGAATTCGGTATCTTTATCGGTTCTTCCCATTGCGAACCAATGGTGTGTAGTGCTGCCGGCGAATGGAGAAGAAGGGGAGAGGGCGATTATGACTATGTGAATAACAGTGCCTCCGTTTACAAGTTCTGGGAAGACCGTGTGAAAGAAGTGGCAGGACAAGAGAATATCTATACTTTGGGTATGCGTGGCGTGCACGACGGGCAGATGCAGGGAGCCAAGACTGTTGCAGAACAGAAAGCTGTGTTGGAACGCGTGCTTAAAGACCAACGTGGTTTGCTGGAAAAGTATGTGAATAAAGATGTCACCGCCATTCCGCAGGCTTTCATACCTTACAAGGAAGTACTCGACATTTATAATGCCGGATTACAGGTGCCTGATGATGTAACGCTGATCTGGTGTGATGATAATTATGGCTATATCCGTCACTTCCCTACGCCGGAAGAACAAGCCCGCAAAGGTGGAAACGGCATCTATTATCACGTATCCTATTGGGGACGTCCGCACGATTATCTCTGGCTGGGTACTTTTAGCCCGTATCTGCTCTATCAGCAGATGAAACTGGCCTATGACCGTGGCATCCAGAAAATGTGGGTACTGAATGTGGGTGATATTAAACCTGCCGAATATCAGATTGAGCTATTCCTCGATATGGCGTGGAATATAGAACAGGTGGCTGAAGAAGGTGTTACAACTCATTTGAAGAACTGGTTGGGCAGAGAGTTTGGTACGGAATACGCAAAGACTCTGCTTCCGGTGATGAAAGAACATTACCGCTTGGCCTATATCCGCAAGCCCGAGTTTATGGGGAATACGCGTGAAGAAGAACGTGCCCCTATTTATAAGAAAGTAAAAGACCTGCCTTGGAGTGAACAGAACATTCGTGAACGCTTGAAAGATTATGCCGCTTTGTCTTCCGTAGTCGAAGAAGTTGAGGCCAAACTTCCTGTCCACCGGAAAGATGCCTATATGCAATTGGTAAAATATCCCGTACAAGCTGCCGACCAAATGAACCGGAAGCTCCTGAATGCACAACTTGCCCGTCACGGAAAGGTCGATTGGGAACAAAGTGATGCAGCTTTCGATAGCATTGCTTCACTGACGCGTCGGTATAACGCTTTGCAAAACGGAAAGTGGATTCACATGATGGATTTCCAACCCCGCAAACTCCCTGTCTTTAAACGTGTGGCACATGAAACTGCCGTTACGCCTATGGTAAATGAGAAAACTCCTGCCTATAAATGGAATGCTATGGATTGTACTTCCGGAAATCCTTTACAGTGCGAAGGTTTGGGATATGAGGGCAAAGCGGCAGGTATTGGCAAAAACACTTCTCTCACTTTTGCTTTTGATGATTGGAAGACCGATTCTGTGGAAGTTGAAATACGCTTGTTACCCAATCATCCTATGGATGAAAAACAACTACGTTTCACACTGTCAGTTGATAAATCGGCTTCGCAAACCGTTTCTTATGAAACCAAAGGGCGTAGTGAAGAATGGAAAGAAAATGTGTTGCGCAATCAAGCCATTCGAAAAGTGAAACTGCCCGTCAGCAAACGAAAATCGCATAAGCTGGTGATTAAGGCATTGGACGAGGGTGTCATTTTGGATCAGATCATGCTTTATTGATAATTCCAATTGTTACAAAATAGTTTAAGTAGAATCTCCCTTAAGGAATGGACTTAGGGGAGATTCTTGTTTACTTCAACTGTTTTATATACTCTGATGGAGACATTCCGTATTCCTCTTTGAAACATTCTCTGAAATAAGATACGGAATTCAGCCCAACCTGATGAGCTATTTCTGAAATATTATACTTTCCTGAGAGCAATAGTTGCTCTGCTTTCCTGAGCCTCAGTTTACGGATAAATTCTCCTGTAGACATCCCGGTCAGGGCTTTTATTTTTCTATAAAGAGAAGAGTAGCTCATTGATAACTCCTGGGCTATTGTGGGCACATCTATTTTTTCATCCATCAAGTTTTCTTCTATGATCCTTGTTATTCTCTCAATGAATTCATTATCTATTTTGTTTAATGATTCTTTGATGATAGATTGCTTAAGATGCGTGCTTGAAGATATTAAGGAAGCTATTTTTTTCCTTCCTTCTAATAAATTGGCCACTCTGCTTTTAAGTAAAGATGCGCTGAAAGGTTTGGTGACGTAGGAGTCGGCACCGGCATCATACCCTTCTGTTTTATCTTGTAACGTGTCTTTTGCTGTCAACAGTATTACAGGAATATGGCTGGTTGCAATGTTGTTTTTAATTTCCTTGCATAACTCGATTCCATCTTTTACGGGCATCATTATATCGCTGATAATTATATCGGGAATACTTGTGAAGGCGGCCTGGCATCCTTGTTCTCCATTCTCTGCAACAAGAATATCGTAAGAACCCATCAGTGCTTCAGCAATATAATCACGGATGTCGCCCTCGTCTTCCACCACTAAAACAATGGGTTTGTTTAATTTCTCCTCGTCTATGGATTCTTTGAGGTTAGTATTGATATGTATGGCGTTGGGATAGGAGTTATTGGTTATTAACCGGACACGGAAGGATGAGCCTACATTAGGTTCACTATCCACCAGGATAGTTCCTTCATGCAAATCTACCAGGTTTTTCACTAAAGCGAGCCCTATACCGAATCCGGGTATGTTTTTTCTTATATTAGTTTGATAATACCGTTCGAATATACGTGAGATATCCTCTTGGGGGATTCCGATCCCTGTGTCAGCTATTTCAATTTCGGTGTATTCTATATCATTGGCTATTACTGACCGCAAAGCAAGCGTGATGGTTCCCTTATAGGTATATTTGAATGCATTGGATAAAAGGTTATCAACAATCATCGAAATTACTTCTTGGTCAAAATATATCTGTATTTTGTCTGCATCAGTAATCATATCAAATGTGATATCAGCATTTCTGTTCAGTTCTTTATATTTGAAACCGATTTCCTGAATCTTTTCGACAATGTTTCCTTCAATTACACATAACTTCTTGTTTTGAGTTTCTGTTTTACGGAATTCCAATATTTGAGTGACCAGGTTTAACAGGCGGATTGTGCTTTTATGAATAAGAGAAATCTTCTTCAGGTGTTCCTCTTGAATTCTTGAATCGCACTGCAGGTCCTCAAGTGGTCCGAGTATTAACGTCAATGGAGTTTTCAGTTCGTGAGTGATATTGGTATAAAATCTTAATCGCTCTTCATTCAATTCCTGCTGTTTCTGGGCTTTTTCTTTCTCAAGTGATAGTGAGCTACGTAACTGCAAGCGTTTTTTATAAGATTTGATTATGAAGAATATGATGGTGGCTATACCTGCTACATATATCAATTTAGCCCACCAACTGAGCCAAAACGGAGGATTGATGCTTATGAACAGCGTTGAATAATTATTTTGCCACTCCTGGTTTTTATAACGGGCTTTAATATGCAATTTATAGTTGCGATAAGGAATATTGCGAAATGCAACTTGATTTTCTCCTCCTATATTGATCCAGTTTTCTTCCAACCCTTCCAGTTTATAGGCATATTCAACTTTACCTTGCAGAGATTTGTTCATGACGTTGAACGTTATGCTGAATATATTTTGATTATGGTTAAGCATGATTTTCCCGTCTGTCATAGGTATGGATGTGTCAATTGCATCTTCGTGAGGTTTTCTGCCATAGACTTTGAAATCGGTAAATATTACCGGAGGAAGAATTATATTCGAAGGTCTGTCTTTGGGATTAAAGTAGCACACGCCATTGATACTGCCGAAATAAATAGTTCCGTCTTGAGCCTTACCGACAGAGTTGTTCATATATGTACCAAATAGGGTACCGTCCTTATGGTCATAATTAAGAAATCTTTTTTCTGGCTCAAAGAAACAACTGATACCTGAATGGGTGCTTAGCCAGATATTACCTTCTGAATCTTCTTCAATGGAACAGACTAAATTGCAGGCTAATCCGTTTTGGGTATTAAACAATTGATAAGTATCTGACTGCTCATTGGGGAATAAGACTAATCCTTCTGTTGTTGCAATCCAAATTCTGTTTTTAGAATCCCTGAATATCTGATTGATTACACAATTCTCGAATATAGTGTGCTCATTTATATGTTTCATGGTCTTACTCTCCGGATTATATATACTAATTCCTTTATTGAGAGTGCCGATCCATATATTCCCGTTTTTATCTTGTGAGAGAGCTCTGATTTCATTAGTTAATAGTTGGCTGTTCTCTTTATTTAGAAAATCTTTTTTCTTAGTTATCAGGTTGTAAATTTCCAACCCGTTGCTGCTGCCAATCCATACATTTCTCTGGTTGTCTTCAAAGAGACAATAGATAACCGAACCGTTTCCCTGCGGAGTGTAATGGATGAATCTGTCTTCTTTGCTTATAAAAACATCGATCCCCATTTCATTATACATATTTCCAAACCATAAATCTCCGTTAGAATCTTTTAGAGAAGAATGATAAGCATTTGATGAAATATCTCCTGTATCATGGGAGTAAAACATACAATTCTTACCATCAATGTTGACATTGATACCTCCCCCGTCGGTTCCCATCCATACATTGCCATTGTCAGCAACACATATTGTTAGTACTTCTTTGTCATTGAGACCATTAGTGACTCCCGGTATCTTATTAATTCTCCAACTATGAAAGAAGGATGAAGTGCTGCTGATAAAGCTGGCTCCTCCGCCGTTTGAACCTATCCAAATATTTTTGAAAGAGTCTTCAAAGACACAATAAACGGTTGGATTTGATATTCCCCAATAAATATCTTGAATAAACATATGATTAACATTCTTTTTTCCGGATAAAATCAGGTCTGTGTCTTTGGAGTCGAAATAACAAAGATCAGAGACTGTACCTACCCATATCCGGCCATCACTGGTACTATAGACATTATAGACAGCTCCTTGCATCGTATAGTGAATTCCACTGACATCTTTGAAATTGCGGAATGTTTCTCTGAAGGGATCAAAAAGCGATAGTCCGCAGTTGGTTGCAATCCAGATTTTAGAATTGGTATCAACAAATATAGAATGGATCGTATTATCCGGAAGTGAATTTTTGTTTTGAGGTGAATGAGTGAAATTCTTAAAACTGTTGTTATCCGGAGAGAAAATAGTGAATCCGCTATAGGTATGTCCGAGGTATAAATCACCATTGCTGCCTTCAGCCAGTGTCATGATATCATTTGAGGGAAAATCAGGAACGGTCGATGTATTATAATGTATGAACTGCGAATTGTCGGGATTGTATAAATCTAATCCTTGATTCGTTGCGATCCATACATTCCCGTTAGAAGTGACCAGAATATCTTTTATTTCATTGGATATCAGTGTCTCCGGGTTATTCTTATCATGCAAAAAAGAAGAGAATTGCTGTGTTGCACAATCAAATACATTCACTCCCATCCATCTGTTGGCAATCCATACCTTATTATTAATAGTGTCTGTAGCAATTTTATTAATATCGTTGCTATTAAGCAATTCTTTATTGGGTTCTTTTAGGTAGACAGTAAACTTATCTCCGTCGAATCTATTAAGTCCATATTTGGTTGCAAACCATGTGAAGCCATATTTGTCTTGGGTAATATCTGTTACGTAGTTACTGGATAGTCCATCTTTCATGACCAGATTAATAGTCGGAATCTGCTGGCAGAAACCTCCTATGGAGTAAACTACTAACGAGAGTAATAAGATTAACTTAAATGGGCTGCTCTGTTTCATCTTTCTACTATTTTCATCTTCAAAATTACTACTTAATCTCAAACAAATACAAAAATCAGCATTAATAAGCACAATGATGGTCGCAATCCTTCCAAAAGTCGCCCACAATTCTGTCATTGAAAAAATAACGGCGGTATTCTGAATGATACAGATGCCTGAAGTTCTGGCTCGAATTTACCTTTGTCCGGTGAAATCTTTTGGAGAGCTAATTCTCCATGCTATGTGAAACTTTAAAATGATTGCCTATGAGAAGCACATAAGAGTTACAGTTCTTTTTTATTTCATTAGCTGAAAAACATAATGAATGAGTTTAAGTAGTTAATTTTAAATCACTATTATTTTATGAAACATTTTCTTATTTGGATTTTCTTGTTTTTTTTCGCTATGTCCGGTTTTGCGCAAAATTTGAATATCAAAGGGCAAATTACGGATACATCCGGTGAATCGATTATTGGTGTGAATGTAAAGGTGAAAGGTAAGGATACCGGGACTATAACAGATATAGACGGCAACTATCATCTTCAGGCTGCTCCGAATGATATTTTAGTCGTTTCTTATATAGGTTTTATTACTCAGGAAGTGCCTGTGAAAAATAGAACGGTTGTCGATATACGTTTGATAGAAGATGTGAAAGCATTGGATGAAGTGGTAGTAGTGGGATATGGAACACAACGTAAGGCTGACTTGACGGGTGCTGTTATACGTGCAGATATTAAAACGTTGAAAAGGTCTCCCAATTCAAATGTATTACAATCTTTGCAAGGGAATGTTCCGGGACTTAATATTGGGCAGGTGACTAATTCGGGAGGTACTCCGTCGATGTCTATCCGCGGTACGAATACTTTGGGAGGAAACAAGGATGTGCTGGTCATTCTGGACGGTATCATTTATACAAGCTCGTTATCTTCTATAAATCCTGATGACATTGAATCTGTTGATATCCTGAAAGATGCAAGTTCTACTGCTGTATATGGTGCACAGGCTGCCAATGGAGTAGTTATGATTACTACTAAAAAAGGTGTGGAAGGGAAACCGAAAATCACTTTCTCCAGTAGTTATACGTTTTCCAACCCGACCCACAATTATCGTCCGATGAATCGTGAAGAGTATCTGGACAATGTCAGAGACTTCTATTATACGGAGGCTTTCCTTGGACCTGATTATACTACCCCTAATCCGGATTTTGATCTCGCGTCTAAATTGCCGGATGCTCCGTTGAGGGATGAAAATGGAAATGTCAGTCCTTATAATTATAACTGGTGGGACGAAGGAACACAAAGCGGACATCTGTTTGAAAACCGTTTTAATATATCCGGTGGCAGTAAATCCATCAATTATATGCTTTCGTACTCCAATACGGATCAACGTGGATTTATAGTGAATGATGATTTTAAAAGAAACAGTGTTCGTCTGAATCTGAATGCGGAAGTAGCTCCCTGGTGGAAGATAGGAATTCAGACTTTTGGTGCATTTGTGAATCAGGATGGTGCGGAGCCTGGTTTATGGAATCTGATAACCCAATCTCCATTGATTGAACCTTATGACGCAGATGGTAAGATAAAGCCATATCCTTTTAATACATTGGATACCAATCCTTTTATGGGATCGGATATTGATGATTACGAGCGTCATAATTACTTTTTCGGTAATATATCGTCCGAAATAAAATTGCCTCTTAAAGGGTTAGTGTATCGGTTGAATTTTGGTAATAACTATAGGATAGACAATCATTTTCAGGCCAGCCAGTATGGGTACAATCTGCAAGGAGAGGCTTATAAAGAGCATACCGGCTACTATGATTATACTATAGACAATATTCTGGCTTACAATGCTACATTTGGCGAACATCATATTGATGCCACATTATTATATGGGGCTTCAGAGCGTAAATACGATTATACAAAGGCTTTGGGACAGGGATTTACACGTATGACTTTGGGCTATAATAGTCTGGAACAGGCAACAACGCGCTATGTATATTCGGATGCTTGGAGAGAGGCTCTTTGTTATCAGATGGCCAGGGTCAGTTATCGTTTGATGGACCGGTATTTGATAACGGGTACAGTGCGTAGAGATGGTTTTTCGGGATTTGCGGCGAATAATAAATATGCCACTTTCCCTTCCATAGCTTTGGGATGGATTATCTCAGAAGAGTCTTTCTTTAAAATACCCTGGATTGATTATCTGAAACTGCGTGGGGGATATGGTATTAGCGGAAATCAGACCAGCAGATATAAATCTTTGTCTACAGTGGCTTCTGAGATCAGATATATTTTTGGTGATGGTGGAAAGCCTGTAATCGGACAGGAGATTTCGGCTTTGGGAAATAGTAATCTGAAATGGGAAAAAACAGCAGGGATAAATTTAGGGCTTGATTTCACAATTCTGGGTCAAAGACTCACCGGTTCCGTTGAATATTATTCGACAACTACGAAAGACTTGTTGTATGATGTGGCTTTGCCCGATATTACGGGATTTTCAAAGATTGCTTCTAATCTTGGAAAAATCAAAAACAAGGGTTTCGAATTTATTCTCACTTCGAAGAATATTCAAACTTCTGATTTTAAATGGACTACTTCACTCAATTTCTCGACAAACTCCAATAAGATCGTAACTTTGACAGGAGAAGATAATGACGGAGATGGCATAGAGGATGATAACATATCCAGTAATCTGTTTATAGGCCAGCCCATTTCTGCGGTATATGGGTATGTGGTAGATGGTATTTATCAGTTGGGTGATGATATACCTGCCGGTTTCCATCCGGGCAATTATCGTATTGTAGATATGACCGGAGAGGGAGAAATAACCCCTGAAGACCGTGTCATTTTAGGGAAAGGAGATCCGGCTTACCGATTTGGTATTATGAATACGTTGGAGTATAAGAACTTCACACTTAGTTTCTTTATCAATTCTGTTCAAGGAGGAAAGGATGGGTATCTGGCAGCCAACTCTTCTTCGTTAGTCAGAGATCAGAATAATCTGCGCTGGAATCGTATCAGTGCATGGGATTACTGGTCACCACGCAATCCGGATGCAGTCTATGCACGCTCCATTAGTACCCCGAAAATAACTCCTACGGTATATGAAGACCGGAGCTTTGTACGTTTGCAGGATGTTTCATTGTCTTATGCCTTTCCAAAGTCTGTTACGAACAAGGTTGGTTTGAGTGAAATTGATCTGTTTTTCAGTGGGAAAAACCTGCTGACTTTTACAAAATGGCATGGTTGGGACCCGGAAGCCGGAAGTACTTATTCGGGCAGACCGGTAATGAGAAGTTTTTCTTTTGGTGTTAGTCTTACTTATTAATCTGATTTATTATGAAAATAAAAATATATACTATTACCTTGTTGCTTTCAGCAGTGCTGGGTTCGTGCAGCAGTTCTTTTTTGGATGAGAAGCCTTTGGATTTTATGAGTGCAACCAATTCTTTTCTTACCCAAGAAGATATTGATTGTTCAATAAATAATCTCTATTACCTGATAAGAAGAGAATTTTATAGTAGGGATGAAAACCGTCCGATGGATTACCTTTACGGTACGGATATTGTTTATGATGGCGAACCGAATGGTACGGAGCGACATTCCAATATGATTTCAGCTTATCATTCAACCGGTAATATTGCATCGGTACACTGGTCATTGCTTTATCATACTATATCAACTGCTAATACTATTATCGACCGTCTGCCTGCTTCTGAAGTATTAGAGGTACAAAAGACGATTGCCGAAGCCAAAGCCCGTTTCTTTAGAGGATTTGCATATAGGACCTTGGCTTATCTTTACGGTGGGGTACCTCTTTTATTGACGGAAGTAGTTGAACCCAAGTTTGATTATGTCAGGGCATCCAAAGAAGAGGTGTTGAAGCAGGCACTTACGGATGTAGAGTTTGCGGCTGCTCATTTACCCAGTTTGTCCAGTGTGCAGGATGGAGAAGTTTCTAATGCGGCTGCATATCATTTGCTCTCAGAACTTTACCTGGCAACAGCTCAATATCAGAAAGCGGTGGATGCTGCCACAACAGTCATCGATGATCCGGCTACCGGACTGATGTATAATCGCTTTGGTTCCAGAGCTAATGAAGTTCCGGGAGATGTATATTGGGATTTATTCCGAAAAAACAATCAGAACAGAGGTTCCGGAAACACAGAAGGAATCTGGGTTATTCAGATTGAAACTGACACTCCTGGCGGCAGTGGTTCCTTGACGGCCAAAGACCAGACATACACTTTGGAAAGGCATCACGCTCCGATGGTTCGTGACGTGAAAGCACATGGCATGAATCCTTTTAGCTGGCCGATTGGTGACTATACCGGAGGTCGTGGCATTGGTTGGGCCATTTCGACCCGATATTTCAGTGATGAGATATGGAAAGATGATTTCTATGGAGACATGAGAAACGCAAATCATAATTTTGTGAGAAGGTTTGCAGTTCACAATAAAGAGTATGCCAAACTTTACGGGGATACCATTGACACTCAGAATCCGCCGGTAGGGGTTACGGTTCCATCCCGTCCGCTCTATGCTTATCAATCCAAGTGTACTACTCCGTATAATCATCCGGATGGTTTGTACTCCAATTCCAAAACTTTTGCGCTTAACAGTGGAGCCGGTGCTACATATACGGATCAATATATGTTCAGGCTTGCCGAGACTTACTTGTTGCGTGCTGAGGCTTATCTGGCTTTAAATGATAAGGATAAGGCAGCGGCTGATATCAATGTGATTCGCGATAGAGCTCATGCTAAGCCTGTATCGGCATCTCAGGTAACATTGGATTATATATTGGATGAGAGAATGAGAGAGTTAGGCGTAGAAGAAAGACGTAGAATAACGTTGATGAGAATGGGAAAGCTTTACGACCGCGTGATGAAATGTAATCCCTATTATGCCAAGGAGATGGAAAAACATTATGAATTATGGCCAATACCTTATAAAGAAATTGAAGCTAATAGAGGAGCTGTGTTAGAGCAGAACCCCGGATATGAATAAAGATGATAAGTAGTAATTAAAATATAGTTTATGTTATGATGAGATTTTGGTTTGTATTCATGTCTATGTTTCTTCCGGTAATATGCTGGGGACAGATTATTGTTAAAGAAACCGGGGGCATGGCAGCCTTTCCGTTAGTGTCTTCCCATAAGACAGTGATTTATTATGATGCCGGGGATTATGGTGTAGTAGAAAAAACGGCTTGTCTTTTGGCTGAAGATATAAAGCGGGTGACTAATAAGAAAGTACCTGTTTCTTCGAAAAAGGTTTCGTCGGAGTATGCCGTTGTTGTGGGAACAGTGGGACGTAATGCTTTTATTGACCGATTGGTGGCAGAGGGACAATTAGATGTGGCGGCTATTCGTGGTGGTTGGGAACAGTTTGTTGTTAAAACGATAGATGCTCCTGCCAAAGGGGTGAAAAAAGTGCTTGTCATTGCCGGATGTGACAGGCGTGGCACAGCCTATGGCGTATTCACACTATCAGAGGCTATAGGGGTGTCTCCTCTGTACTGGTGGGCCGATGTGCCAACAAAAAGAAAGTCTCAATTATATATTGAGAACATAAACTATGTTTCTCAGGCCCCGTCTGTTCAGTACAGGGGTATCTTTATTAATGATGAAGGTTGGGGAATAACTCCGTGGGCCGGAAAAACGTTTGATAAAGAACTGGGCGACATCGGACCGAAAACTTATGTTAAGGTGTGTGAACTGATTCTCCGGATGAAAGGTAATATGCTGGCACCTGCGATGCATCCTTCTTCGGGTGCTTTCAATAAATATCCTGAAAACAAATTAGTTGCTGATAGTTATGGAATTATAATGAGTTCTTCTCATTGCGAACCGTTACTCTTTAATAATGTAACGGAGTGGGATAAAAAAACAATGGGAGAATGGAATTATATAACTAACAAAGGAGGAATCAATAAGATACTCGACCGACGGGTTTCCGAGAATGCCCCATATGAGAACATTTATACGATTGCTATGCGTGGTATTCATGATGCCGGACTCGTAGGTGTTCCCAAAGATAAAGAAGTCAGCTTGGTAGAGGAGGTCATTGCTGACCAAAGAGGCATTTTGAAGCAACATGTAGATTCTCCTCTTGACTCTATCCCTCAGATTTTTGTTCCCTATAAAGAAGTGCTTGATATCTATGAAAGAGGGTTGAGGCTTCCGGAAGACATTATGTTGGTTTGGCCGGATGATAATTTCGGTTATATCAAACGATTGAATAATAAGGAAGAAAGAAACCGTAAAGGCGGATCGGGCGTATATTATCATATTTCATATTTAGGCGAGCCGCATGACTATTTATGGTTGAATACAACTCCTCCGGCATTGATGTTCGAAGAAATGCGCAAGGCTTATGATACCGGAGCAAAACGCTATTGGTTATTGAATGTGGGAGACATCAAACCGGGTGAATTGGGTATGAAAACATTTCTGGATATGGCCTGGGACATTGATAAATTCAATTTTGATAATATAAACAATCATCAGGTGGACTTTCTGGCTTCCATATTTGGTGAAAAGTATAGGGAAGATATTGACGATATAATGAACAGTTATTATCATTTAGGTTTCCAGCACAAACCGGAGGCAATGGGATGGGGATATGAATGGAATAATGAACATTCTCAGGAAAGAATGACGGATACAGACTTTTCTTTTGCAAATTATAATGAAGCAGAAGGCAGAATGCAAGAGTACGACCGTATTTCTGATAAGAGCGAAAAGATATGGAACACGTTGCCGGAATCTTATAAGGCTGCTTTTTATGAGCTGGTTTTCTATCCTGTGAAGGGAGCGGCGCTTATGAACAAGAAAATGCTGACTGCGCAGCAAAACAGATGGTACGCGCGTCAAGGACGTGCAGCAACCAACTATTTGGCTGATAGAACAAAGGCTTATCATGATAGTATCGATTATTATACCGGTAAGTATAACTCCCTGCTTAATGGTAAATGGAACCATATGATGGCTCTGGCACCCGGATGGACTGCTACTTATCAGAAGATGCCACCGGTAACGACCATCGATGTACCGCAGAAAGCAGAAATGCGTGTTTTTCTTCCGGGACAGGACTCTCCTTTGGGAAAGATTACATTGAATGTACTTCCTTGCGTAAATCCTTATACCCGGAAAGAATCTTTTATTGAATTGTATAATATAGGAGAACAAGCATTTACGTGGAATGCTAAAGTTTCGGATTCGTGGATTAAACTCAGCCGGCAGAGCGGAACCACTCTTCTGCAAGAACGGATTATTGTATCTGTTGACTGGTCGAAAGTTCCGGTAGGAGAAAGGGTAACAGGTGAAATTGATATTATATCCGGCAGCAATCAGGAAAAGATTTATTTGCCTGTTTTCAATCCTGCTTATCCTACAGCCGGCGAGTTGAAAGGATGGTATGTGGAGGATAATGGTTGTGTATCTATCAATCCGGGAAAATTCCATAGAAAAGTGGAGAATGAAGATATAAAAATGAAAGTAATAGAGGGATTGGGATATGAGAATCAGTGTATACAATTAGGAGAGGCTACAAAACCTGTTCAAAATCCACGTCGTTCCAGACAGGCTACCAAAGTGGAATATGATTTTTATACTTTTAATGCCGGTTCAGTAACGGTTTATACGTATGCATTACCTGTTTTTCCGGTGAATTCGGAACGTGGCACTTGCTTCGGCATAATGATAGATGATGGCTTATTGAAATATGCTTCGAATAATGCAAAAGAATATTCAGGCGAATGGAGGGAAAATGTGTACCGCAACAGTACGATAAATGCTGTAACCCTAAACATTGATAAGCCGGGCAAGCATACTTTGAAATTGATATGCTCTGACCCGGGTATGATTATTCAAAAGGTGGTGATAGATATGGGAGGAATGAAGCGCTCTTATCTTGGCCCTGAAACTACAATCGTACGATAATGAGTCAGACTTCTATATAAAGAAGAGCGGCTGTCATTTCATAACGACAGCCGCTTTTTATTGCCTGTATAAATCAGATTAGTATTTGAAGTTTTCCCCCTTCACATAAATCTTGAAATCCTTAATGCTTCCCGGTACTTCGCTTTCCATTCGGGGTAAGCATTGGAAACCAGTCACGGCATGACTGGCGCCCAGATCGATTACAATCGTATGCGGATAAGGACTACCTTTCTCTGTGCTCCAATAGGTGGATTCCTGAAGGTCGAAAGTCTTGTCGGCAGAGCGGTTGACGTGAGCCACGTCTTCGCTGTCGGCATACTTCACAATCCAAGGCTCGCGGGACAGACGGCTACCATCCTTGTCCAAGAAATACATTTCGGCAATACAAGCCAGGTCTTTTCCATCCTGTGAGTTTAATGCTTCAATGCAAACATAGCGTCCGGTGACCGGTTTGTTGAATTTAACTTCCTGCCAGCCGTTACCCGGTTTGAAGCTTCCCGTGAATACAGGCTTTTCACCTGACAAGTTCAGGTTTTCGCCTTCATTGCGATGTGTCAAGGGTTTCTGTACAAGCAGCTGGTCAAGGAGCGGTTCACTTAAACCTTCGGACTTAGCTTCTTTAGGACCTACGATATCGAAAACTACGATTTCATTCTCACCTTTCTTCAACCAGCATCCCGGTACATAAAGAGTTTGCTGAGGACCGATCTCCCAGATACGGCCTAATGCATAACCGTTCACATAAACCAGTCCTTTGCCCCATGTTTCGAAGTTCAGGAAAGTATCGCTCGGTTTCTTCACCTGAAATTTAGCACGGTAAACACCCGGAATACGTTGTCCGAGGCGGTCTGTCAATGACTCTATCGGCTGGAACTTCATGCCCTGATAGAATTCATAGGTATCTTCAATGTTGAAAACTTCCCAGTTCTTCAGGTCGCAAACGAAAGGATATCCGTTGATGTCCATAGAGAGTTCTACGTTTTTCGTGATTCCTTTGAAGTCTTTGATGGCACGTCCGAAGTTGATGCGGCCCATGGCTTCTACCAGAATATCAAGTCTGGAGCCTTTGACGCAGGCGGGGAGTACCAATTGCTTTTCACCGTTTCTTCTGTCGAGCTTGCCGATGTATTTCCCGTCTACGAATACCTGTGCATAGTCGTGCGCATCGTTTACTGTGAGGGTAGCGGGTGATTTCAATTCAGGCAGGGTAGTGCGGTAGAGGATGCTTCCGAAGCCTTGGTTATATTCTTCCATGGTGCGGATGTTTTCATCCTTCTTTGCTGCGGGCAGGTTCTCGAACAGTGGTGCCATTTCTGTGAATCTGAAAGCAGGGATGCTGATAGGTTTGATCAGTGCAGGTACTTTCGCCTGTTTCTCACCATCCATGTATTTGGCCATGGCTTCTCTCAACGCCCAATACTTAGGAGTTGTCTGACCGGATTCACTGATAGGCGCATCGTAATCGTAAGACGTCACATCGGGTGCAAAGCCGGGAGAGTTGGCGCCTGCCCAGTGTCCCCAGTTCGTACCTCCATGTGTCATATACAGGCTGAATGAAATGCCTCTTGATAACATATCGTCGATACCTTTGATCATATCTGCGGCAGGACGCGTTTCGTGGTTGGCACCCCATTTGTCGAACCAACCGCTCCAAAATTCAGAACACATCAGAGGGCTGTTGGGACGAAGCTGTTTCAGTTTGGCAAATTGCTGGTCGACGTTGGCGCCTGTACCGAAGTTCATGGTCCAGATCAGGTCATCGAGTCCGTTCAGGGTGAAGTTAGAAGCCCAGTCGCATTGGAACAGAGCGATGTCATTTCCGAAGTTGGCACGTACGATGTCTCTGATTTGGGATACATACCCCTTATCTTCTCCGTAAGATCCATATTCGTTTTCTACCTGTACCATGATGATGGGGCCGCCATTGGCAATCGTCAGGTCTTTCACTTGCTTGGCAACGGCTTCTTCGAACAGAGCTACACGTTCAATGAAGTAAGGATCGGATTCGCGCAGACGCACATCCTTTTTCTTAAGCAGCCACCACGGCAGACCACCCATTTCCCACTCGGCACAAACATACGGTCCGGGGCGGAGGATGACATACATATCATTTTGCTGGCACAGACGGCAGAATTCAGCCAGGTCGTTTTGCTCCGTAAAGTCATATACGCCGGGTTGCGGTTCGTGAGAGTTCCAGAATACATAGAGGCAGACAGTGTTCATACCCAGTGCTTTGCACAACTTAATGCGTTGGTCCCAATAAGGTTTCGGGATGCGCGGGTAGTGCAGTTCGGCGGCTTTAACTACAAATGGTTTGCCGTTTAGCAGGAAAGTTCCTTTGCCGGCTTCAAAACGGCCTTGATTTTCGAAATTGTCGAAGCTCCATTTGTCACGCCAGGGAATGGTGATTTTATCACCTTCGAAGGAGAAAGGAAGCCATACATAACGTGAGTTTTCCAGGTCTTTCTTATTCCAGCGGTCGAACATGGCAATGTACATGTCTTTCTTGCCCATAACTTTCTGCACGTAAGTGCTTTGAGCATAGAAAGTCTTGTCGGCATCTGTTCCGGTACAAGGGTTGCCTATTGTTTTCCATTCACCCATAATGGAATCAGCTACAGCCAGTTCTGCCTGGTTCGGATCCCATCCGGTACAGCCGGAAGAGAGCATGTAGTATTTTCCGTTACGTTTGAAGACGGCGGGGGCTTCACGGCTTTCCTTGACGAAGTTACGGGTATAGCGTCCGCTCGGTCTCTGATAGTCGTCCGTCAACTCGCTGATGTACAGGGTGGCATTGTTTTCGGAAGAGTAGAAATGATAAGCGCGGCCGTCGTCATCCACGAATACGGTTTGGTCGCGGCTCATGGCATTGTTAGGACGGAAGCTGCCCAGATAGGTGAATTCTCCGGTAGGGGAGTCACTGACGGCTACTCCGGCGCAGGCTTTGCTGTAGTCGGCACTTTCCACGTGTGCCCACATCACGAATTTCTTGGTTTTTGGGTTATAAATCACCTTCGGACGTTCCAGTACCTTGCTGGTGTGCAGGTCGTGGCCTTGGTCGTCCTTTACTGCGGGAAGCACAATGCCTTCGAACTTCCAGTTCAGCAGGTCTTTGGATGAATAGCAGCTCACGCCGGTTACATCCGTGCGGTAACACTCCCATGTGGCCCATTCGGGCAGGATGGTTTTACCTTTTTTGTACTCACCGTACCAGTAGTACGTTCCTTCATGGTAGAGGATACCGCCACCATGTGCATTGATGGGGTTACCGTCGGTGTCGTTCCATACTTCACCCGGTACGATGGCATTGTTGGCGGTTACTTGTTTTTGGGCTTGCGCTGTAGCAGCTCCAAATAAACAGGCAACAACTAATGTCATACTCCAGAAAATGTTTCTCATGATTTGAATGGTTTATTGTTAGTTTACGAATTAATTTCTGTTGCAAAGATAAGAATGACTTATCATTTAATGTTCCACAAATAATTCAATATAGGTAGACAGATGTTTCAATTTAATACGATTAATAATTTATATCTTTGTAGTCAGTAAACGAAATTATAGAAAACATTAACATGAAACACTTACAATGGTTATTGGCAACTGCTTGTATGCTTGCGGTTTGTCTGTCTGTCTCTGCTCAAAGTGGCAAGAAAGTAAAAAGTATCTCGCCTGAAAAATGGGTAAAATCGAAAGTCTGGAGTGAAGGTTTGAAGGCGAAGCCCCATTCTTCTACGAATTTAGCGGAATTCAAAGCGCAGTACGAAGCGAATCCGGAACAATGGAAGGCGGCTTTTCGCTGGTTGGCGTCGCACGACCTGACTACTATCGAGAAGGGAAAACATCCGATAGAAGGAACGTCACTTGTGGTTTCTGTTGAAGATAGTAAGAATGAACCGTTAGAGAAGCGGACATCCGAATCACATCGGAAACATATAGATTTGCAGTATGTGGTGAAAGGAACAGAACGTTTTGCATTGCTGGATCATGAGTCTTCAAAGGCTAATTGCGAATATAGTGAGAAAAAAGATGTTATTCACTATGATTTTGATCCGGAAAAAACTACCTTTATCGACTCTGTTCCCAGTGAGTTTTTCTTGTTCTTCCCGTCCGACTGGCATATTGCAAAGATAGCTACGGATAAGGAAGATCAGGATATAAGGGTGATCGTGATTAAGTTGGATTATATATGATATACGCGCGTACCTATATATATGGTATATAAGAAATCACTAAAGAATTACCGGAGTATGACCTGCTCCCTACCAACTCCCTGTCAAGTCCGTACCAACTCCGTACCAAGTCCAAGCGTATAGATACGGAGTTGGTACGGACTTGGCAGGGAGTTGAATATGTCCGGTAATGGATAAGACTATTATTTGCTTTGCCGGAATGCAATTGCTTGATCAACCAGAAAATAGAAGAATCTGGCAGATATGCTATCACCAGCTACCGTTAATGCTTCCGGGTGGAATTGCACTCCCCAGATAGGTTTTCCTTCAATGTTTTCAATGGCTTCGGGAATACTGTCCGTAGCCCATGCCGTAATCCGGAAACCGGGTGCCACTTGCTTGACGGCCTGATGATGGTGGGTGTTGGTAAATAGTTGTGTCTCTCCTGTTATCCGTGCCATTTCAGAATCGGGAAGCAAGTTGACTGCATGAGTGGGTACACTACTCGGCTCTTCCTGATTATGTCGCACGGTAGTATCCGGATGTTGGGCTGGAATATCCTGATAGAGTGTGCCACCGAATGCCACATTGATTAATTGTTCGCCCCGGCAGATTCCCAACATGGGTACACCACGTTGCGCTGCAAGGCGGATAAGGGAAATATCATAAACATCACGCAGTGAATCTACCTCTCCCAGTTGCTCGATAGGTTCTTCATTATAATAAGAAGGATGTATATCCGCCCCTCCGATTAAAATAATCCCGTCCAGTCGACTGATGATGTCTACCAGAACTATACTGTCTGTTGTGACTGGTATAAGCATTGGAGTGCCTCCGGTTTGTATGACTGATTCGGTATAAGTCGTTCGTGCAGACGAATAGTCGCTGGGATGTGAACAAGATAGGCCGATAAGTGGTCGTTGCTTGTGAGATGAACTTCCGGATTGACATCCGGTAAATGACAGGAGAATGAGCAGTACAATAGATAATAGTAGTTCTTTCATTGTAAGTTTGGGGGTTAATGATTTTGCTGTAAAGTTAAGAAAATCTTTCTGTTAGTAGTGATGTGTTACATAACATAGTTTAGTAACACTATCGATTTATTGCTTTTCTTTTGATAAATTCATAATTTGCGCCTCACTAAAAGTTAAGGGTATGCGAAGGCATACTGAGTTATTCATTTTAAATCTTATATATCATGAAAGTATATCAGACGAATGAAATTAAGAACATTGCCCTGCTTGGCAATGATGGCTCGGGTAAAACCACTCTCACAGAAGCGCTGCTCTTTGAGAGTGGTATTATAAAACGTCGCGGCAGAATTACTGCCAAGAATACAGTCAGCGATTACTTCCCGGTGGAGCAAGAATATGGCTATTCTGTGTTTTCCACCGTTTTCCATGTGGAGTGGAACGGTAAAAAACTTAATATTATAGATTGTCCGGGAAGTGATGACTTCGTTGGAGCTGCCATGACAGCACTCAATGTTACCGATACTGCAATATTGCTTCTGAATGGCCAATATGGTCCTGAAGTAGGTACCCAAAATCATTTCCGATATACAGAAAAGTTAGGTAAACCGGTGATTTTCCTGGTGAACCAGCTTGACCATGAGAAGTGTGATTATGATATGGTACTTGAGCAGTTGAGGTCTGCTTATGGTTCGAAGGTAGTTCCCGTACAATATCCGTTGGCTACCGGACCGAACTTCAATTCGTTGATTGATGTACTTTTGATGAAAAAATATTCGTGGGGTCCCGAAGGTGGTGCACCTACCATTGAAGATGTTCCTGCAGAGGAAATGGAAAAAGCAACCGAATTGCATAAAGCATTGGTGGAAGCAGCTGCAGAACACGATGAAAGCCTGATGGAGAAATTCTTTGAACAAGAGTCTCTGACGGAAGATGAAATGCGTGAAGGTATCCGTAAGGGACTGGCTTCACGTGGTATGTTCCCTGTATTCTGTGTTTGTGCAGGTAAAGATATGGGTGTGCGCCGTTTGATGGAATTCTTGGGTAATGTGGTTCCGTTTGTAGACGAAATGCCTCCTGTACATAATACACGCGGTGAAGTTGTGAAACCAGATCCGAATGGACCTACGTCCCTTTATTTCTTTAAGACCGCTGTTGAACCTCATATCGGTGATGTTCAGTATTTCAAGGTTATGAGCGGTAAAGTGCACGAAGGAGAAGACTTTACGAATGCTGACCGTGGTTCAAAAGAACGTATCGCCCAGATTTACGCTTGTGCAGGTGCCAACCGTATTAAGGTGGAAGAAATGGTGGCTGGTGATATCGGTTGTACTGTGAAATTGAAGGACGTGCATACCGGAAATACACTAAATGGTAAAGGTGCTGAGAACCGCTTTAATTTTATCAAGTATCCGAATTCTAAATATTCTCGTGCTATCAAACCTCTGAATGAATCCGATACGGAGAAAATGATGGTTATCCTTAACCGTATGCGTGAGGAAGATCCGACTTGGGTGATAGAGCAGTCCAAAGAGTTACGTCAGACTATTGTTCACGGACAGGGTGAATTCCACTTGCGTACGCTGAAATGGCGTTTGGAAAATAACGAAAAATTGCAAATCAAATATGAGGAACCGAGAATCCCGTATCGTGAAACTATTACGAAGGCGGCTCGTGCAGACTATCGTCATAAAAAACAATCGGGTGGTGCAGGCCAGTTTGGTGAGGTGCATTTGATTGTAGAGCCTTATTATGAAGGCATGCCGATACCCGATACTTATAGATTCGGCGGACAGGAATTCAAGATCAATGTGAAAGGTACTGAAGAAGTTCCATTGGAATGGGGCGGTAAACTGGTATTTGTTAATAGTATCGTGGGCGGTTCTATTGATGCACGCTTCTTGCCGGCTATTTTGAAAGGTATTATGGCTCGTATGGAACAAGGTCCATTGACGGGTTCATATGCTCGTGATGTGCGTGTAATCGTGTATGATGGTAAGATGCACCCGGTAGATTCCAATGAAATTTCCTTCATGCTGGCTGGTCGTAATGCATTTAGTGAAGCATTCAAGAACGCAGGTCCTAAGATTCTTGAACCTATCTATGATGTGGAAGTATTTGTTCCGTCAGATAGGATGGGTGATGTGATGGGTGACTTGCAAGGACGTCGTGCTATGATTATGGGTATGAGTAGCGAAGCTGGTTATGAAAAGCTGAGTGCTAAAGTTCCTTTGAAAGAGATGTCGTCTTACTCTACAGCCTTGAGTTCTTTGACAGGAGGACGTGCTTCATTTATCATGAAATTTGCCAGTTACGAACTTGTTCCAAGTGATGTACAAGATAAGCTGGTTAAGGAGTTTGAAGCTAAACAAGCCGAAGAATAAAAGAATTCACTTCGTCTGTTTTTATAATTTGTTAAAGCCGTTACTCCCTCAGAACGAGGGGTAATGGCTTTTTTATTAACACTGATTAAGAACATGTGCAAATGTGAATGCGAATAATTAATTTTTTATTAAATTTGCAAACCAAAGAGACTCCTATTTGTTATAATGCTCGTAATGCAACTTAAAAAACTCTTTTCGGTTAATTTACGAGAACTTGCGGTTAAATCAGGTTAATGTGTTAGGAGTGTTAATTAGGGAGTGTTAATTTTGTGACTATGAAGAAGTCAACAATATGGATATTAGGCGTCGTTATGGGGTTATCTTTCCTCAGTCTCTTGTACCTGCAAATCAGTTATATAGAGAAGATGGTAAAGATGCGTAACGAGCAATTTGATGAATCGGTGAAGCGTGGTCTGATGGCAGCTTCCAAAGAAGTGGAGTCCGCGGAGGTTGACCGTTGGTTAAGGGAGGATATCTCCGAGGCAGAAAAGAGAGCGTGGGAATTGACTGCGCAGGGTAAAGCAGTGGTGCAGACACAGCGGTTTACGGCTACATCGCCAGATGGTTCTCAGTATTCAGCTATAGAACTGCAGACGATAACAAATAATCCGTCAGAGCTGCCGCGAGCCATGATTTCGCGTAAGCATGGTGCCAAAACGATACCCAAAACAGCTCGTTCGCATGTCGATTTCGTGAAGAATCGTTATGTATACCAGCGTAACTTGTTGGATGAAGTGGCTTGGCAGATGGTATATACAGCAAGTGACAAACCAATAGAGGAGCGCATCAACTTTAAGAATCTGGATCAGTACTTAAAGTCGGGTTTGGTAGATAACGGAATTGATCTGGCCTATCACTTTAAAGTGATTGACCGGGATGGACGGGAAGTATATCGCTGTTCGGACTATGTAGATGAAGGTAATGAGTATTCTTATTCCCAACCTTTGTTCCTGAACGATCCACCTGCCCGTATGAGTATTGTAAAGATACATTTCCCGGGTAAAAGGGATTATATTTTCGACTCAGTCAACTTTATGATACCGTCGATGATATTCACCTTTGTACTGCTGATAACATTCATCTTCACGATTTATATCGTGTTCCGCCAAAAGAAACTGACGGAGATGAAGAATGACTTTATCAACAATATGACGCATGAATTCAAAACACCGATATCGACGATATCACTGGCAGCGCAGATGTTGAAAGACCCCGCAGTGGGGAAATCGCCTGCTATGTTCCAGCATATATCGACGGTCATCAATGATGAGACGAAACGGTTGAGGTTCCAGGTAGAAAAGGTTCTTCAGATGTCGATGTTCGACAAACAGAAGGCTACCTTGAAAATGAAGGAACTAGATGCCAATGAGTTGATTACAGGTGTTATCAATACATTCACCTTAAAGGTGGAGCGTTATAACGGTAATATAGAGTCGGAACTGAACGCAACAGACCCGGATATATTTGCAGATGAAATGCATCTTACGAATGTGATTTTCAATCTGATGGATAATGCGGTGAAGTATAAGAGACCGGATGCGGATCTGGAATTGAAAGTGAAGACTTGGAATGAACCGGGTAAGCTGATGATTTCTATCCAGGATAACGGTATAGGTATTAAAAAAGAGAATTTGAAAAAGATATTTGAAAAGTTCTACCGCGTGCATACAGGTAATCTGCACGATGTGAAGGGCTTCGGATTAGGGCTTTCTTATGTGAAGAAGATCATAACAGATCACAAGGGAACCATCCGGGCAGAGAGTGAACTAAACGTTGGAACTAAATTTATTATTGCATTACCTTTACTTAAAAATTAATGATATGGACGAGAAACTGCGTATTTTATTGTGCGAAGATGATGAAAATCTTGGCATGCTTTTAAGAGAATATTTACAGGCGAAAGGTTATTCTGCCGAGTTATATCCCGACGGCGAAGCTGGATACAAAGCTTTTCTGAAGAATAAATATGACTTGTGTGTGTTTGACGTAATGATGCCAAAGAAAGATGGTTTCACACTGGCTCAGGAAGTACGTGCTGCAAATGCCGAAATTCCTATCATCTTCCTGACTGCAAAGACACTGAAAGAAGATATTCTAGAAGGCTTTAAGATCGGTGCGGATGATTATATCACCAAGCCATTCAGTATGGAAGAGTTGACATTCAGAATTGAAGCTATCCTGAGACGTGTACGTGGAAAGAAGAACAAAGAGAGTAATATCTACAAGATTGGTATGTTCACTTTCGATACACAGAAACAGATTTTGTCGACACCTGAAAAGCAAACGAAGCTGACTACTAAAGAGTCTGAACTCTTGGGCTTGCTTTGCGCTCATGCTAATGAAATCCTGCAGCGTGACTTTGCTTTGAAGACGATCTGGATTGATGACAACTATTTCAATGCCCGTAGTATGGACGTGTACATCACGAAGTTGCGTAAACATCTGAAAGAAGATCCTTCTATTGAAATCATCAATATCCACGGAAAAGGATACAAACTGATTACACCGGAGCCGGAAGCTTAATAAACTTCTGCTCTTCACGAAACAAAAAAGGCGGTTACTTTTTTAAAGTAACCGCCTTTTTTATTCTTTTCCGATGATTAGTCTGCCAATTTCTTATTGATAATAATGTATGAAATCAATCCCAGTACCATCAAAACTGCTGATGTACCTAAAATGGCATTGTTGTTTACATTACCGGTAAGAGAACATGCAACCAAAATTACAGCTCCTACCAAGACTAATATCAAGCCCAGATTTTTTAATAAACCTTTCATGTGTGTGTATTTTAATAGATTATTATATTCTTGTCACAAAGAAAAGCATAATTCTTTAACAAGCGAAATTATTTTTGCAAAAAAACTATTATTGAGGGTAAATAGTTGGTTTTGCAGGCTTTCCATAAGCCGTTTATACTAATTCTTTCGCTGTATTTTGCACTAATCTTTCGTATTAAAAAATATTTTTCTTAATACTTCCTGACTTACGCGCAGTTCTTCCACAGTGATACCATGCAATGCCTCTTTCAGAGTTTGGTTGGCAATCACTCGTGCTTGTTCTTCCAGTTCCTTTCCGTCTTTGGTGAGGTGGATCAGATTGGTGCGGCGATCTTTCTTGTCAGAGATACGAACCACTAAATGTTGGCGTTCCATATTATCTATCAGGCGCGTCATACTGGGTTTGTCCTTAAAAGTTGCATTACACAACTCTTGTTGCGTCACTCCATCTTTTTCCCACAAAAAGATAAGGACGGTCCACTGTTCCGGAGTAATCTCCAAACCGTTCTGGCGGAAGTTACGGGACAGTTTTCGGTTGATTGCGGCGGAAACTTTACCATTCAGTATGGCAAAGATAAGCCGGATGTCAAAGTTAAATTGCTCGATCATGAAATTATTGTTTAAACAACTTTGCAAAGGTAAGTCACTTCCATGATAAATCCTATCCTCGCGGCACAAAAAAACATTAAATGTTTGTAGATCAAAATAAAATCCCTACCTTTGCACCGCAAATTTTTAAACGAATTATTAATTCATTAATTAAACAAGTATGAATCAATACGAAACCGTTTTCATTTTAACTCCCGTTTTGTCTGATGTTCAGATGAAGGAAGCGGTAGAAAAATTCAAAGGCATCCTTACTGCTGAAGGTGCTGAGATCGTAAATGAGGAAAACTGGGGACTGAAAAAACTGGCATATCCTATCCAGAAGAAGTCAACAGGTTTCTATCAGCTGATTGAGTTCAATGCAGACCCTACTGTAATTGACAAGTTAGAGCTTAACTTCCGTCGTGATGAGCGCGTTATCCGTTTCTTGACTTTCAAGCAAGATAAGTACGCTGCTGAATACGCTGCGAAGAGAAGAAGTGTTAAATCAACTAAAAAGGAGGATTAATCATGGCACAAGTTCAATCAGAAATCAGATATTTAACTCCGCCGTCAGTGGACGTTAAGAAGAAAAAATACTGCCGTTTCAAAAAGAGTGGTATTAAGTATATCGACTATAAGGATCCTGAATTCTTGAAGAAATTCTTGAATGAGCAAGGTAAGATCCTTCCGCGTCGCATCACCGGTACTTCTTTGAAGTTCCAACGTCGTGTAGCTCAAGCTGTAAAGAGAGCCCGTCACTTGGCATTGTTGCCTTATGTAACTGACATGATGAAATAATAGGAGGAGGAAAGTATGGAAATTATATTGAAAGAAGACATTGTAAACTTGGGTTATAAGAACGATATCGTAACTGTTAAGTCTGGTTATGGTCGTAACTACCTCATCCCGACAGGTAAAGCTGTGATTGCTTCTCCTGCTGCAAAGAAAATGTTGGCTGAAGATTTGAAGCAACGTGCTCACAAATTGGAAAAAATCAAGAAGGATGCTGAAGCATTGGCAGCTAAATTGGAAGGCGTATCTTTGAAGATCGCTACTAAAGTTAGCTCAACCGGTACTATCTTCGGTTCTGTTGGTAACATCCAGATTGCAGAAGAATTGGCTAAGTTAGGTCATGAAATTGACCGTAAGATCATCGTTGTAAAAGACGCTGTGAAAGAAGTTGGCCAATATAAAGCTATCGTTAAGCTGCACAAGGAAGTTTCTGTAGAGATTCCTTTTGAAGTTGTTGCTGAAGAAGCATAATTTAAAAACTTCCTATATAAAAGAAGCCTGGTTTCCGGAAGGAGGCCGGGCTTTTTTATTACTGCATGTTAGTTCTAATTGTATTCTTTATCAATAAAGGTAATTGTTTTATCAATTAGTTCCATGTAGTGGCTGTATGTGAGATGCGGGTCATCATGTACAAAAGAGATTTGCCGCATGGCAGCAAAACCTTCTGGGATGCGGAAGGCAAACTCCCAGGTTTCTCTTAATGACTTATTTTCATTAGAAATTTTTCTAAATTCTTGCTGACTGGTATACTTTTCTATCGCCATGTCTTTTGCTTTGGAGAACCCTTCATAAAAAAGATGTGCGTTTTTTATTACGGCATAGGCTTGGATGATTTCGACAGCAAGCTCTTTGTTTTTAATATTTTGCATGACAGAAGAAGCTCTGAGCATTTCCATAGCATCAGTGACCGGAAGAAAATTTTGTGATTGGAATGGGAAATAGCCGTAGTAATTCAGAGAGTCGGAGGACGCTTCATTCATTTTGTCTTTGTATTGAAGCAGGTAGCATGCACCTTCTTTGTTGAATATTTCTATTTTCATCATCTCTTCTATTGTTTCCCGGTTGATAAGTAATTCACTTTTGACCAACTGTAGGGCCTGTGTCACCTCTTTTTTTTTATTGTGCTCCTGAATCATATCACTTCCCACGAATGTGATTGCAATACCCAGTACGACTGCGATGAAATTGCAGGTGAAATCACCTAATCTTCCTTTGATAGCTGATCGCTTAATTTTTTCTATCAGTTTCTTTTTCATAATATTAGTATAATATGGAGATTAGCAAAGATAAGGATTTTCTGAAATAATCAAATAGGAAAAGTGATGAATCACTGAGTATCTTCAGGATGGTCAGATGGGTATAAAAAAAGTCTGTTCGTGCTTTCGCACGTCAGACTTTCAATTCTCTCAGTGTGTTGTTCTGAAATTATTCAGCTACAACTGCTGCACTATCTACTGCTACAGTGTCTGCTGCTGCGGCTGCTGCTGCCTCAGCTGCTGCTGCAGCTGCTTCTTCTACTGCTGCAATTGAGTCAGCAATACGGATAGAATCTGCTGTTGCTTTTTCAGCGTCAGCTTGTTTGTTACCACAAGATGCGAAAGATACTGCTACAATAGCTACAGCCATCAAAACTAATTTTTTCATTTTCTTTGCTTTTTTAAAAACGTAATACAATCAATTGCTTTATTAAAACGCTGCAAAGGTATGTACTTTTTCAATATGTTGTTCTCCAAATCCCAACTTTTTTTATGTTTTTTTTGGAGGTTAGCCCCTTTTGACGACTTTTTGTATGTTTAATAACATACTAATCTACTGCAATACTGTTATATAAGTAGCGCTTGATACTCCTTTTGGGGGTTTTCTCAAATTCGTTAGGGTAGAGCTGTATCTGGCTTACTTTTTCGTAACTGGCCACACTGTTATTCAGGTTTTTCAGATTCTCATCCATAATGGTTTTGATATTTTCCGTTTGGTTCAGGCCAAGGGAATCCAGCGCTTCATAATCTGCATAAACCAAAGCGACCAGTTTCTTATTACGCTCGATAATCAGACTTTCCAGAACGAATGGCAGATTGTTGAGACGTGCTTCAATTTCCTCGGGGAAAATATTCTGCCCGCTGGAACTGAGAATCATGGTCTTGCTGCGGCCACGGATATAGAGATTATTATTTTCGTCCAGCTTTCCCAAGTCACCGGTACGCAGCCAGCCGTCTTCGGTAAAAACTTCCTTCGTGGCTTCCGGGTTTTTATAATATCCTGCCATTACATTTTCGCCTCGCACTTGTATCTCACCAATTTCAGCTTCCGGATTTTCTTTATAAATCCGGGCTTCCATGATGTCGAGTACACGACCGGAAGAAGTTGGGATGAATTCGTTCCAGGGAGCGTAGCTGATCAATGGTGCACATTCTGTCATACCGTAACCGATAGTGAACGGAAACTTGATGCGGTGGAAGAACTCTTCCACTTCCGGGTTCATGGCAGCTCCACCGATAATGATTTCTTTGAAACGTCCGCCCAGGGCATCTACCAGTTTTTTACGGATTTGCCCGTAGATTTGTCCATCGAGTAAAGGAATGCTGAGTGCCCACCTCATAGTTCTCTTATTGATAGTGGGCTGGATAACATTTTTATAGATTTTCTCGATAACAAGCGGTACGGTAATAATGAGATTGGGCTTTACTTCCTCGAAAGCTTTCATCAGTATCTTGGGGGAGGGGACTTTACCTAGAAGTGTGACATGGGTTCCCACAGCAGTGGCAGTGAGAAAGTCGAAGGCACAACCGTAGGCATGGGCTAAAGGTAAGAAAGATAATACTTTGTCTCCTTTCTTTAATAGCTCGGTGCGTATACCGAAAGTGACATTTCCTGCCAGATTGTTTCCTGTCAGCATAACACCTTTACTGAAACCGGTGGTACCCGAAGTATAGTTCAGCAGCATCACCTTATCATTAGAGAGGGTTGTATATTGCACGTCTTCCCGGCGGAAACCTTTCGGATAAGTTTCATGCATTTCATCATCCAGATGTTTGAGGAAACGGTTGATTGTTTCACCGTCACGCTGGTGAAGACAACGGAAATCGGAAAGGGAGAACACGGCACGCAGTCCGGTCAGCCGTTCTTCTTCCAGATGGTCCCAGATGGCATCGCTGGTAAAGAGAAAAACAGATTCGGAATGAGTGACGATATGATGTACATCGTTCGGATTAAAATCTTGAAGGATGGGGACAACGATGGCTCCATAAGTGATGGTTGCCATATAAGCAATGCACCAACGGGAATTGTTTTTGCCGATAATAGCTATTTTGTCGCCCCGGCGCAGACTGCAATGTTTGAATAGCAAGTGCAATTTAGCTATCTCTTGCGCCACTTGTCCATAGGAATAACTCTCGTCTTCACCGTAATCGGTATAGCAAGGAAGATCCCAGTTCTCACGGAAACTCTGCTCGTAGAGTTTGATAAAGTTCTCTTGTATCATTGCACGAAAATTGATGATTTGTGCAAAAGTAGGAAAATTCTAAGAATTATATGTAACTTTGTGGCAGAAATGTGTTTAGAATAGATATGATTGATACCAATATATTTCAAAATAAGACAGCGGTTTACTATACGTTGGGGTGTAAGTTGAACTTTTCGGAAACCTCTACTATCGGTAAGATTTTGCGGGAAGCAGGCGTGCGTACGGCACGTAAGGGAGAGAAGGCGGACATCTGTGTAGTGAACACTTGCTCGGTGACGGAGGTGGCAGATAAGAAATGCCGCCAGGCTATTCATCGCTTGGTGAAGCAACATCCGGATGCTTTCGTGGTTGTGACCGGATGTTATGCCCAGTTGAAGCCCGAAACCGTTGCAAAGATTGAGGGGGTGGACGTGGTACTTGGTGCCGAACAGAAAAAGGACTTACTTCAATATCTCGGTAATTTACAGAAAAATGAGTCGGGAGAGGCGTATGCTTCAGCGTTGAAAGATATCCATTCATTTGCGCCGTCCTGCTCACGGGGAGATCGTACTCGCTATTTTCTGAAAGTACAGGATGGTTGCGATTATTATTGTTCCTATTGCACCATTCCTTTTGCTCGCGGACGGAGCCGCAATGGAACGGTTGCCTCTATGGTAGAACAGGCACGTCAGGCTGCAGCCGAAGGGGGAAAGGAGATTGTGTTGACCGGTGTTAACATTGGCGATTTCGGCAAGAGCACCGGAGAGACTTTCTTCGACTTGGTGAAGGCGTTGGACGAGGTAGAAGGTATTGAACGTTATCGCATCTCTTCCATAGAACCTAATTTGCTGACTGATGGGATCATAGAGTTTGTTTCGCATTCCCGCAGTTTTATGCCTCACTTCCATATTCCATTGCAGTCCGGCAGTGACGACGTTTTAAAACTGATGCGCCGTCGGTATGATACGGAACTCTTTGCCTCCAAAGTGCAGAGAGTGAAAGAAATGATGCCCGACGCTTTTATCGGTGTGGATGTCATAGTGGGTACGCGGGGTGAAACGGATGGATACTTTGAGCAGGCTTATGAATTTATTAAGAGTCTGGATGTGACCCAACTTCACGTGTTCAGCTATTCCGAACGGCCGGGTACACAGGCTTTGAAGATAGACCATGTGGTAACTCCGGAGGAAAAGCATCGTCGCAGTCAGCGTCTTTTGGAACTTTCGGATGAAAAGACGCATGCATTCTATGCCCGCCATATCGGACAAACTATGCCGGTATTGCTGGAACGTTCCAAGCCGGGTGCACCGATGCATGGCTTTACGGCTAACTATATCCGGATAGAGGTTCCCCATAATGATACACTGGACAATCAAGTGGTATCTGTACGCTTGGGCAATTTCAATGAAGACGGGACGGCGTTGCAGGGAACTTTACTATTATAATAAGGTATAAGAAAAGTATGAAATCGAAACTTATCTACTGGCTGACTTACGCAGGTATGTGGCTTCTGGCTTTGCTTCCTTTCCGGGCACTCTATATATTGTCTGACGGACTCTATCTCTTGATGCGCCATGTGGTGCATTACCGTCGTGGGGTGGTTCGTAAAAACCTAAAGAATTCTTTTCCGGAAAAGTCTCAAGCCGAACTTCGTGAGATTGAGCGTGAGTTTTATCACTACATCTGCGATTATATGCTGGAAGAAATCAAGATGATGCGTATGTCATTCGAAGACCTTTCCCGGCGTATGGAGTATGGTAACACAGAAGAATATCTTGCCATGCTCGAAAAACATGGAGGCATTGTTGTGCTCATTCCCCATTATGCCAACTTTGAGTGGTTGACAGCAATGGGCGCTTTCATGAAGCCCGAAGATGTGCCGCTACAGGTGTATAAACCTTTGCGAAATAAGTATGTGGACGAAATGTTTAAGCTTATCCGTGCCCGGCATGGTGGTTATAATGTGCCGAAGCACTCTACTGCCCGCGAAGTGATCCGGTTGCGCCGTGAAGGGAAGCATGTAGTGGTCGGTTTGATTACCGATCAATCGCCCAATCGTAACGAAGCTCACCACTGGACTACTTTCCTGAACCAGGAAACCGTATTCATGGATGGAGGTGAACGTATTGCCAGGATGATGAATTATCCTGTATTTTATTGCGAATTGGAGAGACAAGGCAGAGGACATTGCAAAGCCTACTTCGATTTGTTGACCGAAACCCCTAAACAGACTGCTGAAGGGGAGATAACCGAACTTTTCGTACGCCGTCTGGAACAAACGATTCGTCGTGCTCCTGCCTATTGGTTCTGGTCTCATAAACGTTGGAAACTGAAACGTGAAGAACTGGAGAAGCAAAATGGATAAGATAGCAGTTGTAATATTAAACTGGAACGGGTGTGAAATGCTTCGCTCATTTCTTCCCTCCGTGGTACGCTTTTCCGAAGCAGACGGTGCTGTGGTGTATGTTGCTGATAATGGTTCAACGGATGCATCTGTTGAGGTGCTTTGTCGGGAGTTTCCTACCGTCCGATTGATACTGCTGGAAGAAAACCAGGGTTTTGCCGATGGTTATAACAAGGCTTTGCTGGAAGTGGATGCTGAGTATGTGGTACTTCTCAATTCGGATGTGGAAGTGACGGAGCATTGGCTTCAGCCATTGGCAGATTATATGGAGGCACATCCTGAGGCAGCAGCTTGCCAGCCGAAGATACGGAGTTGGCGGCAGAAGGGGAAGTTTGAGTATGCAGGTGCGGCAGGCGGCTTTCTCGATCGTTACGGCTATCCGTTCTGTCGTGGGCGGATTATGGGTGTGGTAGAGGAGGACAAAGGGCAATACGATACCATTATTCCTGTATTTTGGGCTACAGGTGCAGCCTTGTTTATCCGCCTGAAAGACTATTGTGAGGCCGGAGGGCTGGACGGACGATTCTTTGCCCACATGGAAGAAATAGACTTATGCTGGAGACTTCGTGCACGTGGCAGGCAGATTGTATGTGTGCCGCAAAGTGTGGTTTATCATGTAGGCGGTGCTACTTTAAAGAAAGAAAATCCCCGAAAGACTTACCTCAATTTTCGTAATAATCTTGTCATGCTTTACAAGAACCTGCCTTCGGAAGATTTGTCTTCGGTGATGCGTATTCGTGCTGTCCTCGACTATGTGGCTGCATTGAATTTTGCTCTTAAACTCCAGTTCCCCAATGCATTGGCTGTACTTCGTGCGCGCCGTGAATATCGTCGGTTACGTTCTTCTTTCACTGCTGCACGCGAAGAAAACCTGAAAAAAACTTCCCTTTCCGTGATACCGGAATGGACAAAAAGCAGTATCTTGGCGCAGTATTATTTACGTGGAAAGAAATTTTTCTCGCAATTATAGCTTTTTCTTTTTACCGATTGTTTATTATTTAAACGGTATTGGCTTATGACAAAATTAGTTAGAAAGATTGGATTAGTGGCGCACGACGCCATGAAGAAAGACCTCATTGAGTGGGTCCTCTGGAACTCAGAATTGCTTATGGGGCACAAGTTTTACTGTACAGGTACTACAGGAACTCTTATCCTTGAGGCTCTTAAGGAAAAGCATCCCGATGTTGAGTGGGACTTTACCATTCTGAAATCCGGTCCTTTGGGCGGTGACCAGCAAATGGGTTCCCGCATTGTGGACGGTGAGATTGATTACCTTTTCTTCTTCACTGACCCGATGACGTTGCAGCCGCACGATACGGATGTAAAGGCATTGACTCGTCTGGCCGGTGTGGAGAATATCGTTTTCTGTTGTAACCGTAGTACGGCAGATCATATTATTTCAAGTCCGTTGTTTGTAGATCCTATGTACGAACGTACGGTTCCGGATTACACCGGCTATACCAAACGATTTGAAAATAAACCGGTGGTTGCCGAGGCGGTGGAGTCTGCCAAAAAGCGGAAGAAAAAGAGAGGATAAAGGAGAAAATAAGGACGACTTTTTGCTGTTATGCTGCATTTATAAGTCCCTTTCTTAGCCCTTCTCCAATGTAATAACCGGTGGTAGGTAATAATTATAATAGAAACTCTTCCACATTATCTCGCGTGATAACATTGAATGTAGCGTTCGGGTAACTGTTGGTAAATGTTTTTGGTACTTTGGCGATTCTCTTTGGATTCCATTTAAACTCATAAGCTGCCAGTTGCCCGTTGCCTTCTTCAATGAAGTCGATTTCTTGCATGGCAGTGGTGCGCCAGAACCATGTGTTATACCATAGATGGTGGTAATGTAAAAACTTTATTCGTTCCGATACTATAAAGTTTTCGAATAACGCTCCAATATCAGGGCGGGTTTCGGCTAATGCAAAGTTGGCGATAACCGCGTTGCGGATGCCGTTGTCATAGAAATATATTTTTCGGCTACTCTTTAGTTCATTTCGTAAATTACGGCTGAAAGATCCTAAGCGGAAGATGATATATGATTGTTCCAATAAAATGACATAACGTTCCACTGTCTTTGGATCTAAATCACACAGTTGCCCTAATTCATTATATGAAACTTCGGAACCTACTTGAAAAGCAAGAGCTTGTAATAGTTTTACTATTTTGTTGGCTTTCTTTATATGTTCCCAATCCAGGATATCCTTATATAAATAACTGTCGGAAAGTTGTTTCAGAATTTCAACCTCTGAGCCGGGATGGTTCACTACGTCCGGATAATAGCCATATACCAGTCGGTGGGGAAGTAGTCTTTTCTCATCCATAAGTCCATGATGATTTACCATCTCTTCAAAGGAGAGGGGATACATTTTATATTCCCATTTCCTTCCGGTCAGTGGCTCATTGATTTTGTTGGCAAGGTCGAAAGAAGAACTTCCGGTTGCTATCAGTTGAATGTCCGGCAGTTGGTCTGTGATGAGTTTAAGTCTTATCCCAATGTCTTCAATTCGTTGTGCTTCATCTATGATAACAGTTTTATTATTGCCGAAGATATACTTCAAACGCGTTGCCGAGATGTTTTCAAAAAGTGCACGAGTATCCTGTTCGTCTCCATTGAGCCACAATATACCTTCTTTTTCTTTGAACAGATGTTTCAATAAGGTAGTCTTACCTTACTTGGCGTGCCCCCATGATGACAATGGCTTTATCTTGTCCCAGTTTATTTCGTATACTTTCTTCTAATACTCTTGTTATCATACTCTTATTGCTTTTTTCCTGAAAGCAAAGATAACAGATAATAAGTGTAAATCCAAAAATATCATGTTTTTTGCGGATTTCATTCCGTAAAAAACATGATATTTTTGGAAATGTAATTATTGTATAACCCGAAGATGGTGTTTCTCAATTGCTCTTTGCAACTATAGGATTTAGAATATATATCCTACAGAAAGCTGATAGCCATAATCTCTTATACTACACTGATACTGTATTCGCTTAATGGCCTCATAGTATTGGAATGATAGTGTATAATGCCTGCCGATAACAGCTTTCAGTCCTGCAATTCCTCCATAAGTCCAGTGGCGAAGAGGATTGAGATTAATGCGGTATAATTCATAGGGCAAGTCAGAGATATAAAATGCATCGGTATATCCTTTCATCGGATTCCATTTCTCATGTATCTTCTTGCCGTCAGCCGGAGATTTGATGTCCAATGGGCAGTCACCGGCACTAAAGTTATATGAAGCATACATTCCGACTGAAGGAATCAAACTCAACGTCTTGCTAATTTTGAATTTGTATCCTACCTTTAGCGGGATAACGATATGGTTTAGTTTTATCTTAGCATCCGGGAAACGGGGAAGCATGCCATATTCCATTTCCATCCTGCTTTGGGTTTGCATGAACGAGACTCCCGACATCAACATCCAATGTTTTTTGAATTCATAATCCAGGGTTCCTCCAATTTGGAATCCAGTTCCCATGCCACCTATCTTTTGTACATAGTTATCACTGCTTTTAAAGTGTGTCAGGTTCATTCCTGCATCTACGCCGATTCTTATTTGTGCAAAGGCTTGTAGTGATAGGTATAGTGCCAATAGTAGAAATAATGTAATTCTTTTCATTTAATATTATAATATCAATTGTTTATAAATATGTCATCTTAGTCACTTTATGCTTTTGGGGCATTGTCATGCTAAGTGCAGTCGAAGCATTTTCTCTTTCTGAGCACGACAGGAAAACATCCTTTATTGGGGATGTTTGACACGATACCAAAGGCCTGTTCCCATCATACTGCAGTACGCATGCTCCGATATTATTGTAAAACGGGCTTCTAATCTATTGTTGCTGGTGAAACGCCCCTCAAAGGACCTGACGAAAGTTTCTGTTGCTTCGATAGAGGGAAAAGAAGGTTCATGTGGACTTAATATCTGTATTTTCCCATTGTCAAATAAATACTTGGATTTTCCTACCGGATGTTTCATTCTCTCTTCTGGATAGAGGATGTGGATACTGACACTGTCTTCGCTTTCAAATGTTATAGATGTTTCCGAGCCTTCGAAGGTCTCTCCGATAGGGGGAGTAGTCATGATGAATTCTTTTTCTTCGTCCTCATCATTATTGCAGGCCGTTAGTAATAATGTGGCTATTAATAGAAGGTAGTATGTTAGTTTCATAATTTAGTATTATAATATTAATTACCTATAAGTAGCAAACCGGATAATGCATCGTAATCCGGAAGCTACTTATAGGTAAATTCTTTTTTTACTTAGATGAATCGACGGGTAAGAGTGTGGCTACTACACTGCCACTGGAAACGTTATATAGTTTATAAGTTCCGTTGATTTCATCGCGGATGATAGGATCATTGTATTGAAAATATAATGTTCCTAATGGATCTGATTCTACTGTGGTTTGAATCGTTGCCTTATTTGATACAGTTTTGGTATGAGAAAAACCATACCCCAGTTTAGTTGATAAGCTGACTTTTCCTATGCTGCCGCTTCCTTCAATTGAGAAGTCTGCTTTATTGACAAACTCGCTCACAACACTTTTCTCTTGAGTGATTGTTTGGCCTTTATCCCACTCTTCTACAAACATGAAGATAGATAGAGATTTATTATATAGATCCCATGGTAATGTGAAAACCAGATCGTCTGCATTTTTATCGGATTTTTCCGGATAAATCCATTTTGATCTTAGATTCTTAGCATCCACCGTATAGAAATTTTTGGATTGTCTGAATGCTGTAGAGTTCTTGTGCTTTAAATGTATTTTTTCTAACGAGAATGCATCTCTTGGGTTAATAGTAAATGTAAGCTTAGCTTCCATTGCTTCTTTGCTGTCCTCACCTGATATATATGACTTAAAGTGGAACTCGAAGTTTCCATCTGTCCATATCTTCTGTATAATTTCTTCGTTAGTTAGATACCCTTTGTTTTTCTGTGTGTCTTGCAGTGTTGGGTCTTGTGTGGGATCATTAATGGCACTGTATGCATTGGCAGCAATTCTGAATCTATACAATTTCTCTCTGATATATCTATTTAAAGTTCCGGGCTTATTTTCTTTAGTTATTCCATAATAGATATAATCTCTTTGATAGGCGTTGGGAACATTTTTGAATTCGTTCCATGCATCTTTTACAGACGACATTATTTCGCTGCCATTGACATATGCCTCTAAATCTTCTGTAGGTTGCAGATTTATGTCTTCCTCATAGTGTCGTGTCTGAAGTTTTCTTTTACTACCGTCAAAGGCATCACTTAAAAATTCGTAAGTGGCCTCTCCCGATCTGGTCTTGACACTGGAAACTTTCATGCGTTCGTTGTTTTTCACTACGAGACAAGGGAAATCAGGAATGTCTCCCGTTGTCATTTTTCCGATATTTTCACCGTTTTCGTATAACGTATTGTCTTTATCGTCCCGGCATATTACGGATACTTCTTTATCATCCACATTCCATTTTTCTGCATTAAAATCCCAGAATAGAGATAAATCAGGAACCAATATATTCAGTAAAGGAAGAGATTGTTCAATTTGAACGAGTTCATTTTCGTCTTTACAGTAAGACAATAAAATATCTCTGAGACTTTGCTTGTCATATACTATTTTGTTTTTTACCAACGGATAGAATATATCATAATCATTGTCAAATTGTGCCACAGCTTCGGCTTTAAGAAACTTGCGTACGTCAAGGCTGTTGGATACAGCTTTAGACAATGCTTTGGCAAACTTTTTTTGTGCGGTCACTTGGTCTAAAGGAGCCTGAACGATTGTTTTTGATTGAGACCCATCGGGTTGCGATGGGAACTCATTGACTTGGTCTGTGCAAGCGCAAAATGCGGCAATGCAGAATAGACTTACGAAATACTTTTTCATAATCATAAATGTTTTAAATTAGTATTATGGTTAACTTAATAATCTTCTGATGTAATTTCTGCTTCTATATCTAAACGAGGAGAAGTGATTTCTACCAGATAGGGATAAGAATCAGAATTTGGAACGTAAACTGTTTTTCCTTCATAGATGGAGGAATTCAATTCAGAGACGACTATGTTTCCATCTTTATCAGTCACAGTGATATCTGCTTCCTCTAAGGGAAATTGAAAAGTAATAGCTAAGTTGTTGTCTGTTTCGTCAGCAGTTAGGCTAAAAAATAAGGGGCTGCGGGTGGTAGTTTTATAATTTGTACTAATAATTTTAGCATTTACTTTGTGTCGATGCTTTTTGTGGGGGATTGCATTTATGGGCATAATGAATAATACCGATAATAGAATAAATAATACTTTTGTTTTCATTTCTATATTTAATTAATGGTTTATGATTGCAAAGTTAGGGCAAAAAATTATCATGAATGCATTTTTGCAGTCATACTATAGAAATGTAATGTGTTGATAAGTAGGTGAATATCAAATTTAGTAGTCACACCTTACTTTCTTCTCTACTCATTCTCTCTTTCATTTTGTATTTTTTTTGATTGAGAGGGTGCGTATCGGTATAGCCAAAACAAATTGCAATGGCTAATGGGTTAAGTGAAGTTTTCTGTAGGCAAAGGAGCAATTGATCATCTTCCGTTAACTTGGGATATTCTTTGTGGAGGAAAGATATGTAACTTTGATAAATTCCGAATATTGTCTTTTTCAGTTGTTCCTGCTCCGTAGTGGTTAAAGCTTTCATTTGTTTTTTATTCGAAGTGGTTTGTTGGGATAGAGCAATCACTCTTTGGTAAATGCTGCTTTGGGCAAACAACCAATGGAGTAACTGTTGTTTCTCTTCTTTTAAGCGAGCTATGGCTTGTTCTCTTTCTTCTATTTGCTGTTCTTTGTTTTCATGTTCTTGCTTTAAAATGTTCTGTTCTTGCTTTAATAAGGTAATCATTAGCTGATTGTTTTCAATGGTAGTTTCTAAAGATGATAACTTATTCTGTGTTTGCTCTAATGATTGTTTGTATTGGAGTTGAATACGTTTCTTCCGGTTTATATAGTTTTGATAAGCAAGTATAATGAGAAAGCAAATCGAAACGAATCCTGCAATAGTGCGGTGTATGGTGCGCTTTCCTTTTAATTGTTCCTCTCTTACCCTCATTTTGGTATTGTATTCATAAATCAGTTGTTGTATTTCTGTTGACTGTTCCATGTAAAATAATGAGTCTATGATAGCGGAATGTTCTTCTAAATAGGTATTTGCTGTTTTGTAATCTCCGTTTTCTTTTTCAAGATTATATAAACTTTTTAGACATGAAGCTTTGCTTTCAATGGGTACATCCTCTAAGGCTTTGGTTAAATAGTAAAGAGCAGAGTCTTTATTTTTACCTGTTTTTAAAAGTAAATCTCCGAGATTGAAGTAGCAGTTTCCATGATTTTCCTTTTGAGGTAGTTCTTTGAGAGCCATTTTTTCATAATATAAGGCGGAATCAAGCTCGTTAAAATTATCAAATTTCAGGCTTAAATTGTGTTTAGACATTGCAATCTGTAGAGAATCTCCCGAAGCTATAGCATAATTTAATGCTTCGCGCTGGAACATTAAGGTAGAATCCTTTTCATCTATTAAGCAATAATATGTACTGATATTGTTCAATGCTATTGATTTTTCCAGATCTGTAGTGCAACATTCATACATCGTTTCGTATATTTCCATAGATTTGTCATAGTATCCGGCATCAAAATAGATATTTCCCAATGAACTGAGAAGTAAATTCTTTGTCTTAAGCTCTTTCGGGAAATCTTGTATGATGGTTAATCCCTTTTGGAAACAAGTTGTTGCTTCTTCTGCTTCTTCCATTTCAACAGCCAGTCTGCCTTTATAGAGCAATGCTATCGCTTTTTCTTTCTCGTCATCGTCATAATAATCTAATGCTACATTCAGCAGTGAGTCGCAAGGTAGCAAAGAGAGCTTGCACTTGTCCGTGGCACGTGCAAGTAATAACGCATAGCGTGCGCATTCTTTGTCGGAAAGTCCTTCTATTTCTTCCGGTGATAAGTCCAATGACTGGAGTGCACTGTCGGGATATTCTTCTATGAGTGTATCGGCATGTGAGAATAATGTTTCTGTTTCGCTTTTGTGTGAACAAGAAAATAGTAGTAAAACAGTAAATAATGCTGTTGTAATCTTTAAGTTTACCATTTGGTCGGTTATTTTGTTGGCAGCAAAGGTATAAATAATTATTTATAAAGCTGATGATAAGAGGGCTGTTTTTATAGTTCATTCAGAAAAGCTATGGTTCGATTCATACTAATTTACCATCGCAGTCTATGAAAGGCCAGCAAACTTTCCTGTGCTTTGTTTGTTCCTTCGGCAAGAATGAGTTACTTTTGTCTTATCGCTGCCGAAATAATATGAAAACGGGAACAATTATAGAAGAGAATGTAAAAAGAATACCTTATGGCGTATCCAACTTTGTAGAAGTGGTGGAACAGAATCAATATTATGTGGATAAAACCATGTATCTGCCTTTACTGGAGCAGCAGCCCAACAGTTTATTCTTCATCCGTCCCCGCCGTTTTGGAAAGAGCATTTTCTTAAGTATGTTGCGGGCTTATTATGACATCGCCCAAAAAGAAAAGTTCCGGAAGCGCTTCGAAGGTTTGTGGATAGGCGGTCAGCCTACGCCGTTGCAGGGGAAATACCAGATACTCTATCTCGACTTCTCGCGCGTGGGAGGTATAGGTGCATTAGACCGGAATTTTGATGATTATTGCAGCGGAGCCTTGAATAATTTTGCTCTTATTTATGAACCTTACTATTATCCGGGGTTCGAAAAAGATATGAAAGAGCAATTCGGTTCTGCCAATAAACTGAACTTCCTGGATTGGCAGGCACACAATACCGGTGCTGCCCTTTACCTTATCATTGATGAATATGATAATTTTACCAACGTAGTCCTTAATGAACAAGGCAATGAGGTGTATCATGCCTTGACCCATGTCAGCGGCTTCTATCGAGAAGTATTCAAGAAGTTTAAAGGTATGTTCGAGCGCATCTTCATGACCGGCGTCAGCCCCGTCATCTTGGACGACCTGACCAGCGGATTCAACATCGGATGGAACATCAGTACCGACTTCCAATTCAACATGATGCTGGGATTCAGCGAAAAGGATGTGCGCGAAATGCTGCAATACTATAAGGATGTCGGGCAGCACAATGGCGACGTTGAAGCCATGATAGCGGAGATGAAGCCATGGTATGATAATTATTGTTTCGCCGAAGCAAGCTTAGACCGCGATCCGAAGATGTTCAACTGTGACATGGTGTTTTATTATCTGAGACATTACATTACTTTAGGAAAATCTCCCAAAGAAATGATAGATCCCAACACCCGTACGGATTACAACAAGATGAAGAAACTTATTCAACTGGATCGATTGGATGGTAATCGTAAAGGAGTGCTGCGCAAAATCACTGAGGAAGGTCAGATAGTCACCGCCCTGACCACTACTTTTCCTGCTACAGAGATTGCCAACCCGGAGATATTTCCCAGTCTGCTCTTCTATTACGGAATGCTCACCATCACCGCCACACGCGGACAGCGTATGGTACTTAGCATCCCTAACAACAATGTGCGTAAGCAGTATTATGAATTCATGCTGGAAGAGTATCAGGAGAGACGGTATATTGATCTCAACAGTATGCTGGACTTATTCTACGATATGGCTTACGATGGTCATTGGCGTGAATCACTGGAATTCATTGCTCACGCCTACAAGGAGAACTCTTCCGTTCGCAGTGCCATCGAAGGCGAGCGAAATATCCAAGGCTTTTTCACGGCTTATCTGAGTGTGAACGCCTACTACCTGCTTGCTCCCGAACTGGAACTGAACCATGGTTTCTGTGATCTTTTCCTAATGCCCGACCTGTTGCGTTATGAAGTGGCACACAGTTACATCATAGAACTAAAATACCTCTCCTCCAAAGATTCGGAATCGAAAACCGAAACGCAATGGCAGGAAGCAGTGGGGCAGGTAAGGATGTATGCTGCTGCCCCCAAGGTGAAGCAGTTGATACAGAATACGCAGTTACATTGCATTGTGGTACAGTTTCGAGGCTGCGAACTGGAACGAATGGAGGAGGTTTCTTTTTAAACTCTTTCACATTGTACTTCCACTCCTGCCGCATCCAAATCGGCTTCCATGGGCGGATTGCGTTTAGCGAGTTTCAGTTCAATAGCTTTAACAGTGGGGAAAGTGCGGAACAGGCGCTTTACAATACGTCCGCAAACATGTTCCAGCAATTTAGAAGGTATCTCCATCTCAGCTTTCACATTTTCGTATACATCGGCATAGCTGACGGTATGTGTCACATCGTCAGTCTCGGCGGCACGTGCAATATCGACTTTCAATTTCAGGTTAATGACAAATTCATTACCTACTTCCCGCTCTTGCTGACCTACACCGTGGTAGGCAAAGAAACGGACGTTATCAAGGAATATATAACTGTTCATATCAATGGAATATTAGGTTAATGACAAAAATAAGAATAACTGCCCAGTAAACAAAGAAAACAGGTATATTTGTATCCTGCCTACGCTGAATCCGAAAACGATTGAGGCTATGGCGGGGAAATGTGAGTATTACCGTTCCAACAAGAAAGTGAACTATGCCAGAGGTTTTGTGTGTACTACGGAAGCTCTGGCAGTCAGTGTATCCTGTCATCCTGCGAACAGGTAATCACATCTTACGAACAAACAGCCGTGCCCTCGGCAGGTGAATGTATTTCACCTTACGAGGACACGGCTGTTTCCTTTCATTGTTATCTTGTTTACCTCAAATGGTAACTCCATTTACATGCCGAGGTAAAAGCATTTACAATAGGAGGTAAAGAGCGTTACAATAAGCGGTAAAGGTCGTTACATCCAGCGGTAAATGCTTTTACATCATGGCGAAAATGAAATGTAAATGCAATGCGCTGATAATTAAAGCACTAATGTGTTACCTGAATATTATCCTTTTCGTCCGGTCTGTTCTATCAGTCCTTTGATCTTCTCGTTCAGGCTATCCGCTTTCATCAGTTGTTCCAGCGTCAGGTGCATACGGTAGCGCCAGTAATGTCTGGGGTTGGCGGGTACGTTGATGCGCTCTTCCTGTACATTGGGGTTGCGCCATTTTCCGTCCATAGCCATCCAGTCCTGCAAGGAGAGGATGCACAGGATAGAGTTGCTGTAAAGATGGTTGCGTACCACTTGTTCGCAAAGTTCCGGAGTGGCAACGGCAGGTGCGGCACCGTAATGCCCCAGCATGGCGTTGTAGTACCGTTGCGTTTGTAGGAAATCTTCTTCCCACCAGCCGCGTAGCGTAGACATATCATGTGTAGAGATGGTGCAAACCGAGCGGTACGGATACCAGTCCGGATGTCCGAATTCCTGTGAAGGATCTTTCGGCATGCGTTGTATCTCCAGACTTAGGATGCGCAGATCGTTCATTACCCAAGCTACACAGTCGGGAATCATGCCGAGGTCTTCACCGCATACCAGCATACGGGTGGATTGCGTCAGTTGCGGCAACTTCTTCATGGCTTGTTCGCGCCAGAACTCGTTGTGGCGGTGATAGTAATACTGATCGTACAAACGATTGAACGCCGCCTTTTCCCAATCATTCAGGGCACGGTAGATGTAATCGTGTTGTACACCGATGCGTGGATGGAATTTGTGCGGGGCTTCACGGTCGGGCACAAACAATACGTCACTGATTAATGCGTATAGTCCGTCGCGTATCCAGATGCTGTCTTCGTCCGTCTTTCCGGCAAAGTATGCCTCTACTTTGCGTTGGGTGTCGAACTCAGGGCGCATACGGTATATTTCCCACGTTTCCGTAGGCTCTATGAAGGTCTGCTTTACGTAATCAGTATGCGGGCCGAACATTTGTCCGAGGAAGTATTCATGGATATAGGGTTTCGTAAAGAAATCTTCGCGGAATGCTATTCCGTAACCTTCTATTTCTTCGCGCGTCATTGGCAGGGCGGGGACAAACTGACCCAGCAGTCCGTGTACGGCATGCATCGGGATTTCCCAGATGCGGAAGAAGCCGAGGATGTGGTCGATACGGTAGGCATCGAAGTATTCTGACATTTTGCGGAAACGTTTCATCCACCAAGAATAACCGTCCTGCTCCATTACGTCCCAGTTGTAGGTGGGAAGGCCCCAATTCTGACCGTTTACGGAGAAATCATCGGGTGGTGCACCCGCTTGGCCGTTCAGGTTGAAATAATAAGGCTCTGTCCATGCTTCTACACTGTTGCGGCTGATACCGATGGGAATATCACCTTTCAACACTACACCGTTGGCGCGTGCATGTTCCGTCGCTGCCAACAGTTGCAGGTGCAAGTGGAACTGGATGAAGAAGTAGATGGCAATGTGTGGATAGTCGGCGGACTTAGGTTGACACAGCTTCTCAATTTCTTCGGCCTTATATTCGGAGAATTTCGGCCATTCGCGGAAGTTGGGCGTCTTGTAGGCATCGCGTAGATAGCTGAACACGGCGTATGGTTGTAACCATTCTTTGTTGCTTTCAAAGAATTGGCGGAAAGCTTTGGATGCCAATACTTTCTCGCCTTCCTGTTTGTATATCAGGCGGAAGTATTCCCATTTTGTCTGGTTTACTGCTTCATAATCTACAGTGGACAGGGCGTTCAGCTCTTTTTGACGCTTTTTGAATTCGGCCATTTTCTCTTTGTCTTTCAGCGTTCCCATCTGTTTCAGATCCGCATACATGGGATGGAAAGCATAAATGGAAATACTGCTGTATGGATAAGAATCCGTCCATGTATGCGTCATGGTAGTATCGTTGATAGGCAATATTTGTACGGCTTTCTGATGGGTAAGTACTGCCCAGTCTATCATCTGCCTGAGATCGCCGAAGTCGCCTACGCCGAAGCTCTTTTCGGAGCGCAGCGAGAAGATGGGCACGGCTACTCCGGCACCTTTCCAGTCGGGCAGGGCGAAGTAAACGTAACGGTCACCAATTACCAGTGTTTCGTTAGCGCCTATCTGCGGATCGGCCATGTAGCGGTTGGGGTTGTTCTCCCATGCCACGGCACGATGCTCTTTCTTATTATAAAGGATGAATTTGTACTCCAGCGGGAAACTGATTTTCGAGGCGTCTACTTCGACTTGCCATTCAGGGAAGTTGGAGTCGCTCATCAGAACGGCTTTATCCGCGTCCCAATCTCCCAGAACTTTCTGGTTGCCGCAAATGCCCAGGCAGTGGTCATTGTCGATGCACGGAGCATACGCTTTGATCACTAATCCTTTCTTGTGGCTTTTGGGGGCGGCACTACGTTCGGGATGTGCAAGCAGGGACTCCGTGAAAGCAGATGTGTAGAAGTATTGCTGTTCGGGCAGATTCTTCCAGCAGTCTTGCAGGCGGTAGACCTTCTTCTTGTCAGCCGATACATAGAGCGTGCGGGGAAGGCTGTTCCACTCCGTACGTGTATCTTTGCTGTCGCGATAAATGTGATAACTGTATTGTACGATGCCGTTTTCAGGCGCTTGAATGTCCGCATCTAAAGTCCAGTGAATGCCATCCACTGTTTGTAAGGGTACGGCTTTACCGGGTTGATTGTTACCCAGTTCAGGAATAGATCCTAAGACTCTGACCTCTTCACCCCAACTTGTGCGGTACTCGATATGAAAAGATAGTATCATATAATATTAGATTTAGTAATAGCTGCATTGACTATGCAAGTATAGACATTATTCCGCATAATCAAGCAGCTACCGCTATCTAAGTTTTTTAAATTCCTATGCAAACGTTTGTGCTTGCATTTCACAGGTCTGTTTTTATCCGCAACGTGAAGCTCCGCAAGTGGTACAAATGAGGCAACCTTCCTGATATACAAGTGTTTCGTTGCCGCAGTTCGGACATTTCTTGCCTTTGGCTTCTGTGCCGTCCGTTATGTATTTCTTCAATGCGCGCTCCACACCGTTCTTCCAGGTGTTGATGCTTTCGCTGTCCAGTTGCAAAGAGCCGACCAGCTTGATAACCTGTTCGATAGGCATACGATAACGCAATACTCCGGAGATCAGTTTGGCGTAGTTCCAGTATTCCTTGTTGAACTTTTCGGACAGACCTTCGATGGTGACTTTATATCCGCGTTTGTTCTGGAACTGGAAGTCGTAACGCTTGCTGCCGTCCTTGTCCACCTTCTTAATAATGTGTCCGGAAGTAACGTTCTTCGGCAGAATGATACCTTCGTCATCGTCCTGAAGACCGGTGAAGATTTCGTAAGGATGTCCGTCCAGCAAACCGACGAATGCCACCCACTTTTCTTTATTATTCTGGAAACGTACGATGTCGGCATCCAGAACTGACGGGCGGGTTTCTACTACCGTAGGCGGTTTGCAAGGAGGCATTTCTTCTTTCTTATCGCTCTTGGCAGAAATGAGTACGCCCGAACGTGAGCCGTCACGATAAACCGTACAACCTTTACAACCGGATTTCCATGCCTCTACATACAGGCGGTTTACCAGGTCTTCATCCACATCGTTCGGCAGATTGATGGTCACACTGATGGAGTGGTCTACCCATTTCTGGATACGTCCCTGCATCTTGACTTTCATCAGCCAGTCTACATCGTTTGAGGTTGCTTTATAATAAGGTGATTGCTCAACCAATACATCAATCTCTTCTTGTGTGTAACGTTTAGAAGGATTGTGCCCTTGTGCTTCCATCCATGTAACAAATTTGGGATGGAAGACGATATATTCTTCAAAAGCATCTCCTGTTTCATCCACGAAGTCTACGTGTACGTTGGTGTCGTTCGGATTTACTTTACGGCGACGCTTGTATACGGGCAAGAATACAGGCTCGATACCTGAGGTAGTTTGAGTCATCAGACTGGTGGTTCCCGTCGGTGCAATGGTAAGGCAGGCAATATTGCGGCGACCGTATTTTTTCATATCCTCATACAACTGGGGATCTGCTTCGCGCAAACGATTGATGAACGGATTATTCTTTTCACGTTCGGTATCGTAAATTTCGAATGCACCACGTTCTTTTGCCATTTCTACTGATGAACGGTAAGCACTCAGGGCAACCGTCTTATGTACTTTTTCTGAGAATTCGGTAGCTTCTTCCGTACCGTAACGCAATCCCAGTGCAGCAAGCATATCACCTTCGGCAGTGATACCTACACCGGTGCGGCGTCCTTGTCCGCTCTTCTTATAAATCTTGTCCCACAATACACGTTCCGTATGTCTCACATCTTCGCTTTCGGGGTCAGCGTCAATCTTTTCTATGATGCGTTCTATCTTCTCCAATTCCAGATCAATGATGTCGTCCATAATGCGTTGAGCCAACGCTACATGTTTCTGGAACAATTCAAAGTCAAAGTATGCATCCGGTTTGAAAGGATTTACCACATAGGAATAAAGATTGATAGCCAGCAAACGGCAGGAATCATACGGGCACAAAGGGATTTCACCGCATGGATTGGTGGAAACTGTGCGGTATCCCAAGTCTGCATAGCAATCGGGTACGGATTCTTTTAATATGGTATCCCAGAACAATACACCCGGTTCTGCCGATTTCCATGCATTGTGAACGATCTTCTTCCACAAATTGGTTGCATTGATTTCCTTTTGCACTGTTGGTTCAGCGGCATTGACTGGATATTGTTGAATATATGGAGTACCTGTGATAGCAGCGGTCATAAATGCATCGTCCAGTTTCACAGATACATTGGCACCTGTAACTTTACCTTCCGTCATTTTAGCATCGATGAATGCTTCTGAATCGGGATGTTTGATAGATACACTCAGCATCAGTGCGCCACGTCGTCCGTCCTGAGCAACTTCACGCGTAGAATTGGAGTAACGCTCCATGAATGGCACCAGGCCGGTAGAGGTTAAAGCAGAATTTTTCACCGGAGAACCTTTCGGGCGGATGTGCGACAAATCGTGTCCTACACCACCACGGCGTTTCATAAGCTGTACTTGTTCTTCGTCTATTTTGAAGATGGCACCATAAGAATCCGCCTCTCCATCTACTCCGATCACGAAGCAGTTAGATAAAGAAGCTACTTGATAATTGTTACCGATTCCGGTCATCGGGCTTCCTTGCGGAACGATGTACCTGAAGTGGTCGAGCAGGTCGAACAGTTCCTCTGCACTTAATGGATTAGAGTATTTCGCCTCGATACGGGCTACTTCATTGGCTATTCTCCAATGCATGTCTTTCGGAGATTTTTCGTAAATATTTCCGAAAGAATCTTTTACTGCGTACTTGTTTACCCAAACACGTGCAGCTAACTCGTCGCCTTGAAAATATCGTAAAGATTCTTCATAGGCTTCCTCGTAAGAATAAGTTTGTTTTTCCACGATGCTTTTTTCCTTAGATTTATTTTTTTAATAAGTAAGAGTGTAGAAGTGATACCTATCATTAACAAATGTGATTGCAAAGCTAAGAATGTTTTTTATTATAGCAAAATAAAAATAGAATAAATTATGAACAGGCTGTGAGATTTTTATTTTAGAATGATAGTCTGCTGATTTATAAAATATTAGCATTGTGTGGTGAACAAAAAGTTTTCCAAAAAGAAAATTGTTTTTCAAACTTGACTGGATGGGCTAATTCCTTTTAGAAAACATGGATAAACTTTAAATTTGTTCTTTGGTAACAATCTGCCATTCTTTTCTTATATTTGCAAAAAAATAGAAGAATGGAAATCCTAAAACAGAGAAGAACAATCCGCAAATATCAGCAGAAAGATATTTCTTCTGATTTGTTAAATGATTTGCTTGATTCTGCGTTCCGAGCCTCTACAGTCGGGAATATGCAGGTGTATAGTGTAATTGTAACGCGTGATGCAGAAAGGAAAGCTAAGCTGGCACCGGCTCATTTTAATCAGCCGATGGTGAAAACTGCGCCTGTAGTTTTAACATTTTGTATAGACCTGCGTCGTTTTACTAAATGGTGCGAACAACGAAAAGCAACTCCCGGGTATAATAATTTAGAGTGGTTCGTAACCGGTTCTGTAGATGCCTTGTTGGCAGCTCAGACTTTTTGTGTAGCTGCGGAAGAAAAAGGATTAGGTATATGCTATCTGGGTACGACGACTTACAATCCGCAAATGATAATTGAGGCCCTGGAGCTGCCTGAATTGGTGTTTCCTATTACAACAGTGACAGTGGGTTGGCCTGCTGAGGAACCTGCGCAGGTAGATCGGTTGCCGTTGGAAGCTATTGTACATGAGGAGACGTATCATGATTATACTCCTGGAGATATAGATCGCCTGTATGCTTATAAGGAATCTTTGCCTGAAAATAAGCAGTTTATTCTTGAAAACAACAAAGAAACTTTGGCGCAAGTCTTTACTGATGTACGTTATAAGAAAGAAGATAACGAAGTAATGTCGGAGAATCTTTGGAAAGTAATAAAAAAGCAGGGATTTTAACCCTGCTTTTTTAATGATGCTTGGATATCATCTATTTCTGCGCGGAAAGCCTTGTCTACTTCCCGTAATTCTTTAATGGTTTTGCAGGCGTGCAATACGGTCGCGTGATCTTTGTTGCCTATCAGTGTTCCTATCTTAGCCGTTGAGAAATCTGTGTAAGATTTGGCGAGGAACATAGCTATCTGGCGTGCCTGCACTACTTCACGTTTCCGTGACTTGGTATGGATTGTAGCGGTATCCAGTGAGAAATGCTTGCATACCACATTGATGATGTCATCAACAGTAACCGCTTTACTTTCACTTTTCACTACCTTCCGCACAATGCGTTGTGCCAGTCCCAGATCAATTTCCTTGTTATATATAGTAGAATGTGCCATGATGGAAATAACGATGCCTTCCAAGTCACGCACACTGTCGCCTACATTTTCTGCGATATAATCGATTACTTCCGGAGGGAATTGTAATCCGTCACGGTGTATCTTATTACGAAGGATGTTCTTGCGCAATTCTACAGTCGGTCTTTCCAGTTCAGCTACCATGCCCCATTTGAAACGGGTGATGAGTCGTTCTTCCATACCTTGCAGCAATACGGGAGCACGGTCCGAAGTCAAGATAAGCTGTTTGCCGTTTTGGTGTAAGTGATTAAAGATGTGGAAGAATGTATTCTGCGTTTTGGTAACACCGGCAAATTCTTGAATATCATCAATAATCAATATATCAATTGATTGGTAGAAGTTGATGAAGTCATTTGTTGTATTATTACGTACAGAGTCAGTATATTGTACCTGGAACAAATGTGCCGATACATATAATACTCTTTTGTCCGGATAGAGTTCTTTAATTTTTGTGCCGATAGCATTTGCGAGATGTGTCTTGCCTACACCTGACGCTCCATAGAAAAACAGCGGATTGAAAATTGTTTTTGCCGGATTCTGAGCGACAGCTTCTGCTACGCTGCGTGAAAGTTTGTTGCTATAGCCTTCAATAAATGTTTCGAAGTTGTATTCAGGATTCAGATGTGGATCTAAATCTGCAATAGGCGCTTGCGGTATCTCTTTGCCGATTATCTTTTTCTGTGGAATAATGGTGCGGGGGGTAGATTCGAGATTAACGGTAGTACGTGAACTCTTATCCACCATTACATTATACAATAACTTGGTACCATCACCAATGACTTTATATAGAGTTTTACGTAACAAGTCAACAAACTTGTCCTCCAAAAACTCATAGAAGAACTGGCTGGGTACCTGTACGACCAGCGTCTTGTCCTCATATTTTAAAGGTATGATGGGGAGAAACCATGTTTTGTATGTCTGCTCCGGAACATTGTCTCTGATGATTTCAAGACAGCGGTTCCATAGCCCGACATGATTTAATTCACTCATAACGGCTCTGAATACATTTATTAATTAAGCAAAACTTCTACGCTTGCAAAATTCGCAATCTTATTTGAGAAAAACAAATGTGTTTTTTCTTGTTTTTCTGTTAAAAGTAATAAGCTCTTTACTTTCAATCACTTATCTATTTACATGTAAATAGCCCCTTTTGAGGGCTATTGCATTTTTATAAGTATCTGTATTATAATATAATATGCACTTAAATAACAGGATTTTAAACTTTCTGATGGATTGTGCAGAAGGGAATACTTTAGTTCCTACATGGACTTACCGCGGCTTTTTCTTTCAAACCTGTTTGCTCCTGTTATTTAGACTTATTCTATTTAATAAGTTTTTCCCTACTTATCTTTTTTGCCGAACAAGGAGAAATGAACGTACCTTTTGGGGTGCGATTTCAGGTCTTCAAGAAGGCTGGCTGCATTGGCTGTTGTGGCATTCAGATTGTTGTAGAGCGACGGATCATTTAATAATAAACCAATCGTATTGTCTTTCCTGCCTAACTGGTCTGTAATCATTTTTACATTAGCTAATGTAGAGTCTATGCTGGCAAACGCAGCGGCATAATCTATTTCTTTCAAGTTATTACTGACTGTGATGAAGTTATCCCCGATAGTATTCAGCTTTTGCGTGAGTTGGGGAATATCTTTACTCATGATAGCCTGTAATTGTTGGCTGGTCACTTCCATGTTCGCCATCGTGTTTTGTACGCTATGAAGCGTACCCGGGATTGCCGGATCTCCAAGTATCGTATTTAGTGAGGCAAGAATTGAGTCCAGCTTGGGAAGCATTTTCTCTACTTGTGGCATAACTGCGGCTACTTGGTCCATGACGCCATTGTTGACACTACCTTGTAAGGTATCGCCTGTCTGGTACTTTTCGCGCGGGTTATTTGCCAGCAATAGATTCATTTTGACACCTCCCATAAGTTCAGAGGTCAGTTCAGCAGTACTACCTTTCGGAATGCGCAATTCCGGATCTACATCGATTTCTGCTATGACTTTTCCGGATTGTGTGTAGTCATAATAAAGATCGCGTACAATACCTACACGGAAGCCATCGGCAAAGACCGGACTTGATTTGGTTAATCCATTTATGTTATGGAACTTGACGTAGAAATAGTTGGTAGGCTTAAACAGGTGGATACCTTTCAGGTAATTAATACCGTATACTAATATGCAGAGGGCAACAATACCCGCTATTCCTATTCTAACCTCTTTCGTAAGATACTTCATCATGATGTTATAGTCTTATTATTTATTTCTTTTTCTTTTTGAACTCCTCGATAGCCGTTTGAACGTTTATCTTCTTACCATTCTTAAAAGCGATGATAAAAGCGTCCTTAAACTTTGGCGTTATTTCACGTTTGGTACGTACTACCTTGTTATAGTCTGTTGATGAACCGTATGTATATTTATAAAGTCCACCTTCCTGGAAATGTTCCACACCTTTCAAACCTTTCAGTCTTTTATCATTGGCTGCGATAGGACGTGAAGAGGTGAGTATTTGTATTTTAAACACTGGACTGCCGGAATCGGTTTGCGATTCGGTAACTTTTCCTGCATTTTGTTTTGTTCTGGTAGTATTGGGAGAGGCTGCCGCTGGTTTTTGGGGGATTTCGGGAGATTCCTCAGTCTTTTCGTTGGTAGTATCTGATTCCTCTACATTGCCGGCATCTGTTTCTTCCGGTAATATGGTACGGCTACTTCCTGTCATACGTATTTCGTGTTCACGTTTATAGGACAGGAAAGCGCGGAAGATTCCGTTTGCCAATGTAGTACTTCCGGTTTCCGAGTTTAGATAACGTTCCTCTTCCGGGTTGGATATAAAACCGAGTTCTACCAGGATACTGGGCATGGCACTGGCTTTGAGTACCAGGAAACCGGCCTGGTGCACACCACGGTCTGCACGTTTACAGGTATGGCGGAACTCCTTTTGTACCAGTGAAGCCAGATGCACACTTTGAGACATGTATTTGTCTTGCATGAATTCAAAGATGATGTACGATTCTGCAGAATTCGGATTAAATCCTGCATAACGTGTTTTGTAATCACTTTCGTATAAAATCACGGAGTTCTCCCGCTTGGCTACTTCCAAATTAGCGTCCGACTTAGCTAAACCGAGTGTCCATGTAGAGGCGCCTTTGGCTGTTTTACTACCTGCCACAGAATTGGTATGAATGGAAATGAACAGGTCGGCTTTAGCGTTATTGGCAATATCCGCACGTCGGCCAAGAGGGATAAATACATCCCGTTCGCGAGTATATACCACTTTTACGTCCGGACAGTTCCTCTTTATTTGTTTTCCCAATTTGAGGGCAACATTTAGATTGATGGTCTTTTCTTTGGAGAATTTGCCTAAAGCGCCAGGATCATGCCCACCGTGTCCGGCGTCAATAACGACAACGAAATCTTTCGCTTCGATGCTGGTGGTACAAAAAGGAGAGATGAACAGCCCGAAGCAAATACTTATATATAATATGTATCGTTTATAGAGTTCCATACTAAAAGCCGTTGCAAATGTAGTGGAAATTTATAGAAAACTGATGCTTTGTGTGAAGTTTTGTCACTTTTCTCCCGGATTTGTGATAGATTTCTTTAAAAGGGACTAACTTTGCACCCGCAAATTAAATAGAAAAAGGTATGTTAGTTCGTTTTCTTAAGAACTGGACGTTGCCAATGGCAATGCTTTCAGGTACTTTGGGGTACTTCATCCTTGCGAATGTCCCTTTCTTGGCGCCTACCAAACCATATATCAGTGATTTGATTGCGTACATAACCCCTCTGCTGATATTTGCCCAGCTATTACTGACCTTTTGTAAGGTGGAGAATCTGAATGAATTGAAACCAAAAGCATGGCATGGCTGGTTGCTGTTAATTCAGACGTTGTCTTGCCTGGCACTTGCTGCTTTGCTGGTATGTTGTCCGATGCCGGAAGTTTACAGGGAAGTGTTTGAAGGAGCTATGGTTTGTCTTATTTGTCCAACGGCTACAGCGGCGGCTGTTATTACCGGAAAATTGGGAGGCAGTGCGTCTACATTGACTACCTATACTTTATTATCTAATTTGTTGGCAGCAGTGGCAGTCCCATTAGTCTTTCCATTGGTGGAACCTCATGCTGATATGACTTTCTTTGCAGCCTTTTTGAAGATTCTTAGTAAAGTCTTTCCTTTATTGCTTTTCCCTTTTCTTCTGGCATGGTTCCTACGGCTATTTATGCCGCGTGTACATCATTTCTTGTTAGGTTTCCATGATCTTGCTTTTTATCTATGGGGTGTGGCGCTTGCCATCGTATCCGGACAGACAGTCCGTTCATTGGTAAATAGTGATGCGCCGGTTTCTGTTGAAATTCTGATAGCTCTTGCAGGATTGATTACTTGTTGTCTGCAATTCTTTTTGGGTAAAAGGATTGGTGGGCATTATAATGATCGGATCAGTGGAGGACAGGCTTTGGGGCAGAAGAATACCGTTCTTGCCATTTGGATGGCTTATACTTATTTAAATCCTTTATCTTCTGTAGGGCCGGGATCTTATGTTCTGTGGCAAAATTTGATTAATAGTTGGCAATTATGGAAGAAAAGAAAGAAACAATCTGTGCCTTAAAAACGTTTAGCATTCTCAAGGGGGATTGCCTTGGATATCCCCCTACCGTTTCCGATAATATACCTTTAATCGGTAGGGGGGTGTCCTTATCAAGCAATCTTGAGGTTGTAGTGCAATTTTAACCTCGCTCTCTATGTTGATGCGTTGTGCTGTTGCGATATCTTAAGTGCTTTTTATTAGATATCGCAGGGCAGAAAATCTTTGTGTTTGCTCCTTTTTAAAGAAAAGTAGGAATATATAAGATCGATGTTACTGATCAAATGACGTTCCCTTTTCTTTACTTGTATTAAGATAGTATAAATCTTAATATTCAATAACTTGATTAATGCTACAAAGTTCTTTCTTAATTCGACCAAAACCAAAAAAGGCGAGCAAAAAAGGAATACGGATATTCGCGAAAATGTTCAATTGTTGATATGTTGACAAACTTTAACTCTAAAGGGGTTATTGAAAGAATGGAGTGAATGTGCATTTGCCCGGATTAAATGTACTTTTGTGGAAATTTACTAGAAAAAATTATGATGGAAGAAAGTAGACTTCTTTTTGAAATATCGGAAGATATTGTAGCTAGGGAAAATGTTTCGGCAGATGATTTGCAGGAGTATTTGGAGAATCCTTATCATGTAAAGGGAACTATCTTTGTGGTATGTATAAAAGGAAGTATGGAGGTTACATTAAATTATGGAAAATATATTGTTCGCGAGAATGATTACATCACTTTGCTGGATAACTCTTTTCTACAGATTCATAACGTTTCACCAGATCTTTGTTTTTCATATGCTGGCTTTTCTCCGAAGATAATGCATGAGGTGGAGTTTTTTAAAAAAGCATTTGATTATCTGTTTATTATCTTTGAGGAGCCTGTTAAACGTATATCTGAGAATTTGGAACTTTATATGCTACGCTCCATATCGTTATGGAAAATTATACGCGAAGTTCCGGAAATCTATAATAATAAAGAGGTATTGAGAAGTATGTTGGGTGCTTGTATTCATACGAGTATTGCAATGTATTATCAGGATAATTTGGAAGAGAGATGGGCTAAATCCCCCAAAAATGTCAGGATGAGCCGTCAATTTCTTAAATTGGTTGCGATACATTATAGAACAGAACGAGGAATCTCATTCTATGCAAAAGAATTAGGGACTTCGAAGGAGAATTTGTGCCGTAATATTAAGAGTTGTACCAATATGACTGCTTTGGATGTGATAGACTACCTTATTATTATAGATGCAAAAACGCAGCTGAAATCTACCAGTGCTACCATAAAAGAGATAGGTATATCATTAGGTTTTGATAATCTGGCTACTTTTTGCCGTTTCTTCCGTAGGCATACAGGAGTCTCTCCATTGAAGTACAGAGACAAATAATCCTTTTCTCTTTTAGCGTAATAATAATTCCTCCTCGTTGTAGCGTGGACGATCTTTTACTTCAATGTAGATCTTTCCGATGTACTCGCCCACAATTCCCAAGGATACCAGTATAGTGCCACCTACTAACCAAAGGGAAATCATCAGGGATGACCAGCCGGGTACAGTATCGTGAAGAAAATATGCACGTAGGGTCCAGATAGTGACGCAGAGAGCTATTAAAAGGAAAATACACCCCAGCCAGAATATCATGCGTACAGGCTTGACTGAAAAAGACGTAATTCCGTCAATGGCAAAATTCAGCATCTTTTTAAAAGGATATTTCGACTCTCCAGCGAAACGTTTGTCACGATTATAATAAACGCAGGCAGTTTGATAACCAATGAGAGGCACCAAGCCGCGAAGGTAAAGGTTACGTTCGCGGAAGCGACAGAGTTGCTGGATGGCACGGCTACTCATTAATCGATAATCTGCATGATTGTAGACCGATTTAGCCCCCATCGTTTTCATCAGTCGATAGAAAGCGAGGGCGGTGGTGCGTTTGAAGAAAGTATCAGTCTTGCGTTCACGTCGTACACCATAAACAATATCATTGCCTTCCATATAGCGTTCCACCATCTCGGGGATGACATTGACGTCATCCTGCAAGTCGGCATCAATGGAAATAGCTGCATCGCAACGTTCCTTTACAGCATTCAGTCCGGCCATAAGTGCGTTTTGATGCCCCACATTTCCAGCCAGGTTCAGCCCGCAGGCATACGACGTATTTTTATAGAACTCCTTAATGATTTCCCAGGTACGGTCTGTACTGCCATCGTTTACGTACAGTATATAGCTTTTGGGAGATATACGCTCTTTAGTTGCCAGCCGATCGAGCAACTGGCTGAGCCGTTTATGTGTTTCGTGCAAAACAGCTTCTTCCTTATAACAAGGTACTACGATAGCAAGTACTGGAGCTTCTTTCATAATCAATAGTTCTTTTTGCAATATTCGTAAGAAATCGGGAGAAAAGCAAATTATTTTCCTTTGTATTTGAAAACGAATCTAACCAGCAAGAAGTTTACCGGAATACCGATGGCGAATACCGGTATAGGTGCAAATGGCTTCGATATTCCAAGCCAGAGGAATAGATTCAATAAACTCATATGTAGAAGATAATTGATCAGATGTGCTCCGCCAAACCCAAAAGCCTTTTTCCAAGAAGGCTTTTTTCTGAAAGTGAAAAAGGCTGTAAGGTAAAAATTGGCGATGAAACTGAGTACGTAACCTATGCTGTAGGCTATGTTGACATTGATGACCTGCTGGAGTATAATATATATTCCATAGTGCAGGGTGGTAGCAAAGATGCCTACCATAATGAAACGGACAAATGCAGGTAGTTGTTTCAGTCTCTTCATGTTCATAGAATTGAGATGGCAAAGTTAGGGATTGTTGCAGAATAATTTGTACTTTTGCGCACAGAAATCATTAAAAACAGAAATATATGTCAGATGATAGGAAGAAAGCATTCTGGTTTATAGCACTGCTCAGTGTGCTTGTGATACTCCCTTTTCTGGGAGAAACTATATTTTATTCTAAAGGAGAACCGCGTGAGGCTATCGTCGCATTCTCTATGCTGGAGAGCGGCAATTGGATACTTCCGGTAAATTATGGAACTGATATAGCTTATAAACCTCCTTTCTTTTATTGGTCAATTGCCACTGTGTCGTCGCTTCTGGGTGGAGTGACGGAATATTCGTCCCGCCTGCCGTCTGCTCTTGCATTTCTGGCTATGCAGTTGGTGTTTTTTTCTTTTATAGCAAAGCGCAAAGGTGTGAAGACGGCTTTTCTTGCTTCCATTCTTCTCCTCTCTTCTTTCGAAGTGCATCGGGCAGCGGTAGCTTGCCGTGTCGATATGGTGCAGGTATCATTTATTGTCATTTCATTATGTCTGTTGTTCCGCTGGGATGAGAAAGAATGTCGCGGAATTCCATGGCTGGCTATTTTATTGATGGGCTGCGCCACGTTGACCAAGGGGCCGGTAGGTTCCATTTTCCCTTGTGTTAGTATCGGTCTCTACCAATTATTACGCAGACGTCCTTTCTGGAAAACATTTTTCCGGTTATTTGTGATAGGAATCCTTTCCCTGATTCCATATGCTGCTTGGATTAGTGCGGCTTATGTACAGGGAGGCCAATCTTTTATAGATTTAATGCTGGAAGAAAATACAGGCCGTTTCATGGGTAAGATGTCTTATGATTCGCATGAAAATCCGCTATGGTATAATTTCCTGACCATTATTTGGGGATGGATACCTTGGACTTTAGTACTGTTGATTTCTCTCTTTGGTTTGAAATGGAAAAATATAAGCTTATTGCCTGAAGGTTCATCTTTCGGTGAACGTATAAAGAAAGCCTGGAATAAGTTCCGTTCACAATCGCCTCTGCAATTATTCACATGGGTAGTTATACTCTTTATTTTTGTGTTCTATTGTATTCCTAAGAGTAAAAGAAGTGTTTATCTGCTTCCTATCTATCCCTTTATGGCGGTGTTGATAGCCGAGTATCTGCTGGCTTTGGTACAGCGGGGAGCGAAAGTCTTTAAAATTTCGGCTTATATCTTTGCTTCGCTGGCTTTGTTGCTCACGATAACGTTTGCTGTGGTGCGTCTCGGACTGATTCCTGATAGTGTTTGGGGAACGGGAAAGCATGCCATGGAAAACGTAGGATTCATGAATGCATTGGAGAATGTGGATTTGTCATTCTCTAAATGGTTGCTTGTGGCTTTGCCGCCAATTGCAGGTGTCTGTATGTTGATTGCATTGGCAAAAAAGGCGGATTCTCGTTCATTATTATATGGTATAGCCGGTTGTATCTTGTGCCTGTTTGTTTCCTTAGACGGTGTTTATCAACCTACGGTACTGTCTACGAAATCAGACAAGCGTCTGGCAGAAGAAGTAAATACTTATGTGCAGGACGGGGTAATGTATTCGTACACTACACGGCTGATTCGTTTTTATTGCACTAATTACTATCTGAATGATCGGATGAGGAATTTTACTCCCGGTCTTTCCGGAACGGGATATGTGATGCTTTCCGAACGAACCAAAGAGGACTTTCTGAAAGAGTATTCAGATAAATATCAGTTGGAGGAAATCTATCTTACTCCTTATCGCAGCTGTGATTTACGCGATAAGGTATTGATTTATAAATTCAGTGAAAAATGAATCCGATAGAATTGATTGATGCATATTATCCGGAAGATAATGAGCGGAAGCATATCTTATTGGTGCATAGCCGTCTGGTAGCCGAGAAGGCTCTCCGCATTGCAGACGGCCATCCGGAACTTAACTTGGATAAAGACTTTTTATATGAAGCGGGTATGCTTCATGATATTGGTATTTTTCTGACTAATGCTCCGGGTATCTTCTGTTTTGGTGATCAGCCTTATATCTGTCACGGTTATCTGGGAGCTGATTTGATGCGCCGGGAAGGGTATCCCCGTCATGCGTTGGTATGTGAAAGACATACAGGCGCAGGACTTTCTCTAGACGATATTATTGCACAAAACTTGCCTGTACCTCATCGGGATATGCTTCCGGTGAGTATGGAAGAGCAAGTAATTTGCTTTGCCGATAAGTTTTATTCCAAAACTCATTTGGAACGGGAAAAAACGGTAGAGAAGGCTCGGAAAAGTATCTCTAATTTCGGTAATGTAGGCTTGGAACGTTTTGACCATTGGTGCGAACAGTTCTTGTAGCATTCTAAATTTCTTTAAAAAGGGAGATTATCCGTATAATTTACGTACTTTTGCCCCTTCAAGCGGAAACTATTAGTTGATTACGCCATTGAAAGCAAATACATTCATATCATTCATACTACTAGTCTTACTCCTGATCCCTGACGAGGCTTTTTCGCAACGTCGGCGTGGAAGGACTGTTCCTACAGGAATCGAACGGACTGATACCTTTAATATAGGAGGTGTGCAAGAGGGAGATACCCTGTTGAGAGGAGATACACTGCAAAACGATACGATTCAGTTGCAGCCTGCCAAGAAGAAGCAACCGCTGGATGCTCCGGTTATTTATGAAGCTAATGACTCCATTGTGTTTACACAAGATGGTGTGGCCAACTTGTATGGCGACGGCAAAGTGAATTACCAAAATATAGAACTGGCCGCTGAAGTGATAACCATGAATATGGACAGTAGTACGGTCTTTGCTCATGGTGTGGAAGATTCGTTAAAGGTGATAAAGGGAAGACCCGTCTTCAAAGATGGAGATACACCTTATGAAACAAATACGATACGGTATAATTTTAAAAGTAAGAAAGGGCTTATTAGTAATGTAGTCAGCCAGCAGGGTGAGGGATATGTTACCGGTAATAATGCCAAGAAGGGTATGAATGATGAGTTGTACATGAAAAGCGGTCGTTATACCACTTGCGATAATCATGATCATCCACACTTCTATATGCAGATGACTTATGCCAAGGTGCGTCCCAAGAAAAATGTTGTGACGGGACCTGCATATCTGGTAATTGAAGATGTTCCGTTGCCTCTTGCTGTTCCCTTTTTCTTCTTTCCTTTCTCCAGCAGCTATTCGTCCGGTTTCATAATGCCGAGCTATATGGATGACTCTGCTCGTGGTTTTGGTCTGACGGATGGTGGTTACTACTTTGCCATTAGCGATAAGATGGACTTAAAGTTAAGGGGGGATATTTTCACGAAAGGTTCATGGGCGCTGAATGCAGAAACTAATTACAATGTCCGCTATAAATTCTCAGGTTTGTTTCAGGCCAGTTATCAGGTGACTAAGACGGGTGACAAGGGCTTGGAAGACTATATGGTGGCAAAAGACTTTAAAGTTGTATGGTCACACCGCCAGGACCCGAAGGCTAATCCTAACTCTTCATTCTCGGCCAGTGTGAACTTCTCTTCCAGTAGTTACGAGCGCACCAATATCGGTAATATGTATAACTCGCAGGCTATGACACAAAATACTAAAACATCCAGTGTCAGCTATTCGCGTAACTTCCCCGATCAGAAACTTTCTATTGCAGCTACCGGTAACATTGCACAGAATATGAAAGACTCATCTATTGCTGTGACTTTGCCGGACCTAAACATTACCCTGAGCACCATTTTCCCTTTTAAACGGAAGAATGCAGTAGGAAATGAGAAGTGGTATGAGAAGATCTCTGTTCGTTATAGCGGACGTCTTTCTAACAGTATTACTACAAAAGATAATCTTCTGTTCAAGTCTAATCTGATCAAGGACTGGAAGAATGGCATGAAACATGAGATACCTGTCAGTGCAACATTTACGTTATTCAAATACTTTAATGTAACCCCGTCTGTTAGCTATACGGAGCGTTGGTACACCCGTAAGGTGATGAAGGATTGGGATCCGAATTCAGGTACCAGTGGGCAGGTTGTGAATACTGATACTGTCTACGGCTTCCACCGAGTATATAATTATAGTGCGAGCCTGGGTGTCAATACAAAGATTTATGGCATGTATAAGCCTTTGTTTATGAAGAAGAAAGAGATACAGATTCGCCATGTCATCACTCCTTCTATCAGCATCAGTGCATCGCCGGACTTTGGCTCTTCCCGTTATGGCTACTATGATACTTATCTTAAGCCCAATGCTGACGGAACACAGGATACCGTTGTTTACTCTCCGTATGCTGATCAAATGTTTGGTGTGCCGGGACAAGGTAGGTCGGGAAATATTTCATTTCAGATTTCCAATAACCTGGAAATGAAATACAGGGATAAAAACGACTCTATACGTAAGGTGAGTTTGATTGATGAGTTGGGTGCCAGCATTTCATATAATACGGCTGCTCAAGTACGTCCATGGAGTAATCTTACCCTAAATCTACGTTTGAAATTGAGCAAGAGCTATACCTTCAGTATGAGTTCAGTCTTTGCTACCTATGCTTACGACTTTGATAAGAATGGTAATGTAATAACAAGTAATCGTACGGAATGGTCTTATGGGCGTTTCGGGCGTTTCCAGGGATACGGAACTTCTTTCAGTTACACGCTTAATAATGACACGTGGAAGAAATGGAAAGCATTCTTTACCGGAGAAAAAGCGGATGATGATGGTAAGGGAAATGGGCAAACTGATACGGATAGTGAAGGTGATGAGACTGATGATTCTGAGTCAGGTGCTCCTACAAAACGAAAGAAAGAAAAAGCTGCTGTAGATAGTGATGGGTATCAGGAGTTTAAGATGCCTTGGTCCATAAATCTGAGTACAGGTTTTAATATCACGGAAGATAATACAAAGCCTATCAATAGAGAGAGTATGCGCTATCCGTATAAATTTAGCCTGAATGCCCTCAATATCAATGGTAATATAAAAATCTCAAATAAATGGGCTGTCAGTTTCAACTCCGGTTATGACTTTAATGTTAAGAAGATTGTGCAAACCTCTTTCAATATAACGCGTGACCTGCACTGTTTCAGTATGTCTGCAAGCCTTTCTCCTTTTGGCACATGGAAGTATTATAGTTTTGTGATTCGCGCGAATGCGAGCATTCTACAAGACTTGAAATATGACAAAAAGAGTCAGACTCAGACGAATATCAAGTGGTACTAAGAGAATTTAAGATCCTTTCTTACCATGCAATTTCCTGTTCCCCATGTTCCTTTAAGTAAGCGTTTGCTCTGCTGAAATGTTTGTTTCCAAAGAAACCATTGTAAGCTGATAGAGGGGAGGGGTGTGCAGATGTCAGTACCAAGTGCTTGCTACGATCAATAAATGCGCCTTTACGTTGTGCATATGATCCCCAGAGAATAAAAACAAGGTGTTCCCGTTGTTCGGCAAGAGCACGTATGGCTGCATCAGTAAATGTTTCCCAGCCGCGATTTTGGTGAGAACCTGCCTGATGGGCACGAACGGTCAGTGTGGCATTCAAGAGCAGAACTCCCTGCTCGGCCCAGCGGGTCAGATTGCCTGTGTTGGGCGCATCGGTGCCAATATCATCCTTAATTTCTTTGAATATATTAATCAGCGAAGGGGGGAAACGAACCCCGTCATTGACGGAAAAACATAACCCGTGAGCCTGTCCGGGACCATGGTAAGGATCCTGACCGATAATGACTACTTTCACTTTGTCGAATGGGCAAAGATTGAAAGCATTGAATATCAACTTTCCCGGAGGATATATCGGATACTGGCTATATTCTTCCCGTACAAAATTTGTTAGTGTGCGGAAATAGTCTTTTTCGAATTCCGGTTCCAAACGTATTTTCCAACTTTCTTCTATTTGAACATTCATAATTTTGTGTGTTAAAAGTTTCGGATGCTAAGATAGTATTTTTATCCGGTTTTGGTGACAGGACATTGTTTTTATTTCTTTGAGTGTATGATAAACAAAAAGGCAGAAATCAGAAGATCTCTGCCTTTTCCTGTTATTCAGGGGATATTAAATCAGATAGATATTATGTTCCTTACATTCTTGACGCATATCTTCCGGCCAGATACTGGCTTGAATTTCACCGATATGTGCTTTGCGGAGATAGAACATACAAAGGCGTGATTGCCCTATACCGCCACCTATGGACAGAGGTAATGTATCACTCATCAAGCGCTTGTGGAAGTAAAGTTCCAGACGTTTCTCTTCTCCTTCCTGTTTTAACTGGCGTTGCAAGGCTTCTTTGTCTACACGGATACCCATGGATGAGAGTTCAATACTGCGTTGGAGTACATCATCCCATAGCAAAAGGTCACCATTCAGTCCGGGGAGGCCATTCAGACCTTCTGAAGTATAGTCATCGTAGTCAGGGGCACGTCCGTCGTGCTTCTCTCCGTCACTTAACTTACAACCGATACCGATAATGAATACTGCACCATACTTTTGGGTAATAGCATGTTCGCGGCATTTGGGTTCCAGGTCCGGATAGAGTTGGCGCAATTCTTCAGCGTGAATGAAGTGTAGCTTTTGAGGCAGGCAAGGCTTGATTTCCGGATACATCTCATACACCATATATTCTGTGCGGATCATGGCGGCATAAATGCGGGTTACTATTTCTTTTAGGAAATCCACATTCCGGTTCTCAGCAGTGATAACACGTTCCCAGTCCCATTGGTCTACATAGAGCGAATGTAAGTTTCCCAGTTCTTCATCTGAGCGTATGGCATTCATATCCGTATAGATGCCATATCCGGGTTCTATATTATAGTCTGCCAATGTCAGTCGTTTCCATTTGGCAAGTGAATGTACAACTTCAGCTTGTGCGTCTCCCAAATCTTTGATAGGGAATGATACAGCACGTTCCACTCCGTTCAGGTCATCATTGATACCCATTCCTTTTAATACAAAAAGCGGGGCGGTGACGCGACGCAAACGTAATTCCGATGAAAGGTTCAACTGAAAGAACTCTTTAATCTGTTTGATTCCTAATTCTGTTTGTTTTAAATCCAATAAGGGTTTGTACCCTTCTGGTTTTATTAGATAACTCATAAGTGTATACTATGTTTTTGTCCGGCAAATATAGGTATAATATTTATATTTGCATCGGTTTTGGGTGAGTTTGTTATCAAATTGTTTCTTATTAACTACTTGTTGCTCTCAAAATAACATTCTTATTTTGAAGTCTTTGCAGTAAAAAAAGATAAATCATTAGGAATATGCCCGGATTTTTTATACTTTTGCCCCCGCATTTAAGGCCTGGTAGCTTAGTGAATAGAGCGTCAGATTCCGGTTCTGAAGGTCGTGGGTTTGAGTCCCACCCGGGTCACTATATAAGAAAGAGGGGATACTTTAAATAGTATCCCCTCTTTCTTATATAACATGTTAATCTGCCATTTTTATCATTTCCAATGGAAGTATTGAGTATGCCACTTTAAGTGTCTTTACTTCCGAATCAGTGGCATAAATGAATATGCACCTGTTGATAGTTGGAATCTGTATTTTTCTTATCTTCTCCTTCCATTTATATTGTACATAAGTGGTAGGGAGATAGGTTATGATATCTTTATTATTCAGACTCTCCCTTATTTTTCTTTCTTTCCGGGGTGATGTTAGTACGATGTACCAGTTCCGCGTTTCGTTGAGATGTTCTTTTATGTCTTGAAGTGTCATGATTAGTAGGTTTACTTAATTATGAAATCGAAGGTTGTGAAGAATTGAGGTTTGTTAGCAATGGCTATAGGAAGAATTATGCTGACCGTTATCTTATTACCTTTTCGAATATCTTTTGGGTTATATATCTTTTTACTTTTTGTACCTTCTATCAGAATACTTGCCGTACAGGTTTCACTAATTTCACTATTACCGTTTATTATCTCTTTTGCGGGAGAAGATTCTGATACCGGGTAAAGTAGCAGTCCAGAGGCACGTCCGTTGATGATGAATTGTGCATTATTCCAATTGACTTGTGCAGTCTCAGATGAATTATTCCGGATAACTATTTTCCAGAAACTTTCATTAGGAATGAACTCATAGGTGAGATTTCCGTTTATACATTCCAGTTTACCTTGTTGGTTTTCATGCCATTTAAAGCTTATGCAACAGTCTTTGTCTACATATTGGGCTTGCATAGTGGCTGGTAAAGTCCAAAAAAGCAAAAGTAGGAAACTGTGCTGTTTTTTGTATTTGCGATAGTCATTGTATATCCATAGTAAAATTATCAAAATACAGATAGGAATGGCTATAAGTATAAGGATCAATAACGTCATAGCTGTTATATGTTTATATGATTTTGTGACAAAAGTATCAAAATATATCTGATTAAACAAACAATTTATGAATAAAATAGAATGTGTAAACAGATGAAATATTGTTTTTCGCCCTTTAGGTCTAAATTATAAATCGTACCTTCATTAAAATGGAAAAGCCCAATATATACATAGGTGAAATTATAAAAAATGTCATGGCTGAAAAGCAAGTGACAAAGGCGGAACTTGCAAGAAGACTGCAAGTTAAGCCTCAAAGTGTTGATTATATGTTGACACGAAAAAGCATTGATACAGATACTCTCTATAACGTATCAAAGGCTTTGGATTATGATTTTGCTCTGTTATATTCTATTAGTAAGGAACAGATAAATTGTGATAAAAAAGACGAAGCTTACAAAGTGCCGACTGCTAAGGTTCTGATAGAGTTGGAATTAAAGCCGGAGGAAATCATAAAATTAAACTTGAAGAAAAAAATAGCGGAGCTACTGAAATGATTTTCTTCTTTTCCAAAAATATCAAAGTGTCCGGTTTATTTGTCCGAATGCTTCATGTAATTTCTCCCAATTATCACAAAATGCCTGCATGGACGGGAATAGTACATTTGCTCCCGCATCTAATAATACTTGTCCATTGATAGGACCTGTGTTGACGGCTATAGTGAATATACCTGCGGCTACACCAGCTTGTACGCCCATAGGTGCATTTTCCACCACGATAGCTTCATTGGGTTTTACTCCCCCTTTCTGCAGAGCCATCAGATAGGGTTCCGGATGGGGCTTACCATATTTTACATCAAAGGCGGTTACCATCAATTCTCGGTGAAACATACCGGGGAAGTTGTGTGACAGCCGGTCTAACAATGAATGTTGCCCGGAGCCGGTAACTACCATAGGGACCAGTCCGTCTGCCTTTATTTTTTGCAGTACTTCCCATGCGCCGGGCATACGTTCCGGTTCAGGATTACTATTGAACTCAGCACTCTTTTCTGCATATATACTCTTTATCATTTCAGGGGTGGCATCTTTACCGTATTGCCGCTGATAAACGATATTTATGGTAGCAGCTCCGGTTCTCCCCTCATGCAGATAAGCTTCTTCACGGCTCAGATGGAGGTCATGGCGTTCCATAACCTTGTGCCAAGCATCGGCATGGTAAGGCATAGAGTTGAACAATACACCGTCCATATCAAAAAGGACAGATTTCAATTGAATTTGTGAGTACCCGCTGGATTGAAGATAACGGGCGATAGCTTCTTGAAACATAATACCTATTGTTTTATGGCTGCAAAGATACAATAAAAAAACGAGGTGCAAATGAGTTTAATCATTCACACCTCGTCTATCTGTGTTTAACTTATGCCTCTTTAGAGTCTTGCCTGGATAGCTTTTGACTCTTCTTCGTATCCCGGCTTATTCAGCAGAGCAAACATATTCTTCTTGTATGCTTCTACACCCGGTTGATTAAATGGATTAACGCCCAGCAGATAACCGCTGATACCACAACCGATTTCAAAGAAATAAAGCAACTGACCGATGTTATATTCGTCCAGTTTCTCGATAATGATACGCATATTAGGCACACCACCGTCTACGTGAGCCAATTGAGTACCCAGTTCGGCCATCTTGTTTACTTCGTCCACACGCTTACCTGCCAGGAAGTTCAGGCCGTCCAGGTTTGCTTCATCAGAAGGTACTTCCAGTTTGTGGTCTACTTTCTCTACAGAGATTACAGTTTCAAAGATAGTGCGTTCGCCTTCCTGAATCCATTGTCCCATGGAGTGCAGGTCAGTAGAGAAGTCTACAGCAGCCGGGAAAATACCTTTATTTTCCTTACCTTCCGATTCTCCGTAAAGTTGTTTCCACCATTCGCTTACATAGTGCAGTTTCGGGCAGAAGTTCACAAGAATTTCAATCTTCTTGCCATTCTTGTACAACTCGTTACGAGTAGCGGCATATTGTGCAGCCAAGTTCTCTGCAAACGGAACATTTACTCCGCAAGCCTTTTCCATATCCGCAGCACCGGCAACTAATTTTTCGATGTCGAAGCCAGCTATTGCAATTGGCAATAAACCTACCGGAGTCAGTACGGAGAAACGTCCTCCTACGTTATCGGGGATAATGAATGATTTGTAGCCTTCTTTATCGGCTGTAATGCGGGCAGCGCCTTTCTTTGCATCCGTGATGGCAACGATTACTTTCTTAGCCATATCCTTACCGCGTTGGTTTTCGCATTGCTTTTTCAGCAGGCGGAAAGCAAGAGCGGTTTCGGTAGTAGTTCCTGATTTGGAGATATTGATGACACCGAATTTCTTGTCTTTCAGGAATTCGGTCAGTTCATACAAATAATCTTCGCTGATATTGTGTCCTGCATAGATCATGACAGGCGCATTTTTCTTTTCCTGTAACCAGGTGAAACTGTTTGATAAAGCCTCGATAACTGCACGTGCGCCGAGGTAGCTTCCGCCGATACCGGCAACGATTACTACATCGCAATTGTCGCGCATAACCTGTGCAGTAGCTTTCAGGTCGGCCAGATGCTCTTGACTGATAGATGAAGGGAGGTGCAACCAGCCCAGGAAGTCATTTCCTTTTCCGGTACCGTTTTCCAATGCTTCCTGCGCAGCCTTTACCTGAGCTTCGTAAGCAGCAACAGATGCTTTGGAGATAAATCCAAAAGTCTTTTCGATGTTCAAACTAATCATAATATTCTAGGTTTTAAAAGCCTCTCCTCTCATCCCTTTCCCATGGAAAAGGGGGAACTGAGTTGCTTTTGATTTAAAAGATGTTTATTGTATGTTGTTTATTATACTTCTATCTGAGCGAGTCAGTCAGCAACTTGATTTCTATCATGGGTGAAATGCGTTCGTACAAGATGTTATAGACAGCATCCAGTATCGGCATATTGACATGGTGATGTTTGTTGATTTCCTTGATACACTTTGTTCCGTAGTATCCTTCGGCAATCATCTCCATTTCTATCTGAGCACTTTTCACAGAGTATCCCTTACCGATCATTGTACCAAATGTACGGTTACGGCTGAAATTAGAATACCCTGTCACCAGCAAGTCACCTAAATAAACAGAATCATTCACGTTTCTGTTCAACGGATGTACAGTTTGCAGGAAACGATTCATTTCCTGTACGGCATTGGATATCAATACCGCCTGAAAGTTATCACCATATTTCAGACCACTGCAAATACCGGCGGCAATGGCGTACACATTTTTCAGTACAGAGCTGTATTCTATACCGGCTACGTCATTGCTGACAGATGTTTTAATGAATGAACTGGCCAGACGGCGGGCGATGGTACATGCTTTGTCTGTGTCCGGGCAAGCAATGGTGAGATAAGAGAGACGTTCCAGGGCTACTTCTTCCGCATGGCAGGGACCTGCCAATACAGCAATATTTTCAGGTGGAACGCCATATTCTTTTGTGAAGTACTCCGATACGATCAGATTGTCATCGGGTACGATTCCTTTAATAGCAGTGATGATGAATTTATCCCGTATCCGCGTTTTCAGTTTCTTTAAGTGGGCTTTGAGATATGGGGAAGGGGTGACAAATATCAGCGTATCAGACTCCTTCACCACATCGTTGATGTTTGAGGAGAAATTGATACGTTTCATGTCAAATTTGACGCCCGTCAGGTAGGCAGGGTTATGGCCCAGTCGTTTAAAATCAGTAATACGATCATCTCGTCGCATATACCAGTTAATCGACTCAGCCTGAGCAAGTACCATTTTTGCAATGGCTGTGGCCCAGCTTCCTCCGCCCATTATGGCTATCTTTCCGGGTAGTTTCATATCGAAATTAATAATTAATAATTAAAAATTAAAAGGGGAAAGGAAACTCCTTTCCCTCATTCGATCTTTAATCTTCTTCTTTAATTTTTAATTCTTTAATTCTTAATTTTCTCAATCCAGCCTTCTACGTCGTTTACCGACGGGTTGGTCAGTTCCAGTTTGTATTTCTTGTTAATACCGCAAATGTCCTGGTGCAGTTTTTGCGGATTCACATCTTTCATATCTTCTATTGTATTGTAGCCGGCTTTCTGAATAACGGGTACCCAGTCTTCGGCAATGCCCAGTTCCATATATTTGGCGGGAGCATCTTTCGGAGTGATCTTTTCGGGGCGCATTTGCGGGAAGAACAATACTTCCTGAATATACGACTTACCTGTCATCAGCATAGTAAGACGGTCGATACCAATACCGATACCAGATGTAGGAGGCATACCGAACTGCAGAGCACGCAAGAAGTCTTGGTCGATGAACATTGCTTCATCGTCACCCTTTTCGCTCAGGCGTAACTGATCTTTGAAACGCTCTTCCTGATCGATGGGATCATTCAACTCACTGTACGCATTGGCAAGTTCTTTACCATTCACCATCAATTCAAAACGTTCAGTCAGGCCCGGTTTGCTGCGGTGCATCTTGGTCAACGGACTCATTTCAACAGGATAGTCAGTGATGAATGTCGGTTGGATAAAGGTTCCTTCACAGAATTCACCGAATATTTCATCTATCAGCTTACCCTTGCCCATGGTGTCATCAATCTCCATCTTCAGCTCTTTACAGATCTGGCGGATTTCTTCCTCACTCTTGCCATTGAGGTCGTAACCGGTTTTCTCCTTGATAGCATCCAGGATAGGCAAGCGGCGGTATGGTGCCTTGAAACTGATAGTCTTACCGTCGATGGTAGTCTCTTCGCTGCCATTTACAGCAATGCAGATACGTTCCAGCAATTTTTCGGTAAAGCTCATCATCCAATTGTAATCCTTATATTGTACGTAAAGTTCCATACAGGTGAACTCCGGATTATGGTTCTTGTCCATACCTTCGTTACGGAAGTTCTTGCCGATTTCATAAACACCCTCAAAACCACCTACAATCAGACGCTTCAGGTAAAGCTCGGTAGCGATACGCAGATACAGGTCGATATTCAGTGAGTTGTGGTGGGTAATGAACGGGCGGGCGCTTGCTCCACCTGCTATAGATTGCAGAATGGGAGTTTCCACTTCGGTATAGCCGGCTTCATCCAGTACGGCACGCATGGTCTTAATGACAGTGGCACGTTTTAAGAATGTATCTTTTACGCCGTCATTTACAATAAGGTCGACGTAACGTTGGCGATAACGCAGTTCAGGATCTTCAAAAGAGTCATAAGCTACACCGTCTTTGTATTTTACGATAGGCAGTGGCTTGATGGATTTTGCCAATACGGTCAACTTCTGGGCGTGGATACTGATTTCGCCCATCTGAGTACGGAAAACAAAACCTTCGATTCCAATGAAGTCGCCTAAGTCGAGCAGGCGTTTGAATACAGTATTGTAGAGTTCCTTGTCTTCTCCCGGACAGATATCGTCGCGAGTGATATACACCTGAATGCGACCTTTGGAGTCCTGCAATTCAACGAACGAAGCTTTACCCATCACCCGGCGCGTCATCATACGTCCGGCTACGGATACCTTACGAGGTTCTGCGTCATCTTTAAATTCCGCTTTTATATCAGTGGAGAAAGCATTGGTTACATACTCTGCAGCGGGATAGGGATCGATGCCCATCGCGCGAAGTTCATTCATACTATTACGTCGAATGATTTCCTGTTCACTTAGTTCTAATACATTCATTTCGTTGTACATTAACACAATTTGGGAGCAAAAATACGAAACATTTTTCATATAATGGCATGAAGAAGGGGAGAATTAGGAAAAGTTTAGGGCTAACGTGTGCGCTGTTATTCAAAAATGTTTTCTGTCTTAATGAACAGCATACACTCCACTGACAGAGTTTATTCGGTCTTGCTGAAGGAGAGGGGCTTATTGTGATACTGTTATAAATCAGATGAGGTAAGGGGGCTGTCGGTATAGGCAAATCGATGAACAGAACTTCCCCTATGACAGAGGCTATCATCAATGCCAATGATGTCCACCATCAATGCCATTGATGATAGGCATCATTGGCATTGATGGTAGGATCAGTCTTGAACTGTTGCTTACACGTCCCAGAGGGCACTTCAGCTATTGTTTGATTTGTATGTTGCTAATGGGCGAAACCTACTTTGCTGTCAGCTGATGGTATTGATCATAGAACATGGTAGCTATTCCAAAAGCATAGGCTCGTCCATCTACAATACCTCTGTTGTAATAATAATCTTTATCACCAATACAAGTACCGTCACAAATGTTTTTCATTTTCAGGTACTTTCCTACAGGTTGCAGACTGTTTGCTTCCAAGCCGGCATAAGCATGGTCTATCATAGGCATATACTTGTCAGCGGGTAATATTCCCAGTGCAATACCTTTTGCGGCGGCATAGGCAAACATGGCAGTACTTGAGCTTTCTATAAAGTTTCCTTCTTCTCCCGGATAGATGGGCAATTGATACCAGTGTCCCGTCTTTTCATCCTGCAATGGATATAATGTATTGATTTTCTGTGTGATAGATGCTTCCAGATACGGATAGTTCTCATCATTTTTGGGAAGAAGCTCCATTAAATCTACCAGAGTCATTAGAATCCAACCATTACCGCGTCCCCAGAACTCATTGTTTCTGCGGTTTGGATTTTCCGCCCAACCGGGTTGGCAGCAGGGGTCCTGCGAAGGAATCGTATCATTGTCCCAACCATGATACCAGAGACCGGTTTCCGGATCTTCCAGTTTCTCCGCATGCTTTTTCAATTGGGAGATGGCTTCCAGAAGGAACTCTTTGTTACCTGTCAGTTTGTACATTTGCATCAGGAATTCACCTACCATATATACGGTATCATCCCATAATTCAATCACTTCTTCTCTGTGGGATACACCTCCGTTGGTGGCTCTGGGGATATTTTTGTATTGTTCGAAAATCTCATAAGCTTTGTCTTTGTATCGGCTTTCACCGGTGGTCTGTGCGAGATAGGCCAGTCCTAATCCGGAGATAACAGCATTCGGATGATGACCGTTGGCATCCCCGAAAGTGGAGTCGACAGCTGTTTGTATGTATGGAAATAAATAGTCTTTATCCATATTATTCTCACAACGTACAACGGCGGATTTCAAGAATACGGCTTCGTTCCAGTTCCATATATAGTCCTTTGCAGGCATATATTCTTCTACTACATATTGGGTAAGTTTGTCTCCCCATCTATTAAATTCTTTTTCTGACGAACAAGAAAAGAGCGACATAATGCTCAAGAAGCTTACACATGTGATTAAATTCTTTTTCATGGTATAAAATTATTAATTTACTTGTACTAATAAATAATCCATCGCCTTGACAGAGGCAGATACAGGATATTTCTTTCCTGTCATGATGTTCAGAACCGGAATCTTGAATTCTATAGTCTGGTCTTTATCTGAGAAATTAACGATATAAATATATTGCTTACCGTTGGTATCTTTCAGTTCGGCAATCTCTACCAGCGGATGGTTACATTGAGCCGGAATCTTTATGGAAGAGTTACTGACAGCTTCTCTCATAAGTTTGTCTACAATGCTTTGTTCAGGTACGGTAGCCACGTAGTACACGATTCCTTTTCCATATTTGTTGCAAGTAATGGCGGGATAGCCTTTAAAGTAATTTCCACTGAATGAAGCTGTCGGAAAAGCTGTTTTCACTTCTATTTGGTCGAACCAGAACTGGCACTGCCCGGTCTGATTTCCATAAGTTAAAGTATTACTTTTTCGTCCGAACAGTGCTTCCTGACCTTTCACTTCGATGCCTGCCAGTTGTTGCAGAGGGGTGGTGATTAAAGCATCCGTTTTATGCAGATGAATATCACGCACACCGTTGATACAAGTTAGCAAAATTGTCGCACCTTGCCGGGCGGCTTCTTCCAGACGTTTGCAAAAATCAGGAGAGGCAATGGCCAGATAAGGCACTACAATCAGACTATAACCGGTCAAATCCGCCTGAGATGAGATAACATCAGCCATAATTGATTGAGAGCGCAGGGCGTGATAGTACTTATATACTTCACGCAGGTATTTAAGGTCGGGGCAGAATGTATAGCCATTTTCGAAAGCCCAATCCACTTGGAAATCACGGATTACGACAGCTTTAGTCACCGGCAACATTTCACCTGTCCGGGCGTAAATCTCTTGTAATTCCTTGGCCGTCTGTTGTGCTTCGTAGAATTTACTTCGCTTTACATTATCGGATTCCATGACTCCTGCCATCAGATGCTCGTGTCCGGAATCGAAAGAACGGAAGGGGAAGAAAGTGGATAAACGACATCCGTAAGCCAGTTGCTGATGGTTCCATAAACGGGGATATCCCTCTTTTACAATCTCCTTTTGTGTAAGGGCCGTACGTCCGATCTGTGCTTCCGGCACCCATATAGGCCGTGATTTGCCTCCCCGTATTATCTGCATGGCAAAAGATGTCATGGCAGGATCAAAAGGGTGTCCGATATCATTCCCATAGAGATGTTCCAAAGTCACATTTACAGGATAATTGTCGAACGACAGGACATCGCATTCATCTGCCAGTTCATAGAGGTTCATGGTGGTCACAAAGCCGCTTCCTCCGATATTAGTTGTCACTGTCATGCCGGGAGCCACGGCCTTAACCACATCCCGCTGTATACGGAAGAATTCCAATGCCACATCCGAATAAAACCGTTGATAATCCTGATAAATGCCCGGATTATCCATCCTGCGGGGTAACCATACCTGTTCGAAGTTATCTAATGTTTCGCTCCAGAAGACGGTTCCCTAGGCCTTATTTAAGGTTTCTATAGTCTGATATTTTTTCTTCAGCCATAACTGGAATTTTTTCAGGCATTCAGGACAATAGCAATAGGGCTCTTCGGTGGCCAGCTCGTTGTCTATCTGAAATCCGATGACGGATTTATTGTCTTTATAGCGTTCCGCCAAGGTGCGTGTAATGCGAGTGCAGTATTGGCGGTAATCCTCGTTGTTGAGACAGGCATGACGCCGGCGTCCATAGGGCTTTCTCTGACCGTCTGCTCCCATGATCATAATGTCGGGGTGTGCATCGTGCATCCATTTGGGTATGGCGGCAGTAGGGGTACATAATAGAGATTGTATGCCGCGCTGTGACAGTGTCCGGATAGCATGGTCTAACCATTCCAGAGTAAAGACTCCGTCTTTAGGTTCCATACTATGCCAGGCGAAATCACCCATTCGGGCTATGTTGAAATGCGCTTCCTCCATGAGGTGTGCATCCTTTTCAACCTGCTCTTTATCGGTATGCTCCGGATAATAGGCAGCTCCTGTATAAACTTGACTATGGATTGAAATGAAACCGCCAAAGAAGAGCAGGCAGCTGATCAGTAACTTCCTCATAGCTATAGCTGAATGATAATGGGATGATTGATGCATAATGCCTCATGGGCTATCAGGTTGATGAATGTCTCCCGTTCCCGGAACTGTTTGTCTCTCAACTCCCAGGCTGCATAAGCCCGGTAATTGTAGAGTCCGTTTGCGTCAGGTTTCATTTTGACGCACCAGGTTTTTATAATATCTGCGTTTTCTTCCGGTGCGTGGAAGGTTTCTACCAGATTGTTACCAGGTATCAATAAACTCATGCCGAAATAGAAGCTTTCGTTTACGGTCTGTTTGTCATGGGTGAGCATGGCATACTGTTTTCCTTCATATTCTTCTTCCGTGAAAGGTTGTGTATTCAGGTTATTGACAATGCCTGTCACCAGGAAGTAATTGCCGGGTAGGGTAGTGGTGCTGATTCTCTTTTCATATCCGTATTTTCCTGCCCATATACTGATTTCTTCGCAAAGATCTATCTTGTTATTTCCTATTTGCCATCCTTTATATGTCAAGCGAATGATGGAGCGGACCGGTCCTTCTGTAACCAGCTCGTAGTAGGTGGAGTCGATAACATCTTCTGTATAACTTGCGGGGACACCCATACGTACCAGGCTATCCGGAGTCTGCATGGCAAGTCCGCCCAAACCGAATGAGTTGGCTGCATTCAGAATGTCGCATCCCCATTCGCGTACTACCTGGTATGTATTTGCCGGATGTCCTTCCGGATTGATTCCCACTGTATCCAGCACCATTTCAGATATTCTTTTACCGAAAACATCGCAACAGTTACGACCATCGAAGTATTGCCGGAATCCCATTTTATCATTTTCCCAGACAGGACCATCCATTTGATAAGGATACATCTCACTTCCTCGTGGAAGATTGTGTTTGTCGTGTGCATCCCGGGACAGTTCTTCGATAATTCCGGGGGAGGTCATCTTTCCATAGCGGACATTCGTGCGAGGGGCGAATACCGGATATCTCTCCGGAGCAATCCATTCCACTTTTAAGCGGGTCTTTTCGGAAGGGGAAAAAGTATATACGAACGCCAACTCATCCCATTCTCCGTCTCCGTCGAGGTCGTCCAGCTGACAAGGAATATATTCTCCCTGTCCGTTGGTTATCACAGGTTTGAGTAGCTTTTCTGTCGGATTGAGTTGGGCACGTGTCAATACCAGTGCTTCGTCTTCACGATTTATATCCAAAGGATTCTCCACGGTAAATTCCTTTAAACTCTGCGGAGGGTTACAACCGGTCAGCATTGCCAATCCTCCTGACAGAACGAAACAACTCGCTATGAAATGATATTTTATATTCATGATTCTTCTATTGTTAATTGCGTATTACTTCCCATTCGTCACGGTTACCCATCTTTATTTCCAACTTGACAGGGCTTTTGCCCTGCTCTTTCCATTGAATATTTACTTGATAACCCTTATCTACCAGATTTTTTATTTTTATGTTTTGTGATAACTTGATAGCATTCGTTTCTTTGGAATGAGGCACCAGGACAGATAACCAACGTGTGGTTTTTCCGGCCTCCAGCGGACATTTGCTATAAACTGCATAATCATCATTCTTCCAATGTTTAGGCTGATACTGAATTCCGTTTTCCGATCCTGCCGGTGCATCGAAAGCAATAAACAGACATTTGTCTCCTTCACCGTATTTATCAGTGAAAGCCCGTGCTTGTGCAGGGTAATGTAGCAGGGAAGCATCAAACCAGTCAGCTGTAGCCCCATCCGAATTTCCGCAACGGGGAGTGGAGGGGACGTGCCATACCGGACCCGCCACCAGCTTATCAGCAGCTTTTCCCGGCAGGAACTCATCCAATACGATCAGAAAACCTTCTTCTGTCAGAAGAGTGCTTCTTTTCCAGGATGAATCGTGGGTCCAGATTTCTTTATAAGATACGGAACCATAACTGTCAGCTGCCTTATTTTCAGCTTTGGCATCAGTCAGAATACCACCTTGCTGACGGTCTAGGCGTAAGTTATGTTTCATATCGTTATCGTTGAAGGCTATCAGGATGGGTACTCGTGTCCAACCCTTGATGGGAGTGACGTATTTATATGATAATCCGATGCGGCTATAATCTTCATTCACATTAACCTGTTCATTCATTTTAATACGAAGAACCGTACGGCCATACTTCGTGCGGATGCGCAATACTTGTTTGCCCGTTTCTGCATCGGTTACAATGCCATAATCCTCTTTGGCTAATTCCGTTTCAGGGAATTGCTGTGTCTTGTCGGGAGCAACAAAACCAAATGATAGCTTGTCCGTCAGTTTATCAAACGGTACCAGTATTTTCTCTCCTTTATCTCCGGCAATGAACAGGTCACTGATATAAATATCTACGGGAACATCCGAAGGGCATACATTGCGTTTTTCATACCCTCCGAACCAAGTTCTTCCGGGAAATACCTTACCGACTGATTCTTCTCCTTCGGTAGGGAGTAGTGCAAACTCCAACCTGATTTCATGCAGGTTTATTAGGTCGTTATTTCCGGCTACAGCTTCCGGATTTCCCCACATATAACCATAAGGAGCCTTCTGGTCAGTCAGTGCATAATGGACATCGGTAGATTTTTGGGAATTGATGGTGTATCGTTTTGAAGGCATATACCCTCGGGTAACTCGAATATTGGCGGAAGAATGATACCATCGTCCGGAATATACTCCCGTGGTCTGACGGAAAGGATACTGCGCATCCGGTTCGGAAACCAGTAGCGTATTGTTCCATGCCGGCCATTCATAGCGCCCTCTGTCGGCAATGATCATGGTGCCGTCTACTTCATAATGTATCAGGTCGCCACGTGTGTCGGAAATTCCACCATGATAGAGGACATTGCAATCATCCTGAATCCAGAATTGGGCAAACGGAGCGCCTTCTTTGCGTGAAGGTGCCAGTATCAGACGATCTTTACTTTGGTAAGTGGCAGGGAAGAGGCATTGCACGGAAGCTTGTAGTTCCGGGGCTTTGGCTTCCATGCCTGCATATTGGGGATAAGCTTTTTCAAAAGCCTTTTCCGGAAGTCTTCCGGTTTTCATGTTGCCTGCCAGATACGTTTTTTTAAGCGCCCATAAAATAGTAGGTTCGGGGCAAACTTCCATAATGGCATCAAAAGCTTTTACGTAGGATTCCTGGTCGTACGGTTCTCCATCTCCTGTAGAACATACCAGGCCGGAAGAACTGACATGGTTTCTGAATTTGTAATATACCTGTTTCAGTTTATCTCCTTTTAATTCCTTCTGCTTGCCAAGCTTTACACCTAAAGCTATCAGGCGGGGAATATTATGGGCTACATATGCAGGTTCATAACTGTCTCCTGGTTCATACCAGTCATTCCATACGGCTTCGGCATAAGCCTTCCACAATTTGTCATCTTTGTGTTTCGGAAATAATCTGGCAGCTGCCAGTGCTCCCATGGCATAATTTGCTGCCCGGTTGTTCGGACCGCGTTCTTCACAGAAACTCATCTGACTGACAAGAGATTCGGACTGTTGTCTGAGTTCCGCGTCCATCAGTTTGTTTTCTTTAAGTATGCGTATGGCATCGAAGAATTTCTCGCGGGCAAAGAAAGATACTTCCAGGGGGCGGGATTGGTTCCGGGTAGACTCGAAGGCATCCAGGATACCTAATAGAATGGTTTTGCCTTGAAGCATTTTCTCCTTATTGCCGGAGCTTGCCAGATCATAGACAACGTAGATATCCTTATCGTTACTATGATAAAAAGTAACATGATCCTTGATTTCGGTGTGTCGGAGGATTTCCTGTCGGGCTTCACTGCGTGTCATCCGGTCGAGTACCTTTTCTTGTGCACACAGTGGTGGTGTGCACAAGAAAAAGGCTGTCAGCAAAGAATATCCGGTGATTAATACTATGTTTTTCATGTTTTGTGAGATTAGTTTTTACTTTGCAAAGTACGTGATTTTATTTGGCAAGTAATGCATAGGCGCACCATAAAACCGGAGCTTGTCCATGGAGATCTCCCGTTAAAGCTTTACGGTTGCGGTAGTGTTCACTATTATCTCCCAGCATGGTACCTTCGCATACGGCTTCCACATCTCCCTGTTCATTTACATATTTGGTTAAAGCTATCCAGGCGTTCCGGGCTACCGGTCCGTATTCTTCGGCAGGTAACCAACCTTTCTTGACACCTGTAATCATGGCGTATGCGAACATGGCCGAACCGGAAGTTTCTTCCCACATGGAAATATCATCCACTACCTGTTTCCACATACCATTTTCATCCTGCGTATCTTTTAGCTTCTCCATCATTTTCAGATATCCTTTCATGATTTCCGTTCTGTCCGGATTGTCTTGCGGAAGCATCCGGAGCAGTTCGGACATACCGACTGCCATCCAACCATTACCGCGTCCCCAGCAGAAGGGAGCTGTTGGTGCGTGATAGAACAGTCCTGAAGTTTGCTGTATTGAATCCAGGTAAAGCACCATTTCGCGAGCTGCTCTGTCTATATATTTACGGTCGTTCGTTACCCGATAGGCCTGCGCCTGGATAGTGGTGATCATATACATATCGTCCAGCCAAAAACGAGTTTGCCAGGAATAACCTTTGTCGGCCCATTCCTTTTGTTCCGGTTGGCAGATATCGGCATCTTTGAAGTCTCCATACATACTACTTTGACGTTCTTCGCCTTCTTTTAGTTTCCAGTTGGCTGGTAATTCCCATTGAGAGTCGGCATACATCATGCCTAATGTTTTATAGCGCTCTTCTCCTGTTTGCAGGTAGAGTTCCAGCGGCACGGCTCCGAAGACATTATTGTCTACATGATTCGGCTTCGGCTGCAAGTAAGCCTCGTTGGTGAATAAGGGCTCGAAACGGGCTTTCAGACGTTCTGTCAATTCCTTGTTATCTGTTTCCTGAGCAAACCAAAGTCCTCCCAACCAAGTGCATACATCCGGATAGGTGATTTGTGTTCTTGGTTCGTTCACTCGTAAGGGGCTGCCATATTGCGAATGCCCTTGCTCCAGAAACCGATTCGTAATTTTATTCCCGATTTCTATAGGGTTGGCTTCTTGTGGGAGGTTGTCAAAGTACCCGTTCTCTTTAGGAGTACAAGATGACAGCATCAACGCAGCTAATGCTGCTGTGAATAGTTTACTTTTCATATTTTCTTGTATTTTTTATATTGTTAGTTCGGATAATATTTCTCGGGTGTCATGAATGCAGGTACATAAGGTTCCATCCAGAATGCAGAGGTACGCTTGTATTTCAATTCGGTATTCGGATACCAGTTGGCCCAGGATGCCGGATGCGTATCGGCAACAGGAGACTGTACGCTTTCGCCATACCCGTTCACAGTGGTAACGGTATATTCATAGACTGTAAACGAACCGGCATCAAGAGTCGGATTGTCTAACTTACCGGGGAATCGGCATGCTTTGATGACTCCGGTTGTTTTCATGTCTGTATACTGATTAGCTTTACCTTCAAATATAAGTGCGAAATCTTTATCACCGGCCTTTCTCCGGTATATACGATATTTCTGTGCACCTAATACTTTTCCCCATGATAAGTCTACCTTCCCCTTGCCTAAATTCAGGTGCAGACCTTCCGGGTAATGTGGTGCTTGGTTAGTGGTATAAACCGGATACTCTTGGGCAAAGACGGCCGTATGTTTTCCATTTACGGACAGAGCTCGTACATGTATCTTCCCGGCAGGTTGCGGAGCAAGTTTGTATATTGACCGGGTGGTTGTGCCTACCTCCGTCCATGTTTGCCCATTGTCCCGTGATGTTTCTATTTTTACCTTTTTGGCTGATGCAGGTATATCCAGATAAATAAGGGTACCATTAGGAGTATATTCTGTGTCGATAATATCTGTTTGCATTGGAATTGCTTCACGTGCAAACTCTATGTAATGCTCTCCTGCGGGTAAAGAGATATTGCTTGTTCCCTGTTGTGCGATACCGTCGATATATAATTTTCCGCCGGACATTCCTTTTAGGGTTAACCTAGCTTTTCCATCACTCTTATAGCGTCCTTTGCAAGTGTTGGCGTTTGTGCGGGTCATGGCAATTGCCGTACCGGCGTCCGACAATTCAATCGAAAAACCATCGGCAGAAAGGAGTGTACCCTTCATTAAAGCAAGTTGCAAGGTTCCATTATCCATCCGGCGGATTACACCGACCTCTCCGGTGAATGATTCCTTTTCGGACTGATGGCTTATTCCTGTTCCATCACGGAAGATAACATCGGTACTGTGAGGAGCTTTGATATACAATATATTAGATGGTGCATTTTTTTGCTCGGGCACAAATTCGTAAATGCTTGTATGGGCCAACAAAGCCGGGTTCACTACTTTCCCATGTAGAACGTTGATATCTCCTTTCTTGTGTGAAACCAATGTCAGTAGCGAACCGTCCGCATCCCGGTAGAAACCTTTGGAATTATTGGTTTCTCCTTTAGTCCAATGATCCGGGCGTGCTTTTTTGCCAAAGAAAACGATTTGTGGAAATTCATCTTCTTTCTGAACGAACCAAGAGAAACGGGCACCTGCTCTCCAGTTCGTTCCGGTCTGGTCGTAGAGTAGGAAGTAGTCTGTACCTACTAGTAGGATGCTGCGTGATAAATATTCCGGCCAGGCAAAACTGTCTTTTCCTTTAGCGGAACGAAGTTCTGCCAGCTGCACTATATCCAGGTCATAAAGTGGAGCCACAAGTTCGTTCATTCCGATGTTACAGAAAGCTCCATTTTTCATTACTCCGAAGTTAGTGATGCCATCCAGGTTATTTTGTACATGGTCGCCTACCACTTCGTTTTCATGCCCCGTATATATTTTACCTTTTGCATAGAAGTAAAGTCCGCCGGAGTTGCCTTGTCCCTGATGCCCCCAACGATAGTTAGGGCCTTTATCCACTTGGTTTAAGTGAATGGACAATTCTTCGTCTGTGTCTACTCCTGCACGCAGAACAATGCCGTGTCCGGTATATTTCGTGCTTCTTAAATGCGGATTGGTTCCCATGTTATGGGTAGGGTATTGTTTCTGATGGACATCCCCCCAATTGGTGTGTGTATCTTTGGTTTCAACACCCGGACCCATCTTGCCGGTCCAATATAGATTTTCGGCTAAGAGTGGATCGTAGTATTGCATCCAGTCTGCTAACTGGTAAACGGAGCAATAGCGTGGAACAATCCGTCCCCCTCCGTGAGCACCATGGGGCGGATAACTTCTTTCCATCTTTTCATTGTATTGAATGGGAGCGGTCATCATGTCCAACATCCAGTGTCCCCGTTGCGCCATGTATTTTCCGGCAAAACGATTTTTGCCATCGAACTCTTTTAGTGCGATATTGGTGGCTGAGGTAGGACGTAAGAAAGCCCAATTATAGATACCCAGGCTTTCTACCCAACGTCCGCCTTTGGATTCGAAGGCTTTTACTTCAGGACGTGTATAGAAGATACCGTATATTTCCAGTGTTTTTTCAAAGAAATCCGCCCATTCTTTGGCCATCGGGTGTTCGGGGTAGAGGAAAGACATCTGCCCCGGTACTGCCCAGCCGTCTGCTGCCATATTAGCGGTTCCTGCTAATGAAGTGCGAATGGTATTCATCGCTTCCAGTGTATTGATGTAGGCGGATATGAGCATCAGGCCGTCTACGGTCTTCTTTTGTTCTGTGGTCAGTTGTTTGTAAAGTGCTAGGTAATCTTCTATCCAGCTACCGAAAAGCGGGCGGTGAGAAATGGAATGAATGCCGGGAAATCCATTTAAGCCTGTCATATAATAAGCCATTGGAGAGGTTATTATCTGCTGATAGAATTGTTCGGCAGTGGGTGAGCCTGTTTTCCCTGTAAAGGGAGTATCCGGATGCTTTGCATGTACCGGATACTCCAGAATCCAATCTTTCACCTTATTTAAATTTAATAGCGCATACTGGCGGTGTAATAGCATAGCGTAGCGGAAGCCCATTTCATCCGAATGGTCTGCACCACCCTTGACTGCTATTTCGTCAATGCGTTTATTGAATTTGTCAACTATACCCTGTTTCTTTTCAATCGTGTATAAAGTTATGGCCGTGGACCGGCTGCCGGAATGGAGCGGGTACTTGAAATATAATTTCTGACCGGCATAACGGAAATATACAGATAAATCCGGAGTGGGTTGCCAGATCCCGTATTGCTGATCATCCCAGCGATTATGGTCATATACAAATATGCCTAATTCTCTGGCTGCATCCTGAGTTTCCCAGAAAGAGATTGCCGGAACCTGTTCACGTGTTGAATTTCCTCCGAAGGGTAAGAGGCGATACAACATTTGCTTATCGGGCTCTTCTATCCAGCCCATTCCTGTCCAGTGCGGATCTTCCTGGCTCCAGTTGGTGTATATGGGTTGGTCGATGGGCAAACCTCCGTCTACTGATATTTCCTTTTGTCTGTCCCAGTTGCCATAACGGCGCGTAGGATAGAAGTTATCCCATTCCATATCTATAAACACCTCATCTTGGTTTGATATATTCTCCATTTGTTCGTCGAGGATGACGAAGGGATAACCTTGTATGACTTTTACCTTGGCATAATAAGAAGCTTGGTTATCTAATATATAATGTATTCCACATTCTATAAACAAGTCGCCTAATTCTAAAACAGACGTTTCTATCTTTTTTACGGTGCGCTGTCCGGTGTGCAGCTTGTTATTGCCTATCTTTTGATGATCGTTCAATATGGAGATTATGGGAGCGGGAATTGTGTGCCCCGGATTGATTCCTCCGGCAGGTATTTCCACACCGAAGCTTCCGTCACTAATCAGCCAGGTTGACGCCTGTTTCTGAAGTATAACGGGTGAACTTTGCCGGGAAGCATTGTTTTTCCGAAGATACAATGTATAGTCGAATTCCCCTCCGCTTGGTAGCTCTGCGAAGAAGTTTATAACGGCAGATTTCAGTTTCCCATTTTCAATGACTTTGTTTGATAATTGGAATGGAACAGAACAGTTCTGCTTATTATCGGAAAGGTTAAGCTCCGATTCGGACTGTATTCCTTCCGGAAAGTAAACCGGATAACTTAAAAGGGTGCGGGGCCAGTCGTATATAGATAGGTTTATACAATCTTTCCGGGAGAAATTCAGCGGCTTCTCCCTGGATACGATGGTCTGTTGTGCAAAGCCTGTATTTGCAAAAAATAGTATGAGTAATAATGTAATCACGTGGTTTCTCATGGTCATAAACTTTACCTGAATTTTTTGCAAACTTAGGCGAAAAGCCTTTGACAGACTATGAAAATAGTGTCAAAGGCTTGTATTTTAGACCTGCGACCGATTATTTACCTATATTCTTGATATATTCGGTAGGAGTTTGATTGAATACAGATTTAAAAACCTTACTAAAGTAAGCCGGATCGGAGAAGCCTACTTCATAGGCAACCTCTGCAATGGTCATGCCTCCGGACTGGAATTTTTCCACAGCCATTTTCATCCGGATATTTAAGATCAGTTTGTTGGGTGATAAATCGGATATCGCCTTAATTTTCCGGAAGAATTGTGTACGGCTCATGCCTAATTTATTATATAGAACTTCCATGGATAATTCCGGATCCTGTGCATTTTCTGTAATTAATTCTACCAGTTTTTGCATGAATGGGTCCTCTACTGTGATTTCCTCTACCGGAACTTCTGTCCTCTCTAACTTCTGGCAGAACAAGTCTCTCAGTTTTTCTCTGTTTTTGATGAGGCTTTCTATTTTAGCCAGTAGTATTTGCGCATTGAATGGCTTTAATATATAGTCGTCGGCTAAAGCCTGATACCCATCTTTTACATGCTCTTCCAGGCTTTTTGCTGTTAGCAAGACTACCGGAATATGAGCTAAGGCCATATCATTTTTTATAACCCGGCAGAGTTCCAGTCCGTCCATTACGGGCATCATGATATCACTGATAATCAGATCGGGTATCTGCTCTCTGGCTATATTTATGGCACTTTTTCCTTCAGGAGCTTCCTGCACATTGTAGGTCTTGGATAGTTTGGAAACGATGTATTGGCGCATATCCTCGTCATCTTCTACTACCAGAATCCGCAGGCGGTTATCAGAATCTTCGGGTATTTGCTGGTGATATTCCGGTTCTACGGACAATACACTATTTTTTTCTACTTTCAATGTATGAGTAATTGCCTGGTCAGTATAGATAACATTGGAATTGGCGTAGTGTTCCTTTCCCAGTTGCAGGCGTATGAAGAACGTCGTTCCTTGTCCGGGCGTACTTTCCAGCCATATCTTGCCGAAATGCAGTTTAACCACGTATTGCACCAGATTAAGTCCGATGCCACTGCCGAACATTCCACCTTTGTTGCCATTTCCTATCTGAAAGAAAGGATCGAAAACTTTGCTTTGGTTTTCAGGAGATATACCTTCCCCGAAGTCTTTTACGGAAAGAACAACGCTGTTTTCCTCCATATTGGATTCTAGCTGGATCTTTCCACCTCTGGAAGAGTGCTTTATTGCATTTGAGAGCAGATTAAACATTACTTTACTCATCAGGTCTACATCTACCCACAAATTGTTTCCATAATAGTTGTTGGAGTACGAAATGGTAAGTTCGTGCTTGTTCAGCAATTCGGAGAAACTGTCAATCTGTTCAGTAATAAATACAGGTACATTCAGGCAGCTTAGTTTCAGTTGCATGGCTCCATGTTCTAATTTGCGGAAATCCATCAACTGGTTCACCAGAAGCAGCAGGCGGTTTGCGTTCTTTTGTATCTGTTTCATCGGATATTTTAAACCCGAAGGAAGCTGTTCATCGTTGATGATATCGTCTACCGGACCGGTTATCAATGTGAGCGGTGTCCGGAGTTCGTGAGAGAAATTAGTGAATAACTCAATCCTCATCTGGTAGTTCTTCTCGATATTCTCTTTTTCTATCTGTTCGATTTGGCGTTTGTACTTGGCTGTTTTCTTTTCATAAAAATAGCGTGCTAATACTGCCAGAAAGACGATGATGAATAAGATATAGAGGGTCTTTGCCCACCAGGTGGCCCAGAATGCAGGATGTACCGATATGATAATGGTTGTTTCTACCGTGCTCCAGATTCCTTCGTTATTGCATGCCTTAATACTGAAAATATACTTACCTGCCGGAAGGTTAGAGTATATTACTTCATTATTTTCAATATAATGCCACTCTTTATCCAGGCCTTTTAACTGATAAGCATATTTATATCCCTTGGGGGAGATGAAGTCGAGCGCAGAGTATTTGATTCGTATAGATGAGTTATCATACGGCAGATCAACCTTGTTTCCTTCATTGAAGTTATTGATTTCAATATGGCCGGGTGCATTTTTAGAATTTAGTGACTCCACCAGGGATATCTGTACCAAAGGTGCCGTCTTTCTGTCATGAGACAAACGTGTCGGGTCCAGTTCCGCCAGTCCGTTGTTACCGCCTATATAGATGTGTCCGTTGCTGGCTTGCAACAGTGACTTGTGCGAAACTTCATTCAAAGGAAAGCCGTTGCCACGCGTAAAATTTACGATGATTCCATCCGGTTTGATCTGTGACAATCCGTTGATGGCAGATACCCATATATCCTTGCTGGTACGATCTTCCAGGATGGCACAAATGGAATTGTGTACTAATCCGTTATCTTTATTATAATGATGTATTTCCTGTTTTTCCAGATTACATTTATATAATCCATTGTCATAAGTACCGATCCAGATGTTCTTGGCGTGATCCTCGTAGAGTACACTTATATTCTTGTCATTCAGTTCTTCGAATGTGGTTCGTTCACCTTTAAAATAGTGTTCGGGATTTTCAGGTTGATGCCTGAATATCCATAAACCATTGGTACGAACTCCCACTATCATGTCATCTTCATGTCGCAGAATATCCTGTGTCAACATATACCGGGTAGTGGCATTATAGTTGGTCGATAGATTCCGATCCAGCTTTTGCGTATTCTCATCCCAGTAAGACAAGTCATCTTCTGCTATCCATAGGCGATTTTCTGCATCTCTTGCCATTGCACGGATTTGTTCTTCACCACTCATTGGGGCGATCACTTTGGTTATGGAACGGGTTTTCAAGTTGAGTGAATAAACTCCCATATTTAAAAAATAGAGATAGAGCTCGTCTGGTGAATTCCGGTAAACATAGTATAAGTCCGTATCGTGTTTGGGAGAATTACCTCCGGATATATTTACTTCTTCTATATGCTTCGGATTGTTTACATCCATGGCTATAAGCCCCTTGCTATGTCCAATCCATAATTTACCTTGTGATTCGGATAATGAACCTACTACTTGGATTCCGGTGGCCTGCTGAGGGGAGGATATTAAAGAATGATGAGTAAAAGTAAACAGCTTGGGATGATAATAAATGGCTCCCTGACCGAAAGTTCCTATCCATAATGCTCCTTGATTATCCTTATAGACTGTCATTAGGCGGTCGCTTATAGCAAGGTGTTGATCAACTTTGGTATAAAAGAAAGAGTGCTTAATATCATAAGCCACCAGTCCGCGGTCGGTTGCAAGCAGCAAGGTGGAATCATTATATTCTGTGATGTCATGAATGTAATTACTTTCTATCGGAACATCCGGATGAACCGTGTATGAGATAGGCTTGATTTCTTCTTCTTTAGGAAAATATTGATAGAAATTCTTTAGCTCTTCTCCCAGCCAGATGCGTCCTTTGCTATCTGTAAATCCTTTCATTAAGGAGAAACGCTTTTCATTTTTGTGTAATATCTTGTAACGCTCGGTCCTTACGTCATAAAGTGCCAGCCCCTGATTCACCACATCCAGCAACAGGGCATACGGGCTCGCGGCAGCCATCATGTGAATATAGGTATCACGCATATCTTTCACATATGAACACGTTCCGTCGCTTTTGAAAACATATAATCCTTGTTTGGTAGCTACCCAGATGTTTTTCTTGGGATCTTCGTGCAGGCCTACAACCACGGACGAGGGAAATTCTTTCCCCGCATACCGTTCCTGTAAATCGATAAACTTTTCCTGCATGGGATCGAAGAGAACGATTCCGCTGAAGGTACCGATCCAGAAGAGACCGTCCGATAGTTGCGTAATACTCACTATATCGTTAGGCTGCTTGACTTCTTTGCCTGGCAGGTGATAATAGTTCTTTATTTCGTAACCGTCTAATCGGTTTAACCCATTTTTGGTACCAATCCAAATGTAACCTTTATCGTCCTGGCAGATAGCTTTTACAGTGCTGTTTGATAATCCATCCTTTACAGAATAGCTATTCAGCGTGATGTTCTGTGCCGATGCGCTAATATACCCTAATGAGAGTATGGACAAGATAAATAGATGCTTTGTGATATTCTGCATTATCTTCGGAAACATAAAATTCAAGTTATAAATTGAGCCCCTAAAGATAATGCAAAACATGCAATTCATACAAGCATAAACGCTTTTTATATGGTTATTTACGGAATACATTCCAATTCCCTTTCATGTCTATTTGAATGGTGATTTCTTCCTTGTTGTTTTTTATTTGAACGGTGCTGCATCCATCCAGAGTTCGTGTAGATAAAGACTGTACGATATCAACGGCCTTTTTCTTTATGCTGTAGGGCACGATTACGGTAACAAATGTCAAAGGCTCGAATGGAGTAACACGTTGCTTGGAGAAGACTGTGGTGGGCTGTATTGTATATTCTTGTTTCTGAAATCCGTAACTGCAGTCGGGTTGCTTTTCAAAATAGACTAGTAATTGCCTTTTCTCTATTTCGTTACCGGATGCGTCTTTCCACGGTTGACCTGCGTTTGGGGTATCCCTATATATTTTTTTCCCTCCGTGAGTACTGAACCAGTTTTCACCCCGTTCATCCATTTGATACAACTGCCAGATACTACCTGCCGTATATCCTTCGGTATCTTCTCCGGGAATCAGATGATCCTGTAATATCAGAATACCTTCAGCTGTCAATACCATGCGTCGTTGCAGGGTGGAACCATCGACACAGTGATTATCCAGAATCACTTCAGCGTATGAGTCTTTATCTTTATTCACAACTTTGGCTGTCCGCACGATATTGGGATTGAACAGCACACCTACTTCTTCATGTACATAGTCTTCTACCGGTTTTCTGATCTTGTTGTAGGCTCTAATCTTGAAACTCATGGGAGACTTGATTCTGCCGTCAGTCGTGTAATGTTTCCAGTCGCAACCAATGTATCGGTACTCATTCAGACTGAAATCTGCCGCCACTTTCAGATTAATAAAATGAATGCCGTTATCTTTCAAAGTAATACGTATCATCTTTCCACCTTTCTCATTGTCTGCAAGTTCTACACCGTCTCCCCATGCATCCAATGTGTTGCAATCATGCAGAATCTTTTCTCCGGCCTTACCTCGTAACCGAACCTTATCAATGCAGATCACTTCGCCCGGCTGTCCATTCTGAAAACGGAAAGTGATGTTTTGAAATCCCCTCATTTGCGGATCACTTTTTGATATATGTGTGGTTGAGCTGAAGTCAATCCAGTCTGTAAACCAACGGTTGGTCAGCCAGCGGTTGGAGCCTTCACCGAAAGGGAAACCATTGCTTTTTTCTTTCATCAGGATCACGGTGTTGCCATGACGCATATCCGTAGCATGACGTTGCACGCCGTGAAAGTGCGGGCAACAGTCGGTTTCAAAATAATTGATGGTTCCGCGCAGATTCGGATGTTTGTGAGAACCTTCGGCATAAAGATCACTCATGACAAAAGGAGTACCCGGAACGTGTGAAGCCGTTAGCAATAACTGGTCCGGTATACCACCTTGTCCTTCCCGGTTGGTGCGTGTTGTCACCATGCCACCCCAATCCGGGATAGAAGTCTTTGGAATAAATGGCGGTAACAGGGTTATTTCCGCAATCGAGGCCCATTCACAGGCATCCCGTAGAAACCAGCCTCGTTTAGTATATTTTTCGGGTAAATTAGGAAGTCCTGTTTTATATAATTTGCGGGCAGCTTCCTGATAGGTTGCATTACCAGTCAAGCGAGCCATCTTTTCAAAGACTACGATCCATTCAAAATAGGCAAAGAAGAAGTCATCTCCATATTCCGGCATGTAACCGCTGGGAGCTTGCTGATGAAGATAGCGTGAAAACCATTGTTCTATTTCGGGAGTCTGTAGCAATTCGACCCGTCCACTTTCTTGTGCGATGGTGATAATGTCATTTAAGTGGATGGCTGAATATAAAGTAGCGGTTTCGTCTACATCCTTATTGGCATACCAGAAATTCCACATAGTATCTGTATAGGCTTTCCACTGGTTTGCATTGGGAGCATCCGGAAACAAGTTATACATTCTGGTGAAGCCTAAAGCACGTTCCTGTCCCTGATTATGATCGGTGATGAAATGAGGCTCGAAGTGCAGGTCGGCAAAACGGATCACAATTTCCCGGGCTTCGTTTCCTTTCAGGCGTCTTTCTTTTTTAAGTAATTTGTAGGTGGCTGCCACGTTGCGGGTAGAGAAGAAATCATCTCGTCCCCGCATCAGTTGTTCGTCCTTTTCCCAGGCGGTGACGGCATACCGGAAAATCTCTTCGGACATGTTCAGAAATCGTTTCTGTCCGGTAGCTTCATAGAAAGTACCGGCAGCGCTCATCAGGTGGGTGGTCCAACGGACATTGCGGTTTTGAATTTCCTTCTGGATGCGTTCTTTACTGTATGGGTAGGTCTGGTTGTCAAAGGCTTCGACGGCTATGGACAACGGATCTTTGTCTATTGCTGGATACAGGTTTCCATACACTGAAATAATTCCCCAAAGGCAAAGAAAAATGGAGGCAGACAATTTCTGTATCATATTGGATTTCTTTTGATAGAGTTTATTAATAAGAGAGTGGGCAAACCGGATTTTCCGGCTTGCCCAACATACATATACTCTCTTTGTTCTATGACAGAATTTTAATATTCGGGATTTTGCCACATGATTGTTCCGTCACCATAGGCATTGATTTCAGATTGTGGAATCGGTGCCAGCAGATTACGTTTTTCCATTACATACATCGGTGTTTGGGTAGCTGTGTTGAAACCTTCGTTTTTGAGAGAGAAGTGTTTCTCCATTGCTTCTTCGGCAAGCCCCCAACGAATCAGGTCGGGCCAACGAAGTCCTTCGTAACAGAACTCGATAAAACGTTCGTGAACGATGTAATCGAATGTAGCTTGCTTGCTGTTCAGTCTGGTAGCATCAATGGCTTCCAGACCGGCTCTTTTGCGCACTTCGTTAATGATGGATAAGATTGTAGTGATATTCTCTGCATAGCCCACTTCATTCAGAGCTTCGGCATACATCAGTTTGACATCCGTGTAACGCAGAATAGAGATGTTATTACCCCATTCGTCATAAGAACCGGGTTTCGTCTGCGTTGCTTTCAGGAACTTACGGGCTGTGTAAGTGTCAGCATGCTGGTAATCTTTATCGTAATAAAGGTTATTCACCATGGTAGCGGCCCGGCGGATATCGCCTTCTTCGTAAACACCTTCACCCCAGATGGACTCGGAAACCTGGGCGGTACCGGAAGGACCTTTGAACGTTACATTATGAAGGAACGGAGCATCCTTTTCAAGATTGATACTGGAAGCGAGCAACATACTGTTGAACGTTTGGCTGATACCCAAAGCTTTACCGGTGGAACCGCCCATGTATTGCACTTCCCAGACACGTTCGGATGTGTTGTCGAATTTATCATCGAAACAATCTTCATAGTTGTCGGCCATTTTATATAAAGCGGGTTCTTTGGCAATTATCAGCTTCAACCATTCTACTGCCTTTGCAGGATTATGCATATACAGGTAAGTACGTCCCAGCATACCGGCCATTGCATATTTGGTGATACGTCCCACTTCTGTGCCGCTTCTTTTTTCGGGAAGCAGGTCATAAGCCAGTTCGAAGTCCTTGATTGCTTGCTGGTAAGTCTCTTCCTGTGAAGAACGTTTCACTTTACGCAATTCGGCCAATGAAAGGTCCGTAGTGATAAGTGGAGAACCTCCCCAACACCAGGCGAATTGCAGATAGGCTAGTCCGCGCATGGCATAAGCCTCGCCTTTGATATGATTTTTCTGATCTTCATCAGAGAAGTCTACCCGGTCGATGTTGTCCAATATCTTATTGCTGCGTGATACCAGTACCCAGAGCGATTTCCATGCGGTTTCCCAGGTCTTTTCGGTAGAAGTATCCGTGAAGCGGGTGATGTTATTGTTCATGTTTTTAATAGCGTCTTCCCTCAATACGATTGCTTCCAGATAGTTACGATTATAGACAGTCTGTAGTTGTGAGTAAACTCCGGCAATGGAGGCTTCACAATCAGCAGGAGTCTTGTATAAGCTCTGGTCTGTGTAAATAGACGGTTGGTTGACGTCCAGATAGCTGTCGCAGGAGGATAGCCCCCACAAACAACATACGGCTACTATTTTAGTTATTATTTTCATGATCGTTACTGATTAAAAGGTTACGTTTACACCAAATATATATTTTCTTGACAGCGGATAAGTATTGTAATCTGCACCTCTGAGCATCGGATTGGTACTATAGCTATTGGTATCCGGGTTGCCGACATAATCGGTAAAGGTATGCAGGTTTTCTACTGTTCCGTAAATTTTGGCTGCTTTGATTCCCAGGGCATTCAGCCATTTCTTGGGCATATTGTAGGCCAGGCTGACATTCTGAATACGTAAGAAGGTTGCGTCAAAGATTTCCAAATCTGTTCTGTGTAATTGTCCGTCCTGCTCGGAGTTGTCACCCAAACCGTAAGGAGTCGGTGTTTTCCCATCCCATGACATATCTACACCCAGTTCAGTAGGAATGGGGTTGCCGTTCGGATAATCTTCTTTGTAGCAGTGCAACCATCTTCTCAGTGTGTTGTTGGCACCATATTTACCACCGGTATCCAGGTTACGGGCACCAATCCAAAGTACATTACCGCCAATCTGTCCGCGCAGGAATATGCTCAACTCGAAGTCCTTATAAGTAAATCTGTTGGTGAAACCGAACATCACGTCAGGTTCATTTGAACCGTAAGCTACTCTGTCGTCATTGTCGATAGAACCACTTTCGTCAACGTCTACGTATTTCACGTTACCGGGTCTCTGCTTTTTACCTTTTACGGTAGGAACCAATGGTTTGTTGGGATTATAACGCCCGTCAGCGCCTACTTCGAAGTCAGCTTCCGTTAGCAGACCGTCTGTGAGGTAAGTATAGAATTGAGAAATAGGACCTCCTACTTTTGTGATGAACTGTGCGTTCCATGCATCGGTGATGATTTCATCGTTTCCACCTAAATCCAGTACCTTGTTCTTGTTTCCGGAAAGGTTTAGTGTGCTTGACCATTTGAATGATCTTGTATTGATATTGGTTGTTGTCAGGTCAATTTCCCAACCACGGTTCTCAATGGAAGCCAGATTTGTGCGCATACTGTTGAAGCCGGTAGCGGCGGGGAGCTGCAAATTATACAGCAAGTCGTCCGTGCGGTTAATGTAATAGTCTACGTTCAACTGTATGCGGTTTTTGAATAGGGAGAGGTCGAAACCAAAGTCGAATGCTTTGGTCGTTTCCCATTTCAAATCTGAGTTGGCATAGTTAGTCGGATAGATGGCTATTTGTGAAGTATTTCCGTAAGCGACATTTCCGGTAGTGAAAGTAGAAACATAGTCACTGTAGCCGATACGATCGTTACCGGACATACCCCAGGAAGCACGGAGCTTTAACAGAGAGATGAACTCTACATCTTTCATAAATTCTTCACTGTTGATTTTCCATCCGGCGGATACGGAGGGGAAAGTAGCCCAGCGATTGGAAGGACCGAAACGGGAAGAACCGTCACGACGCATGGATGCAGATACTAAGTATTTATCATCATAATTGTAGCTTAAACGACCGAAAAGAGAAGCTGTGCGAACGATGTTCTTCAGGGTACTGGCCTGACTTGGAGTGGCACCTTGGTTCAAGGTCGGAACGTTATCCAACGGGAAGTCGGTAGCTTTCATATCGGCAGTATAGATGCTGCGGTTTTCTATACTTTGTCCTAACAATACATTCATCTGATGTTTTTTCCAGAGAGTAAAGTCATAGCTCAGTGTATTCTGCCATCCGGTACGACTGCCGGAGATCACTTTGCTTGAAGCAGTAGCGCTCTTGACAGACATTTTCTGCACGTCGAGCGGGAGGAAATATTCATCGATGCGGTTTTCAGAACTATAGTTGAACATAGACTTGAACGTCAGTCCTTTGATGATATTCGCCTCCACCCATGATGCAACATCGAAGTTCTTGATATTTCTGCTGTCGGTAACTTGTCTGAGGCGTTCGTATGGGTTAACGTCATCCTTTCTGAATTTGCTGAAGCCTAACGAGCGGGTACCTTCGTTGATACCGATAGTAGGAATCATGGTCAGGGCAGTCATGATGACTTTATCCTTACCTTCAGATTCACCTCTGTCTTGTGAGGAAATGGTAGGAGCAAAATTCACACCGGCTTTGATGTGCTTGTTAATGTTCATGGAAGCGTTGATACGGAAGTTGAAACGTTCGTATCCGGTATGTTTTACGATACCTTCCTGGTTCAGGTATCCGGCAGAGGCATAGATAGAATATTTGTCGCCTTTGCTGGAAACCGATACCTGGTGACTGTGGGTGAAAGCGGTCTGGAGAATGGCGTCAATCCAATCTGTCTGAGGAAGGTCGGAACGCAATGTCCAGTCGGCTGTGTCGGAATTAGGGTTCAACAACCAGTCCGGGTTTACGCGGTCACCGCTCGGACGGTCTTTATTGGGGGTATCCAGTGTATTGTTGCCGTCTTTTTGCAGCCACATCGCATTTTTCAGATACAGGTTGTATGCCATCCATTCTTTAGGAGACATCATTTCGGGCAGGCCCACGGCGTTCTGGAAACCTAAGTATGATTCCCATTTAACGACGGGAGCACCTTTCTGAGCCTGTTTGGTCTCAATCAGGATTACACCGGCAGAACCGCGTGCACCATAGATAGAAGTGGCTGCCGCATCTTTCAATACTTGGATAGATGCTACGTCGGAAGGGTTCACATTGCTCATATTTTCGGTGATGACTCCATCCACTACAATGAGGGGATTGGAAGAACCGTTGATAGAGCTGACACCACGTACGGTAATCTGCATTTCTTCACCCGGAATACCACTGCTGGTCTGAGTTTGCACACCGGCCAACTGACCGGAGAGGGCGTCACTCAGATGTGTGACCGGACGTCCTTCAATGGCTTCGGAGGTCATCTTGGATACGGAAGTCGTCAGATTACTTTTCTTTACGGAGCCGTACCCCACTACCACTACCTCGTCCAATGACTGAGAATCTTCTTCTAATGTTACTTTCAAATTTGTACTCCCGTTGAGGGCTACTGTTTTGTCTTTGTAGCCAATGAAAGAGATGGTTACTGTGGCCTTGTTGCTTTTTACATTTAAGGTAAAGTTTCCGTCAATGTCGCTGATTGTACCGTTTCCCGGTACACCTTTTTCTACGATGTTGGCACCGATAATGGCTTCACCCGACGGGTCTGTTACAACACCGGTAACTTTTACTTGTGCCCAAGTAAAATTACAGAAGCATAGAAGGAGTAAAGTCACCCAAAGTCGGGATTTTCCTTCCACACGTTTTGAGAGTGTGATTCTGTTTTCCATAAATTAAATTTTTTAGATACTATTAATTTCTTTAAATATGCATAAAGCAAGTTTGTTTTTCATTCGCAAAAGTAGCCGATGGGCTAGGAAGGGATATGGAAAATCGTTTCAAAACCTATAAAAAAGGTCTCAAACGACCGTTTTTCCCAGCTTTGGTACGTTATTCCAATTCCCAGCTTTTTGTACCTTCCGGGGTGTGGAACAGGAGTACGTTACTATTGGCTTTTTGCTCCATATACTTGCTTTGAGATATGTATTCGGTATTCAGTTTTACAGGATTTCCATTCAGTTTATACTGTCCGTTATAGGCTGTTTCAGGGGAAAAGAATGTCAGTTCCAGTGTGTGTCCCTGTAGGTTGGTATATGAAATTCCCGGAGTTTCACTCGTTTCATAGTCACCGGAACAGTTAAACTTTACCTTTTCGCGAATATCATTGGCTAAATTCTCCAGTTCAGCTTTCATATCTCTTCGGGCATCTTTGTATTGTTCGGTGATTTCAGTCGTTTCCAATACCCAGGAGCCTCTGCGACGCTTCTTGTCTTTAAGAATGAGAACATCGTGTGCTTTTATATCATACTTGCCGCCGGAAATTTCAAAAGCCCATTCTTCCGGAGTAGCGAAAGCGAACATCATGGAACCTGTGTGACACAATATCCATTGCAATCCGTTGATCTTCTTCACCATTCTCTTTTTTATGCCTTTGCGGCTGAATGGTACGTACATCTGATAGAAATGGGGGATATTCATATAGTTTTCTGTAACATTATATACGCCAATGGCACTTTTTTCGTATCCGAAGACACGGTGATAAGGATTCTCCCCATACCCCAGCTTGTTGGAGTGTGTCTGATAAATCTGAGGGCGTTCGGGGTTATCGTGGCACACACTGAATACGGATGCTTCCGAATTATCCGATTGCCAGACAAGATGTATGTTCTTAGTCTCTTTAAATGCGTAGGTGTATTGGAAATCTTTCAGTTTATCAGGAAAAGCTTCCACTGTCTGGGTGGATAAACCGTAATTCGGACTTTGATAAGTGTAGCGGCAATAGTAATGCTTGCTGTCTATCCGTAAAGCTTTGAAATCGTAAGGATAACTTTTCGAGTTATTCAGAGCTTGTAGGAAAGGGAGTGGTTTTACAGTACGTTCGTAGGCCAGCCAGAAGTTGAAACAGCCGAAATTGTCTCTGTTTGCAGCTTCACGGAGGATGATACGCTCATCGGGGCTACCGTAGAATAACCAGGTTAGCTGAACGATCTGTACGCCGGTGCTCAAATTACCTGTATATAAGTTCTTCCAACCTTTACAACGGGGAGGGTTGGCACAATACAGGCCTTGATTCCAGGGTAACAGCAATTGTGCCACAATATGGTGGTAAGCTGCTAAAGCACTTTTACGTATCTCTTCATTTTTAGAGAACTCGGCAAGCATCCTGATATATTGAAGATTGGTTCCCAGATAGGTAAAAGCATCTGCTTCAGGACAGTTATGAGTGATGAATTGCTTTAATGTATGTACGATTCTGTCATGCAGAAATTCTTTTAGCTGGACAGAGGTTTTGCCGTCGGCATCTGTAAAGTCAGGCCATTCTTCGGCGCAGAGCAATCCGCTGGTCTGATGCATGAGTTTCATATTCAGCGTACCGTTATCTCTGGTATATTTACCTATTTCCATAAAGGCTTTAATCTTTTCTCGCAGCGAATCCGGCATTTTTTCTTTGGTGAGCATGTAGCCGTGCATGGTGGCATGGGCAAAGAAATCCATATCGGAACCGGAGTTATAGAACGCTTTCACATGTTCCAACTGGTATTGGTACATTTCGGTTAGTTTTTCTATGGCTTTTTCCTTTTCATAGTCACGCCATAAGCGGGCGAAGTAGAAAGGCGACACATATTTTATATTACCGTTGGCCACCGGTTGGGTCTGTAACATCTGGTCGATGAGTGAATGACTGCGTTCTTCATAAGTAGAACCGTGCATATAGGCTATTTGGGCATTTACGGCACTTGCAAAAAGAAGTCCAGCCAACAGAAAAATAAAGTGGTGATAAGATAGAGTTTTCATGTATTTCCGTATTTAGAGGACAAATGTAAATGCGAATCCTTTTTAGAGGTATGAAAATCGTCTTCTATTTTAGTAAAATCATCTCTTTCTCGTCTTCTTTTGTTTGCTTATGGGAAAATCAGTACCTTTGTACCCTAAAATAGAGGAAATAGGTATTATGACAGGACAAAAGGCACCCACAGCGTTGGGAACAGAACAGATTGGAAAGCTACTGATGCAATATGCCGTACCGGCAATTATCGCTATGACGGCATCTTCTTTATATAATATGGTGGATAGCATTTTTATTGGTCACGGAGTAGGCACAATGGCTATTTCGGGACTGGCGCTAACTTTTCCCCTGATGAATCTTGCTGCTGCGTTCGGCTCGTTGGTAGGAGTTGGGGCTTCCACATTGGTATCGGTTAAACTGGGACAAAAAGATTATGATACAGCCCAGCGTATTTTGGGTAATGTACTGGTGCTGAACATCGTGCTGGGATTGGCATTTACGGTCGTTACGATGATATTCCTCGATCCTATCCTTTACTTCTTTGGGGGTAGTGACGAAACAGTGAAGTACGCCCGCGAATACATGCAGATTATTTTGCTGGGCAATGTTGTCACTCATCTTTATCTTGGCTTAAATGCTGTTCTACGCTCTTCCGGACATCCGCAAAAGGCAATGTACGCCACTATCGCTACAGTAGTCATCAATACGATACTTGACCCTTTGTTTATTTACGGTTTCGACTGGGGGATTCGTGGAGCTGCTATTGCCACCATCATAGCACAGGTTATTTCACTGTTGTGGCAATTCAAGATATTCAGTAACAAAGACGAACTGCTACATTTCCATCGCGGTATATTCCGCCTGCGCCGTAAGATTGTGATGGATTCGCTTGCTATCGGTATGTCTCCTTTCCTGATGAATCTGGCTGCATGTTTTATTGTAATTGTTATTAATCAGGGGTTGAAGCGCTATGGTGGAGACTTGTCTATCGGTGCATTTGGTATTGTCAATCGCCTGGTATTTATATTTGTAATGATCGTGATGGGATTGAATCAGGGCATGCAGCCTATTGCCGGATATAACTTTGGTGCGCAGCAATATGCACGTGTTTCCCGGGTGCTGAAACTGACTATAATTTTTGCTACGGTTGTCACCACATCAGGTTTCCTGATGGGGATGATTATACCCGATCTGGTGGTTTCCATATTTACTTCTGACGAAGAATTGATAGCTATTTCGGCACGTGGACTACGTATTGTAGTGATGTTCTTTCCGATAATCGGTTTCCAGATGGTGACGTCGAATTTCTTCCAGAGTATCGGGATGGCGAGCAAGGCTATCTTCTTGTCTCTTACCCGCCAGATGCTTTTCTTGCTTCCGGCACTGATAATTCTTCCCCATTTCTTCGGCGCGGCCGGTGTTTGGTATAGTATGCCGGTTTCCGATTTGCTTGCCAGTTTGGTGGCAATGGTGATGTTGGTTAGCCAGTTCCGTAAATTTAAAAGAGGCGAAGGATAGTGTGAAAAACATGCGGTTCGTGGTAAAGTTAGTTATAACCGGAAAATTAGTATAGATTATTTTTTTGTTTCTTTCCTATAAATCCTTACTTTTGCTATTAGTAAACCAATATTTAGATTGAAGCTATGAATAAGAAATTCGTTGTGAACATCGGTCGCCAATTGGGAAGTGGCGGAAAGGAGATAGGGGAGAAGTTGGCAGCCCGTTTGGGTATCGATTTCTATGACAAGGAGTTAATAACTCTGGCTTCCAAGGAGAGCGGTCTATGCCGTGAGTTCTTTGAGAAAGCCGATGAGCGTGCTTCGCAAGGGATTATCGGCGGACTCTTTGGCATGCGTTTCCCTTTTGTGGGAGATGGTGCTTTACCAACCCAGAATTGCCTCAGTAACGATGCACTTTTCAAGGTGCAGAGCGATGTAATCCGTCAGTTGGCAGCAGAGAAATCCTGCCTTTTTGTAGGCCGTTGTGCTGATTATATACTGCGTGATCATCCTCGTTGTGCCAATATCTTTATTTCCGCTTCGCATGAAGCACGCGTTGCCCGCTTGTGCGCTTCACATCATGTTTCAGAAGAAGAAGCCGAAAATATGATGAATAAGGCTGATAAAAAACGTTCGGAATATTATAACTATTATAGCTACAAGACCTGGGGAGCTGCGGCAACCTATCATCTGTGCATTGATTCTTCCGTGCTGGGGATTGAAAAGACTATCGATTTTATAGAAGATTTTGTGAAACTTAAAATAAAGTGAAACAGAACAATTTCTAACCCGGATCATACCTTCCCCGTATCAAGCCCGTACCAACTCCATACCAAGTCCAAGTGTATAGACACGGAGCAAGTACGGAGAAAATATGGTTTTGGTAATATGAAGGGGAAAAACAGAACAAAAAAAAGAGAGACTACAATTGCGTAATCTCTCTTTTATTTATATATCATCTGACATTACATCATTGTCAGCAATATCATCTGGCCTGCCAGAATACGCAGGAACATTGTTAACGGATAAACAGTAGAGTAACCTACTGCCGGAGCATCATTGCCGGATGCCTGGTTAGCATAAGCTAATGCAGGAGGGTCTGTGTTACTACCGGCAATTAATCCCATCAGGGTGAAGTAATTTACTTTGCAGTAGAAGCGGGCAATCATACCGATAATCAGCAAAGGAATAACAGTGATCAGGAAACCATAGCCTACATACAGCAAACCGGAGCCTTCTACCACTGTTTCTACAAAGTGAGCGCCGGCTTCGATACCTACGCTGGCAAGGAAGAGTACGATACCGATTTCACGTAGCATCAGGTTGGCACTCATAGTTGTATAAGTCACCAGTTTCAGCTTATGACCGAAGCGACCGATGAGAATAGCTACTACCAGCGGACCACCTGCCAGACCGAGTTTGACTGGAGTGGGTATGCCCGGAAAAGCGATAGGAAGACTACCCAGCAAGATACCCAGGAAGATACCCACGAAGATAGTCACAATATTAGGCGTATCCAGACGTTTCAGTTGATTACCCAGTACTCCTGCAACACGCTCTACGGCATCTTGCTGGCCAACGACCATTACACGGTCACCTACTTGTAGTATCAGGTTCGGATCAGCAAACAAGTCCATACCGGAACGATTGATACGGGTTACGTTTACTCCGTACATACTACGGAAATGGAGGCTGCCTAATTTTTTGCCATTGATTTCGGATTTTGTCACCAATATACGGCGTGAAACCATCGGCATGTCTTGTTTTTCCCAGTCTACCTGAATTTCTTTACCGATGAAAGCGGTTACTGCTTCAGCGTCTTCTTCGGAACATACAATAAATACCTGGTCGCCGATATGGAATTCTGTGTCTTGGTTAGGGATGCTGACGTGTCCCTCGTGACGGATGCGTGAGCATACAAAAGGACGTCCCATAAACTCCTTGATCTGGATGAGCTTTTTCCCGTCGATAGATTCGTTGCGGACTTCCAGATGTAACATGTGGGGCATATGTTTCATGTCAGAAGTCTGAACGGCCAGTTCATCTTCTTCTTTTTTCAGGTTCACCCGGCAGATGTAGCGGACGGCAATGATAGAACCGATGATGCCGACAACACCAAGGGGGTAAGCGCAAGCATATCCCAGTGCGATAGGATCACCTGTGTAGCTTAACTGATTCAAGGCTTCCTGTGCGGCACCCAAACCCGGAGTATTGGTGACAGCACCATATAGGATACCTACCATCATGGGAAGATCGATTCCCCCGTCAATGAAATAAATACTCAGAGCTACTGCTATATTCAGTACCACAATGCCTACTGCAAGCATGTTCAGGGTCATTCCACCTTTTTTAAAAGAAGAAAAGAATGACGGTCCTACTTGCAGACCGATACAGAATACAAATAAAATTAACCCGAATTCGCGGATAAAGTGCAAAATGTGTGTCTCACCCGTAAAACCGAAATGTCCCATCAGAATACCAGTGAAAAGCACAAATGTGACACCCAGTGATATCCCGAAAATTTTAATCTTACCCAAAAGCACGCCGACAGATATTACGAATGCATACAAGCATACAATATGGGCGACGGAGGCAGGGTCCCATAACAAACTCTCTAACCAATCCATAGTTACTTTTGTTTATCTTTTTTATTAGCTTATTGAATTTCCGCGCAAAGGTAGGCATTAAAAGGGAGGTGGCAAAGGGTTTGCTGGAGTTTTTCTTTTGGAATATAGGTAAAGGTGTCAGAGGCTAATTGGGTAGTATGCAAGGATATTAGTTTATACTCTAAAATGTAAAGTGTACTTTGCAATCATGTATATACATACGAAAATCATACTTGCAGAATGTCATTTCTCCATGCGAATTTTACTTAAAAGACCTTGTATTATTAAGTTATTGAGTATATTTGCGAATCCTATTCTAGACAAATAGGTAAATGAAGAGATTACTTATTATCTTTATTAATTATAAAATAAACTATGGCAGACAGTAAAGAAAAACTCTTCTCGGACTTTGCTCCCACCACCACCGAACAGTGGATGGAGAAAGTAACAGCTGACCTGAAAGGCGCTGATTTTGAGAAGAAACTCGTTTGGAAAACAAACGAAGGATTCAAGGTAAAACCTTTCTACCGCATGGAAGACCTCGAAGAATTGAAAACGACGAATGCACTTCCCGGTGAATTCCCTTATCTCAGAGGTACCAAGAAAGACAACAACGAGTGGCTTGTTCGCCAGGAAATTAAAGTGGAATGCCCTAAGGAAGCCAATGCGAAAGCACTGGACATCCTGAATAAAGGTATCGATTCACTGGCTTTCCGTGTAAAGGCAAAAGAACTCAATGCCGAATACATCGAGACTTTGCTTGAGGGAATCTGCGCTGAGTGTGTAGAACTGAACTTCTATACTTGTCAGGGACACGTGGTAGCACTTGCAGAGCTTTTGGTGGCTTACTTCCAGAAGAAAGGTTACGACTTGGCGAAGTTGCAGGGTTCCATTGGTTATGATTTCTTCGACAAGATGCTGGCAAAAGGCAAAGAAAAGGGTGATATGGTGCAAACAGCCAAAGCTCTGATTGAAGCAACTACTGCTCTGCCGAAATACCGTGTACTGAATGTGACAGCTTTGACGCTGAACAATGCCGGAGCATACATTTCCCAGGAACTGGGCTATGCTCTTGCTTGGGGTAATGAATATATGAATCAACTGACAGAAGCAGGAGTTCCTGCTGCTCTTGTTGCCAAGAAGATTAAATTCAACTTTGGTATCAGCTCTAATTACTTCCTTGAGATTGCTAAGTTCCGTGCTGCCCGTATGTTGTGGGCAAACATCGTAGCTTCTTATGATGCCGATGCTCAATGTGCTGCCAAAATGCACATACATGCTGAGACTTCTACGTTCAACCTTACTTTATTTGATGCTCATGTAAATCTGTTGCGTACGCAGACAGAGGCTATGAGTGCTGCACTGGCAGGTGTGGATTCAATGACAGTAACTCCGTTCGATAAGACTTACGATGCTCCGAATGAATTTTCGGAACGTATGGCACGCAACCAGCAATTGTTGCTGAAAGAGGAGTCCCACTTCGATAAAGTGATTGACCCTGCTGCCGGTTCTTACTATATTGAAAATCTGACTGTGTCCATTGCTAAACAAGCTTGGGAACTTTTCCTGGCTGTTGAAGAGGAAGGTGGCTTTTATGCTGCTGTAAAAGCAGGTACGGTGCAGGCAGCTGTGAACGAAAGTAACAAGGCTCGTCATAAAGCTGTTGCTCAACGTCGCGAAGTGTTGCTGGGTACGAATCAGTTCCCGAACTTTAATGAGAAGGCAGGCGAGAAGAAACCATTGGAAGCTACTTGCTGCTGTGGTGGTCATGATACTTGTGAAAAAGATGTGGCTACACTCAACTTTGACCGTGCTGCCAGTGAATTCGAAGCATTACGCCTCGAAACAGAAGCTTCAGGCAAGCGTCCGAAAGCCTTTATGCTGACTATCGGTAATCTGGCTATGCGTCAGGCACGTGCTCAGTACTCTTGTAACTTCCTGGCTTGTGCCGGATATGAGGTTGTTGATAACCTGGGCTTCCCGACTGTAGAAGCTGGTGTGGAAGCTGCGATGGCTGCTAAGGCTGATATCGTGGTACTTTGTTCCAGTGATGATGAATATGCAGAATACGCTGTTCCGGCTTTCAAGGCTCTGAATGGTCGTGCTATGTTTATCGTAGCCGGTGCTCCTGCTAATATGGACGAGCTGAAAGCTGCCGGTATCGAGAACTTCATCCATGTTCGTGTCAACGTACTGGAAACATTAAAGGAATACAACGCTAAACTTTTGAAGTAAGATGAGAAAAGATTTTAAAAACTTAGATATATATGCCGCATTTCAGCCTGCTAACGGTGCTGAGTGGCAAAAGGCTAACGGCATCCATGCTGATTGGAAAACGCCGGAACACATTGAAGTGAAGCCTGTTTATACAAAAGAAGACCTGGAAGGCATGGAACATTTGGGCTATGCTGCCGGTCTGCCTCCTTATCTGCGCGGTCCGTACTCAGTGATGTACACACTACGCCCTTGGACAATCCGTCAGTATGCCGGATTCTCTACAGCTGAAGAATCAAATGCATTCTACCGTCGTAATCTGGCTTCCGGACAGAAAGGTTTGTCTGTAGCCTTCGACTTGGCTACACATCGCGGCTACGACCCTGACCATGAACGTGTGGTAGGTGATGTGGGCAAGGCCGGTGTATCTATCTGCTCACTGGAGAATATGAAGGTTCTTTTCGATGGTATTCCTTTGAACAAGATGTCTGTGTCCATGACTATGAATGGTGCTGTTCTTCCAATTCTGGCATTCTATATCAATGCCGGTCTGGAACAAGGTGCTAAATTGGAAGAAATGGCAGGTACTATCCAGAATGACATCCTGAAAGAATTCATGGTGCGTAATACTTATATTTATCCGCCTGCATTCTCCATGAAGATCATATCCGATATTTTCGAATATACTTCTCAGAAGATGCCGAAGTTCAACTCTATCTCTATCTCCGGTTACCACATGCAGGAAGCGGGAGCTACGGCAGACATTGAGTTGGCTTATACGTTGGCCGACGGTCTTGAATACCTTCGTGCCGGTGTTGCCGCAGGCATAGATATCGATGCTTTTGCTCCGCGTTTGTCTTTCTTCTGGGCTATCGGTACCAATCACTTTATGGAAATTGCCAAGATGCGTGCGGCTCGTATGCTTTGGGCAAAGATCGTGAAACAGTTCAATCCGAAGAATCCGAAATCACTGGCTTTGCGTACGCACTCCCAGACTTCCGGTTGGTCGTTGACTGAACAAGATCCGTTCAATAATGTAGGCCGTACTTGTATCGAGGCTATGGCTGCAACTTTGGGACATACCCAGTCTCTGCATACCAATGCTCTTGATGAGGCTATCGCATTGCCGACAGACTTCTCTGCCCGTATTGCCCGTAATACTCAGATTTATATCCAGGAAGAAACTTATATCTGTAAGAACGTTGACCCATGGGGAGGTTCTTATTATGTAGAGTCTCTGACAAACGAACTGGCTCACAAGGCTTGGGAGCTTATTCAGGAAGTAGAAAAACTGGGTGGTATGGCAAAGGCTATCGAAACTGGTATTCCTAAGATGCGTATCGAAGAAGCTGCTGCGCGTACACAGGCTCGTATCGACTCCGGTTCTCAGACTATCGTTGGTGTGAATAAATATCGTCTGGAGAAAGAAGCTCCGATTGATATCCTCGAAATCGACAATACGGCTGTTCGTCTGGAACAGATTGAAAACCTGAAACGCTTGAAAGAAGGAAGAAACGAGGCTGAAGTACAGAAAGCATTGGAAGCTATTACCAAATGCGTGGAAACCAAGGAAGGCAATTTACTGGAACTGGCAGTAGAAGCTGCCCGTGTTCGCGCTACATTGGGAGAAATCTCTTATGCTTGTGAAAAAATTGTAGGACGTTATAAAGCAGTAATCAGAACTATATCAGGCGTGTATTCATCAGAAAGTAAGAATGACAGCGACTTCAAGCGTGCTTGCGAATTGGCCGAGAAGTTTGCGAAGAAAGAGGGACGTCAGCCCCGTATTATGGTTGCCAAAATGGGTCAGGACGGTCACGACCGTGGCGCTAAAGTAGTTGCGACCGGATATGCCGACTGTGGTTTCGACGTGGATATGGGACCGTTGTTCCAGACGCCTGCCGAAGCTGCCCGCGAAGCTGTTGAAAACGACGTTCATGTAGTGGGCGTATCTTCATTGGCTGCCGGACACAAGACACTGGTTCCGCAGATCATTGACGAACTGAAGAAACTGGGCCGTGAGGATATCATCGTAATTGCAGGTGGAGTGATTCCTGCACAGGACTATGATTTCCTCTATAAGGCCGGTGTGGCTGCTATCTTTGGTCCCGGAACTCCGGTTGCCAAAGCTGCTTGTCAGATTCTGGAAATCTTGATGGACGAAGAATAAATCTTTATTCATATAATTTTAGAGAGGCAGGGTGTTGTATTAATATCCTGCCTCTCGCATTTTAAGTATATAGAGATAAAATTAGTTGGTTTTTAATGTCATATTAATCTTTTCTTTAATCACTCCGGTGGATATTTGCGACATCATTTCTTTGATATCCGTAATCTAATTAATTGATGTAGCATGAAAAAATTATTACTTCTTTTTATCTCAGCTTTATTAGCTGTAAGTGTGCAGGCACAATCGAGTGATAAGCCTGGTAACTGGAAACTGATTGTGTCGGATGAATATCCGGCGGATGACATTGGTGTGGCAACGTATGACGTTGTAGCTGACTTTGGAGCAGATCCTACCGGAGTGAAAGATTCGTGGAGTATTTTTCAAACAGCACTTAATAAACTAGGTGAGAACAGGCGTGGCGGTGTGCTTTTTGCTCCTGCCGGCCGTTACCGTATTACCGGGAAACTTTATATTCCTACAGGTGTGACGCTGCGTGGCGAATGGAAACGGCCGACCAAAGGAGTAGCCATACAGGGAACCATTCTGATGGTAGACAATGCCGGGGGAGATGAACTTGAGTCGAAATCTTTCATCACCATGGAGCCTTCCACTGCCTTGACCTATCTTTCCATTTGGTACCCACATCAGGATCCGGATCATATAAAGCCCTATCCGCCGACAGTGCTTTATGGCCGTGATGGTGTGTGGGGTAATGAATATTGTAATGTCCGTCATGTAACATTGGTGAATTCTTATAGCGGCATTATCCTTTCCAGAAAGAACGGTGGCGGTTGCCCTAATATCTATGATGTATATGGAACCCCACTGAGCCGTGGTATTGAGATTGATAACATAGCTGACGTCGGTCGTTTTGAGCAGATATACTTTTCTCCTGATTATTGGGCAGGTTCAGGGCTTGAAGGGGCACCGAAAGCAGGTTCCGCTTTCACAGATTGGATCTATCAAAATGGGGTAGGTATAACAATGCGTCGTAATGACTGGTCTTACACCTGTTTCGTCGATGTCGAAGGATATAATTGTGGTTTTAAGACCGGAAATAGCATGTCCGGTGACGGCAATCCGAACGGTCATAATTACAGCTTTCATCTGAAAGACTGCCAGACTGGTATTCATGTTGATGGTAGTTCTTCCTCCGGCATTATGTTTACTCGCGTAGAGATGGAGAATTGTGAAAATGGTATCGTTGTATCTTCTGCCGACGGACCTGTTCAGCTTTACGGATGTGAAATATCCGCTCGTGAGAATGCTGTACTTATGGAATCCGGTTCTTCTTCTCGCTTGATGATGGAGCAATGTACTGTAAAAGGGGGAGCGGTGAATAGTATGTCAGGTGATTTTGTCGCTTCGGATTGTGACTTCAATAATACTACTCCGCAAGTTTTCATAGGTTCGGATGCACGTTGCATTCTTAAGGGTAACCGCTTCGCAAAGAAAGCAGATGTTCAAAACAATTCGCTGTTTGAATGTCATATAGATCACACAGCTCTGACAGAGAGGAGCAAGCTGCCGGAATTTCCTGACTTGCGTGTGTCTGAAACAAAACCTGCCCGTGTGGTGCTTTATAATGTCCTCGATTTCGGTATTGAACCTTTCGTTGTGCCTTTCAATTCTTCTACGAATACGCAGAGTATCCAAAATGCGATCCGCAATGGCCTTAACAGTGCGAAGGATGCTACTGCAGCTATACAAAGTGCCCTGGATAAAGCCAAAGCTGATGGGGGTGGTATTGTCTATCTTCCCGGCGGGCGGTATAAGATGCTCGGGACTCTTACTGTGCCTACCGGAGTAGAACTACGTGGTGCAGCCGATTTCGGGAGTATTCCCCGTGGGCACGGAACCATTTTTGAGGTATATGCCGGTAAAGGACAGCCTTCTGGAGAATCATTCTTGAAACTTGAAGCCGGTAGTGGTGTTCGTGGAATATCCATTAATTATCCTGAACAACTCTCTTCCATGTTGCCTGCGATGGCACAGTATCCGTACACCATTCAGGGGAAGGGGAAAGATATCTATATTGTCAACGTCGGCATACGTGCAGCTTGGAACGGACTGGATTTGTTCAGTAACAAGTGCGATAACCACTATGTGGACTATCTGGCAGGACATGCTTTCAAGAATGTGATTCGTATAGGCGGAGGTTCGCAAGGCGGTATGGTTAATAACATGCAGTTCAATACCATTGTCTATGCTTGTGGTGCTGAAACAAAATTTGGATCTTGGTCTAATAATGCCGATGCTGATAATGGCAAGGCATACGATCAGAATATGAAGGAACTTCGTTTTATTACGGTGGAAGACTGTACGGATGAGATTCTTTACAATGATTTCCATTACGGAGGATACGAGGGGATTGTGTTCGATAAGTCCGGTGCAGGCAGGGCTGCTTCTGGAAAGGCACTTGGGCTTGGTATAGACGGTTCGATGAATTCTGCCATGTTCAATGCGCTGGGCAGTGCAGGTTTTCCGCTGGTGAATACGCAGTTAGTTGCCCTTGAAGCAAAGAGTACTGCTTTTCCTGATACCCGTTACATTACTTTGGGTGAAACATTTACAGGAAATGCTGAGTTTTATGGCATAGACCTTTGGGGAGGACCCAAACATTCGACTGTTATTAATAATGGGAACTTGGTATTGAATCTGGCCAATTTTTCAACTACCGGTGACGTTTATCATTTCTATTTGCCTAAATCAACCGGAAAGGCCAGGATGCACAATGCAGTAGTAAATATGAAGTCTGACGCCAGTATTGCTAATTCAAGTCATGAGAAGCAGGCATTTGTCGGTGCCAGTGTCCTCGACGTAGAATCGTGGAGGATTAAGTTGATGGGTGAATGGGATTGCAATCTCACGCTTACCCCCGTTTTTGAGGCTACCGATGCCCTGTTGAGCCGTACTAAGTGGAGTATCACCGCCAATGTGAACAATGGGAATGCCCGTAATGCCATTGACAATAATGTATCCACGCGATGGGATACAGGACAGTCACAAAAAGCTGGTCAGATGGTTACTGTGAATATGAATGCAGCCAATAAGCTGAACAGAATAATTTTGGATTCTTCAAAAAGTCCCGGTGACGGTCCTGCCGGTTACGAACTGTATGTGAAGAATGGCGCTAACGCTGACTGGAAACTTGTAGCCGAAGGGAAAAACGGTACTTCCGTCCTGATTATCGGTTTCCCGGAAGAGACAGCAACACATTTCAAAATTATCCAGACCGGGACGAAGGGCGGATATTGGTCTATCCACGAGCTCTATGCGGCATTGGTGGACGATACTCCTACAAGTATATCACCTGAGGTCATAGAATCAGCCGGAGAGATTTATTATTATGACGGTCGGTTGGCTTGGAGTGGATTGAAGAGCGATGTAGACAATCAAGTTGAAATCATTGATTTGTCGGGACGACGCATATTATCACAGCAAGTGAATACTAATTCCTTGCAATTATCCGGCATGCAAGGCGGGTTCTATATTGTGGTGGTCAGTGATGGTACGAATGTGTTGCGGAAGAAACTGTTCTTTAAAGATTGAGGATTTGGAGCTGGTACTTTAAAGATGTTTTCTGTTAATGGTTTGTATATCAATATCTTGTATTTACATTCTATTTACGCTGTAGTGTAAAAGCGTTTACCGCAGGATGTAACGACCTTTACCGCCTATTGTAACGCTCTTTACCTCGGTATGTAACGACCTTTACCTCGGCGTGTAAATGGAGTTACCATTTGGGGTAAACCAAGTTACCGTGAAAAGAAACAGCCGTACCCTCGTTAGGTGAAAGTGATTCACCTGCCGGGGTACGGCTGTTCGTTTGTAAGATGTGGTTGCCCATCCGTTGTATGCCGGACGACAGTAGCCTTGCTACCAGTTGTATTCTTCTACATAGCTATCGAAATACTCTTCCTGTTGTAAGCCCAACTTCCTGGCCAGTGCCATCACTTTTTGTTGTTCGGCAGGCGAGAGTAAAGTTTCTCCTTTCCGTTTCTGATAATATCGTCTGATTCCCCAATTGCCAATCAGCCCGTAGCGGAATGTTCCTGACGCACTGACAGCCAATGCTTCCGTGGTGCGAACAAAACCTTTGGCATAGCGCACTTTTTGGTTGGAACGGTAATATTCGCATTTCCCTGTCCTGGCTTCAATTGTTTTCGGGTTCAGTGTAGGCGGAAAAGTAACGCTTGCCGGTGTATGAGTGTATGCAATCCGGCGTAGGCAAGTGTCGGCATGAGGGCAATCTGCTGCTGCGCACAGACCAAAGTTATGGGGAACTTTTGAATAATCGAATGATTCTTTTTCCATTGTGTTTTCTTTTAATTAGTAATCATCATGCAAAGGTACGATATTAATTTCTTTCCTTCTTCTCTTTTTTGTACCTTTGCTCCGCTAAAAGAATAATGAATGATAGTTTGTATTGCCGAAAAGCCCTCTGTGGCGCGTGACATAGCTGATGTATTAGGAGCGAAAGATAGAAGAGACGGCTATATCGAAGGAAACGGATACCAGGTGACCTGGACATTCGGTCACCTCTGTACACTCAAGGAACCGCACGAATATACCCCGAACTGGAAATCATGGAGCTTGGGAAGCTTGCCCATGATACCACCGCGTTTCGGAATAAAACTGATCAGTAACCCTACTTATGAAAAGCAATTCCATACGATAGAGACTCTTATGCAGAAAGCCGACATGATCATAAACTGTGGTGATGCCGGGCAGGAAGGAGAGTTAATTCAGCGTTGGGTGATGCAGAAAGCCGGTGCACGTTGTCCGGTAAAGCGTCTGTGGATTTCATCCTTGACGGAAGAAGCCATTCGGGAGGGTTTTGCCAAATTGAAAGATCAGAAAGAGTTCCAACCGCTTTATGAGGCAGGATTAAGTCGCGCAATAGGCGACTGGTTATTGGGAATGAATGCCACGCGTCTTTATACTATGAAGTATGGGCAGAATAAGCAGGTACTTTCTATTGGTCGTGTGCAGACACCTACATTGGCACTGATTGTAAACCGACAGTTGGAAATAGAGAACTTTGTGCCCAAGCAATATTGGGAATTGAAGACAGTGTATCGGGATACGACATTCTCTGCTATCATCAGGAAGAGCGAAGAAGAATTGGTTCTGGAAGCTGAAAAGAACAAGGAGGCAATTGCTGCCGGGAAGAAACCCAAAAAGGAAGAAGAGAATAGAGGTATTGATCCTATTGCCAACCAGGAACAGGGTATGGCACTGCTGGAACAGATCAGGAATTCTCCTTTTATGATTACGGATGTAACCAAGAAGGAAGGAAAAGAAGCTCCCCCCCGTTTGTTTGACTTGACTTCCTTACAGGTGGAATGTAATAAGAAGTTTGCTTATTCTGCCGATGAGACATTGAAAATCATCCAGTCATTATATGAAAAGAAAGTGGCTACCTATCCTCGTGTAGATACCACCTTTCTGAGTGATGACATTTATCCGAAATGTCCGGGTATCTTGAAGGGTTTGCGTGATTATGCAACATTTACAACACCTTTGGATGGGACCACTTTATTGAAGTCAAAGAAGGTATTCGATAATTCAAAGGTAACAGATCACCATGCCATTATTCCTACCGGGCAATATTCGCAGAACCTGACAGACATGGAGCGCCGTGTATTCGACTTGATAGCCCGTCGATTTATAGCTGTATTCTATCCCGATTGTAGGTTCGCTACTACTACCGTACTGGGCGTAGTGGAAGAAATAGAATTCAAGACTACCGGAAAACAGATTTTGGAACCTGGTTGGAGAGTTATATTCGGAACTCCGGGTGCACAGTCACAGGAAGAAAAAGATCCGGGAGATGAAGAAAATGTATTGCCGGCTTTTGTGAAAGGTGAAAGTGGTCCTCATGTACCCGATTTATATGAGAAATGGACACAACCTCCCCGTCCTTATACTGAAGCTACTTTACTGCGTGCTATGGAAACAGCGGGTAAGTTGGTGGATAACGATGAATTGAGGGATGCATTGAAAGAGAATGGAATCGGTCGTCCGTCTACGCGTGCCGCTATTATTGAGACTTTATTTAAACGTAATTATATCCGCAAAGAGAAGAAGAACCTGATAGCTACACCTACAGGAGTCGAGCTTATCCAGATTATCCATGAAGAGTTATTGAAATCTGCCGAACTAACGGGTATTTGGGAAAAGAAACTTCGTGAGATTGAGAAAAAGACCTATGATGCTGCACAATTTCTTGAGGAATTGAAACAGATGGTTTCTGAGGTTGTGATGAGTGTGCTTTCAGATAATAGCAATCGTCATATTACTATTGTGCAGGCGGTGGAGGAAGTATCCAGTGGTAGTAAGAAGCGGGGTGGAAAGGCGGTAAAAGAGAAAGATGCTGCCAAGCCTAAACGCCAAAGTAAACCGCGCAAGAAGGTTGTGGAAACAAATGCTGCTGGCACTTCTCAAATACAATCTATTGAGGGACAAACTTGCCCATTGTGTGGCAAAGGAACCATAATCAAGGGGAAAACGGCTTATGGTTGCTCGGAGTGGAAGAACGGATGTACTTTCCGTAAACCATTTGAATAAATGATGGTCATACAATAATCAGTCGACTTTTCAGTTTATATGAATGATAACTTGTGAGGCATGAAATTATATAAACTGTTTTTATTTTTTCTTTGTGCTATCTTATTTCTCACTTCCTGTGGAGTGGGGCGGAGTCTGCGTCAGGCAGAACAAAGTTATGCCCGTGGAGAATACTTTGATGCTGCACGCCATTACAAAACGGCCTATACCCGTACTCCTCCCAAAGATCGTTCGCAACGAGGTGTGCTTGCCTATAAACAAGGTGACTGCTACCGCCGTATCAATTACACGTTGAAGGCTAAAGCTGCCTATATGAATGCCATCCGTTATCGCCATCCGGATACTCTTTCTCATTTTTATCTGGCGGAGATGCTTCGTAAGAATGGCGAATATGCTGCTGCCATACCTTATTATGAGAATTATCTTGCTTATGCACAGAACCAGTCTGATATAAAAGGGCGTAAAGATTCCTTGGCGCATATAGGAATTGCTTCTTGTCTGCTGGCACAGGAGTGGAAAAAAAATCCTACCCGTCATATTGTAAAGCGTATCCCTATTCTTGTTTCCCGCCGTAGTGATTATTCTCCCATGTATGTGGGTAATGATCCTGATATCCTATATTTAACTTCTACCCGTAACGAGGCCAAAGGTGCCGATCTGAATGGTATTACCGGCATGAAAAGTGCTGATATATTCCACTCCAAGCGAAATGAAAAGAAGCAATGGCAAAAGCCTGAACCGCTTGCTTCGGAAGTAAACAGTGAATTCGAAGAAGGGGCTTGTTCTTTTTCGGCAGATGGTAAAACGATGTATTTCACTCGTTGCCGGACATTGCCCAATGCACCGGCTTATGCAGAGATATATGTTTCTCAACGTGCCGGGGCAGAGTGGGGGAGTCCTCAGAAGTGCGCAATCTTGAATGATACCCTTTCTTCTGTTGCCCACCCTGCATTATCTCCTGCAGGTGATTATCTATATTTCGTATCTGATATGCCAGGTGGACAGGGCGGACTGGATTTATGGCGTATCAACGTGACTCGTGATGGTTTCGGTTATGTCGATAATCTGGGGCCTGAAATTAATACTTCCGGTGATGAAATGTTTCCCTCTTTTGCACCGGATGGTACCCTGTATTTCTCCTCCACCGGACATCCCGGTATGGGTGGTCTGGATATCTTTCATGCTGTGCCGGATAGCCTGACGGGACGTTGGCGTATTGAGAATATGAAATCTCCGGTAAATTCACAAAGTGATGATTTTGGTATGACGTTCGAGCCGGGTGCGCCCAATCGGGGTTTTTTCTCTTCTAACCGGGGAGATGCCCGTGGCTGGGATCACATTTACAGTTTTGAGCTTCCGGAGGTACATCATATCTTGAAAGGACTGGTTTATGATAAAGAGGGGGATGTACTTTCTGATGCGCTGGTTACTTTGGTGGGAGAGGATGGTACTTATATGAAGATCAATGTGAAGAAGGATGGAACTTTTACTCAGGAACTTACACCAGGATGCCGTTATGCCTTGCTTGCTTCTTGTCGTGGTTATCTGAATGACAAAGAGGAGTTGATGACGGAAGATGTTAATGAGGATCGCCATTATGAACTTGAGTTTCCTTTATCTTCCATTACTCGTCCTGTACTGATAGAGAATATCTTTTATGAATTTGACCGGGCTGACCTGACTTCGGAATCTACTGTAGCTTTGGATGAGTTGATACAATTATTGAACAATAATCCGAATGTTACTATCGAACTCTCCGCACATTGCGATTATAAGGGGAATGATGATTATAATCTCCGCCTTTCGCAACGTCGTGCAGAATCTGTGGTACGCTATCTTATTAAAGGAGGCATTGATTCGCAACGTCTCACGCCGAAAGGGCATGGGGAGCAACAGCCTAAGACAGTAACTAATTTTACTCTGAAATCTGCACCTTTTTTGAAGGTGGGAGATGTATTGACAGAGGAGTTTATAAAAAATCTCCCACTGGAACAGCAGGAGATTTGTAATGCTATTAATCGTCGCACAGAATTTAAAGTGTTGCGAACCACGTATCAATGAGTTACAAGCTACGAGTTACAAGCTACAAGTACTATGCAGTAACGATAGCGCAGTACTCGTAACTTGTAACTTGTAGCTCGCAGCTTGTAACTCGTAGCTAATACCTTAAATGGAATTCAACGACTGCTTCGATTCCTTTTCGGAAAATATCCAATGGAAAGTTCTCATTTGGTGAATGGATAGCATTTGATTCCAGTCCGAATCCCATAAGTACAGTCTTGATTCCAAGTACTTGCTCGAATGTGGAGATGATAGGAATACTTCCTCCCCGGCGTACTGCAAGTGGTTTCTTTCCGAATGCTTTTTCAAAACCTTTCTCGGCAGCCTGATAGGCTGGAAGGCTAATTGGGCATACATAGCCCTGTCCTCCATGCATGGGTGTCACTTTTACCTGTACGGTATCCGGAGCGATGCTTAGGATATAATCTGCAAACATTTGGGAAATCTTGTGATGATCCTGATGGGGAACCAGGCGACAAGAAACTTTGGCTGTGGCTTTTGAGGGAAGTACTGTCTTGGAACCTTCGCCGGTATATCCGCCCCAAATGCCACAAACGTCGAAAGAGGGACGGCAACTGTTACGCTCCAGAGTGCTGTATCCTTTTTCTCCGGATAGCTCTTTTACGCCAATGGCTGCCTTATATTTTTCTTCATCGAAAGGAATATGGGTGATCATGTCACGTTCCGCCTGTGGAACTTCTTCTACATCATCGTAGAAACCGGGCACTGTGATACGTCCATCGGCATCTACTACTTTGGCAATCATTCCACATAATACATTAATGGGATTGGCAACGGCACCTCCGAAATGTCCTGAGTGTAAGTCACGGTTAGGGCCGGTTACTTCAATTTCCCAGTATGCCAGTCCGCGAAGACCAGTAGTCAGTGAGGGCAGGTCGGCACCCAACATACTGGTATCCGATACCAGAATAATATCTGCTTTTAATAATTCTTTATGCTCCTCACAGAAAGCTTCCAGACTGGGTGAACCGATTTCTTCTTCACCCTCAAAGATGAATTTGACATTGTTCTTAAGCATGCCATGTTTCACCAGATATTCGAATGCCTTTACTTGTATAAATGATTGTCCTTTGTCGTCATCGGCACCACGGGCCCAAATGTGCCCATCGCGGATTTCCGGTTCAAAGGGGTTGCTTTTCCATAGCTCCAACGGTTCTGCCGGCATTACATCATAATGTGCATATACCAAAACTGTCTTTGCTGCCGGGTCTACTATCTTTTGCCCGAAAACAATCGGATTGCCTTTCGATGGCATTACCAGTGCTTCGTCTGCACCTGCTTCAAGCAATAGTTGTGCCCAGCGCTCTGCACAAGCCAACATGTCGTCATGATGTTCAGGTTTTGCACTGATACTTGGGATACGGATGAGGCTGAACAAGTCTTCCAGCATCTTCGATTCATTCTCTGAGATGTATTTCTGTATTTCGTTCATAAATATATATATATGATAAGGTGATAGGGTGATAAGATGATAGGGTGATAAAATGATAAGATGATAGGGTGATGTCACTTTATCATCCTATCACTTTACCACTTTATCATTCTTATAACTGTGTAGTACGGTCAATCAGATAAAAATCCAGTATTGTCAAGGCAGCCATAGCTTCTACTATAGGCACTGCGCGTGGCAAAACGCATGGATCATGACGACCGCGGGCTTTCAATGTTGTATCTACGCCATCTATATTGACTGTATGTTGCTCCATCAATACAGTAGCTACCGGTTTAAAGGCAACCCGGAAGAAGATGTCCTGTCCGTTACTTATACCGCCTTGGATACCACCGGAATGATTGGTTTTCGTTTCAATGCGTCCGCAGTTATTGAAGAATACATCATTCTGCTCTGAGCCTTTTTGTTTCAGACCTTTAAATCCGTCACCGTATTCAAATGCTTTAGCTGCATTGATGCTGAGCATACCGGAAGCAAGAGCTGCATGTAACTTACCGAATACGGGTTGGCCTAATCCGATGGGGCATCCTTTGATGACACAGGTCACTACGCCGCCAATGGTATCACCTTCTCCTTTGGTCTTGAAAATAAGTTCCTCCATTTCTTTTGCCTTTACCGGATCCGGACAGCGTACTGGATTCGTTTCTATTAAATCAAGATCATAAGCAGTATAATTCTCTTCCAGACGGATTGGTCCTACCTGCGAGGTATATGCTGTGATTTTTACACCCAGTTGACGGAGTGCCTGTTTGGCAAGGGCACCTGCCACTACGCGCGAAATGGTTTCGCGTGCTGATGAGCGACCGCCGCCACGATAATCACGGATGCCATATTTCACCTTATAAGTATAGTCAGCATGCGAAGGACGGTATACCTCCTTCATATTATCATAATCACTGGAATGCTGATTCTCATTCCACACAATGAATCCAATGGGACATCCTGTTGATTTGCCTTCAAAGATACCTGAAAGGAATTCTACTTTATCGCCTTCTTTCCGGGCCGTAGTAATAAGAGACTGTCCGGGACGACGACGGTCCAGTTCCGCTTGCACGAAATCCATGTCAATGCGGATGCCCGCGGGAAATCCATCTATGACGCCTCCGATGCCTTTACCATGTGACTCCCCAAAGCTGGTAAGGCGGAGAATGTTGCCGAATGAGTTGAACATAATCTTTTGCTTTAATGGTTTATGTATAAGGTTTATTCATGCCAAATCCTTTGAATAAAAGCTTTTGGTTGCATAAAGATAACAAATAGTTATGGATTTTTCTCATGAAGAGGGAGAAATATTATATTTTTTATGGAATGAGATGTTTTTATAGCTTCTTGAGAAAACACTTGCGGCTGCGTTGACCTTCACTTGCATAAGTGAGAGCTCACACTCCTACAAGTGTGAGCCTACGCAGCCACAAGTGTTTAATAGCGTTGTGAATTCACTTTATTGGCAAGTCGTTTTTTATAAAAGGTGATAATTAAAGTTTGGATGCTTAAAAAAGGAACAGCTCATCTTTAGAATAGACCTTGTGTAATATCTTTAAAAACTGTTATTTTGCACTTCGAAATCTTATTCAATTAAAAAGACATGACTACCCAGCGATGGGGAGCTATTATTTACTAAACAAGAAAAATATGAAGAAGAATTTATTTTATTTATTTGCATTGATCTGTTCAATGAGTTTGTTTACTGCTTGTAGCGATGATGACGATGAAGTAAGCCCGTGGACTGGAACTTATAAAATGGCAGATTATACAGCTACGGATTATACCTGGACAGAAAAAGAGGTAATGAAGAATTGGCCTGTAACAAGTGCATTGTACACAGATTGGCAATTTACTGGTGAGGATAATTACCCTAATTTAATTTCAGCTTTATTACGGTATCTTGGAGGTTCTATTTTGCCTCAAGCTTTGAATTCAATTACTTTAGATAAGAGTGGTAGTATTATAGCTGATTATGTTGCTAGTCCGGCAATAGCACTAGACCCCAATTCTATAATGTCTATCTTTTTTACAGGTGCTTTTCCTACTACAAGTGAGGTAAAAGCTAATTTTGCTACAAGTGGCTTTACTACTTCTCCTAAAGAGTTGGCATATTGGAGTGAGAGAAATGGAAAATTCACTGTAAAATTGAATATTCCTGCTATCTTGACTGCAGCTACTGGAGCTGATGCTAGCGGTATGGCTGATATTATTGATGAAGTGTTGAGTGGAGATCCAGCTACTGTTAAAGCATTACTAGGTGGACTTTTGAATGCTGATCTTAGTGGAATACAAGATGCTACTATTAGTCAGATATTGGGTTGGGCTAAAGATGGAATACCTATGAATATTAAGACTGCTGATAATGGTCATACTTATATTTATTTGGATAAGAGTGCCTTTGATAATCTTTTCACTCTTCGTGATACGGGGGAAACGGATAGCTGGGGAGATCCTGTATCAGTGAATGATTTAATATTGCTTTGGAATGCATTGGTAGAAGGTGGAATTGTGCCGGAGGAAGCACAAGCTGCTGGAATGTTTATTCAGATGATAGGTGGATATTGGGCAGTAACAACAAGTTTTAATTTAGGTTTGGACTTAATGAGATAATATCTTAGTGATAAATTATGGAGGAGCTGAATCTTTTGATTCAGCTCCTTTTTTGTTTTATAAGTAGTTCTTTTGAAATGAAAAAACAATTAGATACCTTTAATTGTTTTTTATAATTAAGAGCCTTCTGTTCTTATGTTATTCATATAGCACTTAAAATTTATATTAAAAATGGAACATTAAAACGTAGAACAGACCTTTTTTATATACTTTAAAAGCTGTTTCTTTGCACACTTAATTTTTATTAAAGTAAAATAGGACATTGTAACCTTCGATGAGAAGGCTTGTATTAACTAAACAAGATGATTTTATGAAGAAGAATTTATTTTATTTGTTTGCATTGATTTGTTCAATGAGTTTGTTCACTGCTTGTAGTGATGATGATGACCCTGTTTATCCGATTGAGGAAGAATTGGCAGGTACCTATAAAGGTACTTTAGATATTGAATTAGATGGGACTTCTATTGCAAATGGGATGCCAAAGAACATTACAATTGCAAAGGCTGGGAATAATATCGTTAGTTTGGAATTGAAGGATTTCAGTTTCATGGGAATGAACCTAACTATCAAATTGGAAAAATGCGTTCTGAAGCAAAATGGTACTTCTTATACATTTACAGGTAGTCAAGAACTGAATTTAAGTGACATTGGCAAGTGTAATGTAGACGTAGCTGGTACCATTAATAATGGAAAAGTAGAAGCAGATCTGAATATTGATGTATTACAATTAGGCCAGAAAGTTAAGGTTGTATATAAAGGTACTAAATTAACAGGGTCTGAAAGTTCAGAGGCAAAAATTACCAGCTTTGTATTTGAAGGTGCTACGATTGTTACTGAGCAGCCGGTAATTGATGATGTGACGGGTAAGATTGCTTTTAAGGTAATTGATGGTGCTACAAATGAAGAATTGGCAGCACTTGTGCCTACTATTGCAATCTCTTCAAAAGCGTCTATTACTCCTGCAACAGGTATAAAGCAGAACTTCGCTTCTGATGTTACTTATACAGTTATAGCGGAGGATGGAACAGTAAAAGAATATGTTGTTTCGTTGGCTGGTCGTCAGGTGGTGATGAAATATCCGTTTGATGAATGGAAATCTGTTGGTGCTGGTAAATCTCAACATGATGAACCGGTTGAAGAGGTATTGGCTACCAGTGCGACTGCTGCTTCTCTTTTATGGCTCTATGGTATAGAAGGTTTTCCTTTATATAAAGAAACTGAAGATATCGTTGCAGGTGCAGCTGCTGCTAAGCTGGTGACTATGGATACAAGTGCGAAAATGAATTCATTGGTACCGGCTATTACATCAGGTTCTGTTTTTACTGGAAAATTTGAACTTGATTTGAAAGATCGCTTAAATAGTACGAAATTTGGTATTTCTTATGATAAGAAGCCAGCCTATTTTAGGGGATGGTATAAGTATACACCGGGTGCCAAGTTTATTGATGGTACTGGCGCTACTAAACCGGCAGAGGTAGTAGAGCGCCCGGAAATCACGGATGAGTGTGCTATTCAGGCTGTATTGTATGAGGCAAAAGATGCTGAAGGTAATGAAGTGATCTTAACAGGGCATGATATTAATACTTCTGCATATCGTGTGGCTGCGGCTGTATTGGCGGATGGTACTGCAAAAGCTGCATATACCTACTTTGATATACCATTTACTTATGTGAATGGAAAAACTTATGAAGCAGGTAAAGAATATAAGTTGGCAATAGTCTGTTCTTCAAGTAAGGAGGGTGATTCGTTCAAGGGTGCTGGTGGCAGTACGTTGTGGATCGATGAGCTGGAAATAATTGGAGAATAAGGGTATTCATACTATAAAATAATAATGCTGGAAGTTGATCGCAAGTTTGACTTTCAGCATTTTATTTATAATTATATCAATATTTATGGCTCTTTACAATTTAGTTAGACTACATTGGAGATTAATATTGTTACATCACAAGCCGGTTCTTGGGGCTCTTACGGTAGAACTTTATAAGGAAAAAGTAAGAGTTGCTAAGATAAGAAAAGCGGGAGTTGTCAATCATAGATAAACTCCCGCTTTTTTTGTTTAATATTTAAGGAAATAAGCTTAAAAAACTGTTTTAGAACGAATATCCAAATCCTATATTCAGATAGATAGGATACATGGCAAATGATATTGTGTCAAAGTCCTTTTTAAAGATGTCATTTAATCCCCATGTAAGATCAGCATAAACATTCAGATGCTTGAAAGCTTTCCATTCTCCACCTAATTGTATGCCCCATTGGAATTTGCGCAAATCATCAGAGAAGTCATATGTAGCAATACTTTCATCCGTAAAGTCTACGCGTGAGCCCGTTTGGTCCGGAGTGCGGAGGTGCCCCTCATATACATGACCGGAGAAATCTCCTTCAAGTAAATAGGAGAAATAAGGACCAGCTACAAGTTTCCAGCGTTTGCTTATTTTGTAGTTAGCAAGAACGGGAACAGTAAGATAGGAGTTTTTTACTTTAGTCTTTACACCTCCCGTCCATAAACCTTCTAATTCACCACCGTTAGTATTGATAATTTTCATACCATAATTCTTAACGGTGGCTTCAGTAGTCATATTTTTAGTTTCGAGGCGCAAGCCTAAAGTCAAGCCCCATATTTTTTTTTCATCCAGCCATTTGGTAGCATTACCTTCAATAGAGATTGCCATACTGGGAACATAACTGTCTATCTTGCGTATTTCTTCGGGCAAAGGCAGAGGAGCGGTTCCTCCGATACTGAATCCTGCCTTTAATGAATATTCCCAACCACGAAGATAAGACTGGCCGAGAATATGGGTTCTATCTTCCTGAGCTTTTATTGACGTAGCTCCAACTACTGTTAACAGTAATGTGACAATAATAATATTGTATTTCTTCATGATTATCTTTTTTAATTCTCTTCGCAAATAAGTTCTACTTCATCAATATATAGCGTGCTTCCTACGGCACCTCTGAAATAAGCGCCGTCTACACTTGAAGAGAATACAATGCCAAGTTTGTATTTACCTTTCTGAAGTTCCGTTTCATTAATCTCTTTACCATTCTGAGCTTTAAAAGAGAGATTGAACGGTGTCCATTGATCTTTTTCCAATGCTTCTTCTGCACTAATTCTGGCTAAAGATACTACTTTATCCGAAGTAAGAGAATTGGTTCCATCCAACATAAATGAGTTATCTTCGGCCTCATACATGACAGCATAGATATCAAATCGATCTTTCTTTCCAGTTTGAGGCTCCCCGTTCTCAGTATAAACCGGTCCTGCTTTAAATTTATAATATCCTTTCAAAGTTTTCGGTCGTTTGTAGAACTGGAAACCAAAAGTTGTTGCTTTAGGAGCATCTTTAAGTGCATTGGCAAGATCAAAAGCTCCGATAAATAAGTTGCCGGCAGCAATATACATCTTTACCATGGCGCCGAAACTTCCGGTATCTTTAGTTTCCAACTTGACACATTTATCTTTATATCCTCCTGCGACTTGTACGGTAGGATAGTCTGTAGGAAGTTTAGACATACCGGTCAACTTATAACCGGGATTACCACTGGACCACTGCAATACTTTTGAAATCCCTTGTGAAGTACTAGGCTCAAATTCGTAAAAGATGTGATAAGGAGTATTTTGGGCAACTAATAACTCCTCGAAATGATAGGAAGTTGGTAATTCTGTTGGCTGGACGTTTACTTCATAAACAGGTTTCCAAACATAATCTTCGGAGGTCACCGTAAATGACCGCGAATGATCTCCTTCGCTAAAGTTGTATATGTTTCCTATATCACCATCTCTGCGATCATTGGGTTTGATGGATGCACCTTCCGGCAAGGCGAAGTTTAGTTGTTGTTTTGCAAGGTTTGCACCTTTGTGCACATATACATCGACTTTTTTTTCATCTGCGTTTATGTTTGCCAATTGCACATCCGCACCTGTACAGCCATCTATGGCTGCTTCTGAATTTAGCGCTTCGTCTTGTATACAAGAAGATATGGCAAATGCCAAAAAGAAACACGAGGTTAGCGTTTTAATCTTCATTTAATTCAGTTTTTGGTTATTAATAATGTAAAACTCGTGTGCAAAGTTAAGTTTCTTTTTTGAAATAGAAGACTTTGCGCACGTATTAAAAACATTTTTTCTAAATTTGTGTCCATTAAAATCAGTGAAATAATGATAACGGAAACGGAGAGAAAACGGATAATCGACCTGATACATCAGGAAGTGGTGCCGGCTATTGGGTGTACAGAGCCCATTGCAGTGGCATTGTGCGTAGCTAAAGCAACAGAAACACTGGGGACAAAGCCGGAAAAAATAAATGTGTTGCTAAGTGCTAATATTCTGAAAAACGCTATGGGAGTGGGCATTCCGGGTACCGGAATGATCGGCCTGCCCATCGCTATTGCACTGGGGGCACTGATAGGAAAATCAGAATATCAGTTGGAGGTGTTAAAAGACAGTACACCTGATGTAGTGGAAGAGGGGAAACGTTTCATTGAGGAAAAGCGCATTCATATTTCGTTGAAAGAGGATATTGAAGAGAAATTGTATATTGAAGTATGCTGTGAGTCCGGAGATGATAAAGCAACAGCTGTGATTGCCGGAGGACATACCACCTTTATATATATAGAACGTAACGGAGAAGTCCAATTTCAGAAACAACATACAGCTAGTTGTGAGAAAGAAGAAGAATGCTTGGAACTGACTTTACGTAAAGTTTATGATTTTGCTCTGAATACTCCGCTGGATGAGATCAGCTTTATTCTGGAAACAGCCCGCTTGAATAAGGCAGCTGCCGAACGTTCTTTTGAAGGCAATTATGGCCATGGTCTGGGTAAGATGTTGCGTGGTACTTATGAACATAAGGTGATGGGAGATAGCGTCTTCTCACATATCTTGTCTTATACGTCAGGTGCCTGTGATGCTCGTATGGCAGGAGCTATGATTCCGGTAATGAGCAATTCCGGTAGTGGGAATCAAGGTATATCTGCCACTTTGCCTGTACTGGTCTTCGCTGAAGAAAATGATAAATCCGAAGAAGAACTGATACGTGCTCTGATGTTGAGCCATCTGACGGTGATCTACATTAAACAAAGTTTGGGGCGTTTGTCCGCTTTATGTGGCTGTGTGGTTGCTGCTACAGGTTCTAGCTGCGGTATTACTTGGTTGATGGGGGGAACTTATGATCAAGTAGCTTATGCTGTTCAGAATATGATAGCCAATCTTACAGGTATGATTTGTGACGGTGCGAAGCCCAGTTGTGCGTTAAAAGTAACCACTGGTGTATCTACCGCTGTTCTTTCTGCCATCATGGCTATGGAAAACCGTTGTGTAACTTCTGTAGAAGGTATTATTGATGAAGATGTGGATCAAAGTATCCGTAATCTGACCAAGATAGGGTCGAAGGGAATGAATGAAACGGATAAATTGGTGCTGGAGATAATGACGGGGAAATAGTGATTAGTGGTGAGTGATTAGTGGTTGGAAACTGTGCAGCATAATAGCGCAGCATGCTAATCACTAATCACTTACCGTTAATCATTATATTAATGATTGCATCCGCATCCACATCCTTCATGATCGTGATCGCCGCATCCGTCGCCGCAACCGTCACCACAGCTATCGCAACCGCAACTACATCCACCACCGCTCATCATACGAGCGATTTCAGCTAATTCTTCATTGGTTGCCGGGCGGCTTTCTATTACTTCACCTACAAAGTTCAGGTCGCAACCTGCCAAGGGGTGATTCATATCCATTACCACTACGTCTGCTTTTATTTCTTGTACGGTTCCGTTGATACGTTGACCTTCAGAGGTCATCAAAGGCACTACGTTACCAGCTACAATACGTTCGTTATCGAATTTACCATCTACTTCAAAGATTTGCTTCGGAAGGTCGATTACATGTTCTTCGTCAAAGTCACCGTAAGCATCTGCGCAAGCGATTGTGAAATCAAACTTGTCACCTGCTTTCAGATCTTTCACTTGATCTTCGAAAGACTCTAAAGTCAGACCCAGACCAGAAATGAATTGGAAAGGATGTTCTGCGGTGGCTTCTTCGGTGAAATCTTTTTCACCATCTTCTATAGCGTATAATTTATAAGCTACGGTAATGTACTTGTTTTCTACTGTTTCCATTGATATATTCCTACTGTTTTAAGTTAGTAATTCCTGTTTTTTCTTTTTGGAAAGGACAAAGATACGAATAATTTAGTTGGCGAATGAGTAAGCTCTTGTAATTTTCAGATTATTAAATGCTTCGAACCCTCTTGAATAATTCCTGTTCATGGTAGCGAATTACTCAGATTTACCTTGAATAAGTGATAAAATAAGATTTTAATGCGGGGTTTTCTTACGATTAATCATAATAATCTCATTTTTTTCTTCAAATTGTTTGGAGTTTATAAAAAAGCCCTTACCTTTGCAGCACGATTAACGAAAACAGTAAAGTAAATAAAGTTATGAACTTACATACATCTATTAACCTGGCAGTCTTGCATATTATTCGCGTCGTGGTCCTGGAATCAAGAGCGTGAGAAAGGTTGTGTATGTATTCGTACGTTAAGATATCAATTTAGGAGCCTTTCTCACTATTATGTGAGGAAGGCTTTTTAATTAAAAGGAGATTTGAAGATGAAACACCAATTACGCAGTTCGTTCAGCACGCAAGGCCGCCGTATGGCAGGGGCTCGTGCGTTGTGGATGGCAAATGGCATGAAGAAAGAGCAATTAGGAAAACCTATTATCGCAATAGTCAACTCATTTACACAGTTTGTCCCGGGACATGTGCATCTGCACGAAATCGGACAACAGGTGAAAGCTGAGATTGAGAAGCTGGGATGCTTTGCTGCCGAATTTAACACGATTGCCATTGACGATGGTATTGCGATGGGACACGATGGAATGCTTTATTCGCTTCCTTCACGTGACATCATTGCCGACAGCGTAGAGTATATGGTGAATGCGCATAAAGCGGATGCGATGGTCTGCATCAGTAACTGCGACAAGATTACTCCGGGTATGTTGATGGCAACAATGCGTCTTAATATCCCTACTATATTCGTTTCAGGCGGACCGATGGAAGCCGGCGAATGGAACGGTCAGCATCTGGATTTGATTGATGCTATGATTAAGTCGGCTGATGAAAGTGTAAGTGATGCCGATGTGGCTCAGATAGAACAACATGCTTGTCCTTCTTGTGGTTGTTGTTCCGGTATGTTTACCGCTAACTCGATGAACTGTCTGAACGAAGCTATCGGACTGGCATTGCCGGGTAACGGTACGATTGTAGCTACTCATGCCAATCGCACGCAACTGTTCAAGGATGCTGCCAAACTGATTGTTGAAAATGCTTATAAATATTATGAAGATGGGGATGACAGTGTGCTTCCCCGTAGCATCGCTACCCGTCAGGCTTTCTTGAATGCCATGACGCTGGATATTGCGATGGGTGGTTCAACCAACACAGTGCTTCACCTCTTGGCTGTAGCGCACGAGGCAGAGGTAGATTTCAGTATGGATGACATTGACATGTTGTCACGTAAGACTCCCTGTCTGTGTAAGGTTGCCCCGAATACTCAGAAGTATCACATTCAAGACGTAAATCGTGCCGGAGGCATCATCGCTATTATGAGCGAGCTTGCCAAAGGCGGATTAGTCGATACGAGCGTAAAGCGTGTAGACGGTAGGTCGCTGGCGGATGTAATCGATAAATACGGTATTACCAGCCCGAATGTTTGCGAAGAAGCTGTGAAGAAATATAAGAGCGCTGCTGCCGGAAAGTTTAATCTGGTACTGGGTTCGCAGGATGTCTATTATAAAGAATTAGATACTGACCGTGCCGGAGGTTGTATTCGCGATCTGGAACATGCTTACAGCAAAGACGGTGGTTTGGCAGTACTGAAAGGTAATATCTCTCAGGATGGTTGTGTAGTGAAAACAGCAGGTGTGGATGAAAGTATCTGGAAATTTACGGGTCCTGCTAAAGTGTTCGACTCACAAGACGCTGCTTGCGAAGGCATCCTTGCCGGAAAAGTGGTCAGCGGTGATGTTGTGGTCATCACACACGAAGGTCCGAAAGGCGGTCCCGGTATGCAGGAAATGCTCTATCCGACTTCTTATATCAAATCGCGCCATCTGGGCAAGGAATGTGCACTGATTACTGACGGTCGTTTTAGTGGCGGTACGTCAGGATTGAGTATCGGACATATTTCTCCCGAAGCAGCTGCCGGAGGTAATATCGGTAAGATTCAGGATGGTGACATCATCGAGATTGATATTCCCGGACGCGCTATTAACGTCAAACTGACGGATGAGGAACTGGCTGCCCGCCCGATAACTCCCGTCACCCGTCAACGCGAAGTCTCAAAGAGTCTGAAGGCATATGCCAGCATGGTAAGTTCTGCCGATAAGGGTGCAGTGAGACTGATTGATTAACCGAGAATTGACAAATGAAATAGAATTCCATTATCCATTAATAGAATGAAAGATATAATAACAGGCGCTGAAGCATTGATGCGTTCCTTGGAACATCAGGGAGTAAAGACCATTTTCGGATATCCGGGTGGCTCCATCATGCCGGTATTTGACGCTTTATACGACCATCGGAAGACATTGAATCACATCTTGGTTCGACACGAACAGGGTGCTACTCATGCCGCGCAAGGTTTTGCCCGCGTATCAGGCGAAGTAGGTGTTTGCCTGGTGACGAGTGGTCCCGGAGCGACGAATACGATAACAGGTATCGCAGATGCTATGATAGACAGTACCCCTTTGGTAGTAATTGCCGGTCAGGTAGGTACGGGATTCCTTGGGACGGATGCTTTCCAGGAAGTTGACCTGGTAGGTATTACGCAGCCTATCACGAAGTGGAGTTATCAGATACGTAGTGCCGAGGATGTGCCTTGGGCCGTGGCTCGTGCTTTTTATATTGCCAAAAGCGGTCGTCCCGGTCCTGTTGTACTGGACTTTGCCAAGAATGCACAAGTAGAGAAGAGTGAATATGCTCCTGCCAAGTTGGATTACATCCGTAGTTACCAGCCTGTTCCCGAAATGGATGAAGAGGCTGTGAGACAGGCTGCTGAACTGATCAATAGCGCTGAACGTCCGTTGGTGTTGGTAGGACAGGGTGTTGAGTTAGGTGATGCACAACAGGAACTGCGTGCCTTTATCGAAAAAGCTGGAATGCCTGCCGGTTGTACCCTGTTAGGACTTTCTGCTTTGCCTACTGCACATCCTTTAAATAAAGGTATGCTGGGGATGCACGGTAACTTGGGACCGAACATCAATACGAATAAGTGTGATGTACTTATTGCCGTAGGTATGCGCTTTGACGACCGTGTAACCGGAAAGTTGGATACGTATGCCAAACAGGCGAAAATCATTCATTTCGATATAGACCCTGCTGAGATAGATAAGAATGTGAAGACAGATATTGCCGTGTTGGGTGACTGTAAGGAGACTCTTGCTGCCGTTACGGCACTTCTGAAACCTGCTACTCACCAGGAATGGCTGGATAGCTTCTTACCTTACGAGAAAGTAGAGGAAGAAAAGGTGATCCGTCCTGAATTGCATCCGGCAAGCAAATCCTTGAGTATGGGAGAAGTGATCCGTGCCGTAAGTGAGGCAACGAATCATGAAGCTGTATTGGTTACTGATGTTGGTCAGAATCAGATGATGTCTGCCCGTTACTTTAAGTATAGTAAGGAACGCAGTATTGTAACTTCCGGTGGATTGGGTACAATGGGCTTCGGACTTCCCGCAGCAATCGGTGCAACTTTCGGACGTCCCGACCGCACTGTATGTGTATTTATGGGTGATGGTGGTCTGCAAATGAACATTCAGGAGATGGGAACCATTATGGAACAGAAAGCTCCCGTTAAGATGATCTTGCTGAATAATAACTTCCTGGGTAATGTACGCCAGTGGCAAGCGATGTTCTTCAATCGTCGCTATTCGTTCACTCCGATGCTGAATCCGGATTATATGAAGATAGCTTCTGCCTACGACATTCCTTCACGCCGTGTAATGACGCGTGAAGAACTGAAAGGTGCAATAGAGGAAATGCTTGCTACGGACGGTCCGTTCCTGTTGGAAGCCTGCGTTATGGAAGAAGGCAATGTGTTGCCGATGACACCTCCGGGTGGTTCGGTAAACCAGATGTTGTTGGAATGCTAATTTTATTCTTCGTTCTTAATTCTTAATTTAGTATGGATAAGACATTATATACGATAATCGTTCATTCAGAGAACTTCGCCGGTTTGCTGAACCAAGTAACCGCAGTGTTTACCCGTCGCCAGATCAATATCGAGAGTCTGAATGTTTCGGCTTCGTCCATCAAGGGCGTACATAAGTACACCATTACCGCATGGACGGATAAAGACACCATTGAGAAAGTAACCAAGCAAATCACCAAGAAGATAGATGTGCTGCAAGCACACTACTTCACGGATGATGAGATCTATCAGCATGAGATTGCATTGTATAAGATAACAACCCCGATACTGGAAGAAAAACCGGAGGTATCGAAAGTGATCCGTAAGTATAATGCACGTATTGTAGAGGTGAATGCTGTGTTTGCTATCGTAGAAAAGAATGGTATGGGTGAAGAAATCACCAATCTTTATGACGAATTGCGTGCCCTCGACTGTGTACTTCAGTTTGTTCGTTCGGGACGTGTGGCTATCACTACCAGTTGCTTCGAGCGTGTGAACGAATACCTTGCCGACCGTGAAACGAAATACCGATTGAAAAAAGAAAAGGAGCGAAATAATGAGTGAGAATAGTAGTAAGATTGGAAAGTATCAGTTTGTAGCGGAGCCATTCCATGTGGACTTTACCGGGCGTCTTACCATGGGCGTGTTGGGAAACCATTTGCTGAATTGCGCTGGTTTCCATGCCAGCGACCGTGGATTCGGTATAGCTATGCTGAATGAAGACAACTACACATGGGTACTCTCCCGCCTTGCCATCGAACTGGATGAAATGCCTTTTCAGTATGAAGACTTTACCATCTGGACTTGGGTGGAGAATGTATACCGCCTTTTCACAGATCGTAACTTTGCCTTGTTGGACAAAGACGGAAAGAAGATTGGTTATGCACGTTCCGTATGGGCTATGATTAACCTCAATACCCGCAAGCCTGCTGATTTGCTGGCATTGCACGGAGGTAGCATTGTAGATTATGTGTGCGATGAACCTTGCCCTATCGAGAAACCTTCACGCATCAAAGTGACTTCTACCGAACCGGTAGCTACATTGAAAGCTAAATACAGTGATATCGACATCAACGGACACGTGAACAGTATCCGCTACATCGAACATATCATGGACTTGTTTCCGATAGAGATGTATAAGGAAAAGCGTATCCGTCGTTTTGAAATGGCTTACGTAGCCGAAAGTTATTACGATGACGAGCTCACGCTTTATAAAGATGAATTGGGAGACGGAGTTTTCGATATTGAAGTGAAAAAGAATGGCAGCGAAGTCGTTTGTCGTTCGAAAGTGATATTTACAGAGAAATAATTTTATTAATCATTAGCTGGCGCAAGCCACAAATAAAAAACTAAAAAAGAAAATGGCACAATTGAATTTTGGCGGTGTTACTGAGAACGTAATGACCCGCGAAGAATTTCCTTTGGAAAAAGCACGTGAAATTTTGAAAGATGAAACAATTGCAGTGATCGGTTATGGTGTACAGGGACCGGGACAGGCGTGCAATCTGCGCGATAATGGTTTCAATGTAATCGTTGGACAGCGTCCGGGTAAGACTTATGAGAAGGCAATTGCTGACGGATGGGTACCGGGTGAAACACTGTTTGGTATTGAGGAGGCTTGTGAGAAAGGTACTATCATTATGTGCTTGTTGTCTGATGCAGCCGTAATGTCTGTATGGCCTACGATCAAACCTTACCTGACTCCGGGAAAAGCTCTTTACTTCTCTCATGGTTTTGCTATTACTTGGAACGATCGTACAGGTGTAGTTCCTCAGAAAGATATCGATGTAATTATGGTAGCTCCTAAAGGTTCGGGTACTTCATTGCGTACCATGTTCCTTGAGGGTCGTGGCTTGAACTCTTCTTACGCTATCTATCAGGATGCTACAGGCAAGGCTATGGATCGTACCATCGCATTGGGTATCGGTATAGGTTCAGGATATTTGTTTGAAACTACTTTCCAACGTGAAGCTACTTCTGACCTGACAGGTGAGCGTGGTTCATTGATGGGAGCTATTCAGGGATTGCTGTTGGCTCAGTATGAAGTATTGCGTGAAAACGGTCATACTCCGTCAGAAGCATTCAATGAAACTGTAGAAGAATTGACTCAGTCATTGATGCCGTTGTTCGCAAAGAATGGTATGGACTGGATGTATGCTAACTGTTCAACTACTGCACAACGCGGTGCTCTGGACTGGATGACTCCGTTCCACGATGCTATCAAGCCGGTAGTACAGAAATTGTATGCAAGCGTTAAGTCTGGTAATGAGGCTCAGATCTCTATCGACAGCAATTCTCAACCTGATTATCGTGAGAAGCTGAACGAAGAACTTCGTCAGTTGCGCGAAAGCGAGATGTGGCAGACAGCTGTTACGGTTCGTCAGTTGCGTCCGGAAAATAACTAATCCTTCTTGGAAGAAATGAGAGGAGTAATGCAAGTTGCTCCTCTCATTTTGTATAACAAAGTATGAAATTGCCGGAAGCATAACTTCTTTTGGGGTAAAACATATGTAATTACCCAAAACATACGATCTGTTTGGACAAAATAGACTATGTAATGTGAGCAAATACATTATCTATTTCGGAAAAAGAGTAATTGTTGATCATCTTTTGCTAAATATTGCATATTATAATAATTTATTTTTCGAATAATGTAATAAGTGAATATAATTTGCTACTTTTGTACCGAATTGACAACATAAAACATATTGCTATGACGAAGAAAGCAAACTTCTATGCAATACATGGCGCATTCTACTATTTACTATGCAGTGTATTGGTTATTTTGATGGTATCTGGATGTACCCGTGATGTTTATGATCCTAATGGTGGTGGTGAAGATAAACCTAATTCTTTTGATTTTTCCACTACTTCTACTATTCAGTTGAATGTGAAGTATGATGTTCCTGAAGCTTATAAAGTGCTTTTTAATGTCTATTTTGAAGATCCGTTTACTATAGATGAAAATGGACAGACTGTTTTGCGTACTGATATAAACCCTGCGATTACCCGTATGACTGATGAGAATGGTGAGTATCACGCCAAAGAAATTGTGGCGGCAGATCACGGAGCGGATGCTTATATCTATACTTCGTATGTTGGAGTTCCGGGATTGGTGCGGACTACTATAACGGACAATGTGATTAATGCTGATATTGAATGGGAATTGACTAATAATACTCCGGAGACACGCGCTGCTGCAGTTACGTGGAATGCTCCTAACGGGTTTGGTGTTCTGGGAACGTGGCAAACTAATGGTCGTCCGAATTATCTGAATACTGAAGGAGAACTGAAATTATCCAATACTATATTGAATACTATTAGAAAAGTGATTCCAGAAGGGGGAAATTGCCCTGTTGATTATCGCCAGTCTGTAGATTTTGAAGTGAATGATCCTGAAAAAAGAGATGTTGAAGTTTCCGTTCGCTTTATTGGAGGAACCAGTTCAGCTGCAAGTGCTTTTGGTTACTACTGTTATAGGGGTGAAGCTACTAAAGCGAAAATAGCAGCTACAAAGAAGTATATTATATTTCCTAATACGCATACCCGAGATGCTAAAGCAAAACCTGTTGGTTTGAAGGGGGGAGAATGTGTCAAACTGCATTATATTGATGAGAATGGAGTAGATCAGGGTACTGTATTTCCTAATGGAGTAAAGATAGGCTGGTTTCTTTTTAATGATTCTTTTAAGAAGAACGGTAATAAAGGAAATATAACTCTTTATTCAACTCCTAAAGCGAACTCTAATGGGCGTACATATACGGCTGCTTTCCGTATCAATGATTTTGTAGTGCTATCATTTGAAGATTATACGATTGATCAGGATTATAATGATGTACAGTTTAATGTCTGGTCCAATCCTATAGAAGCGATAGCTCCTGAGGTTCCGGAGGTAAAACCTGATCCGGGAACAGATGATGACCGTTCTGTCGCCTATCGCATGACTTATAAAGGAATTTTAGCTTTTGAAGACAACTGGCCCAATAAAGGTGATTATGATTTGAACGATGTTATTGTGAAGTATAATTCTGTCCTGTCGTTTAATACGAGTAACCAGGTACTTTCTACAGAAGATACATTTACAGCACTTTGGTCTGGAGCTTCCTTTAAAAATGGTTTTGCTTATCAGATGAATACGGATCATTCGAATGTAGTTACTGAGTTTGACAACATTTCAGATACCAGTCAGGGTTTGGACCGCGAACTTGCCAAAGCTACGGTTAATGTGTTTACTAATGCTCTTTCGGCTACAGAGAATAATACAAAGACAGCATCTTATAAGATTAAAAATACCCTGACTACTCCTGTAGATCATGAAACTTTCGGAGTAGCTCCTTATAATCCGTTTATCATGGTTCATGAGAATTTGGGTAGCAATCGTTGTGAAGTTCATCTGGTAAACTATAAGCCAACAGAAAAAGCTAATATGAGTTTGTTCCATACAGGCAAAGACTTGTCTTCGCCAAACAATGGTATCTACTATGTGGCGGCAGAGAATTATCCATTCGCCATTCAGTTGGTTGATGCGGAAGATTTTAGTACCACTGAAACCGAAAGTGTAGATATTACTTATCCGGAGTTTATCAAATGGGTGAAATCTAACGGTAGCGAGTATAAGGATTGGTATAAGAAATAAAAGCGGGAGGCTTTTCTGGGAAATAAGAGATTGCGCAATTTCATGTAGGAAATGACTTGTATGAAGTTGCGCAATCTTTTTTATGTTTTTGAAATCTGTTGGATATGCTCAATAAGTTTGTGATAGAATTTATGATGCTTTAGTGTATTAGCTTCACCCAGTATCACCAGCTTCATTCGGGCACGGGTTATGGCGACATTCATTCTTCGCAGGTCGTTGAGGAAGCCTATCTGTCCTTCTTCATTGGCACGTACAAGGCTGATGAAGATGACATCACGTTCCTGTCCCTGGAAACCATCTACAGTGTTAACTGTGAGTAGACTGCGATAGGGTTTGAGTGACCCGCTTGCTTTAATCTTATTACGGAGATATTGCACCTGCGCTTTGTAAGGAGAGATGATACCGAAATCAATCCGTTCTTCTAAGACACGCTTTCCGCCGATCCGGTTAATATAAACTTTTAATTCCTGAAGCAGCAAATCGGCTTCTGCTTTATTGATACGCCCAAAGGTTTCACCTACGAATTCTTCCTTAAAGTCCATTTCAGAGGTATCTATCCAACTGATAGGCGTATCCCAATCGAGAATGCCGCGGTATCGTATTTCCGGAGCCGCTTCCAGTTCTCCGTTGTAAAACCATTGTGAGGGGAATTTCATGATCTCCTCATGCATACGGTATTGTACTTTCAATAGGGAGACGGTACTGGGTTTATTGGCAACGACTCTTTCCATCAATGTAGATTCCAGTCCTCCACGGGCAGCTTCATAACATTTTATAGTAGGTGGAAGCTGGCAATGATCGCCTGCCAGCACTACACGGTCGGCCTTGCGGATAGCTATCCAGCAAGCAGCTTCTAAGGCTTGAGCGGCTTCATCAATAAAGAGTGTACCGAAGCGATGTCCGTTTAATATGCGGTGATTGCTACTGACGAGGGTGGAGGCTATGACATGGGCATTGTCGAAAAGATCGGCATTGATTTGTATTTCCAATTGTGTGGCACGATCACGCAGACGGCTCATGCGATTGCGGGCACTTTCCCGTTCCTCATAACTGCCCCGATGTTTTCTGCCCATTTCACGTACGGCTTTGCGGATACTCCATAATTCAGAGTAAGCCGGATGTCCTTCAAAGCGGCGTTCATACGTGAAAGAAAGCATCTTGTCATTTACTCGGGTAGGATTACCAATGCGCAGAACATTCACACCACGGTCTACGAGTTTTTCACTGATCCAGTCGACAGCTGTATTACTTTGGGCGCAAACCAGTACTTGAGGTTCGCGGTGTAATGTTTCATAGATGGCTTCTACAAGAGTAGTAGTTTTTCCTGTTCCCGGAGGGCCGTGTACTATAGAGACATCACGTGAGTACAACACTTTATTCACTGCATTCTCTTGTGTGGAGTTCAGCCAGGGAAAACGGACAGGGTAAAGTTCACGGAATCCGGGTTTCAGAGTTCCCAACATAATATCTCTCAATTCTGCTAATCGATTACCCTTGGCACGAATTACATCGGAGAGGGCTTCGAACATAGTGCGGTAGGACGTCTCATCAAAATAAAGCTGCACTCCGAGGTTTTCGGCAGATTGCACTTCCAGTATAGCACCTGCACCGGGCATCGCAACAACCATGCGGGTTTCGTTGGCATAGCTGATGGTACCGATGGAATTGAAATAAGTAATCTTCCCATCATATCCTTTGCGGAAAAAACAGACGGGACGCCCGAATTCAAAATTATGTTCTATATCAGTATCTTCCGTATGTGTAATTTCTATTACTAATTGATTCAGCGAATTGTAGTAACTTCGTCCGGGAGTGGCAGGATACCAACAGAGTCCCCGTTTCACCTTGCGGGCGATACCCATGGTTTCAGTCTGCCTTTTGAATTCTTCTTTTTCGAATTCATATTCCATACGCAGGAGCAGTTCTTGTCGCTGAAGATGGTCGGTTGGAGAAGGGAACTTGTTATTCATATATAATAATGATAGAGGCTGATAAATTATCATTTATCGCCCAAATTTTTCGCAAAGGTAATCATTCTTCGCTTTTGGAGGAAGAAAAGTTTTAATTTGTTAAACCTTTAACGATTTTAGTTTGTTTATTATATTAATTTGTAATCTTTACAATATTGAAAAACTAAAAAATAAATGTGATTATGGTGTATGACGTAACTATGTTAAAGGCCTTTTATGCTTCTTATAAGGGGAAAATGGAACACGTGCGGGCGGTACTGCAACGTCCGCTGACATTAGCAGAAAAGATTTTGTATACTCATCTGTTTGATGAGAAGGGAGTAAAAGACTACAAACGGGGAGAAGATTATGTAAACTTCCGCCCTGACCGTGTAGCAATGCAGGATGCAACTGCACAAATGGCATTGCTGCAATTTATGAATGCAGGTCGCGAACAAGTTGCCGTACCTTCGACAGTACATTGCGACCATCTGATACAGGCCTATAGAGGAGCCCGGGAAGATATTGCCACTGCTACCAAGACAAATGAAGAAGTATACGATTTCTTGCGTGATGTTTCTTCCCGATACGGTATCGGTTTCTGGCAGCCGGGTGCGGGTATTATACATCAGGTAGTATTGGAAAATTATGCATTTCCTGGTGGAATGATGGTAGGAACGGACTCTCATACACCCAATGCAGGTGGTTTGGGTATGGTTGCTATCGGTGTCGGCGGTGCCGATGCGGTGGATGTGATGACCGGTATGGAATGGGAATTGAAAATGCCTCGCTTGATTGGTGTATATCTGAAAGGTGCACTAAATGGTTGGGTGGCTCCCAAAGATGTAATTCTGAAGTTGGCAGGTATCCTAACGGTTAAAGGTGGTACAAATGCAATCATTGAATATTTTGGACCGGGCACGGCTTCTTTGTCCGCTACCGGTAAGGCAACTATTTGTAATATGGGTGCCGAAGTCGGTGCCACCACGTCACTTTTTCCTTATGATGATCGTATGGCTACTTATCTGAAAGCTACCGGAAGAGAAGAAGTGGCAGAGATGGCTGATTCTGTGGCGGGTGATCTTCGTGCAGATGCCGACATCATGATTGCCCCGGAGAAGTATTACGATCAGGTAATTGAGATTGACCTTTCCAGGTTGGAACCTTATATTAATGGTCCTTTTACTCCCGATGCCGCTACGCCTATTTCTGAGTTAGCAGAAAAAGTATTGGTTAACGGTTATCCGCGTAAGATGGAAGTCGGATTGATAGGTTCATGCACCAATTCATCCTATCAGGATTTAAGTCGTGCCGTTTCCCTGGCCCGCCAGGTTGAAGAGAAACATCTGAAAGTAGCTGCTCCCCTGATTGTGAACCCCGGTTCCGAACGGATACGTGCTACGGCAGAGCGGGATGGGATGATAGATACTTTTGAGAAAGTCGGTGCTACAATTATGGCAAACGCCTGTGGTCCCTGTATTGGTCAGTGGAAACGTGAGACAGACAACCCTACTCGTAAGAATTCTATCGTAACCTCTTTCAACCGTAATTTTGCCAAACGTGCAGACGGTAATCCGAATACGTATGCCTTTGTCGCTTCCCCCGAATTGACGATGGCACTGACGATTGCCGGAGACCTTTGTTTCAATCCGCTGACAGATGTATTGGTGAATCGCGAAGGAGAAAAGGTAAAGCTTTCCGAGCCCGTGGGTGAAGAATTGCCGCCGAAAGGATTTGCCGAAGGTAGTGAAGGGTATATGGCTCCCAGTTGTGAGAAGACGGAAATCAATGTGAACCCTCATTCACAACGACTCCAATTGTTACAACCATTCCCTGCCTGGGAAGGAACTGATTTGCTTAATATGCCATTACTGATTAAGGCACAGGGCAAGTGTACTACAGACCATATCTCAATGGCAGGTCCGTGGCTTCGGTTCCGTGGACATCTGGAGAATATCTCAGACAATATGCTGATGGGTGCTGTGAATGCTTTCAATGGAGAAACTAACAGTGTCTGGAATCGTTCGACTAATACGTACGGTCCGGTTTCCGGTACGGCAAAGATGTATAAGTCTGAAAGGATTTCTTCCATTGTAGTAGCCGAAGAAAACTATGGTGAAGGTTCCAGTCGTGAACATGCTGCTATGGAACCCCGTTTCCTGAATGTCCGTGTGATCCTGGCAAAGAGTTTTGCCCGTATCCATGAAACGAACCTAAAGAAACAAGGTATGCTGGCATTGACTTTTGTGGATAAAGCCGATTATGATAAGATTCAGGAACATGATTTGATTTCGGTAATCGGATTGACGGACTTTGCTCCCGGCCGTAATCTTAAGATTGTCCTTCACCACGAAGATGGTACTAAGGATAGCTTCGAGGCTCAACATACGTATAATGAACAGCAGATAGGCTGGTTCCGTGCCGGTTCTGCTCTTAATGCAAGATAGAAAGATGGATAAAATTACAGTACCTTTTATTACCGGTGATGGGGTAGGAGTTGAAATTACTCCTTCTATGCAAGCTATTGTGAATGCTGCCGTGCAGAAAGCATATAGCGGACAACGGCAAATTGAATGGATGGAAGTGTGGGCAGGCGAACGGGCTTTTGAAAAATGTGGCCTGTGGTTACCTGATGAAACGATGGAAGCTTTCCGTGATTACAAAGTGGGTATCAAAGGTCCGCTGACTACACCTGTCGGTGGTGGTATCCGTTCACTAAACGTGGCATTGCGCCAGACACTGGACTTGTATGTATGCCTGCGACCGGTTCGTTGGTATCAGGGCATTCACTCTCCGGTTCGTCATCCGGAGAAGGTGAACATGTGTGTATTCCGTGAAAATACGGAAGATATTTATGCAGGTATCGAGTGGGAAGCCGGTACACCGGAGGCAGAGAAGTTCTATAAGTTTCTGCACGATGAGATGGGGGTAAAGAAAGTACGGTTCCCTAAGACATCTTCTTTCGGTGTGAAACCTGTTTCAAAAGAAGGAACGGAACGATTGGTGCGGGCTGCCTGTCGGTATGCACTTGAGAATAACCTGCCTTCCGTGACATTGGTGCACAAGGGAAATATTATGAAGTTTACCGAAGGTGGTTTCAAAAAGTGGGGCTACGAATTGGCTGAACGTGAATTTGGAGAAGCATTGGCTGACGGAAAGCTGGTGATAAAAGACTGCATAGCGGATGCTTTCCTGCAAAATACCTTGTTGATTCCTGAAGAATACTCTGTGATTGCTACTCTTAATCTGAATGGAGATTATGTTTCCGATCAGTTGGCTGCCATGGTGGGCGGTATCGGCATTGCTCCCGGAGCAAATATCAACTACCAGACCGGACATGCTATCTTTGAAGCCACCCATGGTACGGCACCGAATATTGCAGGCAAAGATATTGTGAATCCCTGTTCCATCATTCTGTCTGCCGTAATGATGCTCGAATACTTCGGTTGGAAAGAATCTGCTTCCTTGATAGAACATGCCCTGGAACAAAGTTTCCTTGATGCCCGTGCTACCGCTGACTTGGCGCGCTTCATGCCCGGCGGTGTCTCTTTGTCCACTTCTGCCTTTACTCGGGAGATAGTGGAAAGAATTGAAAAATAATACTAACGATTAAAACGATACGAAAATGAAGAAGGAATATTTAGTTTATAAGCTTTCCGAGAATATGAAGGAAGCGGTTCGGATTGATACTGAACTGTTCTCCAAATTTGATGTGAAACGCGGTTTGCGCAATGAAGACGGCACGGGTGTTTTGGTCGGGCTCACCAGAATTGGTAATGTAGTGGGTTATGAACGTGTTCCGGGCGGTGGCTTGAAACCTATCCCGGGTAAGTTGTTCTACCGTGGTTATGATGTAGAGGATATTGTTCATGCTTTTGTTAAAGAGAAGCGTTTCGGATTTGAAGAAGTGGCTTATCTGTTACTGTCCGGTAATTTGCCCGATAAGGAGGAGTTGGCTTCTTTCCGTGAACTGATTAATGATAATATGCCGTTGGAGCAGAAAACCAAGATGAATATTATCGAACTGGAAGGGAGTAATATTATGAATATTCTGGCACGCAGTGTACTTGAGATGTATCGTTTTGATCCTGCTGCCGATGATACTTCCCGTGACAATCTGATGCGGCAGAGCATTGATTTGATTTCCAAGTTCCCGACTATTATTGCTTATGCATATAATATGCTGCGCCATGCCACTTTCGGGCGTTCATTGCATATTCGCCATCCGCAGGAAAATCTTTCTATTGCCGAAAATTTCCTCTATATGCTGAAACGTAATTATACACAGTTGGAGGCGCGTACGCTCGACCTTTTGTTGGTGCTTCAGGCTGAGCATGGTGGTGGTAATAACTCCACTTTCACGGTTCGTGTTACTTCTTCTACCGGAACGGATACATACTCATCCATTGCCGCAGGTATCGGTTCGTTGAAAGGCCCGCTTCATGGCGGTGCAAATATTCAGGTGGCCGATATGTTCCATCACTTACAGGAGAATATTCAGGACTGGACAAGTGTGGATGAGATCGACACTTACTTCACCCGTATGCTGAATAAGGAAGTTTATAACAAGACGGGATTGATTTATGGTATCGGACATGCTGTTTATACGATTTCCGATCCACGTGCTATCTTACTGAAAGAATTGGCTCGTGATCTTGCCCGGGAAAAGGGTAAAGAGCGCGAATTTGCTTTCCTTGAACTCTTGGAGGAACGTGCTATCGAAACCTTCGGTCGTGTGAAGAACAATGGAAAGACGGTATCGAGCAACGTTGATTTCTATTCCGGCTTTGTTTATGAAATGATTGGGTTACCACAGGAAATTTTTACGCCGTTGTTTGCCATGGCTCGTATCGTCGGCTGGTGTGCGCACCGTAATGAAGAATTGAATTTTGAAGGTAAGCGTATCATTCGTCCGGCATACAAAAATGTACTCGAAGATGCGGTTTATGTACCTATTAAGAAGCGATAAATAGGAGTAAAACGGAAAAAGAAGGAATAAAAGAGTGATAAGGTGGTAGGGTGATAAAGTGGCTGCGCTATATATCACAGGGCGTTATCCCGTTATCACTTTATCACCCTACCACCTTATCACATTTTGTTCATAACCCTACAGTAATGAGATCGTTTTTTCTAAACTGTTTGTTCTGATTTATTGAAGTTAAAAAAACGTTTTTGTAACTGGTTGATTATTAGAAGCGTATAATAACCCTATCTCAGTATACGACTGAGGTACCCTAAGTATCATACTGAGATACCCTAAGTATACAACTATGTCTCATCCTGTTTACTTTTGTAAGTAACTTTGTACCCATTTCTGACGTAAACCGCAAACTTATCACTTTGATTTTAAAATTCATTGTTTTTGAAATAATTCGCTAATGTCTTTGTAAACTAATTAAGGGGAGGAAGTTTTCTTTTTCCTCCTTTTTATATATCTTTGCCCGTACTTAAATCGAAACAAGTATGGAACAAGGGACTTTTCTGCTATTTCTTGGTGCAATGAGCATCATCGCACTGTTTGTATTTATCGCACTTTATTTTGTCAAAGCGGGATATGGAATGTTTCGCACTGCATCTTGGGGCATTTCCATTAATAATAAATTGGCATGGATGTTGATGGAGGCACCTGTATTTATTGTGATGTTATTACTTTGGTGGAATTCAGCACGATATAATTCAATTGCTCCCCTAATTTTCTTTCTCTTATTTCAATTACATTATTTTCAACGCGCCTTTGTGTTTCCTTTCCTGCTGAAGGGAAAGAGTCGTATGCCGCTTGTCATTATGATGATGGGAATGCTGTTCAACCTCCTGAATGGTTTTATGCAAGGAGAATGGCTTTTTTATCTGGCTCCTGAAACTCTTTATCCACCGGAGTGGCTGATGACTCCTCAGTTTATTATTGGAGTATTGCTATTCTTTACCGGAATGGGAATCAACTGGTATTCGGATTATGTAATTCGCCATCTTCGTAAACCGGGAGATACGCGGCATTACCTTCCATCGCAGGGGATGTATCGTTATGTCACCTCTGCCAATTACTTTGGTGAAATTATAGAATGGGCAGGATGGGCCATATTGACCTGGTCGCTCTCCGGACTGGTTTTCCTATGGTGGACAGTGGCTAACCTGGTTCCTCGTGCCAATGCCATCTGGTATCGTTATAAAGAGGAATTTGGAGATGCGGTGGGAAACCGGAAACGTGTTTTTCCGTTCCTCTATTAATCTCTCACTTATAAATCACAAATCATAAATAATACTCATGAGCAAGTTATTTACTCCTGTAACTTTTGGTCCGCTGACTTTACGGAATCGTACTATCCGTTCGGCGGCATTTGAAAGTATGTGTCCGGGTAATGCCCCTTCGCAAATGTTGCTCGACTATCACCGTTCAGTTGCGGCTGGTGGTGTTGGAATGACTACTGTGGCCTATGCAGCTGTCACCCAAAGTGGTTTGTCGTTCGACCGCCAATTGTGGATGCGGCCTGAAATTATCCCCGGATTAAAAGAACTGACTGATGCTGTACATGCCGAAGGTGCAGCGGCAGCTATCCAGTTGGGACATTGTGGCAATATGTCACATAAAAGTATCTGTGGTGTTACTCCTGTCGGAGCTTCCACCGGTTTCAATCTTTACTCACCGACTTTTGTTCGTGGCTTGAAAAAAGAGGAATTGCCGGAGATGGCACGTGCGTACGGCCATGCTGTGAATTTGGCTCGTGAGGCAGGCTTTGATGCTGTTGAAATACATGCCGGACATGGATATTTGATTTCTCAGTTCCTTTCTCCTTATACGAATCGCCGTAAGGACTGCTTTGGTGGCTCCTTGGAGAATCGAATGCGCTTTATGGATATGGTAATAGAGGAGGTGATGAAAGCTGCCGGAACGGATATGGCTGTATTGGTAAAAATGAATATGCGTGATGGTTTCCGTGGCGGGATGGAAATGGATGAGACTATGCAGGTGGCAAAACGCTTGGAGCAATCAGGAGCTCATGCATTAGTATTAAGTGGAGGCTTTGTTAGTAAGGCTCCTATGTATGTGATGCGTGGTCGGATGCCTATCCGTACTATGACTCATTATATGAATTGCTGGTGGCTGAAGTATGGAGTGCGAATGGTAGGAAAGTGGATGATACCGACCGTTCCTTTCAAAGAGGCTTATTTCTTGGAAGATGCGATGAAGTTCCGGGCAGGAATTAAGATACCATTGGTATATGTAGGTGGTTTAGTTTCGCGTGAAAAAATAGATGAGGTACTGAATGATGGTTTTGAAGCTGTGCAGATGGCGCGTGCCCTGCTTAATGAACCGGGTTTTGTGAACCGCATGCGTGAAGAAGAGAAAGCACGCTGTAATTGTAAACATAGTAATTATTGTATTGCACGGATGTATTCCATTGAAATGGCATGTCATCAGCATTTGAATGAAGAACTTCCGGCTGGCTTGAAACGGGAAATTACAAAAATAGAAGCAAAAGGATAATGAAACAGAAACTTGCAGTTATAACCGGAGCAGATGGTGGCATGGGAATGGAGATTACACGCGCTGTTGCCACCGCCGGATATAAAGTCATTATGGCGTGTCGTGATCCTGAAATCGCAGAAGAGAAGCGTCAGTTAATAATGCGGGAAACAGGAAATATAGCATTGGAAATAGTACCGGTCAATCTTGCTTCTTTATCTTCTACGGCTTCTTTTGCCAATGAACTTCTTCAGCGTGGAGAAGCTATCACCTTGTTAATGAACAATGCCGGTACTATGGAAACGAAACGTCGTATTACCGAAGATGGATTGGAACGTACAGTGAGTGTCAATTATGTAGCTCCTTATCTATTGACTCGTAAATTGTTACCACTGATGGGGGAGGGAAGCCGGATTGTAAACATGGTGTCTTGCACTTATGCCATCGGTAAACTGGATTTTCCTGACTTCTTTTTGCGTGGAAAGAAAGGCGCTTTCTGGCGTATTCCGATTTATAGTAATACGAAATTGGCATTAACTTTGTTTACAATAGCTCTATCGGAGAAGGTGAAAGAAAAAGGAATTGTTGTCAATGCTGCCGATCCGGGTATTGTTTCCACCCCAATCATTACGATGCATATGTGGTTTGATCCGTTGACGGATATCTTTTTCCGCCCTTTCATACGTACGCCTCGCCAAGGAGCAGCGACGGCCATCAGTTTGTTGCTGGATGAAGATGCGGGAAAACGTACCGGAACGTTGAATGTAAGTTGCCATCCTAAACAGCTTGCAGAGAAATTCTTTCATCATGTACAGATGAAGGAACTATGGGATAGGACAGAAGAAATTGTAGCAAAATGGCTATAATGCAAAAGCGCGGATGAATTTCATCCGCGCTTTTGCATATTTCACTATATTCTAATTAAATAGAGAGTTCTCTCAATACATTTACCAAGTCTTTCTTGATTGGCTTATCATTCTTGATAGCTTTTGTGAAAGGAACGTATACTACTTCATCATGTTCGATACCAATCATCACGTTCCGTTGTCCTTCCATGATGGCATCGATAGCTGCTGCACCGAGTCGGCTGGCAAGGATACGGTCGTGAGCAGTAGGGCTTCCACCGCGCTGCAAGTGGCCAAGGATGGTAACACGTACATCGTATTGAGGATATTCATTCTTCACACGCTCTGCAAAGTGCATGGCTCCACCTGTCAGTTCGCTTTCCGCAACAATTACAATACTACTGTTTTTGGATTTGCGGAAACCATTCTTGATGAATTCTTCCAGTTGATCGACTTCCGTACTGAACTCCGGAATGATAGCGGCCTCTGCACCTGAGGCGATGGCACCGTTCAATGCAAGGAAACCGGCGTCACGTCCCATTACTTCCACGAAAAACAAACGCTCATGAGAAGTAGCGGTATCGCGGATTTTATCCACTGCATCCAGAATGGTATTCAAAGCTGTATCATAACCGATAGTCGTATCTGTTCCGTACAAGTCATTATCGATAGTACCCGGCAATCCTATACAAGGTACATCAAACTCTTGTGCGAAAATACGTGCACCTGTCAATGAACCGTCACCACCAATGATAACCAAGGCATCAATGCCTTCCTTTTTCATATTATCATACGCAATCTGGCGTCCTTCGGGAGTAGTGAATTCCTGACAACGAGCTGTTTTCAGGATAGTACCACCTAATTGTATGATATTACTTACGTTCTGGCTTTTGAATTCTTTAATTTCGCCGGTTACCAGACCTCTGTAACCTCTATATATACCTTTTACTTGTAATCCGTTGTAAATAGCAGCACGTGTTACTGCACGAATAGCAGCGTTCATTCCCGGTGCATCACCACCGGATGTCAAAATACCTATGCACTTAACTGTTCCCATAACAATCTTTTAGTTTGGTTTAAATAATCGACGCAAAGATAGCAAAAAGCTGAGGGCGTGATTCATATTTAACGTTAATTTGTTGTTTCAAAACGGTGACTTATTGTCCTGTAAGTCGTGATTGAATGGCCTTTGAAATTTCTTCCATCAGCCATTTGGGAGTGGAGGTTGCTCCGCATACTCCGATAGAGGAAGCTCCAGTCAGCAGAGAATTGTCTATCTCTTCAACACTGTCTATCAAATGGGAATTAGGGTTGATTTTTTTGCATTCACTGAACAGCATTTTCCCATTGGAACTTTTCTTGCCACTTACAAAGAATACCAGATCGTGCGAAGCGGCAAATTTCCGTATGTTCGGAATACGATTGGCTACTTGCCGGCAGATGGTATCATAATATTCGAATGTGACATCAGGCGAGATATGCTCTTTGATGTATTCTACGATTTTCTGGAATTCGTCCAATGACTTTGTTGTCTGTGAATATAAACGGATGCTCTTGGTGAGATCCAGTTTTTTAGCTTCTTCCAGCTTTTCTATAACGATTGCTTCTCCGGTAGTTTGTCCCACTAAACCAAGGACTTCCGCATGACCGGTTTTTCCATAGATAACGATTTGTTTATCCTCGGTATCTTTCTGATTATATTCTTGCTTGATTTTCTTTTGTAAGCGGAGTACTACCGGGCAAGTGGCATCAATGATTTCAATATTATTGCGACGGGCAATTTCATAAGTTTCGGGCGGTTCTCCATGGGCACGCAGCAAAACTTTGGCATCGTGCAAATGATTAAAGTCATCATGATTGATAGTGATGAGGCCCATCTCTTTCAGGCGCTCCACTTCACGGCTATTGTGCACGATGTCTCCCAGACAATACAAAGTACCGCCATTGGTTAGCTCTTCTTCAGCTTTATTTATTGCAGTGACTACACCGAAACAGAAGCCTGATCCCTCATCTATTTCTACTTTTACCATAATATAATATGTTGATATAGAGATTGTAAATAGGTCATCGGAAGGGCTATACCCTTTTTCCTTTATCCCTTAACGGTTTTATCGAATTGCTTTTGTAACCATTCTTTTTGTTGAGAAATAGTCATGGTCGTGTTGTCTAACAGCAATGCGTCGTCTGCTTTGCGAAGTGGGCTTACTTCACGATTCTGATCGATATAATCCCGTTGCTTTACGTTCTCAAGTATTTCATCAAAACTGGCTTCTTGTCCTTTGGCTTTCAATTCGTCATAACGACGCTGTGCGCGGATCTCGGGGGTGGCAGTTACAAATATTTTTAGTTCTGCATCGGGAAAAACCGTAGTTCCAATATCACGTCCATCCATGACAATACCTTTGGAATTACCCATTGCCTGTTGTTGTGCCACCATTGCTTCGCGTACAAAGCCTAAAGTTGCGATAGGGCTGACGCGAGAAGAAACTTCCATACTACGGATTTTATTTTCTACATTTACTCCGTTCAGATAGGTGTCAGGACGTCCGGTCAACGGATTTAGTTGAAATGAAATATGAATATTACCAATTTCTTTCTGAAGTCTTTCCGTATCAATCTCATTTCCTTTAAAGATGCCATTTTCTATACTGTATAAAGTGACTGCACGATACATGGCGCCACTGTCTATGTATATGTAACCTATTTCACGGGCAAGATCTTTTGCCATGGTACTTTTTCCACAGGAGGAAAAACCGTCGATTGCGATAGTTATCTTTTTCATGTTGAGTTATACTATTTATATATTATAAGGTATATGACAAATTAAATATAAGTGAGGATGAACTCACATGATATTTGGCGTATGCCATCCCTAATTTCAATCGTTTTAATTGAATACCTGTGCCACAAGTAAAACCCGCCCAATGGCTGGAGCCGTTTATTTTCATTTCTTCTCCACGGCGGAAGTTGTATCCGGCTGCCAGGTAAAAGTTGTTGGTTGGGAGAAAATCAATGCCAAGGGCGATATGATTTAACAATTTCTTTCCAAAATTGTTTGCTGCTGTGGCTGATGTACTCCATTGTGTCAGGTCATGTAGAGTAAATGAGAGCCTGAAAGGAGCATGTGCCAGTCGTTTGCTAAAACCAAGCTGTACGTCGGCAGGTAGCTTTTCATGTCGTTCTTCGAAAGCTTTCAGTTGTCCTCCCAAATTGCGTGCAACAAGTGAAGCGGAAAAGTCTGACTCCTGATGATAGTAATTCAATCCCAAATCAATGCCAATTGCGAATGAAGAGTACTTATCATAATGAGAATAAATGAAGTTTGTGCGGACACCACCACTCCAATAATCACTTAAATCATAGGTATAAATGCCCGATATGGAAATATCTTTGGCAGAGAAAGTGCCGATTTCTATATTTTCTTCGGTGGTTTCTTTTAACTCTCCGTAATTTACATATTGAGCGGTTACCGCCCAAGTGGAACGCTCGCCTGCTGTACGTGCGAATGCGGCTCCTCCAACATTGACACCATCCATATAAAGCATGTAATTCAGGTTGAGAGTTTTATCCGCTACACACGAAAGAAGGGCGGGATTTTGGACAGCCATCGTTAAATCGTCTTCTATAATAGAAATATTTTCTCCACCCAATGCCGATGCGTGGGCAGAAAAAGGAAGCTTTAAAAATTGGAAGGCGCTGGTTCCGTCTTGCGCACGTAAAACGGAGAAAATCAGTAGTAGTAGCACCGTAATAAAAGACTTTTTCAACATTTCATTTAAAATTATTGCCAAAGATACGGTATTTTTAAAATATCTCGTTACATTTGTGGCACAAAAGCGCAGGTGTGCTTTTTGAAGGATAAAAAAAACAAAAATGGGTGCATATTGTCTTAAAAAAGATAGTACGGATGAACGTTTTGCAGAAAAAGTACTATATTTGCCCAAAATGAGAAACACGTTAAAATAATATTATAATTATGGAAATTAAGAAAACACCTAAAGCAGATTTGGAGAACAAAAAATCGACTTGGATGCTTATTGGTTATGTTATTGTGCTGGCTTTTATGTTTATAGCATTTGAATGGACAAAGCGCGATATCAAGATCGATACAAGCCAGGCTCTTACTGATCTCTATTTTGAGGAAGAAATGGTTCCTATTACTGAACAGGAAGAAAAGGTCGCTCCTCCTCCTCCAGAAGTAGCTCCGATTAACGAAACATTGGAAATCGTAGCTGATGATGCTGATGTGGAAGAAACAGTGATCGCTTCTTCTGAGGAAACAGGTCAGGCAGTAGAGGTAAAATATGTGCCTGTAACTGTTGTTGAAGAAGAACCGGAAGAACAAACCATTTTTGAGGTTGTAGAACAAATGCCTGAATTCCCGAATGGTGGTATGGCTGGTTTGATGCAATTCTTGAGCAAGAACATCAAATATCCTACTATTGCACAGGAAAACGGTACTCAAGGTCGTGTAACAGTACAATTCGTTGTTAATAAGGACGGTAGTATTGTAGACGCTAAAGTCATAAGAGGTGTTGACCCGTATTTGGATAAAGAAGCACTCCGTGTGATTGGTACTATGCCGAAGTGGAAACCCGGTATGCAGCGCGGTAAACCTGTACGCGTTAAATATACAGTGCCTGTAATGTTCAGATTGCAGTAATACGTTATCTATATAAATAAAGAGGCTGCCGATAAAGCAGCCTCTTTTTATTCTTACTATTCTCCTTAATTTATAATCACTATGTTTACAGCTTCCGAGCTTCTCGAAAAAATTAATTCTCATATTACTGATTTACAGTTTACGCGTACTCCAAAGGGATTGTATGCTCCGGTGGAATATGTTCTGTCTATGGGTGGAAAGCGAATTCGCCCGGTATTAATGTTGATGGCTTATAATTTGTATCAGGAAGATGTGACTCGTATCTATGCTCCGGCTATAGGTATTGAAGTTTATCATAATTATACCCTTCTTCATGATGATTTGATGGATCGTGCTGATCGTCGTAGAGGCAAAGAAACGGTCCACAAAGTCTGGAATGATAATACTGCGATTCTTTCGGGCGATGCAATGTTGATTTTAGCTTATCAATTTATGGCAGAATGTTCTCCATCCTTTTTGAAGGAAGTCATGGATCTTTTTAGTCTAACAGCCCTTGAAATATGTGAAGGTCAGCAAATGGATATGGAGTTCGAACAGAGAAATGATGTAGCGGCGGAAGAATATCTGGAAATGATTCGTCTGAAAACAGCAGTTTTATTAGCTGCAAGTTTGCGAATCGGTGCCCGTTTGGGAGGTGCTTCAGTAGAAGATGCAGACCGTTTGTATGATTTTGGAATGCAAATAGGAGTTGCTTTCCAATTGAAAGATGATCTTTTGGATGTTTATGGTAATGTCAAAGTCTTTGGGAAAAATATTGGTGGAGATATCCTTTGCAATAAAAAAACTTATATGCTGATTAAGGCATTTGAACATGCCGATTCAAGTCAACGTGAGCAGTTAAATTATTGGGTTCATGCAAAAGCCTTTCAACCCGTTGAGAAGATTGCTGCCGTTACGGAACTCTATAATCAGATTGGCGTAAAAGCTATTTGTGAGAATCAAATGTTGGAGTATAGCAATCGTGCGATGGAAAGTTTAGCGGCTGTCAGTGTTGCAGAGGAAAAGAAAGAAGAACTTAAAAAGGTAATAGAGAATTTGATGCATAGAGAGGTTTAATAGTGTCTTTTTGGATTTATGCCTTATAGAAGATTACCAAATACAGATCAGGCGAGAATACGGGCACTGAAAGCAGTGGTTGCGAAAGCTGATGTCCAGAACCTTTATGATTTGGCAGTTTCCCTGAAGACGTTGACAGAGGCCCGGAATTTCTTGACGAGGTTTGAGGCTGCCCAGTCTTATTATTTGCAATGTTTTGAACGTCAGTCGCAGGCTGGTCATAAGCATCAGGCCAATGTAAAGATGGCGCGTTTGTATGTATCTCATTTTATTCAGGTATTGAATTTAGCTGTAATACGTTCGGAAGTACGTGTTGCTCACAAAGCATATTATGGCTTACCGGGAGATAGTACAAATGTTCCGGATTTATCAACAGAAACAGCATTAGTGGAATGGGGACGAAAAATTATAGATGGAGAGGCTAAACGAACTTCACAGGGCGGAATTCCTATTTATAATCCTACAATAGCCAAGGTTAGAGTGCATTATGATATCTTTACAGATAGTTATGACCGACAAAAAAATCTGCAAGCTTTGACAGCGCGTAGTTTAGAATCTCTTTCTGCTATGCGAACCACAGCAGATGAATTGATTTTAGATATTTGGAACCAGGTTGAAAAAAAGTTTGAAGATGTTTCTCCAAATGAGAAACGTTTGGATTTGTGCCGTGATTACGGATTAATTTACTATTACCGTACCGGTGAAAAACGAAAAGAAGAAGTAAACAAATGAGATTGATAGATACACATTCCCATCTCTTTTTAGAAGAATTTTCAGAAGATTTACCGCAAGTTATTGAGCGTGCCCGTTCTGCAGGAGTCACTCATATCTTTATGCCTAATATCGACAGTACGACAATTGATTCAATGTTATCGGTATGTAATACCTATAATGATTATTGTTTTCCTATGATAGGACTGCATCCTACTTCTGTTAATGCCGATTATGAAAAAGAACTGGAGATTGTGGCTCGTGAACTAAGGTCTTTCAATAAGTATATTGCAATAGGGGAGGTTGGTATGGATCTTTATTGGGATAAAACTTTTCTGAAAGAACAGCAGATTGTATTAGATAAGCAAATCAATTGGGCTTTGGAATATGACCTTCCTGTCGTTATTCATTGTCGGGATGCCTTTGGCTATATATATAATGTACTGGAACCTTACAAGAATACTTCTTTAAAAGGAGTTTTCCACAGTTTCACGGGTACTGATGATGAGGCTGCCCGGATTCTGGAGTTTTCAGGTTTTCTAATTGGAATTAATGGTGTGGTCACTTTTAAAAAGTCGCGCCTTCCGGAAGTTTTGACTAAAATACCTTTGGAGAAGATTGTTCTTGAAACGGATTCCCCTTATCTCACTCCGGTTCCGAATCGTGGTAAGAGAAATGAAAGCGCCTATGTGAAGGATACTTTGATGAAGGTTTCTGATATCTACCGGATGTCTCCGGAGGCCGTTGGACGTGTTACTTCCGAGAACGCTTTAAAAGTGTTTGGAATGCTCAAATAACATCGTAAAGATTTTAAAGTTTATTAATTTTGAGATTTTATTAAAGATAAAACGGAGAGAATGAGGGGCAAGAACGAAAAAAAGAATACATTTGTAGCTGAAAACGCTTGTGGTTCGCATTTTTTTTGTAATTTGCAGCCGTTTTTGAAAGAGGCGTCTATTGGAGAGATGCTCGAGTGGTTGAAGAGGCACGCCTGGAAAGCGTGTATACCTCTAAAGGGTATCCGGGGTTCGAATCCCCGTCTCTCCGCAGAATGAAAGAAGGAAACAAAAATAATAAATGAATATAATAAACAATTTAATTAATTAATCTTAAAAATTAGACACACAATGAAAAAGTTATTTGCAATTGTTGCTGTGATGGGAGTCTTAACATTTGGCTCAACTCAACTTGCTCAGGCTCAAGATGCTCCTGCAGCTGAACAAACAGAACAAGCTGCTCCTGCAGCTCAAGCAGCTCCTGCTGGTGATGCTACTGTAGAGGCAGAAGAAGGTGGTATTCACAAGGAAATCAAGACTAAATTTATTGAAGGTACTGCATCTTTCATGAGTTTGGTTGCTATCGCTTTGGTTATCGGTCTTGCATTCTGTATTGAACGTATCATTTATCTGAGCTTGGCTGAAATCAACACAAAGAAATTCTTGGCTGCTATTGAAGCTGCTTTGGAAAAAGGCGACGTAGAAGCTGCTAAAGACATCGCACGTAATACAAGAGGTCCTATCGCTTCTATCTATTACCAAGGCTTATTGAGAATTGATCAAGGTCTTGACGTAGTTGAGAAGTCAGTAGTATCTTATGGTGGTGTACAAGCTGGTTACTTGGAAAAAGGTTGCTCTTGGATCACACTGTTCATCGCAATGGCTCCGTCTTTGGGATTCTTGGGTACTGTAATTGGTATGGTGCAGGCATTTGATAAGATCCAACAAGTAGGTGATATCTCTCCGACGGTTGTAGCAGGTGGTATGAAAGTTGCCTTGATTACAACTATTTTCGGTTTGATCGTTGCTTTGATTCTGCAGGTATTCTACAATTATATCCTGTCTAAGATCGAGGCTTTGACCAGCGAAATGGAAGATTCTTCTATCACTCTGTTGGATATGGTTATCAAATATAACTTGAAATACAAAAAATAAGAGAAATGGCTAAATTATCATATAGAGTATCATATTACGTACTGTATGTTTTATTCGCCGCTATTTTAGTAGTATTGGGCTTATTCTACTTCGGTGGAGATGCTCAGGGCGATGCAGTACTGGCGGGTGTTGATCCCGAGATGTGGCAGCCTGCACAGACAGAAAGTCTGCTGTACTTGATGTATGGTTTGTTTGCTTTGACTGTTGTTGCAATGGTAGCTGCGTTTATCCTGCAATTTGGTAGCGCATTAAAAGATAATCCTGTAAAAGCTTTGAAATCACTACTAGGTGTTATTTTATTGGTTGTCGTAATGATCGTTGCTTGGTCTATGGGTAGTGGAGAACAGATGAATATACCAGGTTATAGTGGAACTGATAATGTTCCGTTCTGGCTAAAGGTTACTGATATGTTCCTGTATACTATTTATTTCTTACTGGGAGCAACTGTTCTTGCAATGCTTTTCAGTAGTATTAAAAAGAAATTATCATAATCGATTGAGGGAACTCGATCTAATGGAGTAATTACAATGGCAAAAGGAAAAAGAAAAGTTCCTGATATAAACTCAAGTTCTACAGCGGATATTGCTTTCCTATTGTTGATCTTCTTCTTGATTACGACTTCTATGGATACGGACCGTGGTTTGGCAAGACGTTTGCCGCCACCGCCTGAACAAGACCAGAAGAATGATGATTCAGATAAGGTTAAGGAGCGTAACGTGATGACAGTCTTCTTGAACATGAATGACCAACTCATGGCCAATGGAGAGTACATCAATGTAGATCAATTGAGAGATAGGGCAAAAGAATTTATTGCTAACCCGTATAATGATGAAACCAAACCGGAAAAGCATGCAAAAGAGATACCTTTCTTTGGCACTATGCAGGTTACGGAAAAGCATGTAGTTTCTTTGCGTTGCGACCGTGGATCTTCCTACAAGGCATATTTGGCTGTTCAGAATGAACTGGTGGCTGCTTATAATGAGCTGAGAGAAGAATTGTCTCAGGAAAAGTTTGGTAAAAATTATGCCGCTTTGGATGAAGATCAACAAAAAGCAATTCGTGATGTATATCCTCAGAAGATTTCTGAGGCAGAACCTAAAAAGTACGGAGAAAAGAAGTAATGGGAAAATTTAATAAGACTGGTAAACGCGAAATGCCTGCGTTGAATACTTCTTCTCTGCCTGACCTTATCTTTACTCTGTTGTTCTTCTTTATGATTGTAACAACAATGCGTGAGGTAACATTAAAGGTTGAGTTTAAGGTTCCGCAAGCTACAGAATTGGAAAAACTGGAAAAGAAATCTTTGGTTACGTTTATCTATGTAGGAAAACCTACAGCTGAGTTTCGTAAGAAACTGGGCAATGAAAGCCGTATCCAATTGAATGATAGCTATGCTGAAGTTGCTGAAATTCAGGACTACATTATTGGTGAACGTGCCAGTATGAAGGAGGAAGATCAGCCTCAGATGACTGTTTCTTTGAAAGTTGACCAAGATACGAAAATGGGTATCGTTACAGATATCAAAGAAGCTCTTCGTAAAGCTTATGCATTGAAACTTAACTATTCTGCGCAACCGCGTCAGTAAGAAGTTAATCAAACTATAAAAAATAAAGGGTGCTTATTCGAAATAAGCACCCTTTATTTTTTATCCCCTTACATTATATACTTCTTTGTATATAGAGTCTTTTACTGTTTCAAAATCTCTTTCACACTCTAAATCTCCATGAGCCATAAGCAACATTGGAAGATATTCATCTGTAGGTCTGTATGGAGGTTGAAGATATGGTCTTTCCCAGAGCACGAATCCTTGGCGCTTATAGAAATTAATACGTCTTTGGGCCATTTCTTCTTCCGGCATTTCCACTTCCAGGACAATAGGGTGTTGAAGCAACTGACATAAATGATTTAAAACATTCTTTCCATGTCCGCCATTACGCTGGGCTGGATCTACGGCGAAATGTTCGACATAGTAGAATTTGCCGAAATCCCAATAGGTAATGAATCCTACAGGAGTATCATGATGGAAAATAATATTGTTATAGAAGTGAGGTCTGCTATCGGTGTACAGACGAAGCTCCTCTAAGGGGCGGTGTTCTTCCGGTGGGAAGGCAGCGGTTATCAACTGTTCCATGTACTCATACAAAAATCCATCAGCGGTGCTGATGCGTTGAAGTCTGATCATAATGTTGGTCTTTAAAGTTTACTTCTCTTATTATTTTGTATAAAAATCAATTAGTCTTTGCAGTGCTCGTTGGCATACCGGACAAAATGTAGGATGTTCATTGGTACGCATGCGGCAGTTATCAGCAGGACGGAATATCCCTTTGGCAGAATATCCGCCTCCTTCATACACTCCTACCGGATACTTAGCCTGTTCGCTGACAGGGGTAGGGACAGGAGTACCTTTGACAAGCATATCTTCCCATTTTGAAGCAAAATCTACGCGTGTACTTATGTTCTGTTCCCAAGGTTCTGTATCCAATGGGTAAGTATCTGTCATGACGTCATCATTGTAGAAGTACTCGTCAGCTAATCCTCCGAAGCTGTGCCCAAATTCATGCACAACTACCGGGCGGAACATCGGATGGTGTGCAGTGGTTAAAGTATATGCATTATAGATACCGCCACCACCATATTCTTCAGTATTGGCGAGAATAATAATGTGTTCATAAGGTATTCCGGCTAAAGCATCGTGTATGGATTTGACACGCCGGGTTGTCAGGTAACGATCAGAATAGAATGTGCTGAAATGCGAGTTAAAAGCCGTATGCTTCCATTCTCCTAAACGGGGGACACTTACACCACTGTCATCAGAAGGACTGGCGACTGCTACAATATTGAAGCGATCTTTCATACTTTTGAATGGTTCGTGTGAAAATAGACTCTTACAGGCGATTTCCGCATCCTGATAGAATACGTCCATCTCGGCAGGCGTATATCCTTCGGCAAGGATGGCTACGTCGATACATTTATCTGTTTCACCACTTTTTAGCAGGTACTTATGCGGAGTGATATGTGCAGTCCCTTTTTGATGAATAAGTACATCATTTGGGCGAACAGTGTGTTTCAGACATGTACGCACTTCTTTTCTCGGACTTAACAATGTGATTTCTATTTCCACGGGGCGGAGTGGATAGGGGAGTAAAAATGTATTTTCAAATCCTTTGCTGACGACCTTAGCTTCATCCGTCTCTAGCCATTCTTGAAAGAGGGAAGAAAAAGAAGTCGTATAGACTGTTTTTCCACTTTCCAAATCCTTCATGATAATTTGTCCGTTACCTTGCAAAGGTAGTTCGGCCAAATGCTGGTGTCTTCCGGCCCATGATGGAAGTACGGATAGTTCATCCAGACAAACATTCTGGCAAGAAGCGTCTCCAGTAAAGATATAATCAACACGCAATGTCTTATTGGCAAAATACTCAGTGTAGTTTTGCGCATGGCCTACTGTTAGTATCAGCAAGCATAATGCAAGTACAAGATATTTTTTCATAGCAATCTTATTTTGTAGTTATAGGCAAAGATAATGCAAATTGAGCGCAGAACTTTCATGCTTGCATGAAAAAGTTATGCCGAGATGCTGCTTATCTTCTTTAAAGATAATGCAAATTGAGCGCAGAACTTTCATGCTTGCATGAAAAAGTTATGCCGAGATGCTGCTTATCTTCTTTAAAGATAATGCAAATTGAGCGCATAACTTTCATGCATGTATGAGAAAATAATGCCGAGTGTGGGTTTATTCATTTTTTAGCAAGAAAAGTAATAAATCGTATTTTAATTGGGAAAGATTTTGCTAACTTTGCATAGTACTGTATGAGAATACGGTAAAGCAATCGTTATTTATTAATCATAAATTAAGAAATGGGACATCATCAATTGGATACTTTAGACGAGCAAATACTGAAATTGATTGCAGATAATGCCCGTATTCCTTTTCTGGAAGTGGCAAGAGCTTGTAATGTTTCCGGCGCAGCCATACATCAACGCATACAAAAACTGACGAATTTAGGTATCTTAAAAGGATCGGAATACGTTATCGATCCGGAAAAGATCGGTTATGAAACTTGTGCCTATATTGGTATTTACCTGAAAGATCCGGAATCATTTGACGCAGTGACAAAGGCGCTTGAAGCTATTCCGGAAATTGTGGAATGTCATTTTACGACAGGTAAATATGATATGTTTATCAAACTTTACGCACGCAATAACCACCATTTGCTGAGCATTATCCATGATAAATTACAGCCACTGGGGTTAGCGCGCACTGAAACACTGATATCTTTCCATGAAGCCATTAAGCGGCAGATGCCAATCATGGTGGAGGTCGATGAAGATTAGGAATTACTTACGGATATAATCCACAAATGCATAGGAGCAGGGATGTTTCTCGTCAACAAGATGAGACTCCCTGCTTTTTTCGTGCCATATCGCAAAATCCATAGCTGGGAAATAAGCATCTACCTGAGGTGCTTCGGCAGCGATTTCTGTCAGACAAAGCATATCTGCCAATGGCATTGCCTGCTTATAAACACTTGCACCGCCAATAATATATACTTGTTCCTCCGGTTGACAGCTCTGCAAAGCTGCTTCAAGAGTGGGAAATACTTCTGCGCCGGGGCACAGAGTTGCAGGATTGGATGAAAGCACTACGTTCCTACGATTGGGCAGTGCGCCTTTAGGCAGAGATTCAAATGTTTTTCTTCCCATGATTATTGTGTTCCCTGTGGTTAATGCCTTGAAACGCTTCAAATCATTGGGAAGCCAGAATAACAGTTTATTTTGAAAGCCGATCCCTAAGTTACGGTCTACGGCGGCGATGATACTAACCATGATTGGATTTATGATTTGTTAAACAGAAACTTTACCGGCAATATGCGGATGCGGGTCGTAATTTACCAATTCGAAATCTTCATATTGGAAATCAAAGATACTCTTCACGTCCGGGTTTATTTTCATTTGTGGCAATGGGCGTGGTTCACGGGAAAGTTGTAGTTTCACCTGCTCCAGATGATTCAGATAAATATGCGCATCACCAAGCGTATGAATGAAGTCTCCTGCCTTCAATCCGGTTATCTGTGCCATCATCTGCAACAGTAGAGCATAAGACGCAATATTGAAAGGTACACCAAGAAAAATGTCCGCACTACGTTGATAGAGTTGGAGGCTTAACCGTCCGTTTGCCACATAGAATTGAAAGAACGCATGGCAAGGAGGGAGATTCATATTGTCAAGATCCCCCACATTCCAAGCACTGACAATGATGCGTCGGGAATCCGGATTATGAAGAATTGTTTCTACAGCCTCACTGATCTGGTCGATGGAACCACCTTTATAATCAGGCCAAGAGCGCCATTGATAACCGTAAATATGTCCTAACTCACCATTCTCATCCGCCCATTCGTTCCAGATACGAACGCCATGATCTTGCAGATACTTGGCATTGGTATCTCCATTCAGGAACCATAGCAATTCATATATAATTGATTTCAGATGTAGTTTTTTGGTGGTGAGGCAGGGAAAGCCTTCGTCCATATTAAAGCGCATTTGATGTCCGAATACGCTGATAGTACCGGTCCCGGTACGGTCTTCCTTGTGTATGCCTTCGGTTAATACCCGGTTGAGTAAATCTAAATATTGTTTCATGATTGCAGATTACGAATTATAAACAACAAAAGTGGCCATCTTTTTAGCCTTGCCAAAGGTAATTAAACTTCGGCAGATAGCATAATTATTTCTAATTAAAGGAATGGTGTCATCAGGTTACCCACCCAGCCTACAAACTTCTTCCATCCGGAACGTTTCTTCCAAACCTCGGGAGTCAATAGCGTACTATTCTTTTTATCTCGTTCAAACATATCATTCAACTGATGAGTGACGGTGGGATCGAAAATAAATGCATTTGTTTCGAAGTCATAACGCAGACTGCGGCTATTCAGATTGGCTGTACCTACAGTACAGAAGTTCCGGTCTACCATCATAATCTTGGAATGGTGGAACCCTCCGTTGAAGAGATAAACTTTTGCTCCTTTTTTCATCAACTTGTGCACAATGTAGAAAGATGCTTCCGGCGTAAAAGGAATATCAGAGACAGCAGGTATCATGATTTCCACTTCAGTACCTTTCTTTAATGCGTGCTTGATGGCTTTCCGGATGGATTTGGTTGGTACAAAGTAAGGGTTTACAATCTGTATGCTATGTTGTGCTGCTCCGATGGATGCTGCATAAGCGTGACTGATAGAGCGGGGAGTTTCCCGTGGTGTACGGTCTACTATTGCTATTTCTTCCGCTATACTGTCGGGCAGTTGTGGTATATCCGGAAAGTAAACCGGTCCACCGATATGCTGTTTAGTTTCCTGGTTCCACATAGTGAGGAAAATGCCTTGCAGATAACGCACTGCATCTCCTTCTATGCGCATGTGCATATCGTGCCATTGCCCGATTTTAGGCAATCCGGTGATGTAATAGTCGGCGATGTTCATGCCACCGGTATATCCTATTTTTCCATCAATTACTACAATCTTCCGGTGGTCACGGTGCATGGCATGATTGATCCACGGGAAGGTAATCGGGTCGAATTTCACGATTTCAATACCTCGGTCACGGATTGCTTTCAAATGACGCTTTTTCAGTGGTTTGCTATTCGACCAATTGCCAAAAGCATCGAAGAGGGCACGGACTTCCACACCTTCCTGCACTTTTATAGCAAGTAGGTCGAACAGGGCATTGGCGATAGAGTCATTGCGGAAATTGAAGTATTCCAGATGAATGTGATGTTTGGCATGGCGTATTTCTTCGAAGAGGTCAAGGAACTTCTCCCGTCCGCTCATCAGTAGCTTTACTTCATTGTTGGCAGTGACCGGGATACCTTGTTGTTGTAGATAATGCATCACGAGCGAGTCACTGGTAGCAACTTGCGCGTGAATATTTCCTATAAAAAATAATGCAGATGATAATATGATGAATAATATTCTTCTCAAAACTTCTTACGCTTAGTTAGTTTTTCTAATTGAGTCGACAAAGATACAATTTATTGGTGAGAAATGTTTGCTCAGTTAAAAAAAATTAGCCCTTGACCTGCAGAAAGCAGATAAGGACTAACTAAATTATTGTAAGGGTAAACGGATTTATTGCAAGGGATAAGTGAACTTTATGCTAAAGAACAAATCTTGCGATATCCTAAGTAGACAAGTACTACTGCCGCTATGATCAGTGATTTGGGATCGAGTTCCGCTGCACCGCTTTGTACGGCACTGGTGAAAGTCTCGCGCAAAGCTCCCAGCACTAGTTGCAAACCATCAAGAACAAAGAACAACACCACGGCAAGTGTAAAGCAGAACAAGCTCCACAGCTGCGAAATCCGGTAATACCGGTCGGGCAGGTGGTGCATCACGCGACGGCTGAAGCCGTTATCTTCTATCTCTTTCCGATTGTCAGAGAAGAATTGCTGCAAAAGTTTATCATCAGTTGTTTCCGTCATAACCATTTTGTTTTAAGTAGGTAGCCATTTTTTCTTTTGCCCGTGAGAGGTGGCTTTTGACTGTTCCCGCCGGGCATCCCGTGATACCTGCAATCTTTTCGATGCTCTGATCTTCCATGTAGAACAAGGTGATGCAGGTTCGTTCCATTTCTTTTAGTGTCGCCAGCGCCCGGTAAACGTCCATCTGTTGTCCTACGTCATCCTGACTGGTGTTCCAGTGAGTATCCACTTCCCGGGTGTCAAGGTCAGCTGTCTCCTTCCGACTGCGAAGATAATCATAAAATACATTATATGCAATACGGTAAAGCCAGGTGGAAAAATTGGACAGGTTTTTGAATGAAGCCAGGTTAGTGTAGGCTTTGATAAACGTGTCCTGCGCCAGGTCGTCACTCAATTCGTTGTCGCCGCAAGTCAGGTTGAGGAAGAACCGTCGCACGGGCGACTGGTACTTCTTCACTAACTGGTCGAAGGCCCTGGTGTTGCGAAACACCACGACCTGTGCGACTAACGATATATCATTGAGTTGGCTCATTTCTCCCGGTTGTTCTTTTTATTAGAGTCTTGCGTATAATGGATTACTAATTGTCCGAATCCGGTGAACATAATCAGTAGTCCGATACAGCCTACTCCAAACTTTCCGGTGATGGCCCAGAGGAAGATGAATAATCCGACACCGATAAAGATGTTCTGAATGCCTTTGGTACGAATATCTTCTGTTTTTTCCACATTTTTGAAGAAGTCTTCAGGCAGTTGTTGCCCACTGGAGAGGGCTTGTTCTGCAAGGCGGTATTTGGCTTTTCTATTTTTGTAATTGAAAAAGAATACCGTAAAGACGATGAGTAGCGGCAGACCGAAGATGAAGACGATGGCAGTGACTGAAATAATGGTTTCGGAGGTTTTGCCGTCTAAGTCGAATAGATTCCAGTGCCAATCACCGTTTTTGTCCTGTTTCCATCTTCTGTCGGCATGGGCAGAATCCCTTCCTTCGTAGGTCATGACGCTGAGCGTATCGGTTACAGCCTTTCCGTCAATGATAGTATCGCGCAGTTCAATTACGCGTTTTTTGTTCCCCAGACTGTCATTTTCTGTAACCGTTCTGTTTTTTGCCTGTACCAGTGAGCATAATGTCATGGCGGCGATGAGTGCTAAAATTATCCGTTTCATAATCATATTTTGTTTTATCTTTTATTGTTTCTTTGTGTGTTAGACGTATCATGTTAGTTCGAAAGTTGCAAAGAGACGATATTTTTTTTAGAAAATCAGTATTATCTGAAATTATTTGCCAGATATTTAGGTTTATGCAAGGTAGGGGATATTAAGTATTCCTTTCTTTCCTGATATGAACACAATCCAACTCCTGATCCGCATAAATAATATTAAGTTTCAGAGGTTAAGCCGCTGCATCGCCACTTTTATCCCTTTTTGTTGCGACGGTTAAGTAAAATCGTAGTAGATACTTATTCTTTCCACCATGGAGAAAGTTTCTTTCCATCACGGGGAAACTTTCTTTCCACCATGGTGGAAAGAAAGAAACTCCACGGTGGAAAGAATAAACGTTCGGATGGAAAAGGCTAACCGTTGGAAGGGAAAAAGCATAGGAATGCCTAAGAAAGGAATTAGCTGTTGCATTTAGTTCATTTCTTTCCGGTTATGAACAAAATGTGATAATGTGATAATGTGGTAGCGGGATAACACTCTGTGATATATAGCGCAGCCACTTTATCACCCCACTACCTTATCACCCTACCGCCTTATCACTCTTTTTCCTCCTTTCTTCTCCAATATGAGTCAGCTTTACTTAATGTAATATCGAAATCTTGTACTCATAAGATGTAGGTATTTTGCTCCATATCCGGTTAAAACACCTAAATCCGGTTGCTTCTTATTGTAATTAGTGTTACTTTCGCAAACCTATATTAAAAACGCTTTTGGAGAAGTTACGGAATATACTGAAATGGTTCCTTCCTTTATTATTTATTGCATATTTAGGAGGAATTACGCTGTTTACTCACTCGCATGTGGTAAATGGGGTAATTATTGTGCATTCCCATCCCTTCAAAGGTGAACATAGCCATACGGAAGCACAGGTTGAAACGATATTCTTCCTTTCTTCTTTTGTAGCTTCTTCTCTGCCTGCTATTCTTTTCGCCGCATCGGCTCTCCTTGTTTTATTGCGTGTACTGAGTGTTCCGGCTGTGGAACATGTCAAGTGCGTGCGGGTTCGTTGCGGCATCAGCTTGCGTGCACCACCTGTAGTTCATTGACAATAGGAGTCCCCCTTCCTTTTTTTATTAAAATCCATAAAAAATAGAACTACATGAAAAAATATATCTTTTTCGTGGTGGGAGTAATGTGTACATTGCTCTCCCACACCGCTTATGCCATTGATTTAAATAAATCCGATGCCAATATCATCGGCCACGTACTGGAGAAAAAAACAGGAGAACACCTTCCCTATATGACAGTAGCCCTGAAAGGGACCACTATCGGAACCATGACTGATGGTACCGGACACTACTTTTTGAAGAACCTTCCGGAAGGTGAGTTTACGCTCTCCGTCAGTGCCGTAGGTTATAAGCCACAAGAACGAAAAGTAACCCTGAAACGAGGCAAGACACTGGAAGAAAACTTCGAACTGGAAGAAGACATGGTAGCCCTGGATGGTGTAGTTGTTACAGCCAATCGTAATGAAACCGCTCGCCGACTGGCACCTACCTTGGTAAAAGTCGTTACACCGAAACTATTCGATATGACCAATTCGCACACCTTATCGCAGGGGCTTGTATTCCAGCCGGGTGTACGTGTAGAAAATGATTGCCAGAATTGTGGTTACTCTCAGGTACGTATCAATGGTATGGACGGAAAATATACACAGATATTGATTGATTCCCGTCCTATCTTCTCTGCACTGGCAGGTGTCTACGGCTTGGAACAAATTCCCGCCAACATGATAGAGCGTGTGGAAGTGGTGCGTGGAGGTGGCTCGGCCCTATTCGGCTCTTCCGCCATTGCCGGAACGGTGAATATCATTACGAAAGAACCTCTCCGCAACTCCGGTTCGTTTGCTCACTCCATCTCCAATTTCGATGGTTCTGGTTCGTTTGACAATAATACCATGCTTAATCTTTCCCTGGTATCTTCGGACAACAAAATGGGAGCCTACATCTACGGGCAGAACCGTCACCGTTCGGCATGGGATTCCAATGGGGACGGCTTCTCCGAATTGCCCAAATTGAAGAACCAGACAGTAGGCATAAACGCTTATTATAGACTGAATCCCTATTCCAAGCTGAATCTGGAATATCATCACATGGAAGAGTTTCGTCGTGGCGGTAACCGCTTTGATCTGCCGCCTCACATTGCCGAAGATGCCAATTTGAATGGTTCCGGTAAGCCCGGACTGGTGGAGCAGATTGAACATTCCATCAATACGGGCGGATTGAAGTTCAGTGCCTTTTCCAAGGACCAGAAACATTCGTTCAATGCATACGCCTCTGCCCAGCATATCGTGCGCGATAGTTATTACAGTGCCTATGGGCATACCACAGACTTTACCGGCGTATTGGGTGCTCAGTATATCTATCATTTTGATAAGCTCTTTTTCATGCCTTCCGACTTGACGGGTGGTGTGGAATTTAACCATGATAATCTGGATGACAAGGCAACAGACATGCAAAAATACCGCGATGCTGCCCTGGCGGAAGATCCTACTGCAACAGGCGACCGTCTGCAACAGTTGATTGATAAGTATACGCCCGATCCCTTGAAGCAAATAGTGAACATAGCAAGTGCCTACGTGCAGAATGAATGGAAAAGTGAGCAATGGAGTTTCCTGATAGGCGGACGTCTGGATAAGAACAGTATTATGAATAAAGCCATCTTCAGCCCTCGTGCCAATATCCGCTACAATCCTACACAAGATATAAATATCCGTTTCAGTTATGCCGAAGGTTTTCGTGCTCCGCAGGCTTTCGACGAAGACCTGCATATTAGCAATGTGGGAGGCGAGTTGATTTCCATCGTTCGTGCCAAGGATCTGAAAGAGGAACGTTCGCGCAGTGTGAATGCTTCGATGGACTGGTATCACTATTTCGGTGACTTTCAGGCAAACCTGTTGGTAGAAGGTTTCTTCACAAAACTCTCTGATCCGTTTGTGCTGACAGCACCGGTAGAAGATCCGAACGGTAGCGGATATCTGATACAAACCCGTGTCAACGGTTCCGGTGCAAAAGTATATGGCGGTACATTGGAAGGAAAGATTGCCTGGCGTGATAAAATCCAGTTGCAGGCGGGACTGACTGTGCAACGCAGTCTGTACGACTCTCCCGAGGAGTGGAGCGCAGACAAAGAGCACCTGTCTGACAAAGAACGATATAGCGACCGGTTATTGCGTACCCCCGATGTTTATGGCTATTTTACTGCTACTTTCAATCCCACAAAGGCATTGTCGGTGGCCTTGAACGGTAATTATACCGGGCAAATGTATGTGCCTCACCTGATGTCCGAAGTGGATGGTACGGCAGACTTGTTGGTGAAAAGTCCGGATTTCTTTGAACTGGGTGCCAAAGTCGCTTATGATATAGATTTCTCCGGCATGTGCCTGCAATTCAACGTAGGAGTACAAAATATATTCAACTCTTATCAGAAAGATTTTGATAAAGGAGCCACTCGTGATTCCGGTTACATTTATGGTCCGGGAGCGCCTCGTTCCTACTTTGCGGGCGTCAAGCTTAGTTTTTAGTGCCCGGCAGGTTTGTCTTGTATTGCTTTTTTATGTTCTTTTGAAGAAGGTAAGCTACATCTTAGCATAACTTTTTTATGCAAGCATGAAAGTTATGCATTTGATTTGCATTACCTTTGCGGACATAAAACAATTTGGCACATGGACTTACCCGTATCTTTTGCAGACCGTACCCGTTCCCTCCTGGGAGATGAAGAATATAACAAACTGGCTGATGCCTTGAATGACGAACAGCCCGTAAGCATCCGACTGAATGAAGAAAAACTACCCGGTTCTTCATTCAGTCTTTTTCATGCCTCTTCCGACCGTGTGCCTTGGTCGGCAACAGGTTGCTATCTCGATCGTCGATTGACGTTTACCTTTGATCCGTTGTTTCATGCCGGATGTTATTATGTACAGGAAGCATCTTCCATGTTTGTGGAGCAGGCATTAAAGCAATATATCGGCGAAAGACCCTCCGTAATGCTTGACCTTTGCGCTGCTCCCGGCGGGAAATCTACTCATGCCCGCAGTGTACTGCCCGTGGGTAGCCTGCTGGTAGCAAACGAAGTGATTCGCAACCGTTCGCAAATCCTGGCGGAGAATCTGACGAAGTGGGGGCATCCGGGTGTCGTGGTGACCAATAATGATCCGGCAGACTTCGCCGGTCTGGAAGACTTCTTCGATGTTATCCTGACCGATGTACCCTGTTCCGGTGAAGGCATGTTCCGTAAAGATCCTGTTGCCGTCAGCGAGTGGAGTCCGGAGAATGTGGGAATCTGTTGGCAACGCCAGCGACGTATCATCTCCGATATATGGCCCAGTCTGAAACCCGGTGGATTGCTTATCTATAGCACTTGTACGTATAACACGAAGGAAGATGAAGAGAATATCCGTTGGATGCACGATGAATTCGGTGCAGAGATACTTCCTGTAGATGCTCCGGCAGAGTGGAACATTACCGGAAACTTGCTTGCAGGTGAAGATTTTCCTGTATATCGCTTCCTGCCTCACCGTACAAAGGGTGAAGGCTTTTTCCTTGCCGTGCTTCGTAAACCGGAAGGAGAGGAAACACAAATCCGCTACAAATCCACTTCTTCACAAGGAAAGAAAAAAACGGGTAGCTCTAAAGTTAACGCCGGAGCATCTAAGGAACAATTATTGGCTGCACGTGCCTGGCTCCTTTCGGCAGAGGACTATGAAGTTTCTGCAAATGGAATGAATATTACAGCTTTCCCTAAAGAATATATATCCGAATTATCCGTCCTCCAACAATCGCTTCGTGTTGTTCAGGCAGGTGTTACCCTTGCCGAAGTGAAAGGAAAAGACTTGATTCCCAATCATGCTCTTGCTATGAGCACTGTACTGGTTTCCGATGCTTTTCCTCGTGAAGAGATCTCTTATGAACAGGCTATTGCTTATTTGCGTAAGGAAGCCATTGTACTTTCCGGTTCTGCTCCACGCGGTTATGTGCTGTTGACGTATAAGAATATTCCTCTGGGCTTTGTGAAGAATATCGGTAACCGGGCTAATAACCTTTACCCGCAGGAGTGGCGCATCCGGAGCGGATACTTGCCGGATGAGATACTGATGCTACTGAAATCTTAATCAGATGTTTGCAAGCAACTGTTCAAAAGAATGATATTCGTGTTGTCCCTCTGTGTGTAATATGAAGTGGTCGGCAGCTAAAACCTGCAAACGCGGCGATTCGTTGGTTTCCGGTGAAGAGACAGGATGACAAGCGTATCCATGACGATTGAGTGCGTTTGTTGTCCAGTGCAGTAATACTTCATCATTGGCTTCTACACTGATACGGTGGTGGCTGTCTACTTTGGGATAATATACCCCGTGCGCATAATCAAACCGGATATCGTTACGGGAGAACAAGCCGTCCATCCGGTGACTCAGAATCATATCTTCTGTTACTCCGCATTGCAGTCCGTTTTCTTTGGAAAGTAACCAAAGTTTATCTGCCAGTACCAATGCCTGTTCTATGTCATGAGTGGAAAGCAGAATTGCTTTCTTTTGTTCTACTGCCAAGCGATGAAGCAACGTCATAATTTCAATACGACTCACTACATCCAGGAAAGCTGTCGGTTCATCCAGCAGAATGAGCGGACACTCTTGTACCAATGCCTTGGCAATCATAACCTTCTGCCGTTCTCCATCCGATAGCTCTGCGGTATAACTGTGGGCTTTATGGCTGATGCTTACAGCTTCCAGAGCTTCTTCAATGATAGAATGATCCGTTTTGTTCAATCTGCCGAAGAACCCCGTATGAGGTTGCCGTCCCAAGGCTACCAACTCATATACAGTCAGTCCGCCTGCCTGTGTCTTGTCTGTTAGTACTACACCGATGGTACGTGAACGTTCTTTCTCGGAATAAGCGGACAACGGCTTTTCTTGTACAAGTAATTCGCCCGACAACGCTGGTTGTGAAGCAGCCAAAGTGCGGAGCAGAGTCGATTTGCCGGTTCCGTTAGCTCCCAGCAGACAAGTCAGTTCTCCGGGGTAGAGCCGGAAGAAGAGATGCTCATGTATCCGTTTTTCTTGCTTTCCCTGGCGGTAGCCGATGCATAAATCGCTTGCGGTGATAACAGCTTTCTCCATCAGTTGAAGTATTGTATTTTACGTTGGTTGACAATGACATAAATGATAACAGGCGCACCCAGTACTGGAGTTACCGCATTGAGAGGAATAATACCTGCTTCGCCCGGAAGAATGCAGATCAGATTGCAGAGCAAAGCAATCACACCGCCCGTCAGCAAAGTAACGGGAAGCAGTGAATTATGATTGGATGTGCCCAGCATCAGGCGGGAGATATGAGGAACGGCCAGACCGATGAAAGCCACAGGTCCGCAGAAAGCAGTGGTGACAGCTGTCAGTAGTCCGGTAGCAATCAGTAGCAGATTTCTTGTGCGACGGATGTTTACTCCTAAGTTTTCAGCATAGCGTGTACCCAGTAGCAGGGCATTCAGAGGTTTGATAAGCAAGATGGAAAGTAACAAACCTGCCAGACAGAAAATAGAGAAATAGGGGAGCTGTTGCAATGAGACCCCTCCAAAGTTTCCCATACCCCATATCATATAAGAATGTACCCCTTCGGCTGTTGCAAAGAAATTGAGCAGTGATATAGCGGAAGAAGTGATATAACCAATCATGATACCTGTAATCAGCAGCATGATATTGCTTTTAATCAGTGTAGAAAAGAAAAGGATAAGTCCCATTACCACCATCGATCCGATGAAGGCACCGAGTATCACGGAGAAGAAACCGGATAAGGTGAATACCCCTGTAGCAATGCTTCCTCCGCCTGCCAGCATCACCAACGCCACGCCAAGACTTGCCCCTGAGTTAATGCCCAGGATGGACGGACCTGCCAGTGGGTTGTTGAATGCCGTTTGCAGCATCAGTCCCGAAGCTGCGAGTGCGGCACCACATAGTAATGCCGTGACGGCTTGTGGCAGACGGGACTCCCAGATAATAAAAGTCCAGCTGGCTTTTTCTACTTCATTTCCTGTGAGGGTATTCCACACTGCTCCGGCGGGGATATTGATTGAACCGAACCAGAGATTGGCAGCCATCAATACGAGAATGAGGACTGACAGTGCTATACCATATATATATCCTTTTGCTTTCATTCTGAAATAGACCGCAGATTTTACTCTGCTAATTTATTGTAATATCTCAGTTCATACCCTTCCAACAGTGAAGGATGAAATATCTTAATTAAATCTTTCAATAACCAGTCTGGATGGAAAGGTGTTTCTTCATAAAAAGGAACCCGGTTGGTATTGCATCCGTAGATGTTCCGTTCTTTGAAGGCACGGAAACCTGCATAAGGGGCAAACTCTTTTTCAAGTTCCCCGTATGTTTTATCTACGGGTTGATTGTAGCGTATCAGCCAGAAATCCGTTTGTTGACCTTTCTCAAAGATAACTTCGAAAGGATAGGGGAGTGAGCCGCTATGTGTATCTTCTCTGAAAATATAGTTGGCACCTGCATCAGAGTATAGTTTGGCGATGGTACTGTTACCACCCGGAGTGTACCAGGTAGAGCTTGTTTTCAAATCACACATCACGGAGGGAGCAAAAGAGATAGGCTTTACTAATTCTTGCAAATCCTTATAATTTCTTTCTATCGAAGCAAACATAGCATCTGCTTCTGTTTTCTTACCAAATAATAAACCGTAGAAACGCATCCATTCGGCACGTCCCAATGAAGAGGTTTCCATATAGTCGGCACATTCAATGATGGGTACATTCAGTTTCTCTACACGTCCGTATCCACCACTGTTTTCGAAAGGAGAAAGGAGGATGGCATCGGGATGCAGGTCTATGATTTTCTCAATATTGGGATTCATTCCATCACCTACATCGGCGATGGTTCCGTTTCGACATCCTTCCTCTATTTCCGGTAGTTTGATATACTTCAAGTCGCATACGCCACCAATGCTATTCAAATCACCAAAGTCTTTCAGTAAGCTGCAATGAACGGATGAGTAAATGACGGCTTTACTAAGTGGAGTGCGAACAAGGGTGCCTTGAGGCAGTTCATGGGGCAACGGCTGTTTTTTGTCTACTAATACATAGGTGTGTAGTATCTTTGCTGTATCCCAGGGATTGCGTAGCTGTGCAACGATGTAATCTTCGTAATCTATCAGAGAGAGATTAGCGGAGTAGTGCAGCGGGATGGTGTCTCCTTGTGCAGAGCCGGAAGCAGTGCTGTTCTTTCCGCTACAGGCGGAAAGAAGTAACACTGTCACCCAAAAGGTTAGAAAGAAAGAAATTTGTTTCATGCTGTTATTCAGTTACAAAACGCATATTAGTGGTATAGTATCCGGTTTCCAACTTCTTTTTAAGTACGCCGTCACTACCATAAACATATATGTCGTTGAGAGCAGAGAAGGGTTGATCGATGATAATTACATCTCCTGTAGCCGGGTCGACTACAATATTACCAGGATTGGAGAAATCGCTGTAGTTGGCAAACCGCGTAGTTTGCTTGGTATTCATGTCATATACAGAAATGCTTTTAGGAGCGGCATCTTCGTAATATTCTGCATAAATGAGATAGATCTTGTTGTTTTTTATTGCTATTTTGCTGGCTGGGCATATTTCCGTAACCTGATCTGTTTGCGGGTCGATGCATTGTAATGTCTGAACTGGATTTCCTCTGAAATCTCCACATGAAATGAAATATACTTTTCCGTCTTCTCCGGTTGTACAAACATCATAAGGATTGAGAAGTACTTCTATGTTTTTCGTTTTCTTGAAAGTAGCAATATCGACAACTGCCACGTATTTGCCGGTACCATCATTGTTATAATTTGACAGATTTACATAGAGTTTTCCATTTGCAGAAGTCAATGCTTCCGGATGATCTCCTATTTCTATCTTTCCGGTGATGGAGAGGTTCGTGGTGTCCAAGCGTGATACCGTGCCATCGTATGAGGTGAAATAAACATTTCCTCCGGTAGCTGTCATATATCGTGGTTGGATAGACTTCTCACTTTCGTCTTTTAAGTTCAACGTTTTTATACGAGCGAAATCTTTTCTGTCCACCACTTCAATCTTGGCTGAACTGGAACAAGTGATATATATTTTTGTACCATATATACACAAGTCCTGTGCATCACCGATACCTGCTCCGTTGGCAGCTGCAAACAAATCTGCACTAATTGTCTTCAGATCTCTGTCATACCATTGTATAGTACCATTATTCTCTCCCCAGTTTCCTGTATTAATAACATATGCTCCATTAACAGGTGCTATCGGTCCTTTCGGAATTGTCGGTTCGTCATCATCACTACATGCGGTAAATGCTCCTAATGCTATAACCAGCATGGCGGTTTTATACCAATACTTCTTCATAGTTTTTGTTTTTAGTTTATAATTTATAGTTGATTGTTACTTTGTAATTGCGTCCGGGCATCGGGTAGAAGCGGACTATTTCGTAGTTCTTATCACTTAGGTTCAAGGCATCCAGCTGTATGCGTAGTGACTGCTTCTTCCATTTAAAGGTATGCGAGAGTGATATACTGTGGTCAGTGTAAGATTTAATACGATTTTCCGGAATGTTCTGGGCAATTGAATAGCGTTCCGAAGCGTACATTATGTTATAAGTCAGGTTGACATACGGGTTCTCAAAAGTCAGACTTCCTGAACCTGAATGCTTCGGAGTATATATAATCTGATTCCGCCATATTTTAGAATTACGGTCAGTAATATCTTCCGCTTGCATGAAGTTGTAAGTTCCTGTGAGATATAACTTATAATGTTCTGCTAATTCTTTTTCAATTGCCAGGTTAATATCCGTACCAATGGTTTCGACTTTACCTAAATTCATCATCTTCCAGATAAACATAGTGGGTACTGCCACAATTTTATCTTTCACCCGATTATAATAAGCATCTACTGAAAGGCTTAGATAGTCGATAAATTCCAATGAAGTAGAACTCCACGTTGTACCTACATTGAATTGCCGGGTAACTTCAGGCTTTAAATTATGGTTGCCAATTACCAGATAATACAAATCATTGAATGTAGGCGTACGGAAGATGTCTTTGTATGAAGCCCTGAAACGTAGACCAAAATCAAATGGTTTCCACGACAGACTGACAGCGGGTGAAAGGCGTTTACGGTCTGCAGCAGCTTTTCCTGTCCGTACATTCTCTGTAATATAAGTATTCAGCAGGGAAGCGGTAGTAGAAAATCGGTTGCTTTTATAGTGTGTAGCTATTGCTGTTAAATAGGTGAAACGTTCCGGATATTGATTGTTCTGTAAAGTCGTTGACAAATAGTTATAGGCGAAATCTTGTGCTAATGAGAAAGATAATCCTTTCACCGGTTCGCTCCATAATGTAGCGGATAAGTAAGTCTCAGTCTGCCGGAAACGATTGTCTGTAATACCGGAAGATTCATTATTATAGTCCCGGTTCCAGCTGAAGTTAAATTTTCCACTTGCTTGTAGTTTCCATTTCTCAGAGAACCGATTCTCATACTTCAATTGGCCGAAGTAATTACGGTCATATAGTCTTTCGGCAGCATACGGATTGTCATAAATTACTCCGCCGGGTAACCCTCTTTCCGAATCAAAGAGATAAACTTTGGCTTTCAAATCCTGTTTCTCATTCAGAGTTACAAACAAATTTAATTCTGCCCGATAAGTCTCTATATCACTATTGTTTCGTTTGGAGTCAATCAGTTTGTTCCCATTCCACATTTTGAAAGGATAATTGCCGTCTGCTCGTAAATAATCAGCATGGGCAGAAAGACTGAAACGGTTACTTAATTTTTGAGCATAAAATAAAGAAGGATTAGCAAGCCCGTAAGAACCGGTTTTCATATTTGCAAGCAACCGTAAAGGTCTGTCACTAAAGTCCGGACGTGCGGTTTCGATACTTAAAGCACCGGCAGAGGCAAACATCTTTGCTGTCTGGTAAATATTATCACTCTGCCCAATGCTGAGTGCCAGTTCAGAAACATTGTCTAACGAAAAACGGGAGATATCTACCTGCCCTGACTGACAATCACTGACTGTCACTCCGTCATAGCTGACTGCTGTATGTTGCGCTCCCAAACTGCGTACAGAAACAGTCTTTAATCCACCAACTCCACCATAATCCTTAACGCTGACTCCCGAGAAATGGCGAACTGCATCGGCCACATCCGATACTCCCAAACGTTCCATATCAGTTTTCTTCATCTGTTGGAGCGGGGCGGTTGCTGAGAGAGCCGGTGGTACACGCCGACCTTTTATCCCCACTTCCGGAATTGCATGTACTTTTCCTGTAATGGAGTCTCCCACCTGTTGTGCTTGCAGGCTGGCGCAAAGCCAACATACAAAGCAAAACAAATAAAACCGTAGCCAGATGTACCGACATAGATTATCTTTTATCATATATAGAAAGCTATAAAAATAGATACACCTCATACCCTTTCCTCGAAGGCATAAGAAATGATCGGTTTTGCAGGTCTTCTGACTTACTCCGGATTTACCGCCTTCCCACCATACGAATATTGGCAGTGGCACAGGTGATTGGCAAATCCTGCAATAGGAGATCACAGCAGCGGGACTGTTTGGGAGTCACACCCAATTCCCTTTTCATGGAGTATACCGAAAGGCATACTCCAACAAAACCGGGAGCAAAGATAAGAAAGATTTATGTTTAATTTGTAATGTGGTGCAGTATTTTATAAATTTATGCATTTATTCTAACAGAGTAACTTAATAGAAAACTAATACTATAATGCTTATGCTAAAGAAAACTATTGCTGCGCTAAGCCTACTCAGTATCCTTGCAGCTTGTCAGAATGATGAGACTCCTTCTCAATCGGAGCCAAAACCACGTCAAGACATCAATCTCACCCGTGCGGAACAAGATTTAATGGACAAAGGTACAGACTTTGCTTTCCGTTTCTTCGATCAGGTGTGCAGTTCCGAAAAGGAAAAACCGAATGTCTTTGTGTCTCCATTGAGTGCATCGCTTTGCTTATCAATGATTACTAACGGAGCTTCGGGCAATACGCTTACTGAAATGCAGAACGTATTGGGATTTCCTGCCGCTTCTTTCTCTCTTGATGATCTGAATAACTATAATCAAAAACTAACTTCAGCTTTATTGGATTTGGATAATACCACTCAATTAGGAATTGCCAATTCTATCTGGATAAAGGAAGGTTTTAAGGTTTACGACTCCTTTGTGGATGTGAATAAGAAAATGTACGATGCACAGGTGCAGGAGCTTGACTTTGCATCTCCCACAGCGAAAGATGTGATAAACCAATGGTGTGCCGAGCAGACGAATAATTGTATAAAAGAGGTTATACAGAGAATACCGGAAGATGCACGTATGTATTTGATTAATGCACTCTACTTCAAAGGTATCTGGAAGAGTCAATTCCAAAAATCGGATACTCGCCAGGAAAATTTTACTAATTCTGATGGTACTGAGCAGAAAGTGAATATGATGAATCAGACAGAAACGTTTAATTATGCTCAGAACTCAGCATTCTCCATCGCAGAATTGCCGTATGGTAACGAAGCTTTCAGTATGGTGCTCTTATTGCCTGCCGTGGATAAGACTTTGGATGAGAGTTTGTCCGAGTTGACTTATGAAAACTGGAAAGAGTGGAATGCAGCTTTGTCGGGCAGACAATTGCAGGTTAAACTTCCCCGTTTCAAAGTGGAGTATAACAAGATGCTCATAGAGGATATGGTTGCTATGGGGATGAAGGATGCCTTTGATGGTTATAAGGCTGATTTCTCTAAAATGTCGGCAGCCGAGTTATATATTGGTCTTTTGCAGCAATTTACTTATGTAAATGTAGATGAGGAAGGCACTGAAGCAGCAGCTGTTACAGTTGGTGGAATGTTTGAAACTTCCGTTGGACCATCTACTCCTATATCTTTCTATGTAGACCGTCCTTTTGCTTTTGTGATTAAGGAAAAGAGTACGGGAGCAATTCTCTTTATGGGGAAAATTACGAAACTGTGATTTGTTATGCTATTTATAAAGAAAGCGAAGAATCAACTCCTTCAATTGCCGGAGTTGGTTCTTCGCTTTCTTTATAAATATAATAAGAATATATTCTTATAGTTTACTCTTATATATCTGTGCCATTACCTTCTGATACTGATTTTCCAATTGAAGCAGATTCTGTTTACTTTGATAAATCACAGAAACTTCTACAAAATACTCTATCACGCTGATCTGTCCACCGGTAAGGGCTTGTTTCAGTAATGCAAGATCTTGTTGTGAACTGAATGCTTCCCTATATTCCTGTATGGAGGTTTGCAATGATTGCGCCTCACTATACAGTTTTGCTAAGGTCGCCTCAGCTTGAAAAGTAGCGTTCTCTTTCTGATAGTCGAGATTCAGAGATTGTGCTTTGGCTATCTTCACCTTATTGCGGTTTTCAAACAGTGGGAAAGAAAAGCCCACTACAACTCCATTGAACGGAGTACCGGACTCAGTATTACGGCGATATCCCAGTTCCAATTTTGGCAACCAGCCTTGCTTACTTGCAGAAATCTGTTTGCGGGCAGCAGCACTTTCACTGCTCAATGACAGCAAAGTCTGATCGGCTGCCAACACTTCCGAACGTAACTGTTCATAGTTGTTAGGAAGAAGCGGCAATGGATAATCATTGATGGAACGGAAACTGCTCAGTTCATTGTCTTGCAAAGACTGGTCTCCGTTGAGTGCAAGGAGAGATTTCCAGGCATTATCAAGCGCAGTCTGATTGGCGCGGAACTCTGTACGTACATTCAGTAATTCCAGATTGATTTTGTTTGTTTCCAATACATTGGCATCACCTGTTTCCAGACGTTTCTTGTAGTATGTGGAGAGTTCCTCAGCCTGTTTCATGCGTTCATCCAGAATCACTTGCTGATGCTGTAACATGATGATATCGAAACAAAGCTCCTTGGCTTGCAACAACAATTGTTGACGGAAAGCAGCAGACTGTGCATCAAGCGCACCGGTTTTGAGTCGATTTACTTTTCCGCGTGTAGCATATAAAGTAGGGAAATCAAAGCTTTGGGAAACAACAAGTTCACCTATCGTCTCGCTCTTATCTTCCGAACCCCACAAATGGGCATACGAGAGAGTGGGATCAGGCAAATTGTTTTCCGACTTGTTTTCCAATTTCTGTGAAGTGATAAGTTGCGCATTAGCCTGCAACTCCTTATTGTTCGCTTCAATGCGGTGCAGCACTTCGTCTATGCCAATCGATTGGGCACGCATCCCCGCATATAGGAAAAAAGTGATAAAACTAAATATAAGAATTCGTTTCATTATTTGATATTGTTAATAGTTATATGGATGTTAATTCGCCGGTTTCCGGTGCATCATCAGATAAACAATCGGAATGATGAAACCGTTCAGGAACGTGGAAGTTAAAAGACCTCCGAGAATAACCTTCGCCATCGGGCTTTGGATTTCATTACCCGGCAAATCACCTCCCAGTGCCAACGGAATAAGTGCAAGAGCAGAAGACAACGCGGTCATCAGAATTGGATTCAAACGGTCCATTGAACCGCGGATTACACTGTCATACACATTCAGTCCTTCTTCCCGTTGCAAGTGGTTGTAGTGGCTGATCAACAACATACCGTTTCGGGTAGCAATACCGAACAGTGAAATAAAACCGATAATAGCAGGAATACTCACTTCTCCCGTTGTCATCAACAAAGCAAATACACCACCGATCAATGCCAACGGCAGGTTGATAAGAATAATCGCACTTTCCTTCACACTGCGGAATTCATGATAAAGTAGTAAGAAGATCACTGCAATACTCATCAGCGATGTGAGTAATAAGGTGCGGCTTGCTGCCTGTTCGCTCTCAAACTGACCGCCGTATTCAAGGTGATATCCTTCCGGCAATTTGATGTCCTTGTCCACGCGAGCCTGAATATCATTCACCACACTGCGCAAGTCACGGTCGGCAACATTGGCAGAGATCACAATTTTACGTTTTACGTTCTCGCGGCTGATAGTATTCGGCCCCATTGCAGAACGCACTTCGGCGATGTAGTTCAACGGTATTTTCTTTCCGTCGCTGGTATCTATCATCAAGTTGCGTATCTTCTCCATTTCGTCGCGAAGATCATCACGTACACGTACAGTGAGGTCAAAACTTTTGCCCTTTTCGTAAACTTGTGATACGGTTTCTCCTGCAAGACAGACATTCACGAACTCAGAGAATTCCGGTAATGAGATACCAAACTTAGCCAACATTTCTCGCTTGGGCGAAATGATAAGCTGAGGACGTTCTATCTGTTGCTCCACATTCAAGTCGGCAATACCAGGAATATCTTGGATGGCACTTTTGATTTCATTACCCAAAGTAAACATACGGTTCAGGTCATCACCGAACAGTTTAATAGCAATGTTTGCTTTCGTACCGCTAAGCATAGCATCGATACGATGACTGATAGGTTGCCCGATTTCTATGTTCGCTCCTACGATGGTGCCCAATTTCTCGCGTACTTCAGCAACCATTTCGCTACGTGAACGATCTTTCAATTCGAACGGAGCCTCTATTTCGGAAACATTCACTCCAAGTGCATGTTCATCCAGTTCGGCACGTCCGGTCTTGCGGGCAACGGTTTGTATTTCAGGAATACTGAGTAGCAATTCCTCTGCACGATGCCCCATCTTGTCACTTTCTTCCAACGAGATACCCGGCAAAGAAGATATGTTGATCGTAAACGAACCTTCGTTGAAAGGTGGCAGGAACGAACGGCCCAATGTGAAGAAACATGCCAAGGCTACTACGAACAAACCAATAGTACTGCCCAATACGATCTTCTTATGTCCCAGTACGAAAGCCAGTGCAGCGCCATACCATTGTTTCATTTTACGTGCTACATACGAGTCACTGCTTTCTTTCTCTTCCTTCTTCTTGTCTTTTCCCAAAAGATAAGAGCAAAGTACCGGTGTAACCGTCAGTGCCACTACCGTAGAAGCAGCCAATGCTACAATGAACGCAATACCCAGAGGAACCAGCATGCGGCCTTCCATACCTGTGAGGAAGAATAAGGGCACGAAACTAACTACGATAATCAGCGTAGAGTTCAGGATAGGCATACGTACTTCTTTCGATGCGTTGAATACCACTTCCAATATGGAAAGTCGTTCTTCCACAGGTTTCAACTTGTTTTCGTGGAGTCGTTTATATACGTTTTCCACGTCCACAATGGCATCATCCACTAACGAACCGATAGCGATGGCAAGACCACCGAGACTCATTGTGTTGATTGTGAATCCCATATAATGCAGCGTCACCAGTGAAGTAATCAATGAAAGTGGTAGTGTAACCAATGAGATCACTGTTGTACGTACATTTGCAAGGAACAGGAATAGTACAATCACCACGAAGATACCTCCTTCGAACAAGGACTTCTGTACGTTTCCGATGGAGCTTTCGATAAAGCGACTTTGTCGGAAAATGTCTGTGCTGACCTTTACATCCGGTGGCAGATTTTTCTGTAAATCTTCTAAAGATGCTTCCAATTTATCCGTTAATTCCAGCGTGCTGGTGGCCGGTTGTTTGGTTACAGTCAACAATACGGCAGCTTTACCCCGTTCAGATGCTGTACCCAGTTTGGGTAATTTTGCTCCAATGTGTACGTCTGCAATGTCTTCCAACAGAATAGGAGCACTGCCCGAAGCGGTTCCACCACGTACCACGGCACGTGCCAGTTGATCTACCCGATCGGTAGAAAGTACTCCACGTACAATGTATTCATTGCCATATTCATATAGCACACCACCGTTTGCATTCAGATTCATTTCACGGGTTACGGTCATAATTTCATTCAGCGTAACGCCGTAATGCCGCATCCGTTCCGGATCTAATTGTATCTGATATTCCTTTATATCACCACCCAGTACTGCTACCTGTGCCACACCGCCTGTAGAGAGTAAGCGCGGACGGATGGTCCAGTCAGCTATTGTACGCAGGTCAAGCATAGAGGTAGAGTCGGCAGTCAGACCGATAATCAGCATCTCGCCCAGAATGGATGATTGTGGACCCAGCGTCGGTTTACCTACACCGGTAGGTAAGCTTTCGCTTACAACAGCCAGCTTCTCGCTGACAATTTGCCGGGCCAGATAAATATCCGTATCCCAATCGAATTCTACCCATACTACTGAGAATCCATTGGTAGATGAAGAACGTACGCGGCGCACACCTGTTGCACCGTTCACTGCTGTTTCAACAGGAAATGTGACGAGTTGTTCCACTTCTTCTGCCGCCATACCGTTTGCCTCAGTCATGATGACAACCGTAGGCGCATTGAGATCTGGAAATACGTCCACTTCCGTGTGCATGGCGGTGTAAGTTCCGCCTATCAGTAACAACACCGAGGCCACAAGCACCAGGATGCGGTTATGAAGTGAGAAATGTATAATCTTGTTTAACATGTTGATTAAAGTGTTAGAGTGTTAATGTGATAATGTGATAGGGTGAAGTTGCTTTATCACTCTATAACTTCATCACTTACCACTGTTTTTTTAGTGTTCGTGACTGTGTGCCGGTATTGCATTTGTAGCGCTTGCCAGTTTCACTTGATAAGCTCCTTCGGTTACCACGCGGTCTCCTGCTTTTACACCTGAGAGAATCTGTACGCTTTCACCGTTATCGGCTCCAAGGGTCACGAGTTGTTTCTTATATCCTTCTTCATCCAGTTGCAGGTAGACAAAGAAACTGCCTTGTTCTTCAGTCAATGCTGAATGGGGTAGGGATATTACATTTTCTATAGGGGAAGACAATAAGAAGATTTTTACAAAGGAACCGGGGATGATATCACCTTTGTTGTCAAACTCAAAGGTTACAGGTACATAATATCCACCGTCTCCACCCGAGGCTTTGCCATAAGAGAGAAGACGTCCGTCTAAGTCTTTCAATGCGTATACCTTATTATTATAAGGAGTACAGAAGTTAGCAGAACCAATAGTACGAAGATATTGGTAATATTTCTCTGAAACGTCAGCACGCAAGAATAATTTGCGGTTTTGCGTAATGCTGACTAACGGTTGTCCCACCGCTACGTAATCGCCTTCTTTCACTAACAGGCTTTTTACATACCCACTGATGGGGGAAACCACGGCTTGCCCGCTTGCCGAACTGTTTTTGGCTACGGCTTCGTAGCTGATACGTGCATTCTCATACGCTTGTTCAGCCTGAGCGAAATCCTTTTCAGAAACAATCTTATTTCCTACGAGGGCTTTCATACGCTCGTATTCTTTCTTGGAAACTTCATAGGCGATGCGCGCCCGTTCTACCGGATCACCATCCGCCATATTTTTAGAAGACAATATAACCAGCGGCGCTCCTTTACTGACACTCATGCCTTCAATAATCTTTCCGCGGAAAGATACCACGCCTGCTACGGTTGCTACAGCAACACTCTCATCTCCCTGTGCTGCCATTACCTGGCCGCTGGTTTTTATAACTTGATGGAAAATTCCCGGTTCTACAACATTGGATTTTACTCCGGCAGCCTGCGCCTTTGCGGGGGGCAGAATGATTTCGTCGCTATGTCCGGCTGCTGCTACTTCACCGTGGTCATGTCCATCGTGGTCGTGGTCGTCACCTTCGTGATTGTGGTCTTCGCTCTCATGATCATGCTCGCAACCTTCGTGCTCATGCTTTTCTGTTTCATGATTATGACCTTCGTGTCCGTCGCCGGATTTACTATTGCAGGAACCCAATAGGAATAGACCCATGACTCCCATAAAAAGAATTTTTTTCATGATGATATTTTTATGTTCTTACTTTTATCAGTGTGCAAAATTAGAGATAAAAGCCTGCAATAAAGTTGCAGACTTTACGATAAAGTAAGAACACACGGAGGTGCGCGAAGTCCTGTGGCACGTGTAAGATACGTGCCATGAAGTGATTCCTGGTATATGCAGTCCTGTCTTTGCCCGCTTTCTTCGGGTAGGACTAATAATCGGAGGAGTGGTTCGGAAAACAATGTAATAACCAGCGGAAAGTCCGGATGTGCCCATCCATTGTCCGAGCTGGGAGTTTGCTGGAAGAAGTGAGTCGTTACACATCCCGTATCGCAACAGCAATGTTCGTTATCCGAGTTGTGTTGTTGTCCGCAACAATCGGGAGTTATATCATTCTTCATGCATATCAACCCGTTGTTGTGGTGGTGATGAGGAATAACCGGCACTACCAGCATGACCATGCTGATGAACATTAGGAAAAATGTTATATACCGTTTCTTCTGCATCTTAATTTTTTAACAGCGGACAAAGATAGAGGTTAACGGCTTAATTACCAAATGTTAGTTATTAAAAAGCCTTGAATAATCCATTTAAACCTTCACTCATACTGGGATGGGTGAATATAAAGCTACGTAAAGCTGAAGATTTCTGTCCGGTCTTTATGGCAAACGCTACCAGATTAATAAGTTCCGGTGCATTCACACAAAAGAGGGAACAGCCCAGAATTTTCTCTGTATCCGTATTTACGATAGCTTTCAACATGCCATCCATATTCTGCAAAGTACGCGCACGCGGAATAGCTGAGGCTGGCAAACGTGATATCTTGATAGGATAACCTCGTTTCACAGCATCTTCCTCTGTCAGACCGATATGTGCCATCGGAGGATCTGTGAAGATGGCGTAAGGCACAGGATTGCGGTCGTCGATAGATCGTTCCTTATTACCGAATAAATGATTCAGGATAATACGGGAGTCATCGATGGAAAGGTAATCATACATTTCTCCACCTCTCACATCTCCCAAAGCCCAAATATGTGGTACAGTAGTGCGTAATTGTTCATTTACAATTATTGCTCCCTGTGCGTTGACTTGTACTCTGGCTTTTTCCAGATGCAGATCATCTATCATCGGTTTACGGCCTGTTGCAATGAGCAGGGCATCTCCTTCCAGAAAATAAGGTGTATCGTCCGAGGCATCCGTATAGGCAGCTGTGATACCGTCTGCTGTATCATGCAATGACTGTACGCGGGCATTCAGGCGTATCTCTATATTTTTCCTTTTTAAACTTTCCTGCATGTATTCGGCAATCTCCCGGTCTGCTTTCGGCAGAAAACGTTTACCGGCTTCCAGAATAGTGACCTTACTGCCGAATCCGGCATACATGGTTGCGAATTCCAGTCCGATGGCACCACTGCCTATGATTAGTAAATGTTGGGGAAGAACATCTGCATGGAGTAATGTTTCACTGGTATATACATATTTACTATCTCTTAATCCGTCTATATCCGGCAGGATAGGTGTAGAACCGGTATTGATAAATATTTCTTTTCCTTCCAGTTCGAAAGATTTTTCATCCTTTCCGGATGCAAGAGTTACTTTCACCGTATCTTCGCATACAAAAGAAGCGGTTCCGTCATACAATGTGATATTAGGGTTGCCTGTCAGACTCTCGATATTCTTTTCCCGTAGGTACATGACCAATTTATCTTTGCGTTTCAGGGCAAGAGAATATAACTTGGACTGTTTTTCATAATCATTCTGGTAGATACGCTCAGCAAATTCAGCTTCGTGTATCATGGTTTTGGTAGGGATGCATCCTACGTTTATACAAGTCCCACCGTACATTTCAGAGGAACGTTCTATAACCGCCACTTTCCAGTTGCGGTTGGCTAATTCGGCTGCCAGTAATTTTCCACCTTTGCCAAATCCTATTATTATTGCGTCATATCGTTTCATTATTCTCGTAGTTAAAGGTTTATGGAAATAAAACACTATGACGCAAGAAAAGTTGCAGAAGCCTTGTTAAGGAACGTTTACCTTTCCAGTTCGCGGAGCGACTCCATTTTCTTCTTTTCCAGGAATTCGTAGATACCGCTCAGGTGTTCTTTCACTTGTTTATTACCGAATTCATAGATCTTGGTAACCAGCCCGTCTAAGAAGTCACGGTCGTGGCTTACAACAATCAGTGTACCATCAAAATCCAGCAGAGCTTGCTTCAGGATATCTTTAGTTTTCATGTCCAGGTGGTTTGTCGGCTCATCCAGAATCAGCAGGTTCACCGGTTCCAGCAGCAACTTAATCATAGCAAGCCGGGTGCGTTCTCCACCGGAAAGCACTTTTACCTTTTTCATGGATTGTTCAGGGCCGCCAAACATAAAAGCACCCAGCAAGTCGCGTATCTTGTTACGTATTTCTCCTTTTGCCACATCGTCAATCGTCTGGAATACCGTAAGGCTCTCATCCAGCATAGACGCCTGATTCTGTGCAAAATAACCGATCTGTACATTGTGCCCGAGTGTCAGTGTACCATCGTGCTCAATCTCTTTCATGATACACTTCACCAGCGTAGACTTACCCTCACCGTTCTTACCGACAAAAGCTAATTTGTCTCCCCGTTCTACAGTCAGCGTAGCATTCTTGAATACTACATGGTCACCATAGGTTTTGCCCACGTTTTCCATGATTACCGGATAGTTACCTGAGCGTGGTGATGGCGGGAACTTCAGCCGCAATGCCGAAGTATCTTCCTCATCCACTTCCAGGATTTCCAGTTTCTCCAGCATCTTTACGCGGCTTTGCACTTGCAGAGTTTTGGAATAAGTGCCTTTGAAGCGTTCGATGAAGTCTTTGGTTTCGGCTATGAACTTCTGTTGTTCGTCATACGCCTTTTGCTGTTGTTCGCGACGTTCTTTGCGGAGTTCCAGATATTTGGAGTAATTTACTTTATAGTCATAAATCCGTCCCATTGTCACTTCAATAGTACGGGTAGTGATGTTATCCACAAATTTACGGTCGTGGCTGATGACGATGACAGCCTTACCATTATTGATGAGGAAATCTTCCAGCCACTGGATACTTTCAATATCGAGGTGATTGGTAGGCTCATCCAGCAACAACACATCTGGTTTCTGCAGCAGCAACTTGGCAAGTTCGATGCGCATACGCCATCCACCGCTGAAGTCACTGGTCTGACGGTCAAAGTCTTCGCGTGTGAAGCCGAGTCCTAACAAAGCTTTTTCCACATCTTCCTCATAGTTGGTGGAGTCGATGGAGTAAAATTTCTCACTCAGGGCAGAGACTGTTTCGATCAGTTCCATATAACTGTCACTTTCGTAATCGGTGCGAGTTTCCAACTCCTTGTTGAGGCGTTCTATTTCTGTTTCCATCTCATGCAGATGTGAGAAGGCTTGTGCTGTTTCCTGAAATACAGTTCGTCCGTCTTCCGTCATCAGGTGCTGCGGCAGATAAGCGATTACACTGTCTTTGGGTGCTGAAATTTTGCCCCGGGTAGGTTGGCGTACTCCTGCCAGAATTTTCAGTAAGGTACTTTTCCCCGCTCCATTCTTTCCCATCAGGGCGATGCGGTCTTTTTCATTAATAACGAAGGAGATATCACTGAATAAGGTGGTGCCGCCAAATTCTACGGCCAGTCCGTCTATTGAAATCATACTCTATTTTTAAATTGAGGCGCAAAGATAGTGCAAATTGAGCGTAGAACTTTCATGCTTGCATGAAAAAGTTATGCCGAGATGCAGCTTATCTTTTCTAAAGATAGTACATTTATATTATTTTTTATATCTTTGCCTCATTAAACAAAAATACATTGGTCATGGAAACAGGGAATTTGTCAGAAGATTACCGTCCGCTGATACTGGTAGCGGAAGACGATGATAGCAACTTTAAATTGATAAAAGCTATTATTGGCAAGAAATGCGAGATATTGTGGGCAAAGAACGGTGAAGAGATGGTTGGTCTGTTCAAAGAGAACCGTGGAAAGACAGCTGCTATCCTTATGGATATCAAAATGCCTATCATGAATGGTCTGGAAGCGACAAAGATCATTCGCGAAGAAGAAAAGGAACTTCCTATCATTATGCAGACTGCCTATGCTTTTACGGCTGACCGTGAAAATGCAATGGCTGCCGGTGCTTCGGAAGTATTGGTGAAACCCATTACGTTGAGTGCATTGCGTACTTGCCTGAGCAAGTTCCTGCCGCAATTACAGTGGTAACAGAATTTTCATAGCAAAATTATACTATAATGAGCGCGGGATGACTTCATAATGTAGTTGTCCCGCGCTCCTTATTTTATGCCTTCACCTTGTGCGATAAATATGTTTCAGCCAATATTCAAATTAATCACTATTGTTACTTTGTTATCGTCTACGTGTTTATTTTCCTTGTTCTGTTTCTTCTCTTTCCTGCATCTTTCGTTTCACGAATTCTACCTTCAGGTGCGCCTCTTCCATCTCTTTTTTTATCTGAGTGATGGATGAAAGTATCTGTGCCAGTTCATAAACCCCTGCCAATGCCTGGCGGTCTATCGGAGACATAGTAGTGGAGTAGGAGCGTTCGCCTTGATAGTTCACTTTGATATTCTTGTCCTTGTTCAAGTAAAGGAATCCTATTACATTACCATCTTCTCCCATTTTGAAGTCCGCCTTTTCTATTTTTTCTCCCAAATCGGTGGTTTCATAACTATCCTTGGAAGCAGGTGTCTCAGCAAAACTACCATCAGGGGCGACTACTTTTACACCTACATGGTGAATATTACTGGGACCGCAATAAATGGAAGTCATGCTCATTTGCCCATTCTCATTCACTTGGAAACGTAGATAGGAACGGTGCAGATTCTTCTCTATAACTTGTGAAGGGTGCAAATAGTTACCTATTTGTTGATATTCGGTATCTTTTTCGAGTGTGAATTTACCCTTCAGGGCATCCAGTTCTCCTTGTTTTTGTTGAAGCAGGCTATCCAGGTAAACAAGTGTTTTTTCTTGCTCCTTCAGTTCCACTTGTTGCATCAATCCAATGCCCTCCCGGCGGGTTTCAAAAGCCTTGGGATATAGTATTTTAATGCTGTCTATCTGTATCTTTGCTTCGCTAAAGTCTCCCCGTTCGAAGGCTGCGCGGGCTGTTTGCAGTTTCTCACCTGCTTTCTTTTCTACATTTTCACAAGATAAGAGCGTGCAGCAGAGGCACGCAAGGAGCGTCACTTTCTTCATAATTACTGTTGTTCTGTTAGTGAGGGCAAAATTAGAAATAATATCCGTATCTTTGCACTCTGAAAATAGATAAATAGTATTTTAGTTTTCCGGAGATATCGGAAATTTAGAACAATCTGATACCCGGGCCGTACCAACTCCGTATCAAGCCCGTACCAACTCCATACCAAGTCCAAGTGTATAGACACGGAGTAACTACGGAGATGGTAGGGAGCAGATTAAGAATGGAGAGAGAAGAGGCAGGGAATATAGACCAAAAACAGTGCTACTTTCTCCGATGAAAACTAAATAATTATTTTAAAAAGTATAGTATGATAGAATTGACGGCAGAAGAACTGAAACAGCATTTCAGTGACGATATATTCAAACGGATATCCGAGACAGCAGATGAATTAGGATTGGAATGTTATGTAGTCGGCGGATATGTGCGCGATATTTTCCTGCAACGCCTTTCTAAGGATATTGATGTTGTAGTAGTAGGTAGTGGTATAGAGATGGCCGAAGCGCTGGGTAAACGTTTGGGACGTGGAGCACACGTAGCCCTGTTTAAGAATTTTGGTACCGCGCAAGTAAAATACCGTGGGGTAGAAGTGGAATTTGTTGGTGCACGTAAGGAGTCTTATCAGCGCGACTCCCGTAAACCCATCGTTGAAGACGGTACATTGGAAGACGATCAGAATCGGCGGGATTTTACTATCAATGCATTGGCTGTCTGCTTGAATCAGAGCCGGTTCGGAGAATTGGTAGACCCCTTTGGTGGTATAGAAGATCTGAAAGAAAAAACAATCCGTACTCCTCTTGACCCGGATATTACATTTAGTGACGACCCGTTGCGCATGATGCGGTGCATCCGTTTTGCCACTCAGCTGAACTTTTATATTGATGATACTACATTTGAGTCTTTGTGCCGCAACTGTGGGCGCATATCCATTATCTCCAAGGAGCGTATTGCCGATGAACTTAATAAGATAATACTTTCTCCGATTCCCTCTAAAGGGTTTATAGATTTGGACCGTTCCGGTTTGTTGTCCCTGATTTTTCCGGAACTGGCCACCCTACAAGGTGTGGAAACACGTAATGGGCGGGCACATAAGGACAATTTCTATCACACATTGGAAGTACTCGATAACATCAGTCGTAAAACGGATAATCTTTGGTTACGGTGGGCTGCACTGCTGCATGATATAGCTAAACCCGCCACTAAACGTTGGGAGCCTCGTGCAGGTTGGACTTTCCATAATCATAATTTCATTGGTGAGAAGATGGTTCCTGATATTTTCCGGAAGATGAAGCTGCCGATGAATGAGAAGATGAAGTATGTACAGAAGTTGGTGAGTCTGCATATGCGCCCTATTGTGATAGCGGATGATGTGGTAACCGATTCTGCTGTCCGCCGTCTTCTTTTTGAAGCCGGAGATGATATTGATGATTTGATGACATTGTGTGAAGCTGATATCACTTCTAAAAATATGGAGCGTAAGCAGCGATTTCTGAATAACTTCCAGTTAGTACGCCAGAAGTTGAAAGACCTCGAAGAGCGTGACCGAGTCCGCAATTTCCAACCGCCTGTCAGTGGAGAAGAGATTATGGAAACTTTCAATCTGGAACCCTGCCGGGAAGTGGGAGCTTTGAAAAGCGCCATTAAAGATGCCATTCTAGATGGGGTGATTCCCAATGAATACGAAGCAGCGCGTGCTTTTATGATGGAACGGGCGGCAAAAATGGGATTGAAACGTCCTTGATTCTTTGGAGAGTAAAAATAAGATGAGCCCTGCAATATTTGTGTTGCAGGGCTCATTTCGTTATGTCTGAAACTGATATTTAATTATTCTGTCAATTGGAACTTACGGCTCACCTTCATCAGGTTAATAGTGTAAGTAACAACATTTTGTGCTTCCTGTATCATTGTCAGGTATACCATGCTGACTTTGATACTGCCGGACTGAGTCTGAATGCGTTGTAATTCTTCCCGTTTCAGGTGCGACAGTTGTCCGTTCAGATCATTCGCTTTCCGGAGTTCATTTTCAAAATCCTCATAATCATTGTTCTCCATCTTATGACGGCAAACCTGTAGTAAGTAAACGATATCTTCCGTTACATCAGAGAATTCACCTTTCTGGATGGTATCCAATGGCTTGAAATTATTGTCGATGTGCTCTAGGCAGGGTTCGCAGAGGCGTCCGATACTGTAAACCAGTTCGCTGGCAAAATCATTGCCCTGGTAATAGTAAAGGCCTTTTTCCAATACAGTATTGTTGTCTAAGCGACACATGGCAAGAGTACCTGTACGTTTCATCTGTTTAATGAGTTGTTTCTCGAATTTTACCGATCCCATGGCACGACGCAGACCGCGCAGGTTCTCATGCAAGAAAGCAGTAACCGTACGTTCGAAGTTCTCTTCTGTGAACTCCAATACCTTAACCAGTTCTTCGCGGGTATGCTTACGCAGCAAATCCAGAATTTCTGTATTGTTATTACTTTGCATCAGCTGTTTGAGGGTCTCATTACCCTTTTCTTTAGCTTTGCGTTTCTTGTACATTACCTGGCTGCGGATCAGTGTGAATATCGCCAGGCCGATCAGTGCTATGATAGCAAACGTGCCTCCGAAATGGATAACCATGGCCACAAAGAAACAGATGGTAAATGCCGCACCGGCAGTGATGAACCAGCCACCGATTACACTGAGTACGCCTGTTATACGGAATACGGCAGAGTCACGTCCCCAGGCCCGGTCGGCAAGTGAGGTACCCATGGCAACCATGAACGTTACGTAAGTGGTGGAAAGAGGAAGTTTCAATGAAGTACCTAAAGCAATGAGCAGACCGGCCAGTACCAGATTTACCGAAGCGCGAACCAGGTCGAAAGCTGCACCATCGGCAATGATGGCCTCGTCTTTACGGAAGCGGGTATCGAGCCAGCGTTTCGTGCCTTCGGGCATTACTTTGGATATTCCGTTGGATAATGTCATACTGAAGCGTACCAGTGTACGGGCGATAGGGGTGCTTCCGAAGTTTTCTTCTCCTTCATCCTGACGGGCAAGGTCGACGGAAGTTTTGATTACATTATGCGCTTTTTTAGAAGTACAAAGGGCATATACCATGATGACACCTGCTCCAAAGAGGAAATACCACGGTGTCTTGGCCGGGCCGAGGAGTGAAGTCATCAGGAAGCCGTCCGGCGAACTGCCTGCTCCGTTGGTTGTAAAGTCTATGAAAGAGGAATAACCAGCTAAGGGTACACCTATAAAGTTTACGAGGTCATTGCCGGCAAAGGCGAGTGCCAGTGCGAAAGTACCCAGCAGCACCACTACTTTGAATACATTTACTTTGAGCCAGTGCAACACCTGCATGAGTATCGTAAAGAAAATGAAACAGCTACCGATCAGCATTGCCGTGTTATCCTGTATCCACTGTTTGTTGTCAGCAGTCATGAATGAACTGTCTTTCAACCCCTTTATCAGCATAAAGTAGATGATGGATGTAACAGCAATACCTCCGAAGATACCAATGCTGTATTTCATCCTCTTCTTGTAGTTGAAAGTGAATATTACACGTGCCAGCCATTGTACCAGCATACCGAAGAAGAAAGCAATGGCGACGGAGACGAAGATGGCCATAATGACGGATAGGGCTTTGTCTGTATTGATAAGATCGCCGAGCCCCAGTGTGTCGCTGTTGTTTACTTTGATGAGTGCCAGGGCAAATGTACCTCCGAGTAGCTCGAATACCATAGACACGGTAGTGGAAGTAGGCATACCCATTGTGTTGAAGACATCCAGCAAGACTACGTCCGTTAGCATCACGGCAAGCAGGATGCACATGATTTCGGCAAAATAAAAGTGCTGTGGCTGATAGATACCGTGCCGTGCAATATCCATCATGCCGTTGGACAATGCTGCGCCGATGAATACGCCTATACCGGCGATAAACAACACGGTTTTGAAAGATGCAGCTTTTGCACCGACTGACGATTGGAGAAAATTGACTGCATCATTACTGACGCCCACGATGAGGTCGAACACCGCGAGGACGAACAGGAAGATGACAATGCATAGATAAATAGTTTCCATAATGATGTATTTTATTTCTGGCTGCAAAGGAACGGAAACCGTGTTGCAGCGAGGTGTCATACATATTACAGAAATGTTACAAAACTATTCAATTCTCTCTTTCAAGTATTCATAAAAGGTATACTGCGAACGTACTTTTTCTTTCAGCGGATGGGCCGATTTCCAGCAGTTATGCAAATTTTCATCCACGAAACAGGCCTTACGCTTGTCTGAAAGCTGGATGGAGAGCATGTCTATCAGTTCTTGCTTGGCATCGGGGTCCAGTATAGGGGTCACGGCTTCAATGCGGCGGTAAAGATTACGCCGCATCCAGTCCGGTGAACCGAGGAAGAGCTTCGGATTGCCACCATTACCGAAGTACCATATACGGGCATGTTCCAGAAATGTATCCACAATACGTGTTACACGAATGTTACGACTGTATTTCTGTCCCGGTATCAGGCAACAAATGCCACGTATGATCAGGTCTATTTCCACACCGGCCTGTGAGGCTTCATACAGACGGTCTATCATGGTGGGGTCCTGCAGCGCATTCATTTTAAGGATGATCCGGCCTTTCTTACCCTTCCTTGCCAGTTTCATTTCATGATCGATGAGGCGGTTTAGTTCCGGTATCAGGTTGAAGCGTGCCACCAGTAACCGGTGGAATACAGGATTCTCTTTTCCCCGTAAGGTGCGGAACAGATTGTGAAGGTCATTGACGATGATGGGATTGCAGGTGAAGAGTCCGCTGTCGGCATACAGTGTGGCGGTCTTTTCATTGAAATTCCCGGTGCTGATATATGCATAGCTGGTCAGTTTCTTATCCTCTTTGTCACGGCGCAGGACGAGGGCAACTTTGGCATGTACTTTTAATTTGGGTATACTATATATAATATTGATACCCGATGCTTTCATCATTTCGGCGGTGGCAAGGTTATTCTCTTCATCGAAGCGGGCTTTCAGTTCCACGAAGACCGTGACTTTCTTTCCATTTTGGGCGGCAGCTATCAGGGTGTTGATAACAGCGGAGTTTTCCGCCACCCGGTATTGGGTTACCATGATTTCGCGTACGGTAGGTTCGTGCACCGCCTCGTACAGGAAGTGAGTGAAGTGCTCGAAAGAGTGGTAAGGGTAATGCAATAACAGATCCTTCTTCTCCACATATTGAAAAATGGACTCCCGTTCGTTGAGGCATGTCAGCTTCATCGGTTGCGGTTTCCGGATGGGATGGATATTCGGATTCGGATTGGGCAGATGTCGTAAGTCTTCCAGATTCAGGTGCTTATCCCCCGGAACCAGTTCACGGCGGTCGATATGGAAAGCATCTATTAGGTAGTCGAGGAAGTCCTGCGGCATGGCACGGTCGTACACAAAACGGCAGACATCTCCTATCTTGCGCTTTTTCACCTTGGTCTTCACCTGTTCTATGATTTCGGAAGTATTGGCGGCATCGTCTATCAGTATATCCGCATCGCGCGAAATCTTGATACAATAACTGCTGTCCACATCATAACCGGGAAAGATCACATCCAGATTGGCCTTGATGATATCTTCGATGAACATCAGGTAATAGTTGTTCCCCACTTTGGGTAGTTCGATGAAACGGGGTACTTTGCTGTAAGGTTGCTTCATCACGAAGTACTGCGTACGTCCGGGAGCACCGGGCGGCAATCCTTTCAGGTGAAGGCGGACGGCCAGATACAGGCGGTTGTCTCGCAGGAAAGAGATAACCTTATCTTTGGAAACAGGTACGGGCTGCAGGAAAGGGAAGATTTCTTCCCGGAAAAAACGTCGTACAAAGTCACGATGAAACGGTTCTACGTTGCGGCTCTGATAAAAGATGATATGGTTTTTCTTCAGGGCAGGAAGTATTTTCTGTTCATAGATGCGGATACGGTCCTCCATCTGGCGGTTTACTTCAAGATTGATTGCGTCTACCAGTTCGATGGTCGATTGTACTGTTTCCTCGTCACTTTGTGCGGCACCGGTAGCTATTGCCTTATGGTCGGCAACGCGTATTTTATAGAATTCTTCCAGGTTGGAAGAATAAATGGATATAAAGTTAATGCGTTCGTATAGTGGAAGAGTATCATCTTCCGCTTCCAGCAGGACACGGTAGTTGAATGACAGCCAACTGATGTCCCGTTTAAAATATTGATATTGGTTTTCCATGGTTTCATCAAGATTTGCCCAAATATAGTTACCTTTGCACAGATAAACAAAAGAAAGATGACAAAAGTTGGTTTATTATCCGATACACACGGCTATTGGGATGAAAAGTATCTGCAATATTTCGAGACGTGTGACGAAATCTGGCATGCCGGTGACATCGGCTCGCTGGAGGTGGCCCGGAAGCTGGAGGCATTCCGTCCTTTCCGTGCCGTGTATGGTAACATCGACGGGCAAGACATCCGTCAGGTCTATCCGCAAATCAACCGTTTCACGGTCGATGGTGCCGAGGTATTGATAAAGCATATTGGCGGTTATCCCGGCAATTATGATCCTTCCATACGGGGCAGTATCCTGGTGCGTCCGCCTAAGCTTTTCATCAGCGGACACTCCCATATACTAAAGGTAAAGTATGACAAAACGCTCGATATGCTGCACATCAATCCCGGTGCTGCAGGTATCTCCGGATTCCATAAAGTACGTACCATGGTGCGCTTTATTGTGGACAACGGAGTGTTCAAGGACCTTGAAGTGATAGAGCTCGCAGGGTGAGAAAGCTCCTAAAAATAATTTAAATTATTTTGTACTGCATTCCGTTTGCATTATCTTTGTAGCCTGAATAGATCACCGAGAGCCGTGGGGCGTTGTCCTCCTTCTTATTTTATTCTATATTTGTATCAACCGAAAAAAGAACTGAAATATGAAAGGAATTATTCTTGCCGGTGGTAGCGCCACCCGTCTTTACCCCTTATCTAAGGCTATTTCCAAGCAGATTATGCCGGTTTATGACAAGCCAATGATTTATTATCCGCTTTCCACGCTTATGTTGGCGGGGATACGCGAAGTGCTGATTATCTCCACTCCACGTGACTTGCCCATGTTTCGCGAATTGCTGGGTACGGGTGAAGAGCTTGGAATGTCCTTTGCTTATAAGATACAAGAGCAGCCTAACGGACTGGCTCAGGCTTTCGTGTTGGGGGCCGAGTTTCTGAACGGTGAGCCGGGATGTCTCATTCTGGGTGATAACATGTTCTACGGACAGGGCTTTTCTGCCATGCTGAAACGTGCTGCCTCCATTGAAAAAGGTGCATGCATCTTCGGTTATTATGTGAAGGACCCTCGTGCTTATGGTGTGGTGGAATTTGATGCCGACGGAAAAGCGATTTCCCTTGAAGAGAAACCTGCACAGCCCAAGAGCAACTATGCAGTGCCCGGTCTGTATTTCTACGACTCTACCGTTACTGCCAAGGCTGCCGCTCTGAAACCTTCCGCCCGTGGCGAATATGAAATTACGGATTTGAATCGTCTGTATCTGGACGAGGGCACGTTGAAAGTCGAAATCTTCGGTCGTGGTTTTGCATGGCTCGATACCGGAAACTGTGACAGCCTGCTGGAAGCAAGCAACTTTGTGGCTACCATACAGAACCGTCAGGGCTTCCGCGTCAGCTGCATCGAAGAGATAGCCTGGCGTAAGGGTTGGATAGATGCCGACCAGCTTTACCGTCTTGGTGAGCAACTTGGCAAAACAGAATATGGCACTTACCTAATGGAACTTGCCAATTCCCACCGCTAATAACTTTTAATATTCAATTTTTAATTTATAATTTAAATGAAGACTTATCTTGTAACCGGTGCTGCCGGATTTATCGGCGCGAACTATATCAAGTATATCCTGGCAAAGCATGATGACGTGCAGCTTGTGATACTTGATGCTTTAACCTATGCCGGAAACCTTGGAACCATCGCTAAAGACATTGATGACGAACGCTGTTTCTTTGTAAAAGGTGACATCTGCGACCGGATACTTGCCGACGAACTGTTTGCCAAATTTAAATTCGACTATGTGGTGAACTTTGCTGCCGAGAGTCACGTAGACCGTAGCATTGAGAATCCGCAGCTCTTCCTCGTTACTAATATTCTGGGTACGCAGAACCTGCTGGATGCAGCTCGCCGTGCCTGGGTGACGGGTAAGGATGAGAATGGCTATCCTACCTGGCGCAAGGGTGTGCGTTACCATCAGGTGTCTACGGACGAGGTGTACGGTTCGTTGGGTGCCGACGGCTACTTCACGGAGCAAACCCCGCTTTGTCCGCATAGCCCGTACAGTGCTTCCAAGACCAGTGCCGACATGGTGGTTATGGCTTACCATGATACCTATAAAATGCCGGTGACCATTACCCGTTGTTCCAATAACTACGGCCCGTATCACTTCCCCGAAAAGTTGATTCCGCTTATCATCAAGAATATTCTGGAAGGAAAGAAACTTCCTGTCTACGGTGACGGCAGCAATGTGCGCGACTGGCTCTATGTAGAAGACCATTGCAAAGCTATCGACCTGGTGGTTCGCGAAGGTGTGGAAGGTGAAGTGTACAACGTAGGTGGCCATAACGAAAAGACCAACCTTGAAATTGTGAAGCTGACCATTGCCACTATCCACCGCCTGATGACGGAGAAACCCGAATATCGCGAAGTCCTGAAGAAGAAGACGAAAGACGAAGATGGTCAGATTGACATCAGCTGGATTAATGAAGACCTGATTACTTTCGTGAAGGATCGTCTCGGTCATGACCAACGTTATGCCATCGACCCGGCAAAGATTACCGCTGCTCTGGGCTGGTATCCCGAAACGAAGTTCGAAGACGGTATCGTGAAGACCATTGAGTGGTATCTGAATAACCAGGCGTGGGTGGAAGAAGTAACCAGCGGCGACTACCAGCACTATTACGAGAAGATGTACGGCAAAAGGTAATAATTTATCTCATGAGACGACCTTAAATAGTCTCATGAGATGAATCCGAATGCCTGCTGCGTTTATGCAGCCAGTGCTACGGCCAGCAGTATGCCCAGGAATAGCATGTTGCGTGAAGTTTCGCCCAGGATACGGTTCAGCCCTTTGCCGCTGCGGATGTTCACCATCTTGCGCCACGTCAGGGCGTGCATGCAGAGGTAGACGCAGGGGGCCCAGATAAACTCGATCAGCGTCAGTCGGCCGGTATTTACAAACCAGAGGCAGAGCAGCGTGGCGGCAATACCCAGCCCTAAATACATATTTTCACCGAACTTCCGGCCATAGCGCACTACCAGTGTACACTTGCCACTCACGGCATCTTGCTCGCGGTCGCGGTAGTTGTTCACCATCAGCAGGGTGTCTATGGCCAGACCGCTGACGAGCGACAGTACCAACACGTCCATATTCAGCGTGTAGGCCTGTACGTAGTAGGTGCCGCAGACGGGCACGAAGCCGAAGAAGACCAGCACCAGTACATCGCCCCAGCCCAGATAGGAGAGCAGCGTGGTGTAGAGAAAGGCAAACAGGATACATACTACTCCCAGCACCACCAGTTCCCAGCCTCCGTGGGGCAGTTGTCCCCAGACGATGAAGAGCAGTGCCAGTCCTGCCAGGCACGACAGCAGCAATGCGCAGCCGATGCCAAGTTTCATGGCTCCCGGAGTAATCCAGCCTTCGGCGCAAGCACGTGGCGGACCCAGACGATCTTTACGGTCGGTGCCTTTCTGAAAGTCGAAAAGGTCATTGATGAAATTTGCGGCAATTTGCATGCCGCAGGCGAAGAGGGCGCACAGCAGGGCGGGCGGGGTCTTGAACTCCCCATCGCTGAAAGCCAGGGCACTACCCAGCAGTACGGGGATGATGGCTCCCGTCAAGGTCTTGGGACGGGCGGCGAGAAACCAGGCATAAGGTGAATTCAGTTTAATCTCTTTCATATTTCCGTTTTTAGTTTAGGGTGAATGCTTGTTTACCGATTCTTGCAACAAAGATACTGAAAATGCCTATCTTTGTGTCTGTGTAATGAAGAAAATACTGCTTGTATATGATGAAGAAATTCCTCTATGTGATTCTTGGAGTACTGTTTCTCTCTTCTTGTAGATCGAACCTGTACGTACTTCCTTCTCTGCCGCCGGAGACTTCGGTAGCGGACAGTATCCGACTCGTCGATACAGAAATAACCTCTTCAAAGGCAGGTTCCGGCTACCGGGGCATCAGCCGGGTACGGACGTACAAGTTCAGTCACCCCGATGTGCCTGCTGCTTTCGACGGTTTTCGCATTGCCTTTATTTCTGATTTGCACTACAAAAGTCTTTTCAAGGAGAAAGGTCTGGAGAACCTGGTCCGCTTGCTCAATGACCAGCGGGCAGACGTGCTGCTGGTGGGTGGCGACTTGCATGAGGGATGTGAGTATGTGGCACCTGTCGTCTCCGCCCTGGCGGCGGTGAAAGTGCCGATGGGCACCTACGTGGTGCTGGGCAACAACGATTATGAGGCCTGTTATGCCGACATTGTGCGCCAATTGGAGGCACACAACATTCATTTGCTGGAGCACCGCGTGGATACACTGAAGCGGGACGGGGCGGAGATTCTGATAGCCGGCGTGCGCAATCCTTTTGATCTGCAGAAGAATGGTGTATCTCCTACGCTCGCCCTTTCACCTGATGATTTCGTGATTCTGCTGATGCATACGCCCGACTATGCCGAGGATGTTGCCATAACGAATACCGACCTTGTCCTCGCCGGACATACACACGGTGGGCAGGTGACGCTGTTCGGGCTTTATGCTCCCATTCTTCCTTCGCACTACGGACAGCGGTTTCGTGGCGGATTGAAGCGCAATTCCCAAGGAATACCGATGATCATTACCAATGGTCTGGGGACTTCCAATAAGAATATCCGCATGTTTGCCCCCAGCGAGGTGGTGGTGATAGAACTGAACGTTCATCACTAATCATATCCTCTTTGAATGAGAACAGAAATTATTCTTCGGGCATCAGTACTACTCCCAGCTTCTTCTTGCCATCCATCTTTACTGTTACAGGTTGTTCGAAATGAACGTGCCGCAGGTATTTCGTCTCGTGTACGGCAGGTTGGGCATTCAGGAATTCTTGGTTGTATACACCGTCGTTCATAAATGCATTGATGGTGAAATACCCTACGCCGAAAGATGTCAGGTTCTGGAAGAAATGGGTTCCCTGACTGGGGTCTACACGGTAATTCGTCAGTCCGGCTTCCACAATGACGCGGGCGGCGCTGATGTGTGGCCACTTCACGGGGATGCCGAGCCAAGTGTCACTACTTCCCCAGCGTCCGGGACCGACGAGGACATAGTTTCGCCCTTCGTCCAGGAATTGCTGGTTCAGCTTCTCTATCTCCCAGGCAATTTCCTGATTGTGCGATGCAATATAGTCCTCCGTCTTCACGTAGACGACGTCATAGATATCATTCATAATGCCATGACCCAGCGAGTTGTTGGAGCGGAGCAAGGTTTTCTCATCCGGTATGGCGGTGAGGTCTTCATCCAGCATTTCTTTGGTGTCTACGATAGGACGTATCTGCAGCAGGTAGAAAGTACCCGATTTATCCTGTTCGCGGCTCATGGTGGCGGCAAACTCTATCTCGACGGGGCGGCGCATTTCCTGCTCACCGTACTTCAATACCAGTTGTAGGATACGTGCCAACGGGAAAACATCATGTTGCAGGATGTTGGCGAAAGTGATTACCTTGCGCCCACCGGGATAAAGACCATCGCGGATAATCTGGTCGTAAGGGTCGTAGGTGGAGGCTATGTAATTCAGTGCTCCATCCTTTTCCGCCTCTTTCACGTGCAGTTTCAGCAGGTTGAAGCCATCGTCCATAGAGAAATCGTGTCCGGCATTACGCAGGTCGAGGGCATAGAAGCGGGTTTGCGTCTCTTTCAGGGCTATCTCCATTTCGCTGGTTTGCAGAATCTGATGCGGATGATAGGGAGAGAAACGGAGCGTCATGCCACCGTCTACGATGTACTTGCCAAGACCGAGGGCGAGATTTACTGTACCTTCTTCGGCCTTTTCATCACCGATGGGGTAATAGTTGAGCGAACGTGCCACGCCGGACATACTGGGGTAATAACGGTCGCCATATTGGTTGCCGACTACCTCTTGCAGGATGACAGCCATCTTCTCCTGATCGATGACATTACTTGTGGCCTGCATATACGCCTTGCTGTCGCGGAAATAGACCGAAGCATATACGCCTTTGATGGCGTCGGACAGCATACGGAGCATTTCGTATTTATCATCCAGATAAGGAATCATATAAGTATTATAGATTCCGGCGAAGGGCTGATAGTGCGAATCCTCCAGCAAGGAAGACGAGCGGATGGCAAGCGGTGACTTCACTACATCGAAGAAGGTGAAAAAGTCTTCCACTAACCGGTCGGGTAGTTTGGCTTTCAGGAAGTAGCGCAGGATTAAGTCGTCATCAGCATCGGAGAGGGCTACCTGATACAGGTTGTTTGTCTCCATGAACTCGTCGAAGACATCGGTACAGAGTACCACTGTCTTAGGGATGGCAACGCGAGCATTATCGAACTCTTCAAATTCGGGATGATGCTTCACCATGTTGTCAATAAAAGCCAATCCACGACCTTTGCCTCCCAATGAACCATCGCCGATACGGGCAAAGTTGGAGTAACGGTCGAAGCGGTCACGCTTGAACACAGCTACCACACCTTGGTTCTTCATCTTACGGTATTTTACGATGGCTTCGAAGATGATCTTGCGGTGAGCATCCACGTCCTGCAGGCTGTTCCAAGTGATAGGTTTCAGGAACTCTGCCACCGGGAACATGGCGCGTGAGTAGAGCCAGCGACTGACGTGGTTACGGCTGATATGATAGAGGAACGACTCCGCAGGTACTGCAAAGAGGATATTCTGCAATTCTTTCAGATTTTTTACGCGGGCTATCTCTTCCAGCGTATCAGGATTGCGGAAAATGAAATCGCCGAAACCGAAGTTGTCCGATACGATGCGGCGCAGATCCACATCCATCTTCTTGGAATTCTTGTCGATGAAAGCGGCACCGTATTTGGATGCATACAGTGCATTTTCCGATTCGGACGACTGGATGATGAGCGGCACGAACGGATCTTCCTTACGGATGGCTGCGCACAGCTTGATACCTGCCAGTCCGTCCTTTTCGCCACGTTCCACGCGTGGAAAGCGGACATCGGTAATCACTCCTAATATATTATTCTTGTATTTCTCGTAGATACCGATCGCTTCTTCGTATGTACGCGCCAGCACGATCTTCGGACGTCCACGCATACGCAGTGTCCGCTGGTGGGCATTCAATGCTTCGGTACTGAATTCCTGGCTTTGTTTCAGCACGAATTTATAAAGATTGGGCAAGATGGACGAGTAGAACCGGATACCGTCTTCCACTACCAGAATCACTTGTACACCGACTTCGTTTACATCGTGCTCTAGGTTCATCTTGTCCTCTATCAGTTTGATGATAGACACCAGCAAGTCGGTATTTCCCAACCAACAGAAGATATATTCGAAGGGGCTCAGGTCTTCATTGGCAATACGCTTGGTGATGCCGTGACTGAAAGGAGTCAGTATCACCATGGGGATATGTTCGTACAAGCCCTTGATGTGGCGTGCTACATCGAAACTGTCATTATCTCCCGTACCCGGCATGCAGATGATGAGATCGAACGGTACGGTGGAAAGTTGTGCCAACGCTTCTTCACAGGTGGATACCTGGGTAAACCGTGGAGGATAACGCAGGGAGAGCGATGTGTATTCATTAAATATTTTTTCATCTATACGCCCGTCGTCTTCCAGCATAAAAGCATCATAGGGGTTGGCTATCAGAAGGATATTGAAAATGCGGCGCGTCATCAGGTTGGCGAACTGCGTATCTTTAAAATAAAGCTGGTTTAATTTAAGCTTGCTGAGCATGGCTTATCACGAATTATTGGTTTGAAAGGCAAAAATCGTGCTTTTTCCTGTGAAATGCAAGGGAAACAGAGGGATTCTTTTGATAGAAAACAAACCTATTTGGATAGTTTATCAACCAATCTTAATATATTTGTCTGTATTATTGCAATTGCTAAAAGTGAGTATTATGAAAGACATCTTTATTATGATAAAGCGTACATTTATTTTGTTGCTATTTATTTCGTTATATACCAGCTTGTTTGCAGGTTCTTTCCGACACTTGAATGTAAGGGAAGGTTTGAGCAGCAGACAGGTTTATCAGATATGTAAGGATTCAACGGGATTTATCTGGGCTTATACCCATATGGGAGTGGACCGTTATGACGGGAACGAGATAAGGCACTATAAGCTAAATGAGACGATAGACTCCAAGGATCATATATTGTCGTTCACGGTGATGGAGATAGATAAGGAGGGAAATCTCTGGATTGCCCTGCGGAATGGCAGAATATACAGGTATGACAAATTGAAGGATTGCTTTGAACTACAGGTGGATTTGTCGCAGTCCATATCCTTTCCGGTCTTGAATGGTATAGAGTTTGAAGAGAATGGGGGATTGTGGCTATCTACATCCACAGGAGTGTATTATTGGAGCAGAACCGATAAAGTTTTGTCTCCGGCAGGCCTGATCGGCGAATGGACCAATTGCATTATTAAATCAGCGGAGAACACCTTTTTCGTAGGAACCAATACGGAAGTCTATAAAATGGAGAAATCGAGAACGACCTGCCAATTATCGAAAGAGAAGGTGGATATTCCTGTGGAGGCTCGTATAGAGGCTTTATTCCTCTACGGTACTAAATTATATGTGGGAACCTTTTCTAACAGTGCTTTTGTTATTGATTTGGTTACGAAACAGGTAAAATCTCTCAATTCCTTTATTCCGGGTATACCTGTCCGGGTTTTTGCCCATGATGGAGACCACTCTATTTTGATAGGAGCAGACGGTGCGGGTGTCTTTAGGATCGATGCTGCTAATGAAACATTGACGGAGCATTATATAACGGATGAAGATGATGAAAGAAGTCTGACTGGTAATACCGTTTCGGACATCTGCGTAGATGAATATGGAGGTATCTGGGTAAGCACCTGTACGAATGGTATCAGCTATCTGGATCCTAATGTACCCGATGTACGTTGGATCAAGCACGAACGGAATAATCCTTCTTCATTGGCATCCGATCATGTAAATGTAATGCTACAAGACTCAGAAGGTGATTATTGGTATGGTACCAATGACGGAATCAGTGTGTACTGGGTGAAATCAAAGCAATGGATGCACTTTCTGAATGGGAAAGGTTTTGCTTATTCGTCTGTAGTGTTGGCTCTCTGTGAAGATAATGAGGGAAATGTATGGGCAGGTGGTTATGGAATCGGATTATATCGTATTCAAAAAAAATCAGGTGAAGTCCGGAAAATGCCGAGACAGAATAAACAGGCTGATAGTGGCATCTCTACCGACTATATTTATGCTATTTACTCAGAGGGTGATTATATCTGGTTCGGAGGTATTGAAGGTCATTTCACGCGGTATAACAGGCGTACCGATGTTTATACCTATTATCCGATTGATTGTGTAGGGGATATAAAGTATGGTGACAAGAATACATTGCTGATAGCCGGCTGTGACGGTTTGGGTTTCTTCGACAAATCTACGGGGGAAATTAAGTGGCAGCAGAAGTTTGGTGATATTACTTTGCATTATCCTGTCCGTTGCCTGCTGCGTTCATCCTCCGGTGACATCTGGTTGCTTACAGACGGAGAAGGGTTGATTCGTTTTAATCCGGAGAATGACCGTTCCCGTATTTATACAACTGCGGATGGGCTTGTCTCCAACTCTATTAATAGTGTGGCCGAAGATAGTAACGGACATATTTGGTTCAGTACGGAGAAGGAGTTATATTGTCTGGATCTGGTTGAAGATATGGTTATCAATGGCAATGATCTTTTAAATATCGGCTGGGGATATTATAATTCGAATGCTTCCTTGAAGACAAAAGACGGACATCTGGCATTTGGTACAGCGGAAGGAGCTCTTTTCTTTACACCCTCTTTTGACTTTTCTAAAAGTGCACCGGTCGAATTGATATTCACAGACTTTAAATTACCTTATGAGTCGGTAAAAGCAGGAGCAGCCGGTTCGCCATTAACGGCGGGTATCAATGATACCAAGTCTCTGAAACTGAAATACAATCAGAATTCTTTCTCTATCTCTTTTTCGGCTATCAATTTTGTTTCTCCACATAAAATCAGGTATGAATACAGGCTGAAAGGCCATGAGCGGCAGTGGCATCACAGGGATGTGGCTCAAAGTGTGGGCTATATGGATCTTCCTCCCGGAAAATATACTTTTGAATTGCGTGCATTCGATAAATATACCCAGCAACAGGTTGGCGAACGTTCGGTAGAAATATCTATCGATCATCCGCTTTGGGCATCCTGGTGGGCCATAGCGATCTATCTGATTTTGCTTGTGATATTAGGTTGTTTTTTCTTCCAGTTCAGACGGCAAAGGGTGCGGGAGAATAAAATCAGGGAACGGATTCATTCGTTTATAGGAATTGCCCATGATATACGCACTCCGGTAACGTTGATAAAAGCTCCGCTGAGTGAACTTGAAGAACGGGGTGACTTGCCTGAGGAGAGTAAGAAGAAATTGGCAATTGCAGTGAAGAATGCAGAGAAGCTTTTTTCGATGATTACTCAGTTGCTGGAATTGCAAAAGGTGGAGGCACACCCGGAACATCTTGAAGTGGCATTATATAATGTAAAGGCGTACATGGAAGATAAGTTGTCTGCTTTCCGTATGGCTGCAGTCAAAAAGGAGATAGAACTTTATCTGGAGGTAGAACCGGAGATGTCTGAGGTATGGCTGGACAAGAGCAAGATGGATCATATAATGGATAATCTGCTTTCTAATGCTTTGAAGTATACAGAGAAAGGTTCCATAGGTATTGTAGTGAGACAGACTAAAAACAAATGGATTGTTGAAGTAAGGGATACAGGAGTCGGTATTCCTGCAGAAGAACAGAAGAATATCTTTAATGAGTATTATCGTGCCAAGAATGTGGTAGACTCTCAGGAACAGGGCATCGGCATTGGTCTGATGATTACTTCCCGCATTATCAAGCAACATCATGGTAAGATAGAATTCAGTAGTATAGAGAATAAAGGGACTACGTTCACTGTTACATTTCCCAAGAAACTGCGATCGGGTATGGTGGTTGTGGCGAAGGAGGATTTACCAGAAGTAACGTCTCCCGATGTTTCATCTCAGGAGGAGGATGACCAGACGGATAAAAATATTCTGTTGCTGGCCGAGGATGATAAAGATATGCGTGAGTATCTGACGGACAGTTTGTCTTCCGAATATAAGGTAATCAGTGTACCCGATGGAGGAAAGGCATTGGATATGGCGAGGGAAATCAATCCGGATATTATTATTTCAGATATCATAATGCCTGTAATCCAAGGGGATGAGTTGTGTCGGATCTTGAAATCTTCTGTTGAGACCAGTCATATTCCTGTCATTCTGTTGACCGCCCTTTGTGAGAGGGAGAATATCATATTAGGATTGGAATCCGGGGCGAATGATTATATCATTAAACCCTTTGACTTGTCCGTATTGAAAGTAAGGCTTCGTAATATACTCCAGAATAGGCAGCATCTCAGGGATACTGTGCTCTCCTCGGATATACCTGTCAACGAAATAGATTACAGCAGCCAATTGGATAAAGAGTTTCTGGATAGTGCCATGGCAGCCATCGATGAGAATATGACTAATCCGGAATTCTCAATTAATGACTTCTGCCGTGCGTTAGGCATGAGTCGTACATCTGTTTATAATAAGATAAAAACTTTGACAGGGCAAGGGCCGAATGATTTTATCCGTATTGTCCGGTTGAATAAGTCGAAAGAGCTTTTGCTTTCGCAGAAATACTCAGTCGGAGAAGTGGCATGCATGGTTGGTTTTTCAGACCCTAAATATTTCAGTACGTGCTTTAAAAAGCAGTTTGGCACAAGTCCCAGTAAATTTTAGAGTATAAAAACTGTATTTAAACCTAAGTGGATAAGTAGCGAACCTTTTTTGTTAAAGAATCAACTTTCGTTTCCTTGATTGTGCGTAATATTGTGGTCAATAGTAACCTTCTAAAAATGCAGATAAAAAATGGAAACGTATTTAGGCCTGGATTTGGGCGGAACTAAATTATTGATTGGCGAAATTGATAGTCGCGGCAATATCTTGAGGTACAAAAAATATGACTCCGGATATTTTAACCAACAAGCAGCGTTGGATATTATCAAACTATCACTGGATGATTATATCAAAACCGTAGGATGGTATGATAAGAAACCTTTGGCCATGGGAGTGGGATTGATCGGACGGGTAGATCCTAATCAGGGTATCTGGTTGCAAATAGATCCCAGCAGGACGCAACCTATTGCTTTGGCTAAGGAATTAGCGGATATTTATGGCATTCCCTGCCATATAGACAATGATGTGAAAAGTGCCACACGTGCCGAACGTGTGTGGGGCTTCGGGCAAATTTCCAAAAACTTCATCTATTTGAATATAGGAACGGGTATTGCAGTCGGCACGGTTGTGAACGGCAGGCAGATACGTGGTAGCCATTTTAATGCCGGTGAAGTGGGACATGTGCGGGTAGGAGTCAATGTAGGAATCAAATGTACTTGTGGAAGGGTGGATTGTGTGGAGGCTATAGCTTCCGGTATTGGTTTCGACCGTTGTGCAAGAATACTTCAGAAAGATTATACCACGGATTTACACATTCCTGCCGACAAAGGGGAACGGATACCTGTCAGTGAGATTTTTGCATTGAGTCGTAAAGGTGATCCTTTATGTGTGAAACTGGTGGAGAATGCTTCCGAAGCATTAGCGAATCTTGTAATGAACCTGGTGCGGGTGACAGATCCGGAGACAATCGTCTTAGGTGGTGGTGTAGTGGCAGACGGATATATTCATGCGAAGATAATGGAATTGTTGAATCCGACCACTATGCGTTTTGTAAGCAATGGTGTTGTTATCACAAAGTTGAATCCGGAATTCATAGGTTTACTGGGTGCAGGTGCTGTGGCCATGAATATGTAAATAGTGATTAGTGATAAGAAAGTGGAGTCATGAAAATAACTATAGCAAAGAGCGAAAAAGAATTTGATTGCATCGCTGCATGGCAGATTATAGGTGAAATTCTAAATAAACCGGAAGCTGTTATCGGGCTTTCGACAGGACGTACGACCGGAAATCTGCACCGGATGGTTGGAGAAATATATTCCTGTTATCCTTTCAATACCTCTGCGGTCACGTTTTTCGGATTGGATGAAGTGGTGAACGTGCCGCGTGAATATGCCGGGGCATGTTATACGATGCTGAAAACGGAAATTATAGATGCATTGGGCATAAAAGATGAAAATTTCCTGATGTTGCCAACAGTTTCAGATGATTTTGGAAAAGCTTGCAGGGCATTTCAAGAAGAAATTGCCAAGCGTGGAGGTATTGACTTACTGATTCTGGGTTTGGGAGAGAACGGACATTTAGGTTTCAATCAACCTCACTCCCCTTTGGGAGGAGATGCGTGGGTTACGAAGATGAATCCGGAATTGGAAGAACGCATTCGTAGAGAAACCCACACCCCGCCGGAGAAGGAACTGGGAGGGGTAACTCTGGGGATAAAAAATATCATGCAGGCACGCCGGATTGTACTGGTGGCCAAAGGCAGTAACAAAGCTGAGGCCGTGAAACAAATGCTGGAAGGACCTGTCACATCTGATGTTCCAGCCTCTGTCCTTCAGTTACATCCGGATTGTGAGTTTCTGCTGGATGTTGCTTCTGCAGCTAAGTTATCTGAAAAATAATCATTTGCTAATACTACATGATGACACACCAAGAAAAACAAATCAATTACATGGGACCGTTTCTTACAATGGTCTTCCTGTTCCTTATTGTAGGCTTCCTGACAACTGCCAATACTCAGTTTCAGGGGCCGTTGAAGGAAACTTTTCTTATGAAAGTAGGTAATCTGAAGAATACATTTGCAACTCTGATTACTTTCTCGTGGTTCCTTGCTTACCCTATTTGTGGGAGTATAGGTTCATCCTGGATTAGCAAGTATGGCTATAAAGGAACCTTGATCCGTGGACTTTGGGTGATGATTATCGGTCTGGGACTCTTTTTTGCTTCATCTTATTTTACCGTTCAATTTCCTGATGTTAATATCAGAATGGGAGAGAGTATTATTCCCATAGGATTCTTTATATTTCTATTAGGATCATTTGTTGTGGGTGCTTCGGCCACGATTTTGCAGGTCGTTATTAATCCTTATCTTACCGCTTGCCGTGTGAAAGGGACACAAGCCATTCAACGTTTGGCTATTGGGGGGACAGCAAACTCTGTGGGTACTACGATTGCCCCTTATTTCGTGACCGGTGTTGTGTTTGGTGGCTTGGCTATGGAAGATATTCAAATCAGCCAGTTGATGATGCCTTTCTTTGCATTGATGGTAACTATAGCTGTGGTTGTTTTCTTATTGATGAGGCTATCTTTGCCGGATATACAGGGTACACGGGTAGAGAAAGGGGAGAAGTTGGAGAAAAGTGTATGGTCATTCCGTCACTTGACATTGGGAGTTTGCGCTATCTTTTGTTATGTGGGTGTCGAGGTTTGCATTGGTGCGAATATCAATTTATATGCCATTGAACGGAATTGTCCTTCACCTGCCTTATTGGCCACACTCTATTGGGGTGGTATGCTGATCGGACGACTGGTAGGAAGTTCGTTGAGCAGAGTTTCCCCTCGTGTGCAACTGACCGTAACTACCATATCGGCAGGTGTGTTGGCTTTGCTGGCTATCATCTTTAATAATCCCTGGTTACTGACAGCAGTCGGACTTTTCCATTCCATCATGTGGGGGGCTATCTTCACATTGTCCGTGGCTCATTTGGGTAAATATACTTCGGTAGCTTCCGGGGTATTCATGATAGGGGTAGTGGGAGGTGCCATCCTGCCTTTGTTGCAAGGTGTCTTCGCTGACTTGCTGGAAAGTTGGAGATGGTCTTGGTTTATTGTAATTTTGGGAGAAGTATTTATGCTGTATTATGCATTGATAGGTTCTCGTGTTTGTCAAACAGCTGATTAATTATTATAATAATATTATGAAAAGAATGAAATTAATGATTCTGACTGCATTGGCGGTATTGTTGTCGTGCAGTAGTAAAGCAGGAGAGTTGCGTATGGCTTCTTCGGATACAAAAGTTATTGTAGCTTATGTGACTTCCTGGAGTAGTATCATGCCGGATCCGCAATATATGACGCATATTAACTATGCATTCGGGCATGTCAGTGAAACCTTCAACGGAGTTGGTATTGATAATGAGAACCGTCTTCGTGGGATTGTTGCACTGAAGGCGCAGAAACCAGAACTGAAAATAATGCTTTCTATCGGTGGATGGGGAAGCGGTCGGTTCAGTGAAATGGCTGCCAATGATAAGTATCGCTTGGCTTTTGCAAAGGATTGCAAGCGTGTAGTGAAAGAGTTCGATCTTGATGGTATTGATATAGACTGGGAATACCCTACCAGTGCAGCAGCCAATATTTCTGCTTCACCGGATGATACAAAGAACTTCACATTACTGATGAGGGATATACGGAAAGAGATAGGGAAGAAGAAGTTACTGACTCTTGCTACGGTAGCTTCTGCAGAGTATATAGATTTTAAGGCGATTCTTCCCTATATTGATTTTGTCAATATCATGTCCTATGATATGGGGAATGCTCCCAAACATCATGCAGCTTTGTATCGTTCGGAGAACAGTGGCTGGATGACTGTTGATGCTGCTGTTGAGACTCACCTCAAAGCCGGTGTGCCTGCTTCTAAGTTAGTGATGGGCATGCCTTTCTATGGCCGTGGTGGCGATGGATATCCTAACTTTCAGGATTTCAATAAGGTAGGCCATACCAGAGAGTATCGTGAATGCTGGGATGAGGTAGCCAAGGTTCCCTATTTGGCCAATAAAGCAGGAAAGCTTGTCTTCGGTTATGAAAATCCCCGTTCGTTGGCCATAAAATGCCAGTATATCCTGAAGCAGAAACTGCTGGGCGGCATGTATTGGGACTATGACGGTGACAACGAGCAAGGCGATTTGCGTCGTACGGTCTACGAGGGATTGATAGAACAGAAACCTTTCTATGACAGGACTTACCGTGTACTGGTACTTACCGAAAGCCAAGGCCAGCATAAACCTTTCTCGGATGCGGCAGTGAAGTGGCTGGTGGATGAGAGCAAGGTACAGAATCTGCAGATACAGATATTGAACAACACCCGTCTCCTGGCTCAGAAGGAAGTGTTGGAGGGTACGGATTTAGTCATTCAGTTGGACTTCCCGCCTTATACCTGGCCGAAGGAAGCAGAGCAGAACTTCATCAACTACATTAACGAAGGTCGTGGCGGTTGGATTGGTTTCCATCATGCTACTTTGCTGGGAGACTTTGACGGTTACCCTCTGTGGCAATGGTTCTCCGATTTCATGGGCGGCATTCGCTTCCAGAACTATATCGCTCCGCTTGCTGATGGCACAGTGATTGTGGAAGACAAGGAACATCCGGTAATGAAAGGCGTCGACGCTTCTTTTGTGGTTCAGGATGACGAGTGGTATACGTACGACAAGTCTCCCCGTCCCAATGTTCGCGTTTTGGCACATGTGGACGAGTCCACTTATACACCCGCTTCCGCTGTCAAGATGGGCGACCATCCGGTAGTGTGGGTGAACGAAGGCAAGGCTGCCCGGAATGTTTATTTCCAGATGGGGCATAGTCCGAAGCTCTTCCAGTCGGACGACCTCACGATGATGCTTAGCAATGCTATCCGCTGGACTTTGAAGAAATAAATTCTACCTGTAATTTATGCATGTTTTTGCATATACTCATACATTCATTCTCTGTATCTCCCTGTTCATAGACATTATAGCGGTGGTGAAAGCAAATTAAAGAAGGGTATAGGCAATTTTTGCCTACACCCTTTTTTAATGGGACATTCATTTGATTATCTTACTGTTAATGCCGAATATCTACATAAACCTACTCTCTCAAAACCTGCTTGTTTTCCCGCTTCTTCTCTTTATTTTGATACGAAATGTATCGAATTGCACCTGTTTTGCTTGTAGTATTCCTTTTCGCCTGCAGTCTCCGTAGACTATGACTGTTTGTTGCTCCAAAGCCTTCAGGCGAAGAAACAGTAAAACACAAGTAAATGCCAAAAAGTCTGCCGAAGAACTTTAGCTCTCCGGCAGACTTGAAATGTTTACAGATATCAGGCTATGACTTCTTTGTATAGAGTTTAATCTGTCTTAATCTGAATCTTGGTGATTGTTATGTCGCCGCCAATGATGAGAGCGGTTTCAGTACCATTCATTGTTGCCGCCATACCTTCCGAGATTTTGAATTCCAGGAAGTCCTCACCAGCGGCAAGAACGATGTTGTTACCGCTTTCACCGCCATCGCGGATGAAAGGAGCACCCCACCAACCATCGCACAGACAAAAAGTCTGAGGAGCATCATGGTGAGTGAACGTGAACTTAATAGTTTGGCCGGCTTCTGGCGTTATTGCCGAGAGGTCAAGCTCAGATGCAGGGAGATACCACCACCAGCCAGTAGTGTATTCACCTTCCCAGATTGAAGCATATCCTTCACCTCCTTCGCTGCCACCTGCAACCTCGTCAGACAGCGTTACCTCTGGCAAAGTATATTTCTTGCCGCTGCAGTCTTCGAGGGTAACTTGGGCAGGTCCGGCTTTTATACCCATTGGCGAATAGATGTAAAGAGAACCGGTAGCTTTGCGCTTAAAGTTACTTGCATCTACAACAATGTCCTTGCCGTCTTCACCGGGGAAATAAGCCTTGGTGATAAATTCGAGGTCGTTGCCGTACACCTCCACACATTCGTTGATTTTTATTTCCTTGTCAAGAGGAGCCACGCGCAAAGGCTCGGGCTTGCCGACAGTCAGCGTCATGACTGACTCTGCCGATTCGCCGTTGGCTTCTATTGTTACTGTTCCCCCCTCTGCAGAAATGCCGGCAGGAGTTATCACAGAGATATAGCCGTTGCCTATTTTGATAATGTTGTTCACAGAGACATTGCCAGGGAACACAACGGAAATGGTCTTCTCAAGACCCGTACCAGTGATGGTGACAACCTGTCCTTCCATAACTTTTGTAGGCAGGACAGCATTCACCATTAGCACATCGTTGGCATTCGCCACATCACTATCGCTGCACGAGGTCAGTGTCATGTTCGACAGCAAAGCGAATCCTAAGATCAGAAGATATATAATATGTTTTTTCATAAATCTTATTCGTTTGAAATTTCATTGAATCAGTTTTACCAATTGGGGTTCTGCTTCAGATTGCCGTTCTTCTGAATTTCAGACTGCGGAATCGGGTACAGGTTGTACTTCTCGTTCCACTGGCGAGTCTTAGTAACTCGATTGAGAATCAAGTTGCCGTTTCCATTCAGTTTGAAGTCTGCCACATCAACATTCTTGAAGAACTCGGCCCCCTTCTTCCAGCGACGTACATCCCAGAAGCGCTGACCTTCGAAAGCAAGCTCTACCATACGCTCACGCATGTAGCGCTCTTCGAAACCATTGTTTCCTTGGAATTCAGGCATCATGATGTCAGGACGGTTACGAAGCACATTGATAGCCTCGTTGGCTGACATGCCAAAATCGCCCTGTTCGTCAGCATTGCCGTAGTAGTTGTACATAGCCTCTGCATAATTGAGGTAAACCTCGGCCAGACGCATCACAATCCAGTTGTGGCGTGTTGTAGTCTGGTTGTTGGCTGTGGTGACACAGTTGCCGTCCACAAACTTCTTCAAGTAGTAGCCCGTGGGAGTTGCGCCGTACTTAGGAGCACCGTTGAAGCCGCTCTGATACGTCTCAATAGCAATCTGCTGAGTTGTGTTAGATGGCCAGAGATCGCCGTTCTTCACTACAGTGAGTTCGAAACGTGGGTCAAGACCATCGTATGGATTCTCAGTAGTCACATCAACATCTCCAGGATGTTTCTCCTTGAATGTCTTGCCATCGGCCTGATATTCGTATGCGTCCACCAGTGCCTGTGTAGGGCAGTTGCCGGAGTTTCCGTTCTCCACACCCACAGGATAATTGTACTGCTCGAAGGTGTTGCTTGCCTGGGTGCCAAGAACGAAGATAAATTCAGAATTGGTGAATGTGTCGTGCCCCCATAGTTTGGCATACTCGCTGAGTTTGTAGCCCCAGCGCTGTGCATTATCGATGATGACCTTGCTGGCAGCAGCGGCCTCTTTCCAAAGCTCCTTGTTGTTGTCTGTATTAAACAAGGGTGAAGCCTGATAAAGAAGTACGCGTGCCTTCAGTGCAAGAGCAGCACCACGGGTGGCACGACCAATTTCCTGACCAGGAATGTCATTATATGACACGGGCAGATATTCAGCCACGGCATCCAATTCGTTGATGATGAACTTGAACACATCCTTGGCTGGAGTGCGTTCCACGCTGTTGGCCTGCTCATTGGTGAGGGTTGTGGTCACCAAAGGCACATCGCCGTAGGCACGTACCAACTCGAAGTAGAAATAGGTACGGAGGAAACGCAACTCGTAAGGGAATATCTCAAACTGCTGCACCATGGTCTGGTAGTCGGGATCATATTTATAATCCGACAAGTCTATCTTGTGGATGCGCTCAAGGTACATGTGTACCTGAGTGATGGCACGGTATGACCTATCCCATGTGGTTGAAAAAGGATTCGAAGGAGTCCAACCACCGTTGAAATACTTGTGAATGGGTGAGAAGGAAAGTGCAAACTCAGACTCGTCTGTAGCACTGGCTATCAGGGCGCCATTACCGTAGGAATCGTCCTTGAATTCACTTGGCATTTGTGCGTAGACATCGTATACAAGAGCCTTGACACCATTGAGGGGACTGTTGTAGGTCCAGTCCTCGTCACGATTCGAAGCTTCGTTGTAATCTAGGTCGGCACAGCCTACAAAGACTACTGCCGCCATACCTAAAAGAGCATATGTTATCTTGTTCATAAATGTATCTTTTATTAGAAAGTTAATGTGACACCTATATTGACACCCTTGAACATGGGATATGCTGTCGAAAGTACCTCAGCATCCATAGCGTCGATATTGTCGAAGGAAAGAAGGTTCTCGCCCTGAATAAATACCTTGGCTGCGGTAAGAGAGAGTTTCGAGAGCACCGTTGCAGGCACTTTATAGTAAACCTCGATGTTGCGCATCTTCAAGAAGTGAACAGGCTTGTACCATACGTTGCTTTTCTGGCTGTTGTTGCTGTTGTTCAGAGTTGTCAGACGCGGGTAGAGAGCATTGTTGCCAGCCACATCCCAGCAGTTGTTGTAGTAATCCACTGAAAGGTTGCCGTTATCGGCCATGCCACCCCATATTGCTGACGGAAGATACTTCATGTAGTTGCCAGTGCCTTGGAACCATGCGTTTAGACCGAAGCCTTTATATTCTACACCGACATTGAAGGCGTAGTTGAGCTCAGGGATATCAGTAGCACCATTGAGACTGGTAACATCGAACTCATTGATTACCTGGTCACCGTTGAGGTCTTGGTATTTGATGTCACCAGGGCTTACGGTAGAGTATTCCTGACGATAGCTGGAGTTGATGTCGGTCTGATCTTTGAAAAAGCCTGCCGACTTGAGTCCCCATGCCTCGTTTACACGGTGGCCTACAGGGTCGCTCAGCGGATAGGTCGGTGTGCCGATATACTTGCTCACCTCATTGCGTGCCCACGACAAGTTGGCACCCAAGTTGAGATTGAGGTCGGAAGTGATTTTCTTCACATACTTGGCACTTACCTCAAAACCGTAACTCTTAACTTCGCCAACATCGTTGTATGACGACTGTATACCAACCACCGATGAATTCTCATTGCTTGCAGAGAGCATGATGTGGCTGCGAAGCTGGTAGAAAGCATCAACTGAGATGTCAAGAGCATTTGCCAGACGAAGGTCAGTACCAAGGTTGAAGCTCGTAGATGTCTCTTGCGAGAAATTGGTAGTTGGGAAGGAGCCAAGCGATGCTCCCCATGTAGCACCGTAGTTGTTACCAATAATCACATAACCGTGCGAAACATCCCATGTGGGAAGCCACATGCCATAGGTAGGCATATAGTCGGTATGCTGGATGCCAGCCGATGCACGCAACTTACCGTAGTTGAGCAGAGCATCGTTGTTGTCAGCGTAAATCCAGCCGAGCGACAGTGTGGGTGAGAATGCCCACTTTGAAGGATAGGTACGGCAGGAGCCGTTACCTGCAAGCACAAGGTCGGCAACGTAGCGGTTCTGAAAATCGTAGTGGAAGACTCCCATGATGTTCTGACGATAGAAGGTGTTTCCACGTCCATCAGTGCTCACACCACTATTGTCGTACACAACGGTAGCATTGAAGTGGTCGTTGTCGAAGAACGAACGTTTGTAATTGATACCTACACTGGCCTTTGCTTTCCACCACTGACCGGCATTCCAGGTGCTGAAGGTGAGGTTGGTCTCCTTGTTACCGAATGGGTTCAGAGCTACGTTGTTCTTGTCACCAATGGTACCGGTGTAACGCTCGTAGCCATACTGGTGTGCCTTGTGCGAATTTTCCGCATAAATCGACGAATTGGCATAGCCGGCACTGACAAATACGTTCAGACCATTGAGCAGGAAGTCGAGTTTTTGAGACAGCTTGGCATCTACCCACAGCTGACGTTGATGGGTCTTGTAGAAACCGGACTCCTGAATCTTGGCAATGGGGTTGGCATCACCGTATGCCTCGTTACCACCCCAGATACCTGTTGAGGTCTTGTAGGGGAAAGCGCTTGCCGGCAGTTGGTAGATAGCAGCTGTAGCATCGTCAGCACCGATGTCGGAGGGCCGCTTGGTCTCCTGGAACATACCGAAGAGGTTCACCGACATGAGAGTTGTGTTGGTGATGTTGAAGTCGAGGTTGGTACGGATATTGGCCTTCGACTGGCGCAACTGCGTATTGTAGTCCGGCAGCTTGGTGTCCTTGAAAGCACCGCGCACATCGGTATAATCGATATGGGTGTAGTATTTCACCTTGTTCGTACCTCCGTACACCGAAACGTATGCATGGTCTTCCTCGGCAGTGTTCTTGAAAGTAAGGTCGCGCCAGTTCACGTTAGGATAGAAGTACGGGTCGGAACCGTCTTTGAAGAGGTTAAGCTCCTGCTCGGTGTATGCGGCAGAGAGTCCGTCGTTGTGACGGGCACGATTGAACGCATTAGCATATCCGTAACCATCTACCATGTCTGCGAATTCAGGGTCGAACTGGAACTTATGACTGTAGTTCACCTTGACGTGTGTCTTGCCTTCAACGCCACGCTTTGTCTTCACAAGTATAGCACCATTGATACCCTCATGGCCAAGAAGTGCCGTAGCGGCAGCATCTTTGAGGATGGTAACGCTCTCCACTTCCTCTACACTGAGGCGGTCGATGGGACGCTCGTAGCCATCGACGAGGATGAGGATACTTTTATCGCTAAGCGTGTGATAGCCACGAATATTAAACGAGGCACCCTTATTTTCGTCGCCCGAGAAGCCGCCTTGCGATAGAGCTGTTAGACCTGGCAGACGTCCATAGAGAGCCTGGGCAAGGTTAGTTGCCGAGGTCTGCTGCAATTCTTCACCTGTGATTGTGGTTGCAGAAGCGGTGCTGAGGAAATTACTTATTTCCACGCCGTAACCCAAATCATAGGCATTTGCATTCTTATCGTCGAGTTTTACCTGCGCATTTGCTGTGAGAGAGACAACAGCAGTCGCAAGCATCAACATTCTATTTATATTCATATTTTATAAGTCTTATTGATTTTTAAAATCTGGATTACCAACCTGGGTTCTGGTTCAGACCATAGCCCTTGTTGATCTCATCACGTGAAATAGGCGCGAGATACCATTTGTCGGTCCACTTGCTCGTCTGGTTGCCGGTATCCCACCATACACGGGTATTGTTGGTACAAGGTATCTTCTCATAGATACAGTTCGGCCAAGGTTCACCGGGTTCGAGGCTCGTGTCGCCATTGTAGTCGGCAGGATTCATCTTGTTGCCGTTGGCATCCTTGCGCCATACACGCAGTTGGTGTACCTGTTTCTTGAATATGTCGGATCTCTTGTAGCGGATGAGGTCATACCAGCGGGAGTCTTCATAACCGAACTCACAGGCACGTTCCTTAAGGAGTTGATCGATAAAGTTGTCTTTGTTGGTGGTTAGGTTGAGCTCTGGATTCATAATCTCTACCTTACCAAGACCTACGCGTGCGCGTACCTTATTCATTTCGTCGCAGGCTTTCTGCAGATTGCCTGTCTGTGCGAGTGCCTCAGCGTAGCAAAGGTGAATGTCAGCCATACGCAGATAAGCAAAGTTGGTCGGATAGTATGCTGCATAGCCGTTGTCGCGGAGATACTTGAACAGTTTCATACGGGTAGACCATGGATTGTCGGTAACAGCAGGATTGAAGGTCTGGTCAACATTGCCACCTTGCCACATCTCGGTGCTAGAAAGCCCCTGATATTGCTCGGCAAGATTGTTGCGATTCACCACCATTGTCTCGTAGAGACGTGGGTCGCGGTTGGCAAAGATGTCTACGTTGTTGGTGTTATCGGTATTGAATACGTCGTCGTAAGGGAAGTTACGACCATTTGCCATACCAAACATTTCCATATATTCGAGGGTGAAGAGAGCCATACCGAACTCATCCATACCTTGTACGTTCCAGTCACCATTCCAAGCGTCTGTACCCGGACCAGCATGAACTTCAATCACCTTCTCGCTGTTGCCACGGAACCAGTAGGCGGCACGGAAAGCGTTGCAATAGTCTTGCTCACTGTTACCGGTGGGCTGTACAAGGGCGAAATAGTTGCCGTTGGCGCTATTGGCTTGGAAGAAATCCTCACAAGCTTTCAGCGCTTTCTGCCAAAGTTCGGATTTGTAGCCGCCAGCCCATATTTGGTTGAGGTCCTGATTCTCCTCGTTGCGAGTGAATTCAAGATAAGGTTTGTCACTGTTAAACAGAGGCGAAGCCACGAAGTTCCACAGCCTTACACGCAGACCATAGGCTGAGCCTTTGGTCAGACGTCCGGAGTTGGTGGCCTGATCCTGCACAAAGAAAGGAAGACCCGGTTCGTTGATGGCGCCCTGGATAAGCTCGTCGATGAACTCTGCTGTCTCGATTACGCTCATGCGCTTGCCATCTACAACATCAGTAGCCACGAATGAGCGGTCGACTTTTGGAAGACCTCCGAAGTTGCGGAAAGCATCAAGATAGCGCGATGCCATGATGACGTACACCTCACCACGGAGCTGGCTCTTCTCTGATTCGCTCAAGTCGGGAACGCGATCGATGTTCTCGATGAAAATCCAACCCTCACGGATGGTACGCCAGATGCCTGCACGACCATTGCCGTCACCGTTGGCGATGAAGGGGAACTTGACAAGACCGCCGTTATCCTGGTCGGTCTCGGTAAGGTCACCACCGTAGTACTTTCCGAGATTGTGCCATCCGCAGTACGACTGGCAAATATCGGTAAGGGCATCGGGGTGAGAATACCATACTGCACCTGTATAGGTGAAAGGGTTATGCATGGCACCGTACATGTGCCAGAGGAAACGCTTTGCATTCTCTCCCTTGGCAAAGATGGAGTCTACGGTTACGTCGACACCTGGCTGCTTGTCGAGGAAGCCATTTCCGATGTTGATATCATCGACACAGGAACTCAGCGATCCCATCCCTATCATGGCACCAGCTACACATATAATAGTAGCAGTTTTTATTTTTTCTATAAGATTCATTGTCTTGAATGTTAGAAGTTTAAGTTGATACCGAAGTTGTAAACACGAGTCATAGGATAACGTGTGCTGCCAAAGCCGGCTTGTGCCTCCGGGTCATTGGCCTTGAAGCTTGTGAAAGTAAGAAGGTTATAGCCATTGGCATAAACACGGATGTTGTTGATGGGCACACCGGGTATGCGGAACGAATAACCAATCTCCAGGTTCTTCAGACGGATATACGATGCATCGACCATCCATGGGTCTGAAAGTGAACCGTTATGCTCGCGTGCCGATTTCTCAAGAGAGATACGTGGCAGGCTGGCACTGGGGTTATTCTCGGTCCAAGAATTGTCATAGACCCATTTGTTGAGCATTGACTGGTTACCAGTACCGAAGGCTGGAGTATAGAAAGAACTGAGCTGGCGGTTGACGTGGGTGGCACCTACCCAAGTCATGGAGAAGTCGAGACCTTTCCAGTTGAGCGTTGCGTTTATGCTACCAGTATACTCAGGAATATCGCTGTAGCCGATAGCATGTACATCGTTAGCATCCACCTTACCATCACCTGTGAGGTCAACGAATACGCTGTCACCAGGACGCAATGTAATCTGCTGGTCTGGCATGTCAACACCGTAAACTTCCTTGTAGCGCTGTTCGGTTTCACCAGGAACATAGAACTCAAAGAAGTCGTAGCCGAAAGGCTGACCTACAGGATGACCAGTGTGATACATGTGTGGGAATTCCTTCTTCACTTCTGCCATTTCCACAACCTTGTTGCGTGCGAAAGCTAATGTAGGAGCTATCGAGTAGTTCACTTTACCTATCTGGTCGGTACAGCGTAGGGTAATTTCATAACCATGGTTCTTGACACGGCCGAAGTTGACGGAGTTGGGTTTGAGAGCGGAAATACCTGCGATGCTTGTTTCGTTGGAAATAAGGATGTTCTTGCGGTCTTCCCAGAAGAAGTCTACACCGAGATTCAAGCGACCTCCAAAGAAGTGTACATCGGCACCATAATTCTGCTTGGTGGCTGTTTCCCAAGTGACATCGGGGTTACCGTTGCTGGATTCGCGTGCGCCGGGCATGAACACACCGTTGTTGGTACCGAAGTTACCTGTACGGTCGTTGGTCCACCATGCACCACCGTTGTTGTTGTAGAACTGCCATGTGCCAGGCAGATAGAGGAAACGCCCGACACCCTGGTCATTACCTACCTTACCGATAGAACCGCGAAGTTTGAAATAGGAAACAACATTACGGATAGGCTCCCAGAATTTTTCAGAAGAGATTATCCAGCCGAGAGAAGCAGAAGGGAAAAAGCCAAAGCGCTTACCTTTTGCGAAGTTCTCTGAGCCGTTATAGCCCATGTTGAGGTCTACCATATACTTAGTCTGGTAGTCGTAGGTGATACGGCCTACCATACCTACATAACCACGAGGGATAGAATTGTAGACACCGCCGGGATAGTAGTTTTTAGATTCATTATAAAGAACGAGCGCACCGAATTTGTGGTCACCGAACTTGCGGGTATAGTTGAGACTCGCCTCTGCATACCAGTTTCTACCACCCCATTTGGACTCCTCATAGCCAAGAGGCCATGAGTCACCCTGACGGACATAAACAATCTTTGGAGAACCGTTTTCTTCGTATTCACCCTTAGCAATGGTGGCCTTGTAGCTGATACCACCGCCGGTAGTACGTGCTTTCTGCTGTGTATAGTCAGAGTTGTAAGAACCCTTGATACGGAAATCAAGCCCCTTGGTGATAAAGTCGAGCTTGAGCTTGTACTGAAGGTCGAGGTTTACAACACTCTGACGCTGAGTAGTATAACCCTGCTCGTAGATAAGGCCGAGACCATCGGAGCCAACTGCGCCAACGAGATTAGGGTCGGAAATAATACGACGTCCCTCACTATCAAGACCGTAGCCTGACATTGGCGTACCATTGTTGAGAAGACCCTCAACACCAAAAACACCTGACTGACCGTTATACTCACCATTACCGATAGAGTTGCGTCTGCCAATGCGTCCACCGATGCCGATAGAAAGCGTACTCAGCTTAGAGAAATCTACATCGAGGTTGGCACGGAAGTTGTAACGGCGGTATTTGAAGTTTGCGTCATCACCTTGGTCGAAGGTTTTGAAAAGACCGTCCTGATTGAGCATACCGACAGAAACGAAATAGCGGGCACGTTCAGTACCACCCGACACATTAATATTATATTGTTCCTGCCATGCGTGGTCGTTCATCAAGTACTTGAACCAGTTGGTGCTTGGATAAACGGTGGGCATATCCATGTCCTTCCAATGCTGTATAGCTTCCTTCGAGAACTTCCATCCGTCTTCGGCTACTCCTTCCACTTCCTGAGCATGATTGTAAGCTGTTGCATACTCGTAGGAGTTTGCCGGTTCAAGGAATTTAGAAATCTGCTGAAGACCTACTGAAGTTGTCAGTGTGATGGTAGGCTTGCCCATCTCGCCGCGACGAGTTGTAACGAGAATAACGCCGTTGGCACCACGCACACCAAAGACAGCCGTACCAGAAGCATCCTTAAGAATAGAAATGTCCTGCACCTCGTTCGGGTCTATTTGGCTGAACTCACGCTCGACACCATCGACAAGCACGAGAGGTTCGGCGCTGTTGAACGAACCGACACCACGGATGCGGATGACAGGGTCGTCGGCACCGGGAACGCCGGTGTACTGCACCGACTGGAGACCTGGGAGCTTACCCGAAAGGGTGTTACCAAGCGATGCGGCTGGCGATTTGAGAAGTTCCTTACCACCCACGTTGGAGACAGAACCCGTCAGCGTCACCTTACGTTGCTGGCCGTAGCCAATGACAACCACTTCATCAAGCATTTCATCATCCGATTCCAAAACAACATTAAGAGAAGTCGATGTTGCCTTTGCTTCTTTCGACTTGTAGCCGACATACGAAAACACCAAGGTTGAACCCTTGGGAACTCCCGACAAAACATAGTTGCCACTGCTATCTGTTATCGTGCCTTTCGACTTGTCTATAGTCTGCACGGTAGCCCCGATAAGTGGCTCGTTCTGCTCGTCAGTAACACAACCTTGCACTTTAAAAAGATTTTGTGCGAAGGACACTCCCGGTAGCAACAAAGCCAACAAAAGGAGATGTAATCTGCATAACTTTCCCATAGCATTAAAATTAAATAAAATCATTAAGTGTTAAAATCATTAGTGTTAGAATTTTCACAAATGTATGGAGATTTCTTTCCAGTAGTGGGTGAAAAAATGACATTTGAGGTTTAAAAAAACACTTATATTTGCATTTTAATGTCGCATAGGTTTAAAAGCTATCAAGGAAATTCCAAAATACATCATTTTCCCAAAAACATACCGCCTAACCTATATAATTCAGAGTCACGCCTCTTTCATTTCAAGGAGTTAGAGCCAACTTGTTGGCTGATAATTCCTTCTAACTCCCGACAATGAATGGTGCAGGTTAAACAAGCTTTATAGGCAATAGAAGAGGATTTTACAAAAAAAGAGACTATCTAACTTTAGTTGTTAGACAGCCTCATTTTTCTACCTGAAAACATCATTCCTTTTAAAGCATCTACTGATATGTATATATAGTTGTCAGTTAGATTTGACAAAAAGTTTATTGGCTATGACAACAATGCGAGTGAGAGAGGAATCTTTGCTGTTCTGTTATCGTTTTCCTATGAATTCATCTATATATGCCCTGTAATCGTGGTGCGTCTTATAGGTACTTTTTCCTATGCCATTCAATATATAGTTGAAACCTTTGGCGCCTCCTCCCGAAAGGGTGTTGTTGCACATGTGATACATTCTTATACCGGTTTTATCGGGTACTTCTATTGAATTCTCAATCATTATTTCGTTATGTAGTACATCATAAATGCCGAAGGCAAAAGCTTCATGAGTATTCACGTTATCAGCTACTTTATATGCGGCATATCCGGCGCGTGTGCCGTTTTCGCTCATATAGTATTCCTGTGAGGGAGCATCATAGGGCGTTTCGCATTGATAAAAGTAAGTTCGTCCATGTTCTCCTGTCCAGTAAGTCTGATATTCCTGGAAGTGCTCGTTGAATAAGCCGTAAATGGTGACATGGTCGCCGTTTACTACCAGACCGTTTCGGGTGGTATTGATTTCCCAGCCTACACTGCCACGAACACCATGATCTGCCCTCCATATCCAGAAATGGTCGCCAATCACGTCATTGCTGTTTAGTTCAACTGCACGGTCTACGTACACCTTTGCCGGACGGAATCCGCCAATCCGGAAAAACAGGTCGGTGAGCAGAATCGGATTTTGTGTATGTCTTTGAGCTGTTTTCTCCGTACCAACCTGAATCAGGGTATTGGAAGTGTAATGCGCATCAAACATTAGAGAGGCAATCGTTACCCCGTCTACATCTTCTACCAGAATTGCCGTATCGGAATTCTTTTCTCCCGGAATCAGAGTCGCCCATCCGATTCCCAGTATAATGGTGTTGGGGCGGGTGACATGGAGTGGTTCTGAAAGCTCGTACATGCCGGGAGTTATAAGCAGATGTTTGCCTGCTACGAGTTGTTTATTCATGTATTCGGCTGAGACACCCGGTTTCACTACATAAAATTCATTTAGTAAATCCAGAATTTCACCTTCGCCCATGTCAGTGCGGCTGTAGGAGACTCCTTTGTGTTCGTGTTTCAGTGCCGGACGGAATACTTTGTATCTTCCGTCGTCGCCGATAAATAAGAATGGCTTTTCGCGTATGATTGGGGTGGTGGGGATAAAAGTTACATTACCTCCCTTGTCCCAATTGTTCTGATAGGCTTTGATATCTACCTCTGTACCTAATTCAATACCCTGAAAACAATAATTGTATTTGATTTCTTCGAATTCTCCTCGTCCTTTGTTCAAAAAGGAATTTCGGGTATACCATTGTTGTTGGTTTTTAGAACCGGCAGCAGCATCGAAGTAACAATCTGCAGTAAAACCACCGCTTACCCATCCGTTTTCCCATTGGTTACGTACGACACGTTGTGAGTAAATACGTCGGATCGGTGCAGCCTGAGATACAGCCCATTTGAAAGTTTCCTCTTCATCATAGGTTTCCGGTCCGATCACAGAAAGATTCTCTGCAGAACGCCAGAAAGTACACGTTCCGTTGCCATTGCTTAAGTGGGGAGGGGTGTGTATATTAGAAACTTCCACATCAAACGGTGTTTTTCCTAATCCTGCCAGATGTACATAGAATGGGACTTTCAGCAGTCCGGCTTCCTTATAATCACCGGCTTTGAATAAGAGGGCATAGCGGTTGGGACTGAACTCCTTGCCGAACATTTGTTCATGAATGGCATTAATCTCATTCCCTACGTCCACTTTACGGTCCGTATCACTATATATGTATACATAGTCGCCGAATACTTCGGTATCCATAGCCATTGAGGCCAAGAGGTTACCTTTCTTGTCTGTTATCTGATAATAATAATCATGGGGATTCCCTTTGACTTTTTTATCAATAAATGTTGTTGAAGACGTGCTACCAATCGTCTGGTATTCGCTGAATCTTCCGGTAGATCGTTTTATGGTATATGTTCCGGCAGAAGTTTGTGATGCGATTTTTGTACTAAAGTCCAAGATGATGTTTCCGTTTCGAACTTCTATACCCTTCGCATTTGCTTGCATACCAGCAAACAGAGCGCAGCATGCAAGGAGTATAATTCCGGGGAGTTTGTTTCTTTTCATATTCTGTAATTGTTCGGATTATATTTTCAGTTTTATTTTAACTTTAGCCAGTAGTCCGGCAATTATAACAATGATGAGAGAGTATACGAGTGATTTTAGTAGTCCGGGGATACCGCTGTATAGCGCATGTGGATAGTACCATTCCAGTAATTGCTGTATGGAATACCACAGATAAGGTATTACATAACAGGTGAGTGTGGCCGTTCCCGCAGGTTTGATGATATTGAACCAAGAAGCTTTTCCTTTCACATCCGTCAACCAGTAGAATATTCCAAATAGTGGGAAGAACATAGCCAGGCAATAGAACAACCAGGTAGGAGTGGCCTGTATTTTAGAGATAATCCAATGGGGATGAGAGAATAATCCTAATACGAACATCACTATGCCGAGGCCAAAAAGGATATACAAGAATTTATCCGGATGCTTCCGGTCGGCATACTTCAACATAATCAGGGAAGTGATGATGCCGGACATACCGAATGCATGCAATGTCCAATCGCTGGGAATAAAAGAGAGTAACACAATCCGGCTGCCGTATCCCCAGGGAATTAAATCGGAGTGACTTACAACAGCAAGTAGTATGATGACTATCCAGACAATTGTATTTTTGCAAAGACTCTCCCGGGTAAACAGATAAATGACAGCACATACGGCATAGGTCCAGCCGATCAGTCCTAAGATGCCCCACCAACCTTGTTGAAATGGAGAGCCATGTACATCTTTATATATAACGAGGAATGCTAATAGAATAATGCCAAGGATTTTCATCCCTTTGAACACATATTTCCCAGGACCTTCGGTGTGAGGGTATACATTCCATATCAGGAAAAAACCAATGACCATCAGTATGGAGAACCATTGATAAGATATACTGCCTACATCGCTGCAATTGAGCATAAATAAGCCCATTGCTATCAGGGCAACTGTACGTTCAGATATATGAGAGATGATTTGTAAAGCTGTATCTCCTTTTTTAACTCTATTTTGAATGGCAAAAGGTATAGACATCCCCATACAGAACAGGAATGCGGGAAATATCGTATCAGAGAATCCCATCATATCTTCGTTCATTTCGGCATGCATCAGCCAGTGCGGGACATTCTTCAAACCGGGAATGTCATTGACAAAAAGCATGAAGAACATGGTAAGGGCGCGGAATACATCCACAGCCGCTACCCGTTGTAATGTTGAGCTTTTCATTCAGTATCGGGTATTTGCTGACTTTTATTTCTTGAACGGGTCTCCCTTCTTATCAGTGCTGACTACCCAACGGAAGGCGTTTACAAACAAAAGGTTTTGTGTGGCATCAATGAATTCTTCGTCGCCATGACCCATGTTCAGATAGATCATTCTGTACTTGGTGTTGGTCCATACGATGGGGAAATCACCGAAATTAACCACGTCCTTTATGCCCAATGGATAGTTTTTAGGGGAAATGGAAAGAAGTACTTCTACGTTTTTATTGGTTCTCGGACTGGGATTCCATTGATACCACTCACTTGACGGAGCCACAAAAGAAATGGGTAAATTTCTGGTGACGGGGTGTTCTTCATTGTCAACTTCAACCAGTACAGGTTGAGGGGGCCAGTTATTGCAATAGAAAACCCCGCCACCCAGAAAATCTACAAACCAAGGCCAATTTGTGTGCTTGTCGTTATAGGCGGCTACATGGAAGCCTACCCAGCCGCCTCCGTTTTCCATGTATTTTTCAAAAGCATCGCGTTCGGCTTTTGTATTGGGATAGCCATCGAGCATAACCACTACGCTATATTCTTTCAGCTGTTCGTAACTATATTGAGACAGATCCATGGTAATATCCAGTACAAAACCGTCACCGTAATTCAGTTTTTTGAAGAACTCTACTGCCTGCAAGGAGAATTGATAGTGTGCCTCTTCTGCATGTTGAGTATAGTAAACCAGTGCCTTGAAGCGGGGACCATTGGCATAATTAGCCGGATACCCTTGGGGAGTCTGAGCATTTACCGCAAATGTACAGATAGCAAACAATAGAATAAGATAGAATTTTATACTTCTCATAGCATTCATAATTTATATAGTTAATAACTTTTTTATTCGTATTCAGCAATCAGTGATAGCCATTTTCCTGCCGATGTGACCCATACCTCTTTATAACATGCGTTGTTGGTCTGCGGCCAGTAAGGAATATCACCATTGCCCAATGTACGGATGCCGACAGGCATTTCGCCGGTCATCTCTCCGGAGGAGAAACTGTTCATCTGCGGATAGTTGTATCCTTCGCCATATATCAGGGATTGACCGAATGGATTCTTCCCGACTGTCCAGTAGAGCTGTTCCCGACCGATACCGAGCAATTCTTCATCTTTAAGGAAATTGCCGCAAATGGCAGCGGACTTTCCGGTAGAGAGGTGTATAGCTGTATTGCCGTTGAAAATGCTGAACCATACCGGGAAACGTTTCAGGTAATGCTCCTTGTCGAGCTTGACTCCCCGTTTCACTTGCTCTGTGTACAGATCTTGTGCATTGGATGGTGGAAAGAGGTGAAGGGCGTAAAAGCTCGTAGAATCTTTATACTCTTCTGCATGGTATACTCCACTCGGGATCATTCCGTAAGGCTGGGTATATTTCATTAAACTTTTCAGATAATTACCGTAGAGTTGTATGGAATTTGCCCATTTCTGATAATCAGGATGCTGTTGTTGTGTTTCACAAAGTAACGTCATGGCTTGCATGTAAACCTGTTCACGCGATTGATGGATATAGTGCACAATGGATTTCCGTGATGGATTCCGATAGAAAAAACCACGGGTCTTATCTTTATCTTTTAAAGGTTCCGTACGCTGACAGTCGAGCACATACCGGATGGCTTCTGCGGCTGTCTCTGCATAACAAGATTTTCCAGTCAGTTTGTAGAGCATGCTGGCAGACCAGGATATAGTTGCCATATATTGGCTCTCGGAGGTATTGTAACTATGTTCATACATCTGCTTGAATGAGTCGAAACCATCTTTCCGGAATTTTTCTATGGCAAAAGAAAAGTCTTCTTCCGCTATTTTCCGCAAATGTTCTTGCAACATCGGGTCCCGGTCTATGGTCATTGCGGCATATGCTTCGTATCCTGCATACAGGAAGTTGTCGAATGCCATATTCTGAACACGTACAGAATGGATGTCATCCTTTGTATTCAGTATACCATCCTGCCAGATGAGCAATCCCATGCTGCTGGCACGATATCCGTCCCCATAGCGATTTTTCAGAATAAATTCAATTCCCCATTCCGCTTCTTCCAGTAAGCGGGCAGCCAATGGAGTATTTTGGGTTTTGAACCGATTGTATGCTTCCAGCAGGGCAAAGGTCACGTCTCCGGTTTGTAACGTCTGTTGTGATAAGTCGCCTGCATCATGCCATCCCCCTGAATAAGAAATACTTTTCCCATCATGTTTGGAAAATAAATCCGTGTGGCAAGCCGCGTGTTTACCGGGAACGGGATGCCCGCAGCGTTGGCAGAATAAGAAATTTAATACTCTCCAAAGAGAATTATCCCATAGCTTTTCGTCTATCCGGAATGTTGGAGTCAGGATTTTACCTACTTTCAGTTGGTAATCTCCCGGTTGATTGAAGGCAGTGAAGTCAATAACTCCGAATTCTCCGATGGTGGTTTGTTTTCGTTGCAATGCCCCCTCATATGTCACCTCTTTAGTAGCAGAGTTTATCAGTTGGAATACGGTCTGCTGATTACATAATAAACTATGAACGAGAGCGGTTTTCTGGCTGTTGGTTGTATAACCCGTTGTAGAATAGATGATGGCATCTTCTGTTGGAGTCCATCCGCTTACTTTTCCGGGGGCTTTGATTTGCTGTAATTGGATATTGTCAATGTAATAAATGGCAGAATCACCTGTGGTCCGGTCTTTCCCTTTTAGAGCTGTGTCGAAACGAATAGACATTACTTTATCCCGTTGATATTCGTCTATATCAAGAAAACAGTGATTCCATGTTTTATTGACCAGATTGATGAGGTGGGAGCCACTGGGATGATTGTATCCTTCCTTGGTTGTGGAATTAACGTTTGTGAAGGTCAGATTCATGTTGACTACACGTGCGCCGTCACAATCCGGATAGATGGAAAAAACGATTCTGTTATATTTCTCCCAATTTTGCCCATTGACATGATAGGTGATACCGCTATTTCCATAAGTTGCATAGTCCGGGTCGGAAGGAGAACCGACTGCTCTTTTTCCTGTATCGGTTGGAAAAGTCAGACGAATACTACCTTTGCCGGATACGGATTTCTCATTAGAGAAAGCCATACTGCCAGTTCCGGAATGGGTCCATCCGTTTGTACTGTCTGTTTCTGTAAACGGTTGACTGGATAATACCTCTTTTTTCAACGCATTTTCTTCGAAAGAACGGGAGGTGTCCAAAGGTAGCGGGGCATGAATGAATCCGGTTTCATAAATTTGCTTTTCCAGTAAGGCGTCTCCAGTCAGAGAATTTTGACTGAATAGGGAAACATGACTTATGAGTAACAGGAATAATATGAATGATTTCTTTCTCATGATTTAGTTAACCTTTGGTTTCTGATGCAAGATTAGCGATTATTTGGCAAAAGGAGGTTTGATAATAGCCATAAAACCTTTAAAAACCATCAAAATGCAAAGAAATGATAGAATATCTACTTTAGTTGATGATATTTAAACTCCTTTGGAGAGTAAAAAGACAAACTTTCCTTTGGGGATTGTGACCAGCACTTCTACGTATGTACTACCAGGCTTAGACTAACCTGATACCTACCTTCTCCTTGTTCTATAATTAGGAGTAGGTAAGGAGTATGTAAGGAGTAAGTGTTGTGAGAATTACAAATAAAAGTTCTCATTTGTAAAGACAAACAAATAATTAAAAAAAGAATGAAGCTGACAGGAAATGCTATTTGAAGTATAATAATGGGAAAAATCCTTGTTTTCTATTGGTTGTTTTTGTAATTTTAACGCCTAAACTAAATAAAATATTTTTTGCAATCATTTTAAGAAAGAGAGAACAATCATACTCTTATATATGTATAATATGAAAAAAGTAACTTTATTCGCAACCGGTATCATCATGATGTCATGTGCACAACAACAGAAGCTTACGTATCCTGAAACCGCGAAGGTGGATACTGTAGATGTCTATTTTGGAACAGAAGTACCCGACCCGTATCGTTGGTTGGAGAATGACACTTCCGCTGCAACTGCTGCATGGGTGGAAGCTCAGAACAAAGTAACAAACGGCTATTTGTCTAAGATACCTTTCCGTGATGCTCTGCTGAAGCGACTGACGGATGTGGCTAATTATGAAAAGATTGGTACACCATTCAAGAAACACGGCAAGTATTACTTCTATAAGAATGACGGTTTGCAGAACCAGAGCGTACTGTATGTACAGGATAGCTTGGACGGTGAACCACGTGTATTCCTCGATCCTAACAAACTCTCGGACGATGGTACAGTAGCCTTATCGGGTATCTCTTTCTCGAATAATGGAAAATATACAGCATATACCATATCACGCAGCGGATCGGATTGGCGTGAAATCTATGTGATGGATACGGAAACCGGTAAACTGCTGGATGATCACATCGAATGGGCGAAGTTTACAGGGGCTGCCTGGCAAGGAGACGGGTTCTATTACAGCGCTTATGACGCCCCGGTGAAAGGAAAGGAATTTTCTAACGTAAACGAGAATCATAAGATTTATTATCATAAGATGGGTACGCCGCAGTCGCAGGATCAGCTGGTTTATCAGAATCCGGCACATCCCAAGCGTTTTTATACTGCCAGTGTAAATGAGGATGAGACTGTCCTGTTCCTGTATGAGAGCGGTGACGGGCGCGGAAATGCTTTGTATATGAAAGATCTGCGTAAACCGAATGCTCCGTTTGTGACAATGGCTACGGATATGGATTATAACTATGCTCCGATGGAAGTGATAGGAGATAAGATTTATATGTTTACGAACTACGATGCACCTAAGTACCGTCTTATGATAGCAGATATCAATAAGCCTGCCCTGAAAGATTGGACCGAACTGGTTCCGGAGAGTGAGAATGTACTTTCGAATGCTGGAGTGATAGGTGGAAAACTGTTCCTGACCTATGATAAGGATGCAGCCAACCATGCTTATGTATATGGGATGGATGGTAAGGAAATACTGGAAATAGAATTGCCTTCACTTGGCTCTGTAGGTTTCACGGGAGATAAGGATGATAAAGAATGTTTCTTCGGATTTACTTCATTTACTATTCCCGGTGCTACTTATAAATATGATATGGATGCGAATACCTACGAGCTTTTCCGTGCTCCGAAGGTCGATTTCAATTCTGACGAGTTTGTGACGGAACAAGTGTTTTATCCCAGCAAAGACGGAACAAAGATACCGATGTTCCTGACTTATAAGAAAGATCTTAAGAAGGACGGCAAGAATCCCGTATTCCTTTATGGTTACGGTGGCTTCAATATCAGCCTTAATCCGGGGTTCTCTACATCACGTATTCCGTTCCTGGAAAATGGAGGTATCTATGCACAGGTTAACCTGCGTGGGGGTGGCGAGTATGGTGAAGACTGGCACATAGCAGGTACCAAGATGCAGAAGCAAAATGTATTTGATGATTTTATTTCGGCTGCCGAATATCTTATCGATAATAAATATACTAATAAAGATAAGATTGCCATAGTAGGCGGTTCCAATGGTGGTTTGCTGGTAGGAGCCTGTATGACACAACGTCCCGACCTGTTCCGTGTAGCTATTCCGCAGGTAGGAGTAATGGATATGTTGCGTTATCATAAGTTCACTATCGGCTGGAACTGGGCAAGCGATTACGGCACAAGTGCAGATAGTAAGGAAATGTTCGAGTACCTGAAAGGATACTCTCCACTGCACAATCTGAAACCCGGTACCAAGTATCCTGCAACGATGGTAACTACAGCCGATCATGATGACCGTGTGGTTCCTGCCCACTCATTCAAATTTGCAGCTACCCTGCAAGAATGTAATGACGGAACGAATCCTACGCTTATCCGTATCGATAGCAAAGCAGGACATGGTGCAGGTAAGCCTATGAGTAAGGTGCTTGAGGAACAGGCGGACATTTACGGCTTTATCATGTATAATCTGGGAATGAACCCTCAGTTTTAAATTATAATTCATAATTAATCTGACGTTTTATCATTATTTAATCAAAATATCGCTGAAAAATATAGGTAAATTCAAAAGTTTGCCTATATTTGCAGTGTTATTCGCTGACATTTTGTTCGAATAACCTTAAAATCACGAAAGGATAAACCTTTTAAAACGTAATATTATGAATATCGAACGAATTATGTCCTCTTTAGAGGCAAAGCATCCCGGCGAGTCTGAATATCTTCAAGCCGTAAAGGAAGTACTTCTTTCCATCGAAGATATCTATAACCAGCATCCAGAGTTCGAGAAAGCTAAAATCATAGAACGCTTGGTTGAACCCGACCGTATCTTTACGTTCCGTGTTACTTGGGTGGACGACAAAGGTGATGTACAAACCAACCTTGGCTATCGTGTGCAATTCAACAATGCCATTGGCCCGTACAAAGGCGGCATTCGTTTCCATGCATCTGTAAATCTTTCTATCTTGAAGTTCTTAGGATTTGAACAGACGTTTAAGAATGCACTGACCACTCTGCCTATGGGTGGTGGTAAAGGTGGTTCCGACTTCTCTCCACGTGGCAAGAGCGATGGTGAAATTATGAGATTCTGCCAGGCTTTCATGTTGGAATTGTGGCGTCATCTTGGTCCGGATATGGATGTGCCGGCCGGTGATATCGGGGTAGGTGGCCGTGAAGTAGGCTATATGTTCGGTATGTATAAGAAGTTGACGCGTGAGTTTACCGGTACATTTACCGGAAAGGGTTTGGAATTCGGCGGTTCTCTGATTCGTCCTGAGGCTACAGGTTTCGGTGGATTGTACTTCGTGAACCAGATGTTAGAAACTAAAGGCATTGATATCAAAGGTAAGACCGTTGCTATTTCCGGTTTCGGAAATGTGGCTTGGGGAGCTGCTACCAAAGCAACCGAGTTGGGTGCAAAAGTAGTTACTATCTCCGGACCGGACGGATACATCTATGATCCGAATGGTATCAGTGGTGAAAAGATAGATTATATGCTTGAACTCCGTGCATCGGGCAACGATATCGTGGCTCCGTATGCAGACGAATTCCCCGGTTCTACATTTGTTGCCGGCAAGCGTCCTTGGGAAGTGAAAGCTGATATTGCATTGCCTTGTGCTACGCAAAATGAACTGAATGGTGAGGATGCCCGTCAGTTGATTGAAAATAAAGTGATGTGTGTAGGAGAAATTTCAAATATGGGCTGTACGCCGGAAGCTATCGACTTGTTCATTGAACATAAGGTGATGTATGCTCCGGGTAAGGCTGTCAATGCCGGCGGTGTTGCTACTTCCGGATTGGAGATGTCACAGAATGCAATGCACCTCAGTTGGTGTGCTGCCGAAGTAGACGAGAAACTGCACGCTATTATGCACGGCATTCATGCACAATGCGTAAAATATGGGACAGAACCTGACGGTTACATCAACTACGTGAAGGGAGCTAATATTGCAGGCTTCATGAAGGTGGCTCACGCTATGATGGGTCAGGGAATTATTTAAAGGAAAACTTTGTTTAGTTGTATTTGTATTTGTGGTTTGTGCTGCCCCTGCCTGTGAAGGCGTAGGGCAGTACTTTTTTTATAGACTGTTTTTTCTTACCTTTGCATCTCGAAATTATAAATAACAAAGAGATGTTACAACCTGAATTGAAACTGAGGCGCGATAAAATACGCGCCTTGATGGCTCAACAAGAGATTGATGCCGCTCTTATCACTTGCAATGTAAATTTAATCTATACGTATGGACGTGTTGTCAGCGGTTATCTCTATCTGCCTCTGAATGCTCCGGCACGTTTATTTATCAAGCGTCCTAATAATATTGAAGGGGAACATATTCATCCTATCCGTAAGCCGGAACAGTTACCTGAATTATTGAAAGAGTACGGACTGCCCCTGCCCGCAAAGTTAATGTTGGAGGGGGATGAACTGTCGTATACAGAATATACCCGCCTGGCAGCCTGCTTTCCGGAAGCGACGGTTGTGAATGGTACGCCTGTTATTCGTAAGGCACGTAGTATAAAGACGAATATTGAGATTGAGATGTTCCGTCGGTCGGGTGCTGCCCATACAAAAGCTTATGAGCAAATTCCTTCGGTGTATCAACCGGGAATGACAGACCGCCAGCTGTCTATTGAGATAGAACGTCTGATGCGTTTGGAAGGTTGTCTGGGGATTTTCCGGATTTTTGGTCAGAGTATGGAGATATTTATGGGAAGTCTGTTGGCTGGTGATAATGCTACTGCTCCTGCACCTTATGATTTTGCTTTAGGGGGTGAAGGACTTGATCCGTCTATACCTATCGGTGCGAATGGTGCAATGTTGCAACCCGGACAGAGTCTCATGGTGGATATGGGTGGAAACTTCAATGGATATATGGGTGATATGAGCCGTGTGTTCTCTATTGGCAAGTTGCCGGAGAGAGCTTATGCTGCCCATCAAACTTGTCTGGAAATACAGGAAGCTGTAACAGAAAAGGCAAAACCAGGGGCTGTGTGCGAAGATCTTTATAATACAGCTATCGATATGGTTACTAAAGCCGGGTTTGCTGATTACTTTATGGGAGCCGGACAGAAAGCGAAATTTATAGGTCATGGTATTGGTCTGGAAATTAATGAAGCCCCTGTACTTGCTCCGCGTATGAAACAGGAGTTAGAACCGGGCATGGTATTTGCGCTCGAACCGAAAATCGTATTGCCGGGTATTGGTCCGTTGGGCATCGAAAATTCTTGGGCAGTAACAGCGGACGGGGTAGAGAAGTTGACGCTGTGTAAGGAAGAGATTATAGAAATGTAGGATAATTATGAATTATGAATTATGAATGGGCTGCGCAATCATGCCGCATGGCAATTCATAATTCATAACTCATAATTACTCTCATTCTCCTTCGTAATATTCACACAAGAAGTACCGCGCAATGAAGTCCCAGTTATCATGCAATACTTCTTTTCCACCGGGGAAAGGGAGTTGCAGATCAGGGAACAACCCTTTAGCCATACCATATTTTACAAGATCAAAGGGACAAGCTCCCGGATAAGTGAATAATTTGAATCCTCTATCAGCAGCATTTGCTGCATTGTATGTTGGATTATGCGGATCGCAGAAACAATAGGAAACATTCGGGGCAATCAACATACCTTTGGCGTTGGCATAGATTACGAAGTTCCTTTCATTTTTTAATTCGGGTAGCAGGCTTTCATTTTTATTTTCCCATTTCAGTTCTTCTATAAAGAATTTACATAGCTCGTCATATACGGAGAAGTACAATAGTGGTTCTCCTTTACTGTATGCCAGACAATTTTCTACATCTTTCTTGAGTTGCATTCCCGGTTTAATTTCGGGTAATGGCACTTGAGGCATTTCTAATAAATCCAATCCCATCACCCAAATAGGAGAAGAAGGTTCATCGCAAATAGGTGCTTCTTCGAATGAAGCATCCATTAGATCATACGCTTCTTGGCTGAGTGCCAATAAATTGGGGTTATGAGGGTTTTGGACGATAACTTCGTCTTCTTCAAAAATAGCATATCGGGAGAAGAGTGTCCATTGTACAAATGACAAGTCCTCTACGTTGATCTCATCAGGAGTATATGCATCCGTCAGCGTATAGAAGGGCAGATAAGATTTATACAGTCCATAGTATGCATCTGAAAACTCTTTCCAGCCACCTGATTGGGCTATGCAGTCTTGGAAGTAGAGAGCTAATGAAATGGCGGCATCTACTCTTTCCGTTTCAGATTTTTTACAGTATAATGGAGATTGATCGATCAAAAGAAGTAGTTGACTGGCGAAGTGCAAATACCAGGTGTCGGTCGGAACTTGTTTACTGCGTTCGTTAGCTGCTAACCAACGCTTCATGTAAATTCTTGATTGTTTCATGTTGTTTTACTTTATATTGGACAAAGATAGGACTTTCCCTCGAACTTGTGCCCCTACCGTCGGATATATTTACCGAGTCAGTGAGAATTTCATACTGAAACCGAAGTCGGCACTGACAACCGGGTACGAACTGGAAGATATCAGTGGGGTATTTTGCTGGCGATCGTAGTAGAGACGTAAAGTCAGAAGACGACTTAGGGTATAGTCTGCAGAACAAGATATTTTAAGGGCTTTGTTCCCATTGGTAGCCTGGGCAAATCCTTGTTGGATATCACGGCAAAGGGCCGACTGGTTACGGAATGATATATCGGCGCGAAGAGCAAGATCATGGCTGACACGATTTTTACTGTCCTTTACATTGCGGCGGCTGAATAAGTTGAAGTTTACAATCTTGTATCCCAAACCGATTACAAAGTCACGTGAGGCTGTTTCTACCAGTTGGCATGCACTCATACTAAGATTCAGAATACGACTGGTTTTATATTCTACTTTGGCGGTAAGTCCATTTTTGAGAGTAGCATCCATACCAATGAGGGGAGAGAATTGCTCGTTGATGGATACCATGCTGATATCGAAACGGGATGAAGGAATGGGATTTCCCGTTTGTACATCTTCTACAAAACCAAGATCGCCCATATAGCTCATGAAACTTTGGAAAGTATTGTAGCTGCCGACACTATATGTACTCCGGTAAGCGTGATTCAGATTGACGCTGCGGAAATTCTTTTTGAACCAGGCTATCTTGGTGAGTCCAGTATAGGTAATGCGCCAGTTCGGCATCATGGAGAATAGGCTGGGGAAGAAGTCGAGGACCGAGTTCCGGGCATTCCTTCCGGTATAGGCGGCAAGGAAAGCAGGTATCATTACGTCTGGTGAATGTTTGCTGATAGTACCGTTGGCTGGATCGAATGTCTTACCGGCAAAGGTGCTGCCTTGTGGGTATTGTGCGCCAATGAACTGAGTTTCCACACGATCCCGGATAACATCGAGGTTGCGACGGAAGCGTTCGAAAGTACCGGAACGGTAGCCATCTCCGGCACTGTGTCGTTCGAAAGAACTTCCGATAGAAATGATGCTCATAGAGAAATTGCCACTGCGGGTATCCGGCATGCCTGCGAACATATATTGCATTTCGCGACTGCGGTTACGGGTACGATTTGCAGTGAGGTCTATTTTGAGATCACGTATCGGTTCCAGAGAAATACGTAGTTGTAAGTCTTCCAGTGCATTACTGCTGGCCGGACTGACAATGGAGTCGTTACAAACAAGCCAATCGTTTTGTAGGGCACGGTCAATGTAGCCATCTCCGGTAAGACCAAAAGCAAAGTCTATTCCCGGAGCAAGGAAGCCACCATGTTTTTTTTGTCCGAACATGTCACCGACTTCAGGACGGAAGCCGGGAAGGGTCATGGCATATGTATTCTTGTACGTAAAGCTGAAATTGCGCAGGCTCATAGCGAAGCGGGCGGTATGTTGCCCGAATTTATACCACCAGCCATCTTCCGGATTGGGTCCGGGAATGATCGTAAGTTTAATGCGTGCCGTATCTTTTGTATCGATACGGAGAGAATTGGCACTTAGGACTTTATAATTTACAGGATAACGACGCCCGTCGACTGTAAGTGCACTGACTTTGGGACGACGGGAGTTCATATTGTGCTGTATCGTGAGGGTGGTATCTGTACGTAGTTGTATTTCTTTATCGTAGCGACGTGGCTTCTGTTCTTTGGGGGATGTCGGTTTACGATACGAGGCAGAGAAGCGACGGTTTACTTGTTTCAGATAGGGGATCTTGTTATATAACGCTTCAAGGTTGAAACGGGAATTTACATCGATGCTTCGTTGGTTGCTGACAGTATTTCCCATTTCTATGCCTTCGGATAAGGACACGCCACGATCCCAATTATAGGAAGAAGCAAAGCGGAGATCTGCACTGATCCAGTCAGTGGCGGGGAATTTATCAAATGGGAGTTTATAGGTAGCATTGAATGTCTGCTGGAAGTCGATGGGGCGGCCGAGTGAGAGCAGGCTACGGCGGACAGTATCCTTCCAGGCTGTGTATTCGTCAGGATAAAGGTCTTTATTCACTACGCCGTAGGGTTCTACAATTTCAGCGTGGGTAGCAGAGGTGAAATTGAAGCGTAGATTTTTCGTCAGGTCCCAGCGTAGGGCAAAGTCACGGTTCCAGAGAAATTCTTTGGCTACAGAGATTGGAATACTTTCGATACTGATATCTCCATTGCCCACAGATGCTCCGGAGGTCAATGCTTCCAGGTCACGAAGTTGCAGTTCGTAGTAATGGCGCGTCATATCGGTATTGAATGATATACTTTGAGGTAGCCAGTTCAGGTTGAATTCCTTAATAAAACGCATCCAGGGAGACTTGTTCTCCATGCTTTTGAAAGGTTCCCATGGACGGTATATGGGAGCGTAGTTATAAGTCATAGCAGCACGCCAGTCTGTTTCATTTTCATAGGCGGTAGTACTGCCTTGATTATGACGTAGGGAACGGGAGTAGCTGAAAGTAAAGTTTCCCGGATCGTATGGCATGGGATTCTTACTGGTGATACCCAGCCGTGCATTGCTGAGGCTGAAATTACGGTAAGTAGTAATTTCGCGGGCTATATTCATCAGTGAGTCGCGTTCCCAATCGGTAGTGCAGGCATCAAGCGCATCATCCAGCAACATATCTTTGTCCAGCGGATTATACTTGGGCGTAGTGGCTTCTTTGGAGTAGGAGAAATAAATGGGTGCAGTCAGTTTGGCTTTCTTGGGAAAGAAGCGTCCAAGGTCGAATGTAGTAGTGAAGCTGTATTGATAGTAGTCATCCAGACGGCGTTCACTGACACTTTGTTCCAATCCGCCGAAACCGGCTGTTTCCATGTGTCCGGCCAGATTGATGCTACCTATATCAGAGAGTTGCACATTGAGATTGCCCTGTGCAGCCCAACCTCCTTCTTCATTGAATTCGGTGAGACGCAGTTCGTTTACCCAGACTTCTGCCGACTTGACAGTACGAGAATTATTGCGAACTCCGATCATTAAGGTCTTTACTTCTGCCAACGAAGGATTACCAATTACACTTATTTTGTTAGCAGGCTTATCCGGATCGTATTCAGAATAGACTTTGGCATAGGTTACACCACTATTTGAAATATTCTTCAGGCGATTGCGTGCTTTTTTTGCATTGGTCAGCACACTGAGGTCGATATCCAGATTATTTGACTTAGGCCAGACGGCAAGGCAACCGGCAGCAGTGCTTCCATTATACTCTCCGTGGGGAGTGAGTGTGAGTGGAATTTCGTATTCATAATAATTGCTACGATAGTCTGAACCGAGGCGGATAAATACGGAGAGCTCACCGTCTTGTGGGTCAGTACTGAGATCGGGTAAGGCTTCGGCATGGGCAAACATTTGCAGGCGTTTGTACTGCCTCATGTCCATACCGGTATTTTTGTAGACGGCACGGGCATCACCGGGAGCCAACTTTTCCAGCTTCAAGCTCATGGCTTGTTCATTCTGTTGACGGAGTTGCGGTTGTCCGGGATCGATGACGCGGGAAATTCCAGGAGGCATCACATAGTTTACCGGGGTGCGATCACCGTTTTCTTCGATGTTGACGGCAGATACATCCAATGTAGCGGAACTGGTGGTAGAAGCACCTTGCTGTGTGTTGTTCAAGGCATCGGTATAGGTACGCCATTCACCACGTACTAATTCGAGTGTGGCGAAACGTAGTACAACGGGTTTCTCAAATCCGGTCAGGAACATACGCATGAAGCGGATGGATTTAAAATCTTTAATGCTTCCCACTGCCTCGCCACTGCGTACAGGTACTTTGAACTGATACCAGGTCACTTCTTCTGTTTGTCCGTTGCGCAGGCGGACGCTGACTGTTCTTTTGTCGGTGATATAGTTTTGCCCTACTTTCAGATCGGTGGGAGCAAGGCGGACACGATATTGGAAATATTTCTCAGTCTCGTTCAGTGTATTGTCCTGATTGATATCTTCTACATCGGGTACGGTTTTTGAGGATATGTCATATCGCTCCGGAGAGTCTTCACTGGCTGTGGAGTTACCTTCGGTATTGTTGTAGTATTTATAACGCTCCAGGATACTACGTTCCTCCCGGTCGTAATCGCTACCCCGGAAATAGTGATAAGTATCACCGGCCGGGTCATTGTAGAACTTCTGGTAAGCTTCGGCATTAACGATGCCTTGTACTCGTTCCAGATATTTCTGATACGTGGAGAAAGTACGTTCGTCTTCTGTGGAGAGTCCGTTCAGACCGACATCCTGGCGGCGGCGTGCACCGGAAGTATTATCGAAGGCATACACTACGCTACGGTCCCTGGGGACACGTCCCCAGACGGTTTCTTCGGTTTTTGTCATATCTCCATCAATGGGCAGACCATTTTCAAAGAATTTCTTGCCGTCTTTCAATATATCTTCGGATACTTCTCCGAGATTGATATAAAGGTCACCTCCGCGGGCGGTAGAAGTCGTATTTTTAATAAGTGTACCATCTTCTGTATAGATGAAAGGATCGAGTAGCCAGAATGAAACATACTCGATATTTGCAGCTTCAAAGTCACTTGTATCCAATTTGCGCATCATACCTCCCCAGCGTTTCTCCGGATTACGTAGAGTACCATCCGAATTCATATCCGTATCGAGATTATAGGGTCCCCGTTCCTGCGGGTAATATGCCAGGTTCAGTACATTCATAGAGGCTGACTCCTGATAAGGGGTTTCCTTATTAGGAAAAAGTTCTTGTTCATATACTTCGCGTACGTAGTGGTTACTAAGTTGGTTGAGATCATTTTTGATGTGTGTCGGTGTCAGCGAAGAATTGCGTCGGGTAAAAAGTCCGTCGATATGATACCATGCCAGTAATGCCCGGTTTTTTCCATAGTTTATATCATTACTGAGTGATGCTTCGGGAAAGAGGGCGGAGGCGGAAGGGCTGTAGGGAGTGCTTGCCAGCATCCAATATGAGGGCTGGCGAAGGTCGATACCACTTTGCGTACTTTCAAAGTCATCGATGTACGAAGCGTTTTGTTGCAGTCCTTTGGCATGTCCCGGAATGAGGTGGGCGAATTCCACACCCAGATTGATACTACTGGGGACGGTGGCATTGACAAAAGGTAACTTATCTATCATATTTGTCAGCCATTGACTCTCTTTCTTCCATGAGGCGTTTACCCCCCATAAAGTGTTGGAGAGGGGTTCGTCGCCCATTGCAACTTTGCTCGTCAGCGGTTTTTCGCTGAGGTGCATGATGCTTCCTCCGAAAGAGAAGTTTTGCGAGAAATCATAAGTGAAGTTTAGCCCCATCATCGTTTTGCGCTGCATGCTGTAAAGTGTGTTGCTTTCCAGATTTACACTGATGGCTGTGCCGGCATCTATGATGCTTTGGTTGAGGATGGTAACTATTCCCAATGTGTAATCTACTGTGTAGTCGGAATTTTCCACCAGCGTCATACCACCAGCTGTTACACGTACCGACCCTTGTGGAACATTCATGGCTCCCAATCGTATTTCATTTGCATTGGAGGCACGGTATTCTCCCGTCAATCGGTATTTATTCTTCTCCGCAGTTTGCCTGGCAACAGTACGGGTAGAGTCATAGAGTTCCTGAAATACGTATTTATCTGCCAGTGCGTCATTGCCGATTGCTTTTCGCAAATGACTGCCGAAAGGTTCTACAACTGGAAAATAAATACGTCCGTCTGCAGCAGTTACAGTATAGCCTTCTACAAAGTCGAAGAAACCGTCTGCACCAGTTTGGTTCTGGCTATTGAGGCGGTCGAGGTTCATGACGCGTAATAGAGGCATTTTGGCAATCTTGCCTTCGGGAATATAACGTAGATACACACCTGTCGTATCACTTTGGTAGGTGATATTCAACTGGAACTTCTCCTTTTGAACAGAGTAGGCATTGAGACTATAGACATTTTTCATCATCAGATCCCAGCAAGCGGCATCGGGAGAGTTAGCCGTATTCTTCAATAGTTTAACAAATAAACTTTGCCCTGTCTCTTTGATATCAGAAGAAAATTCACCTACCTGATAACTCCGTCCCCCCAGTGTGTATTCAAAAGCGACTGCTAACACTTCATCCGGTTGCAGAGTTTGTTTTAGTGAAATATAGCCTAACTTACTGTTCAAAGTATATTCCGAAGAAGTGAGAAGTCGGGCACTTTCAATCTTCTCATAATCCATACCTCCCTCTACACCGGGAATATTGTTCATGGTGTTGCTTACCTGGCTGATGTCGCGGGCAGCGGCATAGGTACTGGTCATCTGCGCATAAAGGGTATTGGCATTGTTGGTGGGTGCATTGACATTGGAAGTCGGGTTGGATGGGTTTCCTGTTCCCTGCCAAGCTGTGTTGTTACCAATATGAAAGGCTTCCCCGAGGTCGGTTAATGCTACAATATTGCGGGGGTTATCATAGTTGTTTCGTTTATTGGTTACCCATACTTCAATTCGGTTAATTGTAACTCCCGAAAGGATGTTTGGAAGTTGGGTCAGGTTTTTGTCATAAGTATCCCGGAAATAATGGGCTAGAAAAAAGTGACGATTTTCTTCGTAATTATCTGCGGAGAAGTCGAACGTAGTGGTTTGTGCACCACCGCGACTTGTCACTGTTTTGGCTTCACTCTCTTGCTGACTGATAACAGCTTGTAGCTTTAGTTTGCCGAATTGCAGGTCTGTACGAATTCCGAACAGTGCGGATGCTCCGCGTATCAGTGAGTTATTGGTGGACATGCTCACATTACCGGCTTCAATCAGTTTGATGATCTCATCTTCTTTTCCCTCATATTTCAGTTTCAGTCGTTTGGTGTCAAAATCAAAGGTAGCATCGGTGTTGTAGTTCATGTTCATATTCACCTTGTCACCTACTTTTCCATTGACGTTGATATTGATTTTCTCGTCAAAGTCAAAACCGAGTGTTTTGCGTTGACTTTCCGGAAGTGAGGGGTTCTTCACATTTTTGTACGTCATGCCGAAGCTGAGTTCTGCATTACCTTGTGTACGTATCTGTACCCCACCGGGACCAAACAATTTCTCTGCCGGACCAAGGTTGAACTTCATATCCATAAAGTCGAAAGCCTCTTTTCCTTTGCCGATTTGTTCTCCGTTCTTTTGGCGGTAATAAGATTGCATGGATTGTTTCAATGTCCAGTCCAGATATTCTTCGGGAGTTAGTACCATCGGTACATCGATTTCGGTATTCCCTAATTTTGTGCGTATGTAGTACCTGTCTGTTTTTGCATCATATTCTGCTTCGGTTCGTAGGTTCATGGGTGATTGCAGGTCGGCAGGGTGGGGAGAAAGGTCTTTTAGTGTACCTGGCACGGTCTTGCGAACGGAATATCGCGGAGCTATTGTATCCTGTACATTTTCCGCTTTTTGTGTATTCTCCCCATTTACATTCTGTCCCATAACGACAAAGCTGCTAGGCATGAGCCATAGCAGCAATAACCAAATGATATGTCGTATACGAGGAGACTTCATGTGTGTTTAATTGAATAAGTTACGAGCTACAAGCTACGGGTAACAAGTTACTGGACTATACCCGTGGACGAATAATTATTCGTTCGGCTATCACGCTGAAAAGCTCTTGTCGCTCGTTGCTCGTAGCTTGTCACTTAATTTAGCGCATAGTGCTAAATTAGAGTCTTTTTAGCGCCAGCTTAATAACTTGTTCCACTGGCGCATCTGGCTCTTCTTTCAATATTGCCAAAACTACCTTTTGTGATGGTGCCTGTGCAAATCCCAACATTGTCAATGCTGCAATAGCCTCTTCCTGCACCTGTGCATTAGCAGCAGATAGCATTCCGCCGAGACTTCCTATCGTACTTCCTGCGCTTGCAGTACCTGTCTTGATTTTATCTTTCAAATCCACAATCACCCGTTGGGCTGTTTTTAATCCGATACCTTTCACTGTCTTCAGTAAATTGGCATTTTCAGTACTGATAACATTCACCAGTTCTGCCGGTGAAAGTGCCGAAAGTATCATTCGTGCAGTATTACCGCCAATGCCCGAAACGGAAATCAACAACAAGAATAATTCACGCTCTTGTTTATCTGCAAAGCCGTAGAGGACATATGCATCCTCACGTATAGCCTCGTAGATATATAGTTTGCACTCTTTTTTGCCTTGGATGGCAGCATACGTATTTAATGAAATATTAACGGCATATCCCAATCCGTTACAGTCGATAACTGCGGTTGCCGGGCTGAGCTCGGCAAGTCCGCCTCTAATGTATTCTATCATAATACTTACTATAACGCGCGCGAGCGAGGAATATTGTGTGAAAGAGTTACAAGTTACGAGTTACAAGCTACAAGCTCCTTTCGGTATAATAGCGCAGCCACTCGTAGCTTGTAGCTCGTAACTCTTTTATCTTGTTAATAAAGAAAAAACTCTGTGGAACACTGAATCGTTTTGTGGTTAATTTGAATGAAAATGATTACTTTTGTGCCGATAAAATAGAAAACTGATAAATAATATCAATAAAAGAATGAAAAAAGTAAGAGCAGCCATTGTTGGCTATGGCAATATCGGGCAATACGTGCTCGAAGCGTTGCAAGCGGCTCCCGACTTTGAAATTGCCGGTGTAGTACGCCGAGCTGGAGCTGAAAATCGTCCCGCAGAACTGAGTGAATACCCTGTTGTAAAGAATATCAAGGAATTGGAAGGCGTTGATGTTGCAATTCTTTGTACACCAACCCGCAGTGTAGAGACTTATGCCAAAGAAATCCTTGCACTTGGCATCAATACGGTTGACAGCTTCGATATTCATACCGGTATTGTAGATTTGCGTCGCACACTGTCTGCTTCTGCAAAAGAGCATAATGCAGTTTCTATTATTTCTGCAGGTTGGGATCCGGGAAGCGATTCTATTGTACGTACCCTGTTGGAAGCGATTGCTCCGAAAGGAATTACTTATACAAACTTTGGTCCTGGAATGAGTATGGGACATACAGTAGCTGTAAAAGCTATTGATGGTGTAAAGGCTGCTCTTTCCATGACTATTCCTACCGGAACAGGTATTCACCGCCGTATGGTTTATATCGAATTGAAAGACGGTTATGAGTTTGATAAAGTATCTGCTGCCATCAAGGCAGATCCATATTTTGTGAATGATGAGACACATGTGAAATTAGTTCCCAGCGTAGATGCTTTGCTTGACATGGGACATGGTGTAAACCTCACTCGTAAAGGAGTTTCCGGTAAAACTCAGAATCAATTGTTTGAGTTCAATATGCGCATTAATAATCCTGCACTTACTGCTCAGGTATTGGTTTGTGTAGCTCGCGCTTCCATGCGTCAACAACCAGGTTGTTACACTATGGTAGAGGTTCCAGTTATTGATCTTTTGCCGGGAGATCGTGAAGAGTGGATCGGACATTTAGTGTAAGAAAATACGATTATATAGAAAAGGATGGCCAAGGTAATATTGGTCATCCTTTTTTATTGGGGTAAATCTAAAGTTCTCTTAGAACAGGAACCGCAGAATATCATTAAAGTTTGCCCAAAGCAGCAATCCGAATAACAGGAACATACCCACCATTTGCGCACGTTCCATAAACTTATCACTTGGTTTGCGACGAGCTACAATCTCATAGATAAGGAATAGTACATGTCCGCCATCCAGTGCCGGAATAGGCAGAATATTCATGAAGGCGAGGATAATAGAAAGGAATGCTGTCATGTACCAGAACTGATGCCAATCCCATGTAGCAGGAAAGATGCTTCCGATAGTTCCGAAGCCACCCAATTGCTTGGCACCTTCTTTAGAGAAGAGATATTTCATCTGTCCTACATAGCCTTTCAGCGTTTGTACTCCCAATGCTGCACCAGCGGGGAAAGAGGCCAGAAAACTATATTCTTTCTTTACAACCGGCAGTAACTGATTGGTTGCCGTACGTACCACTGCACCTATCTCATAGATTGAATCTGTAGCAAAAGTTATGGTATCTATCACTCCGGCACGTGCATAAGTCAATGTGATATAATGAGAAGCGGAATCCGCTTTCTGACGGCGTAACATCTCTTCTTTGAAATCGAAATAAGCAATGTTCTTTCCGTCCAATTGCATAATACTGTCACCCGCTTGCAGGCCGGCAAGGGCAGCAGGCCGGTTGGCACAAATACTATCAATAACATATGGATAGCGGAATGAGGCAAAACGTACACTGTCAGCCAGCAGACGCTCCATGAAATTCTCAGGAATATAAACGGATACCTCTTGCCCATCACGGCGTACTGTTACTTGGCGGGCATCGACAACGCTTGTCAGCATGTCACCACCGTAACGTTCAAAGGGTACACCATCAGCAGATATCAGTACGTCACCGTCACGGAAACCGATAGCTTTTGCCGTTTCGTTGAATTCCATACCCAGCGGGGCCTTTTGTACCGGTACGTATTCATCTCCCCAAGTAAAAAGTATCATAGAATAGATGAATAATGCCAATATGAAATTGAACAATACACCACCTATCATGATTAACAACCGTTGCCATGCCGGTTTGGCCCGGAACTCCCACGGTTGCATTGGCTGTTTCATCTGTTCGGTATCCATAGACTCATCTATCATACCTGCTATCTTTACATAACCACCTAACGGCAGCCAACCAATACCATATTCCGTATCACTATTTTTCGGCTTGAACTTGAACAGGGTAAACCAAGGGTCGAAGAACAAACAAAACTTTTCTACCCGTGTCTTGAAAAGACGGGCGAAGAGGAAGTGCCCTCCCTCATGAACGATAACGAGCAACGAAAGGCTCATAACGAGTTGCAGGGCACGAATCAAAAATGTTTCCATCTAATAATTTTTCTATTTTACTATTTACAATTTACTATATTAAATGCGGCTTATCATTGATACCGCTATCACTTTATAAGTTCTTGTGCAATACGGCGTGTCATCGCATCCGTAGCTACATAGTCTTCATATTCCGGTTTTGCCACAAATGATACGATAGACATTGCTTTCTCTATCACATCACTCATGCCGAGGAATGAAATCTCATCCCGCAGGAAAGCGGCAACTACCACTTCATTGGCTGCATTCACGATACAAGGCATATTTCCGCCTTTATGCAAAGCTTCGTAAGCCAAAGCCAGATTACGGAAACGGGTAGTATCCGGTTGTTCGAATGTCAGGTTTGTGCACATCTTGAAATCTAACCGGGGAAATGAAGCCTTCAGGCGGTGCGGATAAGAGAATGCATACTGAATAGGCAGACGCATATCCGGCATACCCAATTGTGCTTTTACTGCACCGTCTTCAAACTGCACCATCGAATGTATAATAGATTGCGGATGTACTACCACTTCAATCTGATCCGGACGAACACCGAATAACCATTTTGCTTCTATCACCTCGAACCCTTTGTTCATCATTGAAGCGGAATCAATTGTGATCTTCGCTCCCATATCCCAATTAGGGTGTTTCAAGGCTTGGGCTTTGGTTACCGTAGCCAGTTGTTCCATTGTGCAATTGCGGAACGGGCCACCGGATGCCGTAAGGATCACCTTCTCTATCGGATTGCCGAGTTCCCCCGCTAAACATTGGAAAACGGCTGAATGTTCGGAATCTACCGGTAATATAGGTGTACCGGATAGGCGTGCCATATCGTTAATCAGCTCACCTGCCACAACAAGCGTCTCCTTGTTGGCAAGAGCGATGGGTTTACGGGCACGAATAGCATTCATGGTTGGTTTCAGTCCGGCATAACCTACCATCGCAGTCAGTACGATGTCAATTTCCGAGTCTTCCACAATTTGGCAGATAGCATCCGTTCCTGCATATACTTTGATAGGCAGATCGGCGAGGGCTTCTTTCAGTTGGGCATATTTCGTTTCGTTGGCTATAACTACCGCTTCAGGCTTGAATTTCCGAGCCTGGGCAATGAGTTCTTCTACACGGTTGTTGGCGGTCAGCACATACGCTTCGTACTGGTCGGATTGTTCTTCAATCACCTGTAATGCCTGCGTACCTATGGAGCCGGTAGAACCGAGTATAGCAATTTGTTTTTTCATTTATCTATCACTTAAAATACAATATATTGTTCCGGATTCACCGCCCGTCCTTTGTGCCATAACTCAAAGTGCAGGTGAGGACCGGTTGTCAGTTGTCCGCTGTTTCCTACCAAAGCAATAGCCTCTCCGGCCTGTACAGTGTCTCCTTCACGTTTCAATAAGGAACTGCAATGCTTATATACGGATATAAAGTCTTGATTATGTTGTACTTCTATCACATACCCTGTTTCGGCCGTATAAGTACTCAAGATAACTGTACCATCCAGCGTAGCAAGTACGCTCTCTCCGGGATTGGCGGCGATATCCGTACCGTAATGTTTTCTGTCAGCATCAAATTTTTCTGTAATCATCCCTCGCGTGGGACGATAAAATATCAATCCTTCTATGTCCGGGCGGGCTGTAATGCTTGTCAGGTTATACTTTTCTGTCTCTTCATATTGTTTCCGGAACTCCGCTTCCCGCTGTGTGCGTTCCATCAACGAGTCTTCGCGTACGGTAGTCAGTGAGTCCATATTGTGTACAGTATCTACCCGTATGGTTCCACTGAAAATATCCTGTATATTCATGATATACAAATTCTGGCGATCTACCAACTGTTGAAGTGAATCTACTCGTAAAGCATTCTCTACCACCTGGGCACGGATTTCACTGTTCATGTATCCCGGCAAGTAGTTGCGCAACGGAGTGAAAGCAATGATAACTGAGGCAACCAGAAACAAAACAGTCAACACAGAAAGTAATACCGAGATGCCGTTTAACTTGGATACACGGAGACCGACTACTTCTTCGAGTGTATTCTCGTTGATGATAGTCAGCTTATATTTGAATTTGATATTACTCCAGAATGCTTTATGTCGTTTCTTTTTCACCATACGCGTTTATCACTTTATCGCCCTATCGCTTTATCACTCATATTACACTTCCTCTGTTTCATCCAAAGCTAGCAATCCTTTGGGTAAATCCATTGTGATTACTTTGTGCTTTTGGTCAATGTTCAGGATGAATTCTTCTTGTGCAGGAATCAGTAATTCTTCTCCCTGATGATCAACTACAAACAAGGTATTGATGGTTGCAGTATCCACCTCTGTCACTTCTCCCAAGTCTCCGTAGTTAACTTCTTCTACGCGGAAACCTACAAAGAAATCCCAGGTCAGTTCTCCCGGTCCGGCATCTTCGGCATGTTTGGCAGGAAAGTAAACTTCCACGTTGGTGAACATCCGTGCACGTTCCGCCGTATCTACTCCTTCCAGTTTTACCAATGCGGTGGAGTCGGAGCGGAAACGGTATTCTTCCAGGAAGAAAGGTACGAAAATACCATCCAACAGGCAGATCAGGTATTCAGCTTCCACCCGGTCAAAAATGTCATCGGTGAATGTGAATGACAACTCACCGTGAATGCCGTGCGGTTTGTTAAATACTCCTATCTTATATACATCTTCTCTTTTTATCATCTTATCATCCTACCATTCTTAATCATCTTCCACCATCCTATATCATATTCTCGTAATTCTTGCTCCGATAGCATTCAGGCGTCTTTCAATATCCTGATACCCCCGGTCGATTTGTTCAATGTTGTGGATACGACTGCTTCCTTCCGCACTCATGGCGGCAATCAGCAATGCAATACCGGCACGAATATCAGGTGAAGTCATATTCCCGCCTCGCAGACGCATGGCATGGTTATGACCAATGACAACGGCACGGTGAGGATCACAAAGAATAATCTGTGCTCCCATATCTATCAGTTTGTCCACGAAGAACAGGCGGCTCTCGAACATTTTTTGATGAATGAGCACGCTGCCTTTTGCCTGAGTGGCAACTACGAGCATTACACTTAGCAAGTCCGGCGTCAGTCCCGGCCAGGGAGCATCGGCAATAGTCATGATGGAACCATCTATGAACGACTCTATCTGATACGTTTCCTGTGCAGGAACATAGATATCGTCTCCCCGTTGTTCCAGTTTGATGCCCAGACGGCGGAAACTTTCAGGGATGATGCCCAGGTTTTCATAAGAAACATTCTTGATGGTGAGCTCACTTTGCGTCATGGCTGCCATACCGATAAAACTGCCGACTTCGATCATATCGGGAAGTATCGTATGTTCGGTACCGTGCAGTTCGTTCACTCCTTCAATGGTCAGTAGATTGGAGGCAATACCTTGTATCTTGGCGCCCATGCGGTTCAGCATCTTGCAAAGTTGTTGCAGATACGGTTCACAGGCAGCATTATAAATGGTGGTTGTTCCTCTGGCCAGTACCGCTGCCATCACAATGTTGGCAGTTCCGGTTACCGAAGCTTCGTCCAGCAACATATAGGTGCCTTTCAGTTCGCAAGCTGAAATCTCGTACGCTTCGCGTTCTGTATTGTACGAGAAATCTGCACCCAGATTCTGTATGCCGATAAAGTGAGTATCCAGGCGTCTGCGTCCTATCTTGTCACCACCCGGTTTTGAAATCATCGCTTTATGGAAGCGTGCTACCATTGGGCCGATTAACATAACCGAACCTCGCAGACTGGAACACTTCTTCAGGAATTCATCGCTTTCCAGATAACTCAAATCCAGCTTTTCTGCTTTGAAACTATACGTATCAAGCCCTTTTCTGGATACCGTAACGCCCATGTCACGCATCAACTGAATAAGATTATTGACGTCCAATATATCCGGAATGTTATGTACAGTCACCTCTTCGGCTGTCAGCAGCGTGGCGCAGATAATTTGCAATACCTCGTTTTTTGCGCCTTGCGGATGAATTTCGCCGGATAATCTGTGTCCTCCTTCAATTACGAATGATGCCATAAATCTATTAGTACTTTCTCTTATTATTCCGGTTATCTCTCCGGTTGTTCTGATTGTTCATTTTCGGACGGTAGTTCTGGTTGATACGTTCAGCCATTAGTTTGATGATGTCATCCGTCATCTGCAATTTGCCACCCGAATATTCGTTAAGATCTTCTGCAATCTTACGGTCGTCTACCGTATCCTTGTTCCAAGTCATGAAGTCTTTCTTCATGTGGTTGCAGATCAGGGCAATCAGATTCTGCTTTTCATCTCCTTCGGGGAAGTCAATAGCTTTCTTTATCAATACTTCCAGTGTACGGCCGTAGTGGCGGTAACGGATTTTGGTACTGGGATAGGGGATTACTTCCGGACGGGTATTCAGATTATCTTTGCGGATAATTTCATACGGGTAATCAATATCCAGTTTGAAGTCGGACATGATAGCCAGATGATCCCATAGTTTATGTTTAAAATCGGGTACATCACGCAGATGCGGGAACATATTACCCATAATGTTGATAATGGTGTTTGCGCAACGTTGGCGTTCGGCGCGATCTTCGATTGTTAACGCGTGGTCAACCATGTTTTGGATGCTGCGTCCGTATTCCGGCAAAGGCATCCGTTTTTGTTGAGTGTTATATTGCATATATTATAAAAGTTTTTTCGGTTGGGAAGCTACGAACTCTTTCAGGTAGAATGGCTCAAAATACGCTACATCCTTAAAGTCGTTTTCGGCTATTGCTTTTTCAGCAAGTGGAAACATCATCTTTGCCAATGGACGAATATCGTCAATGAAGTGCGCATTGGGATGAGTTATTTTTTCTTTGCACTTGGCTGCTCCGTCTCCAAAGAAATAAACGGGATGTTGATCCAGAAATTCCGTATAAGAGTTTTCGTCTACAATGTCAGCGGCTATGTCGCGCACAGGTTTCAGGGCACGGTCGTAGATAGCAGCATATACTTCCATGCGGCGTGCATCGATCATCGGGCATAGTAATGCGTCTTCGGGTAATTCATCATGATAAAGCAATACCGGTACGCATTGCACCTTCAATGTCGGAAGACCGATCAGCTGAATATTACGTCCGTAGCAAACTCCTTTCGCCATAGATACACCGATACGTAGCCCAGTGTAAGAACCCGGTCCGCAACTCACTGCTACTGCATCAATCGGCATGGCATGACTGTCGGCAAACGACAGAGCTTCGTCTATAAATACTCCCAGCAGAGCGGCATGAGACGGGCCGTTCAGATCTTCTTTGTTAAATACATTTTGTCCATCTTCACTCACAGCAACGGAGCATGCCGAGGTGGACGTTTCAATATGCAAGATACACGACATAGTCTTTTGTTAGTTTAATTGTGGCAAATTTACAGGTTTATTTTCAGATACACAAGCGAATCCAAAAAGGGTTCGGTATCTTTCTTACGGCATAATTGGCAGGTTTTTAGATTATTTCTATCTTTGCTATCTGATTTTAGGAATAAATACTGAATTCGTTAACATAAAATAACCGGCACAAGGAGGTCGTTGTATCTGTAATTATGATCGTAGCTATTATTATTGTACTTTTTATTTTGGTGGTGATTTCGATGTACAACTCATTGGTGAGAAAGAGAAATCAGATAGAAAATGCTTTTTCCACTATCGATGTCATGTTGAAACGTCGCTTCGATTTGATCCCCAATCTGGTTGCAACCGTTCAGCAATATGCCAAGCATGAAGCTGATACATTTGCTGCAATAACGGAAATGCGCAACAAGACTTATACTTCTCTTAATGACAGCGAAAAGGCGGACTTTGACAAAATGTTTTCTAAAGTGCGTACTCAATTCTTTGCAGTGGCGGAGAACTATCCCGAACTAAAAGCTTCTGAAAATTTCCTGCAATTGCAGCGTTCGCTCAATGAAACGGAAGAACAGTTGGCTGCTGCCCGCCGCACTTACAATGCTTCTGTAACCGATTACAATAATGCCGTCCAGACTTTCCCTACAAATCTGTTGGCAGGTATGTTTGGCTTTACAAGAAAAGCGGTGCTGACAATTCCGGAAGCAGAACGTGCAACTCCGGATGTAAAGAACTTATTCAATTCATAAAATAGCCGGCAATGGATTATGTAGATTTTGACTCTCTGGCGCAGAAGCTGGCTCCCACATTGCAAGTTCTGGAAAATAAACGTAAGGAACTTCTGAGGAAAGGACGTTCAGAGGGTTTGATTTATGCTGCTATTTTTCTGGTAGTAGGAGTGATTGCTTTGCTAATACTTAAATTGGAAGGGATCTTTGGTCCGATAGTTATTGTTGTTATTTCTGTCATCATTTTTATTACTTGTATCAATAATAAGTCGAAAATATTCTCCTTTTTTTATAAAGAAGAAGTGGTAGATGAAATAATCCATGCCTTTTGTCCGAATGCGACCTATTCTCCGAATGACGGAGTGAGTGAGGAGCTTTTTAGAAATAGCGGACTGTTTACTTCTCCCGACCGTTATCATGCCGAAGATCTGATAGAAGGATGTCTGGATAAAACCAGCTTTATCTGTTCCGAAGTACATGCTGAAGAGCGCAGAGCTCGTTCTACTAAGAATGGAGTGCAGTATTATTGGGAAGATATTTTCAAAGGATTTCTTTTCATTGCTGACTTTCATAAGGAATTTCAGGGAGAAACGACCGTTTTGCGGGACAGCTTTTTCAAGATTAAGATGGGAGCTTCGAGAGTGAAAATGGAAAGTCCCGATTTTGAAAAAGTCTTTGATGTCTTTTCCACGAACCAGATTGAGGCCCGCTATCTGATTACCCCTTCCATGATGGAAAGAATGTTGAAGTTGGACAGCAATTTTAAGAAAGGAATTACCATCAGTTTCCGGAATTCTACGATTCTGGTCGCCATTCCGGATTCAAAGAACCGGTTTGAAGCAGATGTGTGGAGTTCTTTGAACGATATGAGCATCCTTAAATCGGACTTTGCAGTGCTCCAATCCTTACTGGAAATTGTAGATGAACTGAACTTGAACACACGTATTTGGAGTAAAGAGTAAGCGATAAACACATCACTTATTTCTTGAATAATTTTCACTAATGAAAATATTCATGTAATTTTGCGGAAAACTAAAGAATCTTATGATACAATCCATGACCGGATACGGTAAAGCGACCGCTGAACTGTCCGATAAGAAAATCAATGTAGAAATCAAATCGCTCAATAGTAAAGCGATGGATCTGTCAACCCGCATCGCTCCCCTCTACCGGGAAAAAGAAATAGAAATCCGTAACGAAATTGCTAAGGCACTGGAACGTGGTAAAGTGGATTTCAGTCTGTGGATTGATAAAAAAGATGCCTGTGAACTTATTACTCCCATTAACCAGGATGTGGTAGTGGCGTATTACGAACGCATTCGTACCATCTCCGAAACTACCGGTATCCCTGCACCCGAAGACTGGTTCTCTACTTTGCTCCGCATGCCGGACGTGATGACCAAGAACGATATTCAGGAACTAAGCGAGGAAGAATGGAAAGCTGTTCATGCCACTGTACTTCAGGCTATCCAAAATCTGGTTGAATTCCGTATACAGGAAGGCGCGGCTTTAGAGAAGAAGTTCCGCGAAAAGATTTCCAATATTGCCAAGTTGCTGACTTCTGTTGATCCGTACGAAAAAGAGCGTGTAGAGAAAATCAAAGAACGCATCACGGATGCTTTGGAAAAGACCATCAGCGTGGACTATGACAAGAACCGTCTGGAGCAGGAACTCATCTATTACATTGAGAAACTGGATATCAACGAAGAAAAACAACGCCTGAGCAACCACTTGAAATACTTCATTAATACTATGGAGGATGGAAGCGGACAAGGTAAGAAGTTGGGTTTCATTGCCCAGGAAATGGGACGTGAAATCAATACGTTGGGAAGCAAGTCCAATCATGCTGAGATGCAGAAGATTGTAGTGCAGATGAAGGATGAGCTGGAACAAATCAAAGAACAGGTATTGAACGTGATGTAATTACTATTTCAATATGGCTAAACTTATTATCTTCTCAGCCCCTTCAGGGTCAGGGAAATCAACCATTATCAACTATTTGTTGGAGCAGAACCTGAATCTGGCTTTTTCTTGTTCTGCTACCAGTCGTCCGCCACGCGGAACAGAACAGCATGGAGTGGAGTACTTCTTTCTTTCTCCCGAAGAATTCCGTACTCGCATTGCCAATGATGAGTTTCTGGAATATGAAGAAGTGTACAAGGACCGTTACTACGGTACATTGAAGTCTCAGGTAGAAGCTCAGTTGGCTGCCGGACAAAATGTGGTTTTTGATGTGGACGTTGTAGGTGGCTGCAATATAAAAAAGTTTTATGGCGACCGTGCTCTGTCGGTATTCATTCAGCCTCCTTCGGTAGAGGAACTTCGTAAACGTCTGGTAGGACGTGGAACGGATGCTCCCGAAGTGATAGAAGCCCGCGTTGCCAAGGCGGAATATGAACTGACGTTTGCCCCTAAGTTCGATAAAGTCATTGTAAATGATGATTTGGAGAAGGCAAAGGCGGAAGCTTTGCAGGTTATTACAGAGTTTTTGTCTGAATAATTGGTTCCTATGTATACCCCGAAACCTGTTTCTCCCAAGCAGAACAAAGCATTGTTGATTCTCAACATTCTCTTGGCACTAGTTTCTCTTGTGTCTGGATTGATCGCTTTGTATTACCTGCAATGGACAATCATTATTGGTATGTCTGTGGTGCTGCTTTCAAGTTGCATCAATGTTTATACTTGCTGGAAACGTATGAAAACAATAGAATGAAAACAGGTATCTTCAGCGGCTCCTTCAATCCGGTACATATCGGACATCTTGCCCTTGCCAATTATCTTTGCGAGTATGAAGGGCTGGATGAAGTATGGTTTCTCGTAACCCCTCATAATCCGTTGAAGGAAGAAGATGAATTGATGGATGATGCCTTCCGTTTGAAGTTGGTTCAACTTGCCATTGAGGGGTATCCCAAGTTTAAGGCTTCTGATATTGAGTTTAATCTGTCCCGTCCGTCCTATACCATCCATACGCTGGATAAACTGAAAGAAACCTATCCCGACCGGGAATTTTATTTGATTATCGGTTCGGATAACTGGGTGCTCTTTCCCTGTTGGTATCAGTCGGAGCGTATTCTTGTTGAAAACCATATTCTTGTGTATCCCCGTCCCGGTTATCCGGTTTCTTCCGATTCCCTTCCGGAGAATGTGAAAGTAGTTTCTTCGCCTACTTTCGAAATTAGTTCTACCTTTATTCGCCGAGCGATGGAGGAAGGGAAAGATGTTCGTTACTTCCTCCATCCGGCGGTTTACGAGGCATTGCTTTCTGTGTTTTCCCGCTGAAAGGAGTATGGCTTATTCTTGATTCCTCTTTATATAAACTACTGAACGTCCTCCGCCCCGTTTGCGAATAATGCCTTCTGCCAAATATTCTTGTAAGTCACAACTGGCACGGCGGTCCGTTATATTCGTCAGGCGGGAGTATTCGGCGCGTGTGATGCAGACATTTGCTTCCAGGAATTTCAGCATCATCTCTTTTCTTTTTTCCGGGGCTACTGCCGGTTTCTTTGTCGTCATCTTCTTGTCCAGCCTTTCCAAATGCATTTGATACCTAACGTACTTTTTGAAGGTTTTGCTTGGGCGGAACTTCACGGTTTCAAACCGTACGGACTCGGCACGAATATCTTTCTTGTTCATGGCGGTCCGCGTGCATTTCAGCGTAGTGCTGAAGTAACCCAGTTCGTCCAATTCCACATTGTAGCCGTCGGCAAGCCAGTCGCCCAGTGCATTGCTGATGGCTTGCATGATGCCCACTATCATGGCGTGCGGCATGTGCTGCTCTTTCACCATTCGTTCCTGAAATTCTTTTGCCGTAATGGTGCCTTTAGAGCGCACACGTGCGTGCAACGGTTTTTTCTTTCCTTCGCCACTGGGATCCGGTGTTTCGTAGAGGTCATAGTAAGTACTCATAATATATGTTTTAAGAGGTTTATACTTCCGTAGAAACAAACTGGCACCGGAACTGCAAGAAACTAATGTCGGATGTGCTACGAACTAATATTTTTCATACTAAAAAATATTCGTACTACAAATATAGTAGTTTCTTACAATAATTGTTCTATTCCCTTACAATAATTATAGAATTTTCTTACAACAGTTGATGTATGAATAGTTTTTAGTTAATAAGAAATTAGTTCCTTGCGTTGCGGGGATTAGTTCTTAGTAGGTTTGATATTAGTTTTATGGCAGTGGCGGGAGCCGGCAGGACAATCTCGTTATAATAGGCTTGTCGTATATAGAGAGTATCAATTGTTGCGGATTTCCATAATGATTTCATCTACAATATAGGCATCACTGAAAGTATAGAGTTCGGTTTCAGGGTCATGCAGGCGGTTGCAAACCGTTGATGTATAGAAAACATCTAAAGCACGCAATGGAGAAATCTCCAGCTTCTCGGAAAGTCGCATTACGATTCTTCCGATTTTGTTCCACATAAGAAGGTCACTCAACATATATTTAGGGGTTTAATTGTTCAATGGAAACAAAATGTAGGCATTCGTCTATTAGTAATTGGCTTAACAGACAAAATTGGTTGTTAGGCTGGTGTTGCGCTAATTGCCCTAATGCCATCTCTACAGTCATCATGCCGTTTATATAGGCTTCTACTGTATCAATGACGCGGTCGTTTGCCACGCCGCCTTCCACAATGTCGTATGTTGCCCATGGTTTTTCGCCTTTGCGGCTTTTTACAATAAACTCAAGCCATTGTTGGTCGTATTTCTTAAATTTTAGATAGCGGTATTCCTTTTCTATGCGTTCTATATCAAGCTCGTAAATATTGAGTATAGGGGATTCTTGTAGTTGTCTGCCTATGCGAAAGGCCCATCTTTCCGCTTGCTCTCTTATGTTGGTGATATAAAAACCTTGGCCGAAATCAAGATTCTCTCGTCCGGCTTTAGCAATTGGATAATCCACTTTAGTAATTGAGCCGTGATAAACAGTGAGCATATATTTTTCTTTTGAATTAGTGATTTATTCCAGCTTTCTTTTCCCAAATATCCAATGTTTTCAGGATATCTTCTGTTACATATACCCGGCTTTGGGTGTGAAGTACATCATAAAACTCCCAAATATAGTTTTCAATCAGATTGATGCGCTTCATGCGCAAATACATTTCTGATGCCGGACATCCAATAGCACGGGCAGCTGACTCGATGCATGAGGATGCAAATATCGTTTTTAATTCTTCTTCTGTTACTGGCATAATATATTAAAGAATAAAGCTATTGTTGCAAAAATAGGGATTATCTTTGGAAAGGCATGCAAAAGGCAGGCTAAAATTCACTTCATATATTTGCGAATTCTCCTAATTAATTTGTTCCTTTGTAGAAAGGAGTTTGAAAGAATATGCAAATGGAGCATTCTATAGATATAATAAGGTGAAGCACATCATGTAAAGAACCAATTAATACCTGTGTATTATGAAATACATTCCTTTGTTATTAATCTGTGCACTAATAAGTTGTACACCCGGTAAGAAACAACAAACTTCGACTACCGAAACCAATGGTGTTGCTGTGATTAATTTGTCCGAAAATATATCGGATGCTTCTTCACTGCCGTTGAGCGATGCCGTTGCTAAAGTAGAGTTTGTGTGTTTGGAGGCAACCAATGAGGCGCTGACAGCAGGCATTCATCTGGTGCAAGTAACAGATCATGATATTTGGATAGCGCATTATAAAGATAATCGTATTCTACGTTTTTCCCGTTCGGGAAAGTTCTTAAACATGGTGGGCAATATAGGGCAAGGACCTGGTGAGTACGTCACTCTGGGTGAATTCCTCATTGACGAAAATCATAAAGAAGTCTATATTGTAGGTGGAGGCATTCTGGTGTATGATTTTGAAGGGAACTTTAAGAGAAACGTTATAGGGTATAATCACTATAATAAATTTGCAGCAGCTTATACGCAACATGTACTGTTCGAAAACAACTTTTTCATTGCACAAAACATAGCATTGTACAGACCGGTACCCAAAGACTCTTTATGGTCTTTTGCACTGGTAGACAGTTGCTTTCATTTAAAAAAGATGTTCAAGAATCCGGTTCATAAGGGTAGAGAAGAAGGTATCATTAAGAATTGCGCTCAGATGAATTATTTTGCTAATTATTGGAAAGAGGATCTGACCAATATAGATACTTATGGTAGCCAATTAACCCTTAAATATCCCGATACTGATACTATCTATCGATATGACGTCACTCATGAAAGTTTGAGTCCTCAATATTCTATCTTTACAAAAGAAGAAAAAGGAGATTACGAGCAGACTCATTTATGGTTTAGAGAAAGAAAAGCCTTCGATTACTTCTCTATCAGCTCTTATTATCCAAGCAAAGATTATGTCTATTTGGTGGGGAGCAAAGGGGATAAGGTATTGACTTATTGCTACAACAAACAAGATGGAACAGTGAGGGAGCAAAAGCGACAAGGCAAAATTAAAGAACGCCAAGTGCCCTGGTTCAACATACCTTTACGGCGTATAGAACGTCCTTTTGTTTTGGATAATGACTTGTTGGGAGGTGAATTTACAGTTGATTATCGTTCTGCCGGTAAGTATTGGATAGATGTGCTGGAACCTTTTAGTGAAGATAACTGGATTGATATAGGTCGGATAAAAGCCACCAAGGCAAAGGATGAAGCTAAAAAGAAAGAACTTGTTGAGGCTCTGGAAAATGTTGGCGAGGAAAGTAATCCGATAGTATTGATTGTGACATTGAAGTAGTAAAAAAAACGGATTTAAGGATGAAGTCTAAGCTGATGAAGAAAATGACGATGAGTTATAAAGAAAATCCCCTTCACACCGAGTGCAAAGGGGATTCCCAATATATAACAACTATAGCTTTCTTACACGATACCTTGTGCCATCATAGCTTTTGCCACCTTCATGAATCCGGCAACGTTAGCACCCTTCACATAGTTCACATAACCGTCAGCTTCTGTGCCATACTGTACGCAGGCTTCGTGAATGTTCTTCATGATGCTCTTCAGTTTCTCGTCTACCTCTTCAGAACTCCAGCTCAGTTTGATAGAGTTCTGAGTCATTTCAAGACCGGATACTGATACACCACCTGCATTGGCAGCCTTACCCGGGGCATACAGAATTTTGGCATCCTGGAATACTTTGATAGCTTCTGGAGTAGAAGGCATGTTAGCACCTTCGGATACAGCCATACAGCCGTTTGCTACTAACTGGCGAGCATGGTCACCGTTCAGTTCGTTCTGAGTTGCGGAAGGCAGAGCGATGTCAGCTTTTTCACCCCAAGGTTTAGCTCCTTCTACATACTTAACACCCGGATATTGCTCTGCATATTCGCGGATACGTCCACGATAGAGGTTCTTCAATTCCATGATGTAATCCAGTTTCTCGCGGTCGATACCTGCCGGGTCGTAAACATAACCGTCAGAGTCGGACATTGTCAGAACTTTACCACCCAGTTCGAGAACTTTTTCAGCGGTATATTGAGCTACGTTACCGGAACCTGAGATCAGGCAGGTTTTACCTTTCAGGTCAGTACCCTTAGTTTTCAGCATTTCCATCAGGAAGTAGATGTTACCGTAACCTGTAGCCTCAGGACGAATCAGTGAACCACCGAATTCGCGACCTTTACCTGTGAATGTACCGGTAAATTCACGAGTCAGCTTCTTGTACATACCGAACATGAAACCTACTTCACGACCGCCTACACCGATGTCACCGGCAGGAACGTCAGTCTCAGGACCAATGTGACGCCACAATTCCAGCATGAATGCTTGTACGAAACGCATTACTTCAGCATTGGATTTACCGCGCGGAGAGAAGTCGGAACCGCCTTTACCACCACCCATAGGCAGCGTAGTCAGTGAGTTTTTGAAAGTCTGCTCGAAAGCAAGGAATTTCAGGATTGAAAGGTTTACAGAAGCGTGGAAACGAATACCACCTTTGTACGGGCCGATAGCGTTGTTGTGTTGAACGCGGTAACCCATGTTGGTCTGAATGTTACCCTTATCGTCCATCCAAGTCACGCGGAACTGGTAAACACGGTCGGGGATGCAAAGACGTTCAATCAGATTGACTTTGTCAAACTCTGGGTGTTTGTTGTACTCTTCTTCAATTGTAGAAAGTACTTCTTCCACTGCCTGATGATACTCTGGTTCGTTGGGGAACCGTCTCTTCAAATCTTCTAATACCTTAGCTGCGTTCATAATCTATTTCTTTTATTGGTTATTTTTCAGTTGACGAGAGTTCAGTTGACAAGTTGACGAGGGGTTCAGTTGATAAGGCATTTGCGCTGCCGCAGGGAATTCCTTGTAACTTGTTTCCTCGTATCTCGTTTCCCTTTTTCTCTGTTGCGGTTGCAAAAGTACACATAAAAATGAGACAAACAAACAATTTATAAAGAAA